>WNGK01020156.1_pt1 | contig 11687 bp, 8 predicted proteins | sample 5400601 | NCBI WGS metagenome assembly WNGK01 (sample SAMN13153376, study PRJNA577476) | soil metagenome | isolation source: 60 cm soil or saprolite under Garry oak tree replicate 1 | place: USA:California | collected 2016-06-15
GCATGGGGTCATTGCTGATTTTCTGAGCTCTCTCGGCATCTGAGCTCTTTGACCCACGGGCTGTGGGGCTCGCCGGCGACGCCGCCCGCCGCAGGACCGCGTATCGTCTAGCGGCCGCTCGGTCGGCGCGGTCCCGACGGCTTGCCTGGCCACGAGCGCTGCGGTTGCCCGGGACGTGAGGGCTGGGGCGGAGCGGAGCCGGAGGGCCGCCCCTGCCACGAGCGCTGTGGCTGCCCGGAGCGTGAGGGCTGCGAGGGAGCAGCGCCGGGCGGCCGTCCCTGCCAGGAGCGCGAGGGCTGGCCCGGGCTGGCAAGTGGCACCGGAGCCAAGCCGGGCCGCTGGCCCTGGGCGACCTGATGCTGGGCGCGGCGCTCGGCATTCGCTTTCGCGCGTGCCCGATCCTCGGCCTTGCGGGCGCGAATCTCCGCGATGCGCTGGGCCAGGGGCACCTCGAGCTTCTCCGCTCCCTTTCGCGCGTAGTCGAAGCCCGCCAGAGTCACGCGCGGCAACCGCTTGCCCACCGCGCGCTCGATGGCCCTAAGGTCGCCTTCCTCCTCCGGCGAGACGAAGGTGAAGGCGTCCCCCGTCATCTCCGCCCGAGCCGTGCGCCCCACCCGGTGGATATAGTCCTCGGGTACGGCCGGCACGTCGAAGTTGATGACGTGGCTCAACGCCTCGACGTCGATGCCGCGGGCGGCGATGTCGGTGGCAACCAGGATGCGGAAGCGGCCGCTCTTGAAGCCCGCGAGCGCCGCCGTGCGCTGGGCCTGGCTGCGGTTGCCGTGGATCCGCTCGCAGGGGACGTGGCAGCGCGTGAGAAAATCCGCGAGGCGGTTGGCGCGGTGCTTGGTGCGCGTGAAGACGAGGGCGCTCTTCATCTCCCCCCGCTTGATCAGCTCGAGGAGGAGGGAGGACTTCACGTCCTGGGCCACGGGATACACGGCCTGGGTAATGCCCACGGCGGGAGCAGCCGTGCGCTCGAGGTTGATGGTGGCGGGCTGGCGCAGCAGCTCGCGGGTGAGGGTCACGATGGGCGGCGGCATGGTGGCGGAGAAGAACAGGGTCTGGCTGCGCGGGGGCAGGTGCTTGAGCACGCGCCGGATGTCCGGGAGGAAGCCCATGTCCAGCATGCGGTCCGCTTCGTCGAGCACGAGAATCTCGAGCCCAACGAGCTTGGCGTAAGGGAAGCGGAAGTGATCGAGGAGCCGTCCCGGCGTGGCCACGATGACATCGACGCCGCTCCTGAAGGCGTGTTCCTGCGGTCCCATGCCCACGCCACCGAAGACGGCGGCCCCGGTCATGGGCGTGTGCATGGCCATCTGGCTCAGGTGCTCCTCGATCTGCGCGGCCAGCTCGCGCGTCGGGGTCAGGATCAGAGCGCGCGTGACGCCGCGCCGCTTGGACATGAGCCGGTGGAGAATGGGCAGCACGAAGGCCGCCGTCTTGCCGCTGCCCGTCATGGCGCAGGCGAGCACGTCGCGGCCCTCCATGGCGGGAGGAATCGCGTCCTGCTGGATCGGGGTGGGACGAGTGAAGCCCATCTCCTTGACGCCGCGGAGGAGATCGGGGTGTAGCCCGAAGGAGGAGAATGGCATAGAGGTGCATGGTCTCACATCCCGCCGCGCGCGCCCGATTCATTCGCTTGACGCCTCCGTGCCCTCCGTCTAGCATTGGCGCACCCGTCGCCATACCGATGACGTTCCTCGCGCGAAGGAGATAGACATGGACGTCTCGCGCCGCGATCTGATCAGGCTGGGCACGACCGCGACCGCGGCGGCCGCCGGCGGCCTCTTGACGGCACAGACGGGGCAGGCGCAGGCGCCCGCGAGTGGAGGGCAGACGATGCCGCCGGCGCCCCTGGGATTCAATCCCGCCGACCCTGCCCTCAAGTTCGATCTCGTCATCGCCAACGCGGACGTGCTGGATCCGAGTCAGCGCCTGCGCGGGAAGCGCGACGTCGGCATCAAGAACGGACAGATTGCCGCGCTCGCGCCCAGCATTGCTGCCGATCGAGCCCCGCAGCGCATCGACGCCGGCGGGAGACTCCTCACCCCGGGGCTCGTCGACCTGCACGCGCATTTCTGCCCGCATATCGGCATCGGTCTCCCCGCCGACGAGCTGGTGGGCATCACGGGGACGACGACCGCGGTTTCCGCAGGCGATACGGGCGCGCGCACTCTTGGCGCATTCACCCACTGGGCACGGCCGCAGACCCGCACGCGGCTCTTCGCCTTCGTCCACATCTCGACCATCGGCCTGGCGGGCAGCAGTCAAGTCGGTGAGATGGTCAATATCGACTATGCCAACGTCGATGCGTGCGCCAAGGCCGTCGCCGAGAACCCCGACGTCACCCTGGGAGTAAAGGTGCGGATGACAGAGTCCGTGGTGGGCCTGAACGGGCTCGAGCCTCTCCGCCGGGCCATCCGCGCCGCCGCCATGGCCGGCCCGCAGTTCCGCGTCATGTGCCATATCGGCAATGCGCCCGGCTCCATCTCGGATCTCCTCGACCTGCTCCGGCCGGGGGATATCCTGACGCATGCCTTCAGCGGGGCCGGCAACAACATCGTCCAGAACGGACAGCTCGTTCCCTCGGCGAGGGCGGCCAAGCAGCGCGGGGTGATCTTCGATGTCGGCCACGGCGGCGGCAGCTTCGACTACACGGTGTGCGAGCCGGCGCTGCAGCAAGGAGGCCAGCCCGACACCATCTCGAGCGATCTCCATGGGGTGAGCATCAACACGCCCGGCTACCCTGTCCTGCCCAATGTCATGTCCAAGCTCTTGAACCTGGGCCTCCCACTCGAGGAGGTCGTGGCGCGCACGACGTGGGAGCCGGCGAAGATCATCAACCGGGTCCCGGGCCTGGGCACGCTCCAGGTGGGAGCCCCCGCCGACATCTCGATCTTCGATCTGGTGGACGGGCCAGTCGAGTTCGTGGACACGCGCAGCAACAAGCGCACCGGCACCAGGAAGCTCGTCCCGTGGCTGACCGTCAAGGGCGGACGACCGTGGGGACGGCCGCCCCTGCCCATCCCGTTCTCCTAGAGGCCGCCAAGCGCGCGGGTCGGCTCAACGTGCTGGTGGGCCTCCACGCCTTCGAGTAGGATAGGAGTCGAATCAGGTCGCCCATGCCCAGAACGCCTATCGAGCCGCAGTTTCCCACCGAGCGCCTGTCCATCCTGGACAGCGACGGGCTGCTCGACGCCGAGCTCGAGCCCAAGCTCGCTCCGGATGATCTCAAGCGCCTCTATCGAGCAATGGTGCTGGGGCGCCGTCTCGACGAGCGGATGCTGAAGCTTCAGCGGCAGGGGCGCATCGGCACCTTCGCGCCCATCAAGGGGCAGGAGGCCTCGCAGGTCGGGACCGTCTTCACGCTCACGGCCAAGGACTGGTTGGTGCCGTCCTTCCGCGAGACGGCGGCCATGCTCTGGCGAGGCTGGCCCATCGAGAGGCTTCTCGCCTTCTACGCGGGCCGGCTCGAAGGGGGGCAGCCGGGCCCCGAGCAGCGCGACCTGCCCGTCACCATTCCCGTGGCCACCCAGCTGCCTCATGCCGTCGGTCTCGCCTACGGCATCCAGTATCGGGGCGAGGACTCGGTGGTGATGGTCTACTTCGGCGACGGCGCGACCTCCGAAGGCGATTTTCACGAGGCGGCCAATTTCGCCGGGGTCTGGCATGGGCCGGTGGTCTTCGTCTGCCAGAACAACCAGTGGGCGATCTCCGTGCCGCTCAAGAAGCAGACGAACTCCCGCACCATCGCGCAGAAGGCCACCGCCTACGGCTTCCCGGGCATCCAGGTGGACGGCAACGACGTGCTTGCCGTCTACGCGGCGAGCCGCGAGGCGGTGGACCGGGCGCGGGCCAGCGAGGGGCCGACGCTGATCGAATGCGTCACCTATCGCCTGGGCATGCACACCACGGCGGACGACCCGACCAAGTACCGCTCGGAGGAAGAGGTCAAGGCCTGGGAGCAGAAGGATCCGCTCACGCGCTTCCGCGTCTACCTCGAGAAGAAGAAGCTGCTCGACGTGACAGTAGAAGATCAGGTGGACGAGGAGATCGCGCGTGGGGTCGAGCGCTTCGAGGCCATGGCGCCCGCCGACCCGCTCGAGATGTTCGACCACGCCTATGCCGAGCTTCCATCTCACGTGGCGGCCGAGCGCGCCGAGCTAGCCGCGCGCCTCCAGGCTCCGGGCGGGGACCCCGCGGCCGACGCGGCGGAACCGGCTTCACCGCCCATGCGCGGCCAGCGGAGGACCAGCCGGTGGACAAGCTGATCGACACCATCCCCGGGCTGGCCTGATCCGTCGAGCCATGGCAAAGCTCAACATGGTCAAGGCGCTGAACCTGGCTCTCCTCGAGGAGATGGAGCGGGACCCGGACGTCGTCATCATCGGCGAGGACGTGGGTGTCGACGGCGGCGTCTTTCGCGTGACGGAGGATCTGCACCGCCGCTTCGGCGGCCGGCGCGTGATCGACAGCCCGCTCGCGGAAGCCGGCATCATTGGCGCCTCCATCGGCATGGCCCTCTACGGGCTCAAGCCCATCAGCGAGATCCAGTTCTCCGGCTTCGCCTTCCAGTGTTTCCACCAGATCGAGAATCACGCCGCGCGCTATCGCCAGCGCAGCCAGGGTCGGTTCCACTGCCAGATCGTGATGCGCATGCCCTATGGCGGCGGCGTCCGTGCCCTCGAGCATCACTCGGAGAGCGAGGAGCAGTTCTACGCGCATATTCCGGGACTCAAGATGGTGATCCCGTCCGGGCCGCGCACGGCCCGCGCGCTCCTCGTGGCCGCCATCCGGGATCCCGACCCTGTGATCTTCTTCGAGCACAAGGCGCTCTACCACGCCTCCAAGGAGGAGGTGCCGGACGAGACCGAGGTGATGCCCATCGGCCGGGCCCAGATCGTCCGGGAAGGGCGCGGATTGACCCTCATCGCCTATGGCGCCATGCTGCGCGTGGCCCTCGAGGTGGCGGACACCCTTCAGGCCGAAGATGGCGTGGAGCCCGAGGTGCTCGATCTCTTGACCATCTCGCCGCTCGACCACGAGACCTTGGCCGCCTCGGTGGGCAAAACCGGGCGCGCCGTCATCGTCCACGAGGCGCCGCGGAGCTTCGGACCGGCCGCGGAGATCGCCACGAGCATCATGGAGGGCGCCTTTCTCTCGCTGGAGGCGCCCATCCGCCGCGTGACGTCGTACGACGTGCCGTTTCCCGGCTTCGCGCGCGAGAAGGCGAACGTGCCCGACGTGGCGCGCGTGCTCGCCGCCGCGCGCGAGACGCTCGCGTATTGACCGGACCTCGAGAGGGAGCCATGGACGTCGTGAACCTCGCTGAGAAGTTCTCTCTCTTCACCGACCGCTGGTCGCCGAAGATCGTGGGCGAGGTCAATGACATGCACGTCAAGCTCGTCAAGCTGGCCGGCGAATTCGTGTGGCACCAGCACGAGCGGGAGGATGAGCTCTTCCTCGTCGTCGCGGGCCGGCTGCGCATGCAGCTCCGCGCCGGCGATCGGGAGGTGGGTCCGGGCGAGCTCATCGTGGTGCCGAAGGGCACGGAGCACTGTCCCCTGGCCCTGACCGACGAGGTCCACGTTCTCCTCCTCGAGCCCAAGACCACGCTCAATACCGGCAATGTCGTCAACGAGCGCACGGTGGCCGCGCTCGATCGGCTCTAGGCCGCCCCATGTCCCGTACTTTCCTCCTTCCGGATCTCGGCGAGGGCCTCGTGGAAGCCGAGATCCGCAATGTCCTCGTCAAGGAAGGCGACGTCGTGAAGGAAGACTCCCCCCTTCTCGAAGTCGAGACGGACAAGGCGCAGGTGGAGATTCCGTCGCCCTTCGCCGGGCGGGTGGAAAGGATTCACGTCCAGCCGGGACAGACGGTCAAAGTCGGCCAGCCACTGGTGAGCTTCGGGGACGCCACGGGCACGTCCGCGTCTCCTCGTCCGGCCCCCGAGGTCGCCACGAGGGCTCCTGCTCCCGCGCAGTCGAAGGCCCCGGCCGCGGCGCCGGGCGAAGGCCTCCCTGTCGCGGCCACCCCGTCCACGCGGCGACTGGCTCGCGAGCTTGGAGTAGATCTCCGGGCCGTGCGGGGCAGCGGGCCCGGGGGACGCGTAACCGACGACGACGTGCGCGGGGCCACCGGGAAGCCCTCGGGCACTCAGACGGCGGCCGCGAGAGCCGCGGCGCCTGCGGGCCCCGCCAAGCCGCTGTCCGCCGTCGGCCTCGAGCCGCCGCCCTTGCCGAAGTTCGAGCAATGGGGGCCGATAGAGCGCCGGCCGTTGTCTCACCTGCGCCGCACCATCGCCGAGCGCATGGCGCTGTCGGCCGCGCTGATTCCCCACGTCACACACCTCGACAGGGCCGACATCACCGATCTCAACACCATGGTCACGCGGAGCTTCGAGGCGGCGAAACAGCGCGGCATCACGCTCACCCTCACGAGCTTTCTCCTGAAGGCGGCGGCGCTGGCGCTTCAGGAGTATCCGCAATTCAACGCGAGCCTGGATCCCGGGGCGGGGGAACTCATCCTCAAGCGCTACTGCCACCTCGGGATCGCCGTGGCCACCGATCGGGGATTGATCGTGCCCGTGATACGCGACGTGGACAAGAAGCCCGTGATGGAGCTGGCCCGGGAGCTGGCGGCCCTCGCCCCCCAATATCGGCGCGCTCGGCGGCACGGGCGCCATCCCCATCATCAACTACCCGGAAGTGGCCATCCTCGGCGTGGCGCGGGGGCGCGAGGAGCCCGTGGTTCGGGGCGGGCAGATTGTACCGCGCACGATGCTGCCCATCACCCTCACCTTCGACCACCGGGTCGCCGACGGCGCCGACGGCGCACGCTTCGCCCAGGCCATCATCCGTCGCCTCGAAGCACCAGAAACCCTCTTCGTCGAGTGGTAACCGGGACGAAATCATGGTGATGGGCGATCTGGTCACCGAGGTAGAGGTGGCCGTGCTCGGGGGCGGGCCGGGCGGCTACTCGGCGGCCTTTCGCTGCGCGGAGCTTGGGCTCGAGACGGTGATCGTGGAGTCGAGCAAACGGCTCGGGGGCGCCTGCCTCTACGAGGGGTGCATTCCGTCCAAGGCGCTGCTCCACGTCGCGGCCGTGCTCGGTGAGGCCGAGCGCGCCGAGGAATTCGGCATCGACTTCGGCGAGGCGCGCATCTCCCTCGATCCCCTGCGCAAGTGGAAAACCGATCGCGTGGTGGGCAAGCTCTCGCGGGGGCTCGCCTCCGTGGCCAAGGCCAAGGGGGTGCAGGTCATCGGTGGCCGCGGCGCCTTCGAGGACTCGCGGAGCATCCGGGTGGGAGGCGACGAGCCGCAAGTAGTCCGCTTCAAGCACGCCGTCGTCGCGGTGGGCTCACTTCCCGTGTTGCCTCCCGGCCTCGCCCTCCAGAGCGAGCGCGTCATGGACTCGACGGCAGCCCTCGAGGTGCCGGATGTCCCCGAGCGGCTCCTCGTCATCGGAGGCGGGTATATCGGGCTCGAGCTGGGCCAGGTCTACGCGGCGCTGGGCAGCCGGGTGACGCTCGTGGAGATGACGGACGGTCTGCTGCCCGGCGCGGATCGCGATCTCGTCCAGCCGCTGGCGAGGCGCTGCGAGAAGCTCTTCGCCGCCGTCCATCTCAAAACCAAGGTGGCCGCGCTCACGGAAGTGGGCGACACCATCGAGGCGACCATGGAAGGGCAGGACTCCCAGGCCTTCGATCGTGTCCTGGTGGCGGTGGGCCGTCGCGCGGTCACCGACTCTCTGGGACTCGAGACAACCAAGATCAAGCTGGCCGATCGAGGATTCGTGCTGGTAGACGAGCACTGCCGGACCCGCGATCCGCATATCTATGCCGTAGGAGACCTGACGGGTGAGCCCATGCTCGCGCACCGGGCCATGCGCCAGGGCAGGGTGGCGGCCGAGTGCATCGCGGGACGCCCGTCGGCCTTCGACAATGTCGCCGTGCCCGCGGTGGTCTTCACGGATCCCGAGGTAGCCTGGTGCGGTGTGATGGAGTTCCAGGCTCAGGAGGCGGGCCGCCCCGTCAAGGTCGCGAAGTTCTCCTGGGCCGCCTCGGGCCGCGCCGCGACCCTCGGGCGCAGCGATGGCCTGACCAAGCTCATCGTGGACGCGGCCACGGGACGTGTGCTCGGCGTCGGCATCACGGGGCCGGGAGCGGGAGAGCTGATCGCCGAGGCTGCGCTGGCTATCGAGACGGCGCTGACCGCGGAAGACCTGGCCCTGACCATTCACGCGCATCCCACTCTTTCCGAAGGCCTGATGGAGGCGGCGGAGAGCCTCCTCCATGGAGGAGACAAATGAGCGACCTCGTAGCGTTCGACAAGCAGGGCAGCGTGGGCGTCATCACCGTGAACAATCCACCCGTGAATGCGCTCTCTCAGGGCGTGCGCCAGGGCCTCATGGACGCCATCGCCCGGGGCGTGGCGGATGCGGGCGTGAGCGCCATGGTCATCATCGGCGGCGGCCGCACCTTCATCGCGGGCGCGGACATTCGCGAGTTCGGGAAGCCGCCGCTACCCCCGGATCTCCACGGCGTGCTCGCGGCGATCGAGGGCAGCAGCAAGCCAGTCGTGGCGGCCATCCACGGCACCGCACTCGGTGGCGGGCTCGAGGTCTGTCTCGCCTGTCACTATCGGGTGGCCGTCGCCGCGGGGCAGGTGGGTTTGCCCGAGGTCAAGCTGGGCCTGCTCCCCGGCGCGGGCGGCACCCAGCGACTGCCGCGCGTGGCCGGCGTCGAGGCGGCGCTCAGGATGATCGTGAGCGGTGATCCGGTGCGGGCGCCCCGGGCGAAGGAGCTGGGCATCGTGGACGAGGTGGTCGGTGACGATCTCCGCGCGGAGGCGGTGGCCTTCGCCGAGTTGGTTGTGGCGGAGAGGCGCCCCCTCAGGAAGATCTCGTCCATGGAGGACAAGCTGGTGGCGGCCCGGGCCAACCCCGCACTCTTCGATACCTTCAGGAAGAGCATCGAGCGCGAGGCGCGCGGATACCTGGCCCCCTTCAAGTGCATCGAGGCGGTGCAGGCCGCCGTGACCCTGCCGTTCGCCGAAGGGCTCAAGAAGGAGCGCGCGCTCTTTCAGGAATGCATGGCCTCGCCGCAGTCCAAGGGGCAGATCCACGCCTTCTTCGCCGAGCGCGAGGCGACCAAGATCCCCGACGTGCCTCCGGGGACGCCCGCGAAGAAGATCGAGCGCGCGGCCGTCATCGGCGCCGGCACCATGGGCGGCGGCATCGCCATGAACTTCGCCAATGCCGGCATCCCCGTCACCGTGGTGGAGGTGGGGCAGGACGCGCTCGACCGGGGCCTCGCCGTGGTGAAGAAGAACTACGCGGGCACCGTCGAGAAGGGGCGGCTCTCCCAGGCCGACATGGACAAGCGCATGGGCCTCATCACGGGATCGCTCGACCGCGGCGTCGTGCGCGACGCGGATATCGTGATCGAAGCCGTCTTCGAGGAGATGGGCGTCAAGAAGGACGTCTTCGCCGCTCTCGACAAGATCGCCAAGCCGGGCGCGGTGCTCGCCTCCAACACCTCGACCCTCGACATCGACGAGATCGCGAGCGCGACGTCGCGCCCCGAGTCGGTCATCGGGACCCACTTCTTCAGTCCCGCCAACGTGATGCGACTCCTCGAGCTGGTCAGGGGCGCCAAGACCTCCAGGGAGACCATCGCCACCTCCTCTGAGCTGTCCCGCCGCATCGCCAAGGTGTGGGTCCTCGCGGGCAACTGCGACGGCTTCATCGGCAATCGCATGCTCGCGCCGTATCTTCGTGAGGCGGAGTTCCTCGTCGAGGAGGGCGCCACGCCCCAGCAGGTGGACAAGGTCATCTACGATTTCGGCTTCGCCATGGGACCCTTCGCCATGCAGGACCTCGCCGGTCTCGACGTGGGCTGGCGCATCCGCAAGGGCAAGGCCGCCACCCGGCGCAAAGACCTCCGCTACTCGCACGTGGGCGATCGGCTCTGTGAGCAGGGGCGTTTCGGTCAGAAGACGAGTGCGGGCTGGTACCGATACGACGCGGGAAGCCGGACGCCCAAGCCCGATCCGGAAGTCGAGGCGGTCATCGCCGCCTGTGCCAAGGAAGGCGGAATCGAGCGGCGGAAGGTCGGGGACGAGGAGGTCCTGAAGCGCTGCCTCTGGGCCCTCGTCAACGAAGGCGCGCGCATTCTCGAAGAGGGGATCGCCCTCCGCTCGAGCGATATCGACGTGACCTATCTCTACGGCTACGGGTTTCCACGCTATCGCGGTGGTCCGATGTTCTACGCCGATCAGGTCGGGCTCAAGCTGGTGCACGCCGACGTGGCGGCCTTCCACACGCGCCACGGCGAGCCGTGGGCGCCCGCGCCGCTGCTCGAGCGCCTCGCCCGGGAGGGCAAGGGCTTCCACGATTTCGGCGGGCGCTGAGTTGGCTACCGGGCCGTGCACATTGTGGAAACCGGGCCGCCTTGACATCGCCCGAGGCCGCCTGCTATCAACGATGCGCGCCGAGGTATCCTCGGAGTGAGAGGCGCCGCCATGACCCAGCACGATTCCGACCCGAGCCGCTCATGAAGAGGATGGAGTAGCGCCGGGTGTTGCCTGTCCCCGCCCTCGGCGCCGAGCAGGAGGCGCTCGTCGAGAAGGTCCGCACGCTCGCCCGCGAGCGCTTCGCCCCGCGGGCGGCCCGCTACGACGCGGAGTCCATATTTCCCGCCGAGAACTCCGCCGACCTCCGCGCGGCCGGGCTCCTCGGTCTCTGCGTGCCCGCGGAGTACGGCGGTCGCGGCGCCGACTCGCTGACCTACGCGCTGTGTCTGCTCGAGATGGCCAAGGGCTGCTCGGCCACCGCGCTGACCTTCAACATGCACGCGACCGTGCTCACGTTCATAGCAGCGCTCGGCACGGAGGAGCAGAAGAGGCGCTACTTCGCCGAGGTGGTGCGTGACGGCAAGCTCATGGCGTCCATCACGAGCGAGCCCGAGTCGAGCTTTCGCGACAAATTCGTGCTCCAGACGGTGTTCCGGCCGGTGGCCGGCGGCTACCAGGTGAGCGGGGTCAAGCAGTTCTGTTCGCTGGGCGAGTCGGCCGACTACTACTTCGTCTCGGGCATGCGCGAAGGGTCGACGACCGCGAAGGAAGGGTTGCTCTCGGCGCTCATCCGGCGCACCGATCCCGGCGTCAAGGTCGAGGGCACCTGGAACGCCATGGGTATGCGCGGGACAGTGAGCCACACCATCCGCTACGAGACCTTCGTGGACGAAAGCCAGGTCATCGGTCCGCCCGCGGGACTGTTCACCATCGACCTCTCCGGCTTCGCGCTTGGCTACTCGGCGACCTACCTCGGCATCGGGGAAGCGGCGTTCGACTACATCCTGGAGTTCGTCAGGACCAAGACCATCAGGCCCTCGACGGAGCCCCTGAGCCATCATCCCGTGACCCAGCGGGCCATCGCGGAGCTGGGAACGGCCGTGCGCGCGGCGCGCCTCCTCCTGCACGAGGCGGCGCGCGTGCGCGACAGCGGCGACCGGACGGGGGCCATGCTCGCCGTCAACCAGTCGAAGTATCTCTCGGCGGAGACGGGGGCCAAGGTCACGGAGCGCGCCATCCGGCTCGCGGGCGGGCGCGGGATTCTCAAGGACATGCCGCTCGAGCGGTGGCACCGTGACGCGATGGCGGGACCGGTGATGCCGCCGTCCA
>WNGK01025271.1_pt1 | contig 11687 bp, 10 predicted proteins | sample 5400601 | NCBI WGS metagenome assembly WNGK01 (sample SAMN13153376, study PRJNA577476) | soil metagenome | isolation source: 60 cm soil or saprolite under Garry oak tree replicate 1 | place: USA:California | collected 2016-06-15
GAAACCGCTGCATTTTCCGCAATCTTTTCGTTCACCAATTTTTCCACTTCGCGCACTTGCTGCTTCGTGAGTGCCGCGCTGGAAAAATCAAACGTCAGCTTTTCCGGCCCGACGTAACTCCCCTTTTGCGTAGCATCGCGCGACACAACTTCGTGCAGCGCCCAATGCAAAAGATGCGTCACGGTGTGGTGTCCCTGAATTAATGTGCGTCGATCGACATCGACTGCCACACGCACGGCTTCTCCCGGCTCTGGCGCCCGGCCTTCCACGAGCTTCGCACGATGGACAAAAACATCGCCGCGCTTCTGCGTGTCGATCACGCGGAGCTGACCGACTTCCGTGCGGTCATGTCCCGGCACATGCAGCAATCCGCGGTCACCGACCTGTCCGCCCATTTCGGCATAAAATGGCGTTCGATCAAGAACGACATTTAGCTCTTCCGGTTTGCTGCCCGGCAGAACGGTTTCGACAACCGTTTCCGCTTCAAAAAAGTCATATCCGAGAAATTTTGTCGGCGAAGCTCGCAATTCTCCCTCTTCGATGCTGATTTTCTCTTTCTTCTGAGCTTTGCGCGCCCGTTCGCGCTGTTCCTCCATCAACTTCTCAAAACCAGCAACATCGACAGTCAGCCCGTGCTCACGCGCCATTAACTCCGTCAGATCAAGCGGAAAGCCGTACGTGTCATACAGTTCGAAAGCGGCTCCGCCGGGATAAACTGGATTTGTTAATCCATGTGCTTTAAGAACCGGTAAGAAGTCCTTTTCCAAATCGACTTTAAAATACGGCCATTCTTCTGGACCAACTTGACCAGCGTTCAAATTCTTCCAGACAACGTCGTATCTCATTTTGTGGATGAGCGGCATCAGCTGAAAGTCAATCGCCAGCGTCAGCAAAGCATAAAAACGCTCGATTCCTTTATCCAACGTTTTGCTAAATAATTCCTCTTCGCGTCGAATCGTTTTTTCAATTGTCTTTTGTTTCGCGCGGACTTCGGGAAAGACATCGCCCATGGTCCTTGCGACAACATCGACAAGCTTAAGGAAGAACGGTTCGTGAAATCCAAGTGTGCGTCCGTACCGGACCGCGCGGCGAAGAATCCGGCGCAAAACATAGCCGCGTCCCTCGTTTGAGGGAATAATTCCATCCGCGATCGCAAATGAGAGCGCGCGGATGTGATCAGCAATCACGCGGAACGCGATGTCGATCTTTTCTTGATTAGTTTCGCCAGCGCTGTCGTGTTTCGGAAGAGTGCTCGCGTATTTTTGGCCGCTCAGTTGTTCCAGCTCGTCGAAGATCGGACGGAGGATGTCGGTCTCGTAATTAGAAATTGTGCCGGAAAAATCGGTCAGGTTTTTCGTGTCCTGAATGATCGCGGTCACGCGCTCGAAACCCATTCCGGTGTCGACGTGACGCGCCGCGAGCGGAACATATTCGACGGGGCCGGGGTCACCGCCCCAAGCTACTGGTTGCGCATTGAACTGGATGAACACCAGATTCCAAATCTCGATGCAGCGCGGATCTTCCTTGTTCACCAACTCACCGCGTGTGTCGCCGTCCGGTGTGAGATCGACATGCACTTCCGAGCACGGCCCGCACGGACCGGTGTCGCCCATCATCCAGAAATTGTCGGCCTTGCCACCGCTGAGAACGTGAATCGCGGGATCAAGATCGGCTTCACGAAATAATCTCGCCCAATGGCCGTACGCTTCCTGGTCGAATTCGCTCGGCTCGCCCGGGCCGGGTTTGTAAACGGTCGCGTAAAGCCGTTGCGCGGGAAATTTCCAGCGATCGACGAGTAACTCCCACGCCCACTCGATCGCTTCCTTCTTGAAATAATCGCCGAAGCTCCAGTTGCCGAGCATCTCGAAAAATGTGTGGTGATATGTATCGAGCCCGACATCTTCTAGATCGTTGTGCTTTCCGCCCGCGCGAATGCACTTCTGGGTATCGGCCACGCGCGGCGGATTCCACGATGCTTTTTGTTGGCCGAGAAAGATCGGCACGAACTGGTTCATGCCCGCATTTGTGAAAAGCAGATTCGGCGCGTCGGGCAACAGCGATGATGACGGCACGATGGTATGCTGTTTCTCGCGAAAGAAATCGAGAAAGGATTGGCGGATTTCGTCCGAGGTCATGATGTCGATCTAACGCTCAAACTGCCGGAGAGACCGCAGATTTCCAAATGGAAATCTTGACCGGTGGCTGGCATGCTGCCGTTGAAAATTATGAACCCGATCAAAGGAGAGCAGCTTCTCACCCAACTCAATTGGCGTTACGCAACCAAACAATTCGATTCGGCACGCAAAATATCTCCTGAGGATTGGGCGGTCCTGGAAAATGCGTTGATCCTTTCGCCATCATCGTATGGATTGCAGCCGTGGAAATTTATCGTGATCACCGATCGGAAAATCCGCGAGAAACTTTTTCCAGCGACGTGGAGGCAGCATCAGGTTCTCGATTGCTCCCATTTTATCGTTTTCGCCGTGAACACAAAGATGACCGAGGAGCACATCGACCGGCACCTTGCGCGCACCGTTGAAATTCGTGGCGGAACGGTTGAGGCGTTAAAACGATATCGCGATATCATGGTTGGAGATGTTGTGACCGGCGCGCGTGGACCAGTTGCCCAAGCCTGGGCGGCGCACCAGGCTTATCTGGCGCTCGGCAATTTTATAACGAGCGCGGCGTTAATGGGCATCGATACCTGTCCGATGGAGGGATTTCAGCTAGATGAATATGACAGGATTCTCGATCTCGCTCCGAAAGGGCTTGCGTCCGTGGTTTGTTGCGCGGCGGGGTACCGCTCTGCGAGCGACAAATCCGCCACGAAAAAGAAGGTGCGATATCCGCGCGAACAGGTGATTCACATCGTGTAAATCAGCGCTGTCTCGCGGAGGGCAGCCCGCGACGAAGCTTATTCAATTTTGCGCCGCCGCATCTTTCACACGGCCAGGAATCCGTTGATGAGGTCCGCAAGCTGGCGCGGATACTGAGCCATGAAGGCGTGGCCTCCGCCGCTAAATTGCGCGAGCCAAGCCCCGGGGATGGCGTTAACGAGTGCCAAGGAATTCGACGGTGGGATGACGATGTCTTCGGTACCCGCGGCGACGAGCGTGAGCGCGCGCAGTTTCCGGAGCCGGCCGCCGACACCATCGCGATGCCAGATATCCCTCGCGAGCGCGTGCCGATGAACGAGCTCGGGCGATAGCCGGGAGCGTGCGGCGGCTACGACGTTGCCGAACTCGGTGTAGATGGATTCCGCGACATCTTTTGGAAACAGCAGAAACAGCAGGCGTCGAGCTTGCTCGTGAGGTGTGCCAGACATGTCGGTCAGTTGTGCTCGGACAGCAGGCGAGGCGAGTTCCGCGTCAGCTCCGCCCGGATCGGTGGAAAGCAGAATAAGCTTGTGAACGCAGTTCGGGCGATCCAAAGCTAATGTCTGGGCGATAAAGCCGCCCATGGACCATCCGAGCACGCTGGGAGCGCCGAGATCGAGCGTTTCGATCAGCCGTACGACATCTTCGGCGAGTTTGCCGATATCGAACGGGGCGCCGTCGTCACTGGATGCGCCGATGCCGCGGTTGTCTACCAGCACGAGTTCGCTCGCAGAAGCAAGTCGATCGATGAACGATGGATCCCAGTCGGCGATAGTGGCCGCTAGTCCGTTTAGAACCAGCAATGGTCGCCCTTGTCCGATGCGCCGGTAGGCAATTCGCCCGCTATCGACCGGGATCGTCGCCATCGGCTCAGCGCCCACCGACATATCGATCTTCAGTCGCGGCCGCTATTTCCGGTCCTCGTCGAGCTTGGCTTTCACAGCTGTCTCGATCTCTTCGTAGAGCGCGCGGTCGTTTTTGAGCACTTCCTTGGCGGCATCACGGCCCTGCGCGAGTTGCGTGCCCTTGTAATTCAGCCAGGAGCCGCGTTTCTCGATGATTTGTTTTTCCAACGCAAGATCGAGAAGTGCGCCGGTGGAAGAAATTCCCTCGTTGTACATGATGTCGAACTCCGCTTCAGTAAACGGCGGCGCGACCTTGTTCTTCACGATCTTGACGCGCGTGCGATTCCCGGTAACAACGCCATCGGTCTGTTTGATTGCGCCAATCCGGCGAATATCGACACGCACACTGGCGTAGAATTTCAACGCTTTGCCACCGGGCGTTGTTTCCGGATTGCCAAACATCACCCCGATCTTTTCACGAATTTGGTTGGTGAAAACGCAGCAGGTCCGCGCCTTTGAAATGAGCGCGGTCAATTTACGCAAGGCTGCACTCATGAGTCGTGCCTGTGCTCCTACGGTTGTGTCGCCGATCTCGCCTTCCAATTCCGCTCTTGTCACAAGCGCGGCGACAGAATCCAGAACGATCACGTCCAGCGCGTTGGAGCGCACGAGAGTTTCGCAAATCCGGAGCGCTTCCTCGCCAGAGCTGGGCTGGGACACGAGCAAATCGTCAAGATCAACACCGAGTCTTTTCGCGTATGCCGGATCGAGCGCATGCTCGACATCGATGAATGCGGCGAGACCGCCCCGCTTCTGTGCCTGCGCAATCACGGTAAGAGTGAGCGTAGTCTTTCCAGACGATTCCGGTCCAAACACTTCCACCACGCGTCCCCGCGGAAAACCGCCGACTCCAAGGGCGCGATCAATCAGAATGTTGCCGGTGGGGATGACGTCAATATCGACGATTTTCTCGTCGCCAAGTCGCATGATCGCGCCTTCGCCGTAATCCTTGGCAATCTGTTGAATCGCCAAGTCGAGATTCTTATTTCGCGCGGCAGTCAGTTTGTCTGCGCCGGTCTTCTCTTCAGTTTTCGTCGCCATATGGGATGAACTCTAATTACTTCTCTAAGGACAATTCGCCAAGTGGAAAAGCTCGCCAAGAGAACGAAAAGGCCGCGGACGACAATGTCCGCGGCCTTGTGATTTCCCAGAAATGGCTGCTCTTTTAAGAAACAGTGATGTTTCGCGGTTTGACGTGTTCCGCCTTCGGCAGCGTCAAAGTCACGACACCCTGATCGATTTTTGCGCTGATTTTATTCGCATCGATCGATGGATCGAGCTCGAACGTGCGCCGATAATTTTCCGGTCGCGATTCGCGATGAATCAGTGTCCCTTCCACGGCGGGAAGAGAACGGCGCCCAACAATCGTCAGCTCGTTGTTCTCGACTGAAATCTCGAGGCCTTCTTTGTTTACCCCCGGCATCTCGACTTCAAGCGTATAGCCATCAGCGGCCTCGACCACACTCGCAGAGGGAGCGACGAATTGCTCGGTCTGGACGCGATCGGTGTCGCGATTTTCACGGACTAATGTGTTCATGTTGATTTCCTTTCTTTGTCTAAATTTTCCCCGACGCATTCCATGCTCACCGGAGCTTGATCAATCGACGTTCACCTGAATTTGCTTCGGCTTTGCTTCCTCGGCTTTCGGCAGCGTCACGGTTAAGATTCCATCCCGGTAGCTTGCGCTCACCTTGTTCGCGTCCACGCGAGTCGGGAGCGTAATGCTGGGTGGTGGTACAGTATGAAAACTGTACCACTACCCATGTTTGCACAGCCGATGCGTGGGCGAAAGGCGTTGCCGAGACCACGAACTGTAACTATTCGTTTTGGCGTGGCGATGACAGCACAACGACAAGATGAACGCTTTATGCGCGCGGCTTTAGAGGAAGCGCAAAAAGCAGTAGGGCAAACCAGTCCTAATCCAGCTGTCGGCGCAGTTCTGGTGGTTGACGATCGGATCGTTGCAAAGGGCCACCATCGAGAGGCGGGCTGCGAACATGCCGAGGTCGAATGTTTGCACGCATTCGGCGCTAAAGTACCTGCTCGCGCCATACTCTATATTACTCTGGAACCCTGCTCCACTTTCGGGCGCACAGCTCCTTGGCCGAGGAGTGCGCACGTCTTAACGAGGGCTTTAACAAGTGGATCGTCACCGGGCGACCTTTTGTGATCGCAAAATGCGGCATGAGTCTCGACGGCCGATTGACACGCCCTCCCAGTGAGCCTCGCTGGATCACAAGTTCTGCTGCTCGTCATCATGCGCATGAGCTTCGCACTCGTGTGGACGCAATTCTTATCGGAGCGGAGACGCTTCGCGCGGATAATCCACGGTTGACCGTGCGTGGTATGCGGCGCGCGCGGCAACCATGGCGAGTCGTTTTAACGCGTTCAGGAAATCTGCCACCGCGCGCTCATTTGTTTTCTGATCGGCAAGCCGCCCGAACGTTGGTCTATAAGCGCAAACGCCTCGCTGCTGTGCTGGAAGACTTGGGTAAAAGGAATTTGACGAGCCTGTTGATTGAGGGCGGTGGCGAAATTCTTGGTCAAGCGCTCGATGCCCGCCTGATTGACAAAGTTCAGCTTTATCTGGGTCCGATTTTGACAGGAGGAGCAGTAATCGCATTTGCAGGCCGTGGAGCCGGGACTACTGCAAATTCGATCCGCCTAGATCGTGTCTCGTACCGACGAATCGGCAAAAATATCTGTATTACAGCTTATCCCAGCCCTCTATTTGCCGCGTAAACCGGGCAACTTTTCGTAGTACCCGCTGTTTAATTGATTGGGAGGGAAAATATGAACTGGAAACGACTTCTCTTAATTGGATTGGTGGCAGGCGGATTCGCTTTTGCTTCGGCACAGCGTTCTAACGCTGGAGTGTCGTTCGGAATCGGATTTGGGCCGGGATACTACGGCTATGGCTACCCGGGCTACTATGGATATGGCTATTATCCGTATTATCGGCCGTACCCCTACTATTATTATGGGGGGCCTTCATTCTACTGGTCCGGAGGCCATCGATATTACCGCCACCATCGTCACCATTACTACCGCCGGTATTAAGGTGACGTAGGATTAAATCCGCTGAGCTGGCTCGTCAAACGAGCCAGCTCATTTTTTTGCAAAAACAGGTTTTACTGGCCGCCGCAACACCCTTATCGATCCCTTGGGGATGATTCGATCTTGCCAGATTTGGGCGACTCGGTCGGTTTCACTACAGGGGTGCCGCTCGGCTGCTGAGGCTGGAATTCCTTTTTTAACTGTTGAATCAAAGATGGCAGTTGCTGCTGCCGCTCAGCCTCGATTTGGTGGCGGAGTGATTGTTCGATCTTGCGACGCTCCTGAATATAGCGAGACTCAAACAAATTACGCCTTTCCGGATCCAGCATAAGGCCGGAATCGCGCAGGACTGTGTCAGTCTCGCGCCTGATTTGTTCGCGACGCAGAGCCTCTCGCTGACGCATAAGCTGGCGCTCCTGTGGACTCATTCGCATCCAGCGCTCTGCATTTCGCTGGAAAATCTGCCGCTCCGCTGGCGGAAGCAAAGACCATCGCTCGCGCACACTCGGTACTGGCGAACGTCGGGCCGGTCCAAACCCAAGGCCCGGCCCTTCCCTTCGCCCATTACTCCTCTGCGGCTGCGCTTGTGCCAAAGCGCAGGACGAGGCGAGGATCGACAACGTAATGATTATCTTTACAAAGTTGGCTTTTCGTCCCACAGGCTGCCTTTATCCACGGCGAGCAGCTCATCCAGATCGGCGACGACTTCATAATCTTGGGGATCGATCTTTGCCACCACATCTGGCTCACTCTCCGAGGATTTCTGCGACACAGGATGATGAGCGGCGATTATCGCCCCCATCAGGGCAATTGCCACCGCAGATGCCGGGATGAGTCTGCGCAAGCTGATCCATTTTCGCATCCGCTCGGAATGGCCCCCATCTTGCCGGACTTGTCTCACGATGTTGCGGGCGAAAAATGGGGAAAGCTCGGGCTCGGCCGCGCGGCCGAGGAGATCCCATAATTCCTGGTCATCTTCACGTTTCATATTCTCTCTCCGTGAATTGAACTGATTGCAGCTCTGAAAGTTGCGCTCGGAAGGAATTCCAGGAACCGATATTAAAGGTCAGCCGCTTCAAGGAAGCCTTCAAGCTGCCGGATGCGGGTCGGATGCCGCATTTTCCGCAACGCTTTGGCTTCGATTTGACGAATGCGCTCCCGCGTGACCTGAAATTGCCGACCTACTTCCTCGAGAGTTCGGCTATATCCATCGACCAAGCCAAACCGTTGCTCAAGCACTTGCCGTTCTCGCTCGGTGAGGGTCTCGAGCACGTCCTTGATTTTCTCCTTCAGCAAAACAATGGCTGTCATATCGCTCGGATTTTCTGCGCCTTTATCCTCGATAAAGTCGCCAAAATTAGTCTCTTCGCTTTCGCCCACAGGCGATTGGAGCGAGATAGGTTGCTGGGCCATCTTCAAGACGGCGCGGACGCGATCGACGGGCAATAGAACTTCTTCCGCGACCTCTTCGGGTGTGGGCTCACGCCCATATTCCTGAACGAGTTGTTTTTGCACTCGCATGAGCTTATTGATCGTCTCGATCATGTGGACTGGAATCCGAATTGTGCGCGCCTGATCGGCGATCGAGCGCGTAATCGCCTGCCGGATCCACCAAGTCGCGTACGTGGAAAATTTGTAGCCGCGCCGATATTCAAACTTCTCCACCGCCTTCATCAACCCCATGTTTCCTTCCTGGATCAAATCGAGGAACGAGAGACCGCGGTTCGTGTACTTTTTTGCGATCGAAATAACAAGGCGCAGGTTGGCTTCCACCATTTCGGTTTTGGCTCGTAATGCCTGCCGCATCCAACCTTTCAGCGCCTGGTAATGCTCGGCGTATTCAGCGAGTGAAAGCCACAGGCTCTTTTCTAACTCCCCTACTTTGTCCCCAAGTTGCAGGCGTTTTTTTCGATCGCCTGGACGTTTTGCTATCTCGGTCTGGAGATAGAGCGATGCGTGGTAGGCCTCGTCCGCCAAGTGAACAAATTCTTCCATGACTTTCTGCTTGAAGTAGAAATTGGGATAGGATCTTTGAAGCGAAGTCATCGCTCTTTGTATAGATTTGAGCTTTGTCGATCGTCTTTTTGAAGAATTGCGCGAAAGCTCGCCGTATTGCTGGCTGATCGACACGCTCAATTGTTCTACTTGTTTACACAAGCGGGGAAGCTTCTTCATGTAGCGTTCGCGGCTCTCGATTTTTTTGTCGAGAATGACGCGATCAAATCTTTCCCGGCCCTCGGCAAGTTTCCTGGCAAGATCGAGATGGGCGCGCGCAATAAAACCAAACCGGTTGATGTGCTTCTGGACCATGTTTTCGGCTTCCTCAATCCGTTTGGAAATTTCCACTTCCTGCTCCCGGGTCAGTAAAGGGACCTGGCCCATCTGCTTAAGATACATCCGGACCGGATCGTCCAGAATATCGAGCTTAGCTTCGGGTTTCTCTTCCTCTTCTTCCTCTTCTTCCGCGTCTTTTTTCCCATCCTTGTAGCGGTCTACCTCCGAAGCTTCAATAATGTCGATCTCCATGCGGCGCAGCCGTGTGAGAATGAGGTCGAGCTCATCGGCATTGGTAATCCCTTTGGGCAACGCCTCGTTCAGATCGTCGAATGTGAGATAACCTTGTTCCTTCGCCAGCTTGATTAGCTCGCGAATGCGCCCCTCAATTTCAATCGCCGAATGCAGATGCATCGCCGCGAAGCCGCTTTGCAGCTTTTGCAGTTGTTCGCCGTTGGGTTGCTGCCCTCGGACGAGAGCAATACCTTTGGCCTTGAGCGCGACGATTTTTGGCCGTTTCTTAAGTTTTCGTCGGCGCGGTGAAGCTTTTTTTATCGAACGATGACGAAGCTGTCTCGCTTTAAGCCGTTGCGACGACTGTCGGCTGCCTCCCCTTCGTTTCGAATGCCTGGCCAAGATTGAGTGGTTAAGGATTTGACTGAGACGTTCGATCTGCCGGCCGTAGACCGCAATTAACTGTCGGCTTCGCGAGCGGGCGAAAGTTCGTGGAGCTGTTCTTGCAGGTCAAGGATTTCTTTCTGCAAATTAACCACGTCGCCGGTGGTAAGTCCGGGAAGTTTTATCTGATTCTTCGCCACTTCGAGGTGGCGCCGCAACACGGCCTGGCGAATACCGAGCCACCATTTTCCCACCATCGTTCCCGCATTGGGAGGCACTTTTTGCAGCAACCAGGAAGAAACCAGCGCTTCGTCTGTCGCCGAAAGCGTCGCCATGAAAGCATTCAGTGAGGCGGCGTCACTCGGGAGCAGCTCGCTTTCGAGAATACGGACCAAAATTTCCGCATCGGGCACTTGTGCGAGAATCTCGCGCCAATTTTGCCCATGAAGAAAATCTCGTGCTTCCTCGTCTCGCAACGCCAGGAGGCAAAGCATCGCGATATCGTGCCGCGGAGCGGGAGAAGCCTGGGAGTGCAAACCTTGCGACCCAGAAAAACCTTCGCCTCTTTGTCTCGGCAATAGTTCTTCAAAATCAACAGGCGAGACGCCAAGCCGGGCGCTCATTTTACTCACCACCTCTCCGCGCATTAGCGGATCGTGCACCCTCGAGACCGTTTCAGCCAGTTTGCGCGCAAGGTGCATCTTCGCACCTAGTGAGTTAAAGTCGCTCGCCGCGACTTCGCTTTCGATCCAATAATCAAAAAAAGTCTGCGCCGTCGCGACGCGTTTTTCGAATTCCTCTCTTCCATTCCGGCGAATCAATGAATCTGGATCTTCGCCCGCTGGCATCTCAGCAACACGCACGATCAAATCGTTGTGGAGCAATGCATCGAGAGACCGCTCAGTCGCTTTCTTGCCGGCGCTGTCCGCATCGAAACAAAGAACCACTTCGTTCACATAGCGTTTTAATACCCGCGCCTGGTCTTCAGTAAAAGCGGTCCCCTGTGGAGCGACGACGTTTGTTATTCCGCCTTCAAACAAACTGATCAAATCTATCTGGCCTTCGCATACAATCGCGCAGTTCGCCTCAATCAGGCTTCGCTTTGTCTTGTTCAAACCAAACAAAACCTTGCCCTTTCGAAAAAGCGGCGTCTCCGGCGAATTCAAGTATTTCGCCGCTCCTTTCTCGTCTTTAAGAAGGCGACCACTAAACGCAATCACTTCACCGACATCGTTGCAGATCGGAAACATGATTCGCCCACGAAACCGATCGTAAGCTGATCGATTCGGCGCGTCTGCGGCATTGTCTTTGGTCTTAAGCAGACCGCTTGCGACGAGATCGCGCGGATCATAACCGCGGTCACGTGCCCAACTGCCAAACGCATCCCATTCATCGGGCGCATAACCGATCTGCCATCGCTTCGCGATTTCTGCTGTGATGCCACGCTCTTTCAGATATTTGCGTGCTAGTGCGGCGAATTCCCTTTTGATCAGGTTTTCATGGAACCACTCGGCGGCTTCCGCGTGCAACTGCAACAAGCGGCGACGCGCCGCCCGTTCTCGATCTTCGTCGATGATGGCGCCCCCCTTCTCTACGATTGAGATCCCGACGCGCGCCGCGAGTTTGCGTACGGCTGCGGGAAAATCGATGTGTTCATAATCCATGACAAAACGGAAGACGCTTCCGCCTACACCGCATCCGAAGCAGTGAAATGTTTGTCGCTGCGGGCTCACGTGAAATGACGGCGTTTTCTCCTGATGAAACGGGCAAAGCGCCTTGAAATTCGCGCCGGCCCGTTTGAGCGGAAAATAGGAACCTATCACTTCGACGATGTCGTTCGCCGCCGCGATTTGTTCGATGGTTTCAGTTTGGATTGTTCCCATGATACGTTGGATTTTTCGCTCGTTTGCTTTGGGAAGCGATGTCAAACTTACGCAGTGCGCAGTCGCTTTCCAAA
>WNGK01007198.1_pt1 | contig 11685 bp, 7 predicted proteins | sample 5400601 | NCBI WGS metagenome assembly WNGK01 (sample SAMN13153376, study PRJNA577476) | soil metagenome | isolation source: 60 cm soil or saprolite under Garry oak tree replicate 1 | place: USA:California | collected 2016-06-15
TCTCTCGCTTGCTGTCATCAGTCTGGTCGGATGCGCCGACGGCGGGAGGCCGCAGGTCACTCTTCGGACCGGAGTCCTCCAGGCCCAGGACTACCTCCCGTACTTCGTCATGCAGGACCAGGGATTCGACAAGCGAAACGGACTGCGCTTCGTGGAGCAGACCTTCCAGGGAGGCGCCGCCGTCCTCGCCGGCCTCGCCGATGGATCGCTGGACGCGGGCCCCACCGCCGGATCGGTTCCCGTGCTCACCGCCGCCGAACAAGGGTGGATCCCGGACAAGATCGTGGTGGTGGCGGCCAATTGCTTTGCCGACCTGGCGCATCCAGGGGTCGGGCTCCTCGTGGCGCCCCACATCCGTGACTGGAAGGACCTTCGCGGGCAGAAGATCGCGACCAACGCTCGCAACAGCATCGCCACCGCGGCTGTCGACGGGCGCTTGAAGCAGGAAGGGGTCGAGGACTACGCGTTCGTGGAGATTTCGTTCCCCAACATGGGGCTGGCCATGGCCGGGGGCAATGTCGCGGGCGCCGGCATGAACGAGCCCTACCTGACCCAATCCCTGCTGCGGCGAGACGGCCGGCTGCTCGCCTGGGTGGTGGGCGGACCGCCCTTCGAGCGAATGGAGTTTTCCTTCATCGTGTTCGGCGCGGCCTTCTACCGAAGTAATCCGCAGGGGGTGAAGGCCTACCTCCGGGCCCATCTCGCGGCGGTTCGATGGATCAATGACCATCCACGGGAAGCCCGGGCCTTGCTGGCCCGGCGGCTGAGTCTCGGCCGGGAGGTCGCGGAGCGCATCAACCTCCTCCACTGGCCACGGGACGCGAGAAACTCGCCCGAGCTCCTCGATCAGATGCAGCAGGCCCTCGTGAAGGCGCGGGTGCTGAAAACGCCGGTCCCCGCCCGCCGCCTCTACGACGAGACCCTCCTGACCGAGGTCCTCGGGGAGAAGGGGTAGATGCTGCGCGCGAGACTCACCCTCAAGCTTCCCGTGCTCGTGGTCGGCGCCGTGCTCCTGACCGCGGCTACGGTGGCCGTGCTCGCCATCTCCATCGGACGCGGCATCCTGCGGCAGGCCGCGCTCGAGGAGCTGGTGGAGCGCCGGGAAGTGTACGCGAGCGCCGTCGATTTCTACATCGGCGGGGCGCGCGGCCTCATCGGCGTGACCGCGGATCGACCGGCCATGAAGGAGTTCGCCCGCCACTGGCTGACCCCCTCCGCGGCGCCGGTGGACCCCGCCGCCATCGAGGGATTCCGGCGCGCCCTCGCGGCGACGGTGCTACAGCATGCCGATGCGTTCGAATACTTGATGCTCCTCAAGCCTGACGGAACCGTCTACGTCCTGGAACCCGCGCGGCTGGAGCGCGAGCTTTCCCACCGCAACCTTGCCTTCTCGGCGTGGTACAAGGACGCGCTCGCCGCCCCCGATACCGTGGTCAGCGACCTGCACATCTCCCCCGCCACTCAGCGCCCGACGGTGGTGGTGGCGGCCCCCGTGCGGGGCACGGACGGCGTGATCATCGGCGTGTGGGCAGGCGGCCTTCAGCTCGCCAGGCTCTCGAAGCTCGGATCCGTGGGCTCGGGCTCCGGCGCGTCCAGAGCGTACGGCTACGTCGCGGACCGGCACGGACTCATCCTGGCGCATCAGAGCAACCCGAACTACGTGGAGCAACAGACCGACTTCAGCTCGGTGCCGTCCGTCCAGCGCGCGCTCAGCGGGAGCGCGGGCGCGGGGCAGTTCTCCAATCCCATCGACGGAGAGGTCAAGCTCGGCGCCTACCGTACGCTCCCGGGTTCGGGGTGGGCCGTCGTGTACGCCATCCCGCTCGCCGTCGCCCTCGCGCCCGTCAACCTCCTGACCAAGGGGATCCTCCTCAGCACGGCGGCGCTCGCCACCCTGGTGGGACTCCTGGCCTTCGTCACGGCCAGACGCATCACGGGCCCGATCCAGCAATTGACGGCGGCGGCCCGGACCATCGGGACGGGAGACGTTGCCCAGCGCATCGACGTGAGGACGGGCGACGAGGTGCAGACCCTCGGCGAGGAGTTCAACCGCATGGCCGCGGCCCTCGGCGAGAAGGAAGCGCAGCTCAACCGGCGCGCCGAGGAGCTGCAGACGGCCAACCGGGAGCTCGAGGCCTTCTCCTACTCCGTCTCGCACGATCTCCGGGCGCCCCTTCGCGCCATGGACGGCTTCACGCGGATCCTTCTCGCCGAGGAAGCGGGGACGCTCTCGCCCGAGGGAATCCGCTATCTCGGCCTCGTGCGCGAGAACGCCGGCTACATGGGGCACCTCGTGGACGGCCTCCTCACGTTTTCTCGGCTGGGGCGGCAGGCGGTGTCCCGGCAGGCCGTGTCGATCGAGGAGGTGGTCCGCCTGGCCCTCGATGAGCTCCACGCGGAGCAGGAGGGGCGGCACGTGGAGGTGGTCAAGGGCGACCTGCCCCCCTGCGAGGGCGATCCGAGACTGCTCCGTCAGGTGTGGGTCAACCTGCTCTCCAACGCCTTCAAGTTCACCCGGAACCGCGAGGAGGCACGCATCGAGCTCGGCTGCGAGATGGCGGACGGCGTGCCCGTCTACTTCGTGAAGGACAACGGGATCGGCTTCGACATGCGGTACGTGGACAAGCTCTTCGGAGTGTTCCAGCGGCTGCACCGCCAGGAGGACTACGAGGGCACGGGCGTGGGGCTGGCCATCGTCCAGCGCATCGTCCATCGTCACGGTGGCCGTGTATGGGCCGAAGGCAAAGAGGGACAGGGCGCGGCATTCTACTTCACACTCCCCGGAGGCGGCGTATGACCGACAAGATCGTCGAGATCCTTCTCGTCGAGGACAATCCCCACGACATCGAGCTGACCCTCCACGCCTTCCGCAAGCACAACCTGACGAACCGGATCCACGTCGTGCGGGACGGCGCGGAGGCTCTGGACTACGTCTTCTGCAGCGGCGCCTACGCCAGCCGCAAGAAGGACGATGGGCCCAAGGTGATCCTCCTGGACCTCAAGCTGCCCAAGGTCGACGGGCTCGAGGTCCTCCGGCGCATCAAGGCGGACCCGACGACCAGCATGATCCCCGTGGTCGTGATGACCTCCTCGCGCGAGGAGCGTGACCTCATCGAGAGCTACCGCCTGGGCGTCAACAGCTATATCGTGAAGCCCGTGGACTTCCAGCAGTTCAGCGACGCCGTGCAGCAGGTGGGGCTCTACTGGGTGCTCCTCAACCAGCCTCCCGCGGCTCCGGCCCGCTGAAGCGAAAGCTCCGGTGACCACCCCGCTCAAGGCGCTGATCCTGGAAGATCTCCAGGCTGATGCCGAGCTCATGCTCCACGAGCTCCGGAGGGCGGGATTCGACCCGAACTGGAAGCGGGTCCAGAGCGAGGGCGAGTTTCTCGCCAATCTGGCTCCGGACGTCGACGTCATCCTGGCCGACTACCATCTGCCCATGTTCGACGCCACCCGCGCCCTGGAGCTCCTGCAGCAGCGCGCGCTGGATATCCCGTTCATCGTCGTCTCCGGCACCATCACCGAGGAGTCGGCGGTTGAATGCATGAAGCGGGGCGCCTCCGACTATCTCCTGAAGGACCGCCTCGCGCGGCTGGGCCCCGCCGTCATCCGTGCCCTCGAAGACCGGCGCGTGCGGGAGGGGAAGCGGCAGGTCGAGGAGCGGTATCGCTGGGTGAGCGAGAACATCATGGACGCGGTCTTCCTGCTCGATCTCGAGGGCCACGTGGTCTTCACGAATCGCCGCGGGGAAGAGCTGACGGGCTATCCGGAGGCGGAGCAGCGCGGCCGCCCCATCTGGTCCCTCCTGGCTCCCGAGGGCGCCGCCGAGGCCCAGCGCCGCTTGCAGGCCGTGCGTTCAGGTCAGGGGGTGGATCCGTCCTTCGAGACCGAGGTCGTCCGGCGCGATGGGGTCAGGGTCTCCGTCGAATCCAACGTGACGAGCGTCTTCAAGGATGGCCAGCTCGTGGGCCGGCTCGCCGTGGTGCGCGACATCTCGACCCGTCGGCGGGCCGAGACCGCCCTCCGCGACACGAGCCAGAGGCTCCAGACCCTCATCGACGCCGCGCCCGTGGCCATCATCGCCATGGACGAGGCCTGGCGCGTCGTGCTGTGGAACAAGAGCGCCACGCGCATGCTTGGCTGGAACGAGCACGAGGTGCTCGGGCAGGCGGTGCCCACCATTCCCGATCACAAGCGCGCCGAGTTCGACGCCGCGGTCGCCCAGAACCGCCGGGGCGTCGCCACGCTCTACGAGACGCAGCGGCGGCGAAAGGATGGCACCCTCATCGACGTCATCTCCTCCACCGCTCCCCTCGTCGACGCGCGGGGACGGGTCACGGGCTCGATGGGGGTCCTCGTCGATCTCGCGGAGCAGAAACAGCTCGAGGAGCAGCTCCGGCAATCGCAGAAGATGGAGGCGGTGGGCCAGCTCGCGGGCGGCATCGCCCACGACTTCAACAACCTCCTGACGGTGATCGGCGGACGCACCTACCTGCTTCTCACCACCTTGCCCGAGAAGCACCCCGGGCGGCCCAACGTCGAGCTGATCCAGGAGACCGCGGAGCGGGCGGCCGTGCTCACGCGCCAGCTCCTGGCTTTCAGCCGAAAACAGATCCTGGCCCTCCAGGTGCTCGATCTCAACACCATCGTGGCGAGCATCGAGCGCATCCTGCGGCGCCTGATCGGCGAGCACATCCAGCTCGTCATCGAGCCCAGCGCCACCCCGGGATGGGTCAAGGTGGATCCAGGCCAGATGGAGCAGGTCATACTGAACCTGAGCGTCAACGCCCGCGATGCCATGCCCGAAGGCGGCCGCCTCACCATTCGAACGGCTCACGTTGGCGTCGCCGAGGCGGCGGCACGGACACATGCGGAGATCCAGGCGGGGCCGGCCGTTCTCCTGGAGGTTCGCGACACCGGTATCGGCATGACCGACGAGATCCGCACCAGGATCTTCGAGCCATTCTTCACCACCAAGCCCGCGGGCCACGGCACGGGGCTGGGCCTGGCCACGGTCTACGGCATCGTCAAGCAGAGCGGCGGCACCATCGAGGTCCTGAGCCAGCCCGGCCAGGGCAGCACCTTTCAGATCTACCTGCCGAGGGTGGAGGAGACCGAGGCGACCTCACCCACGGACGCGCCGGCCCCTCGCCACATCGGAGGCTCGGAGACCATCCTGCTCGTCGAAGACGCGGAGGATGTGCGGGACCTCGCGCGCGATATCCTCGGGCTCATGGGCTACAATCTGATGACCGCCAGCAATCCCGTGGAGGCGATTCAGGTCAGTCAGGACCACTCGGGCGTGATCCACCTCCTGCTCACGGACGTGGTCATGCCGGGCATGAGCGGCCGCCAGCTCGCCGATCGTCTCGTCGCGGATCGGCCCGGGCTCAAGGTGCTGTTCATGTCGGGCTACACGGACAACGCCATCGTGCACCACGGAGTCCTGGACCCGGGCACCGCCTTCGTGCAGAAGCCGTTCACGCCGGACAGCCTCTCTCGGAAAGTCCGCGAGGTGCTCGACGCGTCCTGATCTCCTTTGCGCCCCGAGCAGTGGGCGCGATGATTCCCGACCGCTCACGCCGTTCTTCTTCCCCGGAACAGGAGAGTAGCCCATGGAGACGCTGGCAAGTCTGGCGCACGCCGTCACCGAATCGCTGGAGCTGTCCGAAGTTCTCGATCGCGTGGCCCATGCCGCCACCGAGCTCCTGCCTGACTCCTCCGCGCGCATCTGGGTGATGGAGGGCGAGCGGCTCGTCCTGCGCGCCGAGCACGGTCCCCACGGGGTCCCACAGTCGGGCTTCAAGGGCGCGCTGGCCGTGGGTGAGGGGCTCACGGGCCGGGTGGCGGCCACCGGCGAGATCTTGATCGTCGAGGACGTCGCCGACGATCCCGGCACGATCAACCGCGAGTGGATGCGCCAGCAGGGGTATGTCTCCTTCATCGGCATTCCCCTCTCGGTGCGCGGCCGGCTCCTGAGCGTCCTCGCGCTTCTCACGCGGCATCGCCATGATTTCGATGACGAGCAGGTGGCGCTCCTCACCGCCTTCGGCAGCCACGCCGCCATCGCGGTTGAGCACGCGCGGCTCTACAAGGAAGCCAAGGACACGCGGGACTTTCTCGAGGCCATGACCGAGAACTCCGCCGACGCCATCATCACCACGGACACCCACGGCCGCTTCACGTATTTCAGCTCGGGGGCCCAGGACATGTTCGGCTACCGGGCGCACGAGATCATGGGGCATCGCGTGGCCGACTACTACCGCGGGGGAATCGACGAAGCCCAGGCCGTCATGACGCAGCTTCGCGCCGAAGGCAAGATCCGCAATCGAGAGCTGGGCTTTCGGGCCAAGGACGGCCGCTGGGTGGAGACGAGCGCCTCCATCTCGCTCATGCAGGACCCGAACGGCCAGGTCCTGGGCTCCCTCGGCGTGGTGCGCGACATCACCGATCGGAAGAAGGCAGAGGCGGCACAGCGCGAGGCCGAGGAGCTGCGGACGATCACCACCCTGGCCACCACCACGGCCCACGAGATCAACAACCCCCTCCTCGTGGTCAAGGGCCGTCTCGAGATGCTGGGCCCGCGGCTGCCCGAGGACTCCACCGAGCGCAAGTGGATCGAGCAATCGCTGATCGCCTGCGCGCGCATCCAGGAGATGGTGGCGCGGATGCAGCGGATCGCCCGCGTGCAGTACCTCGAAGGGGAGAGCCGATCCCTGCCCCGCCTCTTCGACCTTCGCAAGGCGAGCGACACGGAAGAATCTCCGGGCACGCCTCCGCCCCCCGCCTCGCCCAAGTCCCGATAGGCACGGACGCCAGGCTGTGCCGGGCCCGCGACCATCGAAGAGGGGCGGCGCGAACACGGGAGGCAAGCAGAGCGCGGGAATACTCCTCTACCGACGCCGGGCCGAGGGACGGGAGGTCTTGCTGGTCCATCCCGGCGGCCCTTTCTGGCAGAAGAAGGATCTCGGCGCCTGGTCCATCCCCAAGGGCGAGTTTGCCCCGGGCGAGGATCCGCTCGCCGCCGCGCAGCGCGAGCTCCACGAAGAGACCGGCCTGGAGCTTCCCGGCCCCTTCACGCCCCTGTCACCCGTCAGGCAGCCGGGCGGCAAGATGGTCCACGCCTGGGCCGTCGAGGGCGACTTCGACCCCCGCGCGCTCCGGAGCAATACCTTCACGCTGGAGTGGCCGCCCCGCTCCGGCCGTCATCAGGAATTCCCAGAAGTCGACCGCGCCGCCTGGTTCGACCTCGAGGAAGCCAGGCGCAGAATCAACCGCGGCCAAGTACCTCTTCTCGACGAACTACAGGATCTGGCAGGAGGCTAAGGCTTGCCCCCTCACCCCGCCCTCTCCCCCGATGGGGGAGAGGGATGCGAGGGCCGTCGAAACTCACGGGGTCGGCAAGGTCCCTTCTTCAGCGAAAGCGCGGCATCACCTGGCGGGCGAACAGCTCGATGCTCCGGCGCGCCCTCGCCTTCTCCATCATGCCGAAGTTGACCTGGAAGCTCGGATAGACCTCGCCGAACGTGTCCCGGACATAGGAGAGCTGCTCCGCCACGTCGTCGGGATCGCCGATGATGGCCCGCGTCTCGTCGAGCACGCGCGCGTACGTGATGTCGTTGAGCATCTGCTCGAGCCCCGAGTACGGCTTGTACTGGCCCGACTGCCGGCCCGTCCACGACTTGGCGGAGGCCCGGAAGTTCCGGAGGTACTGCTCCATGTAGGCGCGGCACTCCTCCCTCGCTTCCGCCCGCGTGGGCGCCACGTAGAGGTGGAGGACCATCATCACCTCTCCCGGCCCGCGCCGATCCTCGTGCCCGTGGTCGCGGTACGCCTGACGATAGAGCTCGAGCTTGTCGGCCAGCTCGTGGTGCTCCCCGAGATACGGCACCACCATCATGTTGTAGCCGCGCTCGCCCGCCCACACGAAGGACTCAGGGCTCACCACCGCCGCGATCCAGATGGGTGGGTGCGGCCGCTGCGTCGGCCGCGGCAGCGAGGTCACGTTCTTGAATCGGTGGAACTTGCCTTCGAAGGTGACGTTCTCCTCCGTCCACAGCCGGATCAGCGCCTCGATCCCCTCCTCGAATCGCGCGCGGCTCTCCTCCATGGAGATGCCGAAGGCGTCGAACTCGTAGGGGAGAAAGGCGCGCGCGACGCCAACGTCCAGGCGGCCGCCGCTGATGGCGTCGAGCATGGTCAGCTGCCCGGCCAGCTTGAGGGGGTGGTTGAACACGGGCAAGACCGCCCCCGTGACCATGCGCATGCGGGGCGCGCGCTGGCTGCACGCGGCCAGGAACAGGCAGGGATCGGGGCTGTAGCCGCCGTAGGACGTGAAGTAATGCTCGACGATCTTCACGCTGTCATAGCCGAGCTCATCCGCGTACCCGGCAAGGTCCAGCACGTCCTCGAAGTACTGCCGCGCCGACACCTGATCCGGATGGGCGTCGGGGAAGTAGTCGATCCCGAACTTCATGCCGACCTCCCGGCGGGTGTCACGTCAGTTCTTCTTCAGGCGCACCTCTTCGAGCGGCGCCGACCAGGGATAGGGATCGATGAGCATGAGGGCGGGGTCGGCCACGCGCGGGCCCACCGCGCTCGGCCAGATGTACTCCATGATGGGCGCGAAGCGCACGCGCTCGTTGAGCTGCCGCTGGATCAGGTGCAGCTGCGCCTCGCGCTTGCGCCGGTCCGTCTCCCGGCTCTGCTGCTGGTAGAGCGCATCGATGTCGGGGTAGCCGCCGTAGGCAAAGGCCCCGTTCGAGGGCACCGTCTCGGCCAGCCGGGAGGCGGCGTTGCCGTAGACGGCGTTGATGCAGACGCACAGCCCCTTCAGCTTCTTCGTCTGGAGCGCCGCGTAGAACGCCGCGCGCTCCATCGTGCGCAGGCGCACCTTGATCCCCACCGCGCCGAGGTACTGTCCGACCGATTCCCCCATCGAGAAGTATGGGGGCCAGGGATAGAGCTCGCCGGCATCGAAGCCATTGGGATAGCCCGCCTCGGCCAGCAATTGCTTGGCCTTGGCGGGATCATAGAGCGGCGGCTCGATGGGCAGGGCGAACTCGAACTTGCGCGGGATGACATTGCCCGTGGGCCGGGACGCGCCGACCGTCTCCGCCTCGCTGAGCGCCTTGCGATCCATGGCCAGGCTGGCGGCCAGCCGCACGCGGCGATCGTGCCAGGGCGACTTCGCATCCCACTGATCGAAGAAATCCAGATAGTACGTCCCGATACCACCCGAGAACACCAGCTTGAGGGTGGGATCGCGCTTCACCTCCATCGCCTGCGGCGCGTCCAGCAGGTACGCGAGATCGACTTCGCCCCTCTTCAGCATGGCCAGCCGGGTGGTCGACTCGGGCACGCTCTTGTAGACCAGCCGCTTGACCGACGGCATCTTGCGCCAGTAGCCCTCGTAGGCCTCCATGACCAGCTCGATGCCCGGCGTACTGCTCACGAACTTGTACGGCCCGAGCCCGACCGGGTTCTTCTTGAAGCCGTCGAGGCCCACCTGCTCGACATACTTCTTCGGCACGATCCAGCCCGCCCCCGTGGCAAAGGTTCCGTAATAGGTCATGAAGTCCGGAAAGGGCTCGTGCAGGTGGAAGCGCACTCGATAGGGGCCGGCGATCTCGATCTCCTTGACCTTGTCCTGGAGGATCCTGGCTCCCTTGGCGCGAAGGAAGCTGAACTTCACGTCCTCGGCGGTGAAAGGATCGCCGTTGTGGAACTTGAGCCCCTCCCGGAGCTTGAAGTCGTAGACGCGCTGGTCCGCGCTGACCGTCCAGGACTCCGCGAGGCTCGGGGTCAGGTGATTACCCGGCATCGGCTTGACAAGCGCATCGTGCATGGCATACAGGACCCAGAACGGAGTGAGGACGCCCACCACCTCGGCAGGATCGAACCAGGCGGGAGCCAAGGTGACGTACAATGCCCAGCGCATCTCCCCTTCTGGCTTGGTCTGCGCGGCCGCGGGGTCGGCAAGGCCGCCGGCGAGCAGGAGGGAGAGCAGCACCACACAGATCAGCACCCGTCTCGACATGCGATGCATGCTCTCTTCCTCCCGGGGCAGCTTGAAAGGGCAGCTTGACGAATGAGCAACGTGCGAGCCTTCTTACCGCGTCCACTCACGCGAGCGCAAGTCCCGGCGCGGCGCGCGGCTCTGCACGCCGAGCCCCCCGTGGGTCCGCGCGTGACCCCCAATGTGACGCTGGTCGCGCGCTGGCTTGATCTTGCACAGTTGCCATTCGAGATCCGGATTGTCCGTGCACGTCCGGTAAAGGACATGCGCTCCTGACACCAAGGTGGCCGCGCTCGCTGAGATCCGGGCGTCGCACTTTTCTTGGCAGCTTCCTGTGGACCTCCATCGTCTTGCGAAGGCCCAGAAGGGCCCTGGCCCAGTCCCTGACGCCTGGTCCCCTGGATGCTGCATCGCTGGCGACCCTCGAGGCGGTCGCGGACAGCATTGTTCCTCGCGACCAAGACCCCGGAGCGCTGGACGCGGGAGTTCCAGCGCGCATCCTCGCTCACCTGACCACCAGCCCTTCGGCTCTCACCTTGTATCGCGCGGGGCTCGGCCTCCTAGAGGGTCTGGCTCGCAGGGCCGGAGCCTCCTCGTTCCAAGCGCTCGATGGACCGGGCCGCGAGCGGATCCTCTTGTTGCTCGCCAGCGGCGCCGGCGACTCTCGGGGGGTGGCCCAAGAGTTCTTGATCCGGGTCAGACGGGATGTCCTCGCATTCTATTGGGGCTCCGTGGTGGGACAGGGCGTCGTCGGGTATCGGCCGCCATCGGCGGGTTACCCCGAGTACGCCGATCCACCGACCCGAGCAAGAGGACGCGATCAGTGACACCCGCTACCAAACAGGAAGCATTCGATGCCGTGGTCGTCGGCTCGGGGGCCGGCGGAGGATTCGCCGCGATGGGCCTCGCCGAGGCCGGGATGCGCGTCTTGCTTCTCGAGCGTGGGCGGAGCTTCGAGCCCGCCCGGGATTTCCCGATGAATCACCCGGACTGGGAGCTCCGTCCGCGGGCATTCCGAGACACGGAGGTTCCATCCGGCGACGCAAGCATCGTGCTCGAGGAGGGTGCGTTGCTGGATCAGCGTTATGCGCACCTCGGTTCCTCGAGTCGGCCGGGTGAAGTGCCCAAGCCGCGGACTCGCCGCGAGCCGTTTCGATACGAACGGGTCTTCGGACTCGGGGGGACGACGCTGCACTATCAGGGGGAGGCCCATCGATTCCCCGAGCACGCTTTCCAGCCGGCGAGCCTCTACGGACTCGGCGTGGATTGGCCTCTCCGTTATGCCGATCTTGCCCCGCACTACGAACGCGCTGAGCACGTCCTCGGCGTGGCTGGCGATCCAGCCAACCCGTTCAAGCCTCCGCGGGGACCCTTCCCGACCCCTGCCCATCGCCTCTCCTACGCCAGCCAGCGCATCGCGACAGGCGCGGCAAAGCTCGGCTGGACATTGCTGCCAAATTCGCTGGCGCTCCCAACCCGCAGCGTCGACGGGCGGCGACCCTGTCAGCGCAGCGGCGGATGCGCCCAGGGCTGCATCTTCGGCGCCAAATCCAGCGTCGATCTGACGGCGATTCGGCGAGCTGAACGGACAGGTCGGCTTCAGGTCCAGACCGAGTCCCGGGTGCTCGGGCTGGAGATGGGCCACGATGGAAGAGTCGAAGGCGTCG
>WNGK01009826.1_pt1 | contig 11685 bp, 12 predicted proteins | sample 5400601 | NCBI WGS metagenome assembly WNGK01 (sample SAMN13153376, study PRJNA577476) | soil metagenome | isolation source: 60 cm soil or saprolite under Garry oak tree replicate 1 | place: USA:California | collected 2016-06-15
TCAATTCTACTTGAGAAATTCTCTCTTAAGATGCATTAAGGACAAAATTCATATATTTTGCTCTCAACTACATTAAAGCAATCTCAAGGTGACCTCAAGAGCCATAAAGACTTGTCAAATGGTTTCAAATTACCTCAAATGATTTCAAGAATTTTACGACTTTTGCTGATGCAGGTGAAACGCTCAAATGGCCACCTGACCTTGACCCTGGTATCCGTAGAACCTTTCTCTGTGGTAGCAACAATGGTGATGATGGTTTCACCTTCTTATCTCTTCACCCTCCTTCACCATCCTCACCTCAAGTTCTCCCCACCTTCACCATGATTACTGAAGTCACCTTCAATGCCACAATGCATCTGTGCAGCGTGCAGTGACAGTTGCCTCTGCCTGAATGCCCCATCTGTTGGCCCTAAGCCTTCCTGAGCATGCTTCTTCCCCAGCTGCTTTGGGGAATAACAACTTGACACTAATAAACGTTCTCCATGCTGAAATGCCTTCCATGCACACTATCGTCCTTGCCACCTCTACCCTCACCACACCATGTGTGAGCATTGTTGTTGGATCTTGGATCTTCCCCTTGCAATAGCACTGGCGATGAACAGTGTGATCACAACTTTGTGGAAGTGCATCGTTAGCACTCCCAAGCCTAAGAGCACACATGCAACCACTACTATGCACCATTTGATCTGTTTCTTTTGTCTTGTACCATTTTTGAACCCATCAGAAGGATATAAAAATAAACTTGTATATAGTACTTTACACAACGAAAATACCCATTTCTGCTTGCTTTTTCTCTTTCAACCATTAAAGCAATTTCTCTGCCCTGGATCAAGACCACCTAGTATAGATCAATGCCACCTTTATGTCAAAATCCCAACTAAATAACTCAACAATGTAATCCAGCACTATGGTCTACTGGGGTGAAGCAGCATGAATCATATTGCAGACATACCTTGACCTACACAGATCAACCATCAGATTGAGTGGGATTATCCATGTTCCTTATTTTACATTAAAATGAGACCATTGACATTGCAGCCCCGATGTTTGAGTAGTCGAGATGGTGCATTGCTAACGAGGCAGAAATGTGTTGGTGGGATAAAGGCCCTGGATCCAGAGCAGCATGGCTATACGTGATAACAATACCTAGGGTCTATGGCTGAAAAATGAGTCATCATTGCACTTCCACTTGCATCAGATGACACTGCCACACCTGCATCCTCCAATGACTGTAGTATGCAAATGTCTGTAGCCTCACCGTAGCAGCATCTAGCAGAGTATCTAGTGGCGTAGATGCAAACCAATCGGGTACATTGCGCATTGCATCCATCGATGGCCTTGTCCAGAAAGACTTTGGTAGATTGTACAGGAGAATAGGAAGTGCATTATCGGGTTCCTCGCCATGAGCATGTGCTTGGCAGGGAGGACAATGCTCTGATTGGTCCCAATCAGCTATTCTGACTAGAGAAAGAGATATGATTAGAAAGGGAGAGTGGCAAAGAAAGAAAGAAGCAAATGGGGGAAGGCAAGGTAAGGGTACGCATGGCAAAGAGGAACCATGGTAAATTTTACTTGCAACGCTGTCGGATGGTGTGAGGGCATGGGCATCTCCTTGGGATCGAGTAAACAGCCACACCCGGGTGGGGTATCACACCTTGTGTGACTGAATTGGCAGCTGCATTTCTAGGTCGTAGAATACCAATGCCCCTGCCTGCCCACACATGTGAGCAGGAGAGGACTCGGAGGTACTGGTATGGCGGCGGTGGGGCCTTCATTGTACTTGGGAGGTTGTAGAAGCTATTTGTGTGTCAGGTCCTGCAAGCATGTGGGTGTGGTATGATCATAATAAGGCGCTTCATGTCAGAACTATAATGATCAATAAGTTTTATAGGGGGAGTGTGAGGAGAAATGTAACTTACCTTGTGCTTGCCGATTCCCATTCAACTCAGAAAGATGGGCCTAGAACAACCTTCCCTATCTACTGTACATGTGGACACCACCTTGAACTAGCAAGCCTTAGCAATCATCTGAAGTGGGGGTTTAATATATTAAAAACAAACAGAGAAGAGGATGGATCATTGATGAATGATAATTAGGTTCTAATTGAACTTTGGTGGCACTTTTACAGGCTTTGATGCATATTGAGACGAATGTGGCTCAGGGAAAGAGGCAAGTAGTATGAGTGGAATGAGACCGCATCAATGTGCACAACCTTCTAGATGGGTACTACCAGCCTGTAGTCGCAGTCATGTGGGGCAGTTTCCAAGTGAAGGCATGTGGTGAAATGGTCTGATGTATTTTTCAGTGCTTTGGCCAAGTACGTTGGGGAGTGGTAGGTGGGTTAGAAAAGAATGGGCATTGCATGATGACAGTGAGTGAAAGCAGGTGGGAAAAGATAATGAAGAAGTGCCTGTGCTCAATGTGCTCAATGCTAAATCCCCATCAATGACCTCTCAGCTGTATGTCAAGGGAATTCACTCTCTGTACTGATCGGTCATAACAAAGTGTGATGATATATGCTCAAAATCTTCCCCATTATCAGGACCATACTCTAGCACTGTGGCCACCTCCCCTCTATTCCTAGCCTCTCTGGCTCATTGACCCCAATAGATTGGGATTTCGAAGGCTCACTGATGGCCGACAATCTCGCACATCCCTACAATCAATGTAAGTTTCTTGTTGTGCACTGGCATCATCTCCCAATGACTGCTGGCTAATTTGATGCAATGTAGGTGAGGTGTTAACAATTAATGACCGTCGACCTCCCTGACGATGCCCTCTCAACAATATTTGATTTCTATGCAACCACTGGTACACATGTGTCGATGGTGGAGAGGTCTTGTTTTTGCATTACCATATCACCTGAATCTGCAACTTTTTTGTACAATCAAAATACCTGCAAGGGTGACCCAGGACATTTGGCCCACCTTGCCTCTTCTCATTCAGGGTGATGTCTTCAAAACGTCACTGAATGATGTCATTGCTGAACTTGAGCACAGCGATCACATATGTAAAATCAAACTCAATTGCTATACAAGTTCGCAAATCAAAAAACTTTGAACAGCAATGCAGGTGCTAGGAGCTTGCACTTCTGAAGGCTTGTCATACCAGCCAGTTCTTCCCAATTCATTCTTGGGTTTGTCACTGCTTTGCATGCATAGTGAATGCCTTCTGTCATGTAACTTTGTATTTCTGAGTATGTATAGTACTATTCCAGAATCACATAGTGGACATGTGCTTAAGCTGCATTGGACCATTCAGATGTATGAAATTTTGTCAGAGGAGCATACTAGTGCCAGGTTGTTGTGCCAAGTACTGGTCATAGGAGTTCAGAAGTCGAAATGAGGGATCCTAAGTTGGTGGGTGAGAATGGCATGGAATGAGGCAAAGGCAAAGGATGCGAAGGTGATGATCGTGAAGTAAGCAAGAAGGCATGAAACTGGGTGCTTACACTTGGTTGGTTCGGGGTTCAGACCAGTTCAGAATGCCATAACCCATTGGCTCCGAACTTTGAACTGGACCATCAGTCTGGTTCTTCCCTGGGCATGAACCTTGGACTGGACCATAGTCAGGTTTGGCCAGGTTCAGGTTCGAACCAAGGTTCTGAACCAAACCTTACCACCCCTAGCTGTTTGGTCTCCTTATGGTATGACCTTTTCTTTTTGCAACTTTCTCTAGATTCATTGACTGGTTTATAGCCTGACCTCTTGACTTTTGCAGCCACCACAGGCCTCGTGCTCAAGGACAATTCAGACTTGGGCAGCCTTCTGAGATCTGCTTGGGACAGGCTCATCCTGTTTGCCACATTGGAGTGGCTCACCATCATCCCTGACTTGGTCAAGGGTGTGGAGGGCATGTTGTAAGGTCTGGATCCTGAGATAATGCTTTAAGATGTGTTCCCTGCAGTGCTGTCAGGTTTCTCTCTTCCAGGGGCTCCTAAGCTTCTTCCTTCTAGGGGTGCACACCATACTGTACTATGGGTACATCCATACATTTGAATGGGTACTAGACGGGTACAGCCACCCATCCATCATCCATCCATCCTAGGTAGCAGGACCCTTAATGGAGATGGGACAGGTCTAAAGATGACCGTAGTACAGTGTATGGTGGTGTACAGTTGATCACAACTTCAAGGCCAAAATTTTTTTATTATACTACTACAAACATCATGAATACAGTCCTAATATCGTCTGGTATGATGCAAGTGCTTCTTGACAAGCATAAGTATGTGAATTGTGTTGGCTTGAAGACTGGCGTGTCAGAGAGAAATGGTGTCCCACCCATCAGAGAAGATCCTTTCAACAGCAACAGCAGAACCTGTGAGAGATGAATCAGATTTGAGTCGCATCACTCACATGGATTAAAATTCCCAAAATACTCACCAGGAATAGAAAGAATGTCACACACCAGCTGAAAGAGACATGGAAATTGACCTTGTCAGCCCACCCACCACTGAATTGGGTTGCAAGTCTCAAAGTCCTCTGCAGGGAGTTTAAAGTACTCTTCCAGTTCATTGGTAGAGTACTTCTCTTTTTGGCGATACCAAGCTGTGAATGATTTCTGAGGTGAGCCATCTGCAGGCAGTGCCTGAACAGGTGTGGAAGGTGGTGTTGACGGCGTTGGGCTATGTGTAGCAATGGTGGCGTAGTTGTTATTAAAGTATTCGAATAAACTTGTCTTTGAATCCTCAAGATGATTGGAAAGTATCAGATCATCGCTGTAATCAATCTTCAAGCCTTCATAAGAAATGCGTGGATCAAGCACTAGTGGTTGTTAGTCAGGAGTTAAAGGTTACAATGAAATCTCACATACAGTACATGCCACCCAAGTATAAAAGGGTGATGTGTTGTACTGATAATAATAGTCACTTAACTTGTGGTGCGCATCGGTGAGTCCAAGTTTGATTCTGGGTGATACTGAGTCGGGAAGGCTGCAAAGGATGCCTTTGATGTCGTCTTGTAAGCCTTGGAAGATGGCATGAGTCGTTGATAACATGGGTGATTTTGTAGTCAACATCTCCGTAGTTGCTGACCGAAATGATTTTAGCCAAGACGCCACCAGCTTGATGGACTCCCAGTTGGTGTTACTGAGTTTCAGGGCATAAAGGTCCTTATTTCTTGAAACAAATGAGTTGATTGTGTTGCAATAGTCAAGGGCATGTCCTACATTCCATAAGTTAGGAACCCATATACAGTTAGTAGCCAAAATGATAACATACAAAGCATTTGATGGGTTGAGGCCCATCATGTTCTCACATCTAGAATTAGCATATGTGAGGCATTATGATTGTTAGTACCCTTGCTTGGATCGCTTCCATCAAGGTGCATGAATTGAATTTCATGTGCTCAGGATTGACAACATTGTGGACTTGAATAGACAGCCCTGACAATCTTTCGAAGCTAATATATCATTAGTTTGACTTGTGAATGGATGTACAACATAGCAATACTTACCCTCTCGACTGCAGGGAGCACATGCATAGCTAAGTCAGTATTAGGGTCTGGGTCCAGATCCACATCAACCACGTCAGGATTGATGTTAGCTGTTGCATTGTCGTCATGATTCTGTGAGAGAGGCCGGGTAATGTTGTCTTGATAGTTGGCACTTTGTGCAGTAGCCTTCTTGCCCTCAGACCTTGATATTGCTCCAATCCCTTCCAGGAGCTAAATAGGCAGTTAGATACTAGCCATGAAAGAAATGTAATTATGATACCTTGATTGCTGCTAAATGGATTGTATGAGGCATGCATTGCATGCGAGCGTCTTATGCTGAAAATGATATGCCTCGCTGCTGGCATCGTGACTCAAGTGATGTCATCATTGTGTTGTTATTGCTGGCATTGTCCATTACAATAGTGATGATCTGTGAAAATGTTAGCAGAATACATAGATAAAATATGAGAAATATGCCCTTCCAACAAGGCCATATAGTTCCAGTGTTTGCCAAACGGCCTCTGCCATATTATCACCTAAATGCTCCCCAATGAGTTTACGAAAATTGATGAGGAGTTCCTCTGCAAGGAATAAATAATATCTTGTTGGTGGATCAAAGGATATATGCACTGAGTTGCCCATCATTGGACACATAGTGTGCGACAATGGCCAAAAAGGTGTACTGGTTGCTTGATATCCATGCATCGAGCGATAGACTAACCTTTTCCTCTAGAGTCTACTCCATAGTTAGCACACTATGTAATAAGGAAATATAAGTTCATACCAAGAACATCTTGTGGACACTGTCAATAGTATCGTCGCCCATCTTCATCAGATGCTGCTTGATGCCATTGTGTTTTGGAATCTTTATTGAAGTGCTGGAGTGATGTGTATAATTCATCATCGTGACGAATTCAGGCCTTTGCACTTCTTTGAATGGCTGGTCACATGTGATGACCCATTCCATGACAAGTTGCTCGAACCTCTCCTGGTCCCATGGCCCCTATAATAAATAATAAGTCAAAAACGACAGAAAGCCAAAAGACATTTCACTTACAATTGTGTGAGCTTGCTGACTTTGGAATGCTTTCTTGATATTCTTGGATGATTTTTCAAGCTTTTGCAGGTATTCATCATCCAGTGGTTGCTTTGCAGAGGTGATATTGATTTCCTTGGGCATTGCGGGCTCATCACAGTCCTTGAGGATGGAATAAAACTGATACATCGACTTCACATGGACATGCAGATTGTTTACAAGAACTAATAAGATTCTGTGAGAAATATCAAGTCAAAAAGGAAAGAAAATGCTCCATTTAGATTACTCCTTATTGACTTTTTGATAGTACAAATCTTGTGAGCACCATAGAGGCAGCGGTAATGAATATCACCATCATCTTTTGAAGTTCCATCTGATCCATTTGCAATGATTTCGTAGAATAAATAGATCAGGCTCTTCTTCATGTTCCTCACAATCTATGATTGTTATTAGAACAGGTTATGTGTTATGAAACATTGATTGTACCTTCACTGGAACAGAATACGATGCTTGAAAAGAGCTTGATGGAGAAATTGTTGTACTTTGTCTAACACACAGGCTATCCTCGTCTTCAATGAGCTCGACCTTGGTACCAGACATTATTCTCACCTTCTTCCTTGGAGGGGTGGTGGCTGCAGCTGTTGGTTTGGTCCTGGGCTTCAATGTGTGGTGTTTCTGATTCTTAGCTTCAGGTATCATTTTTGAAGGCAACATGTCGGCAATCTTAGGATTAAATTAGTTTATATCAAAATCAAGAAAGACCTCTTCATACCTCTTCATTTCCGATATCAATATCATCGCTGTCCAAATCTGATGAGTCATCATCAGATCCAACTTTAGAAACAGAAACTGTGAAAGTTTTATCTTCGGTATCGGTGTCAACTTGAATGACATTGCTGCGCGACTCATTGGTGGTGGGTCGCTTGCATTTAGCAGACACTTTTGCATCTTGGGGTAGAATGAAGTGACAAGAATACAGCCCATTCTTATCGAGTTTCTCAGCTGCGATAGCTTCTGCAAGTCATGTACCAGCTGTGGCACAGATTGGGCGAGAGCATTGACCAACTTAACCAGACAAGAAAATGAGTTGTTGCCAGAAACATGATAAAGTTAAGCGCACCTTCTTGTACCTTAGATGTTGATTGAATTGGATGGGAATCATCTGGATTGTTGTACTAGGCAATTTTTGAGGCATTGAGTAGTTGGCTGTCTGGCCCCACAGCTGGCTGGTCAGCTGATTCAGCCTGAGTCATAGTATGATGGTCAACCTGTGGACATCAGTATAGCATATTTATCAACCAGTCTAGCATGCTCACCAAGTCACCGTGCTTCATCACAATGCCCTCATGCTCTTGTGGCCTTTTAGTTGCAAATCATAGTTGGAAGAGCCACGAAGGCTACAACCATCAGAGTTATTGCTCAAAAAGAGGGCATACTTCGTGCATTGCTTGCTTGTCAAGCTCAAAATAGGACCACTGCCCCTAGTAACAGTGGGGACAGTGGCCATACTTTGAGCTTGACACACAATGCAGTCCATGATGAGGATCTTGAGGTCAGAAAAGAAAGTCTTGATGATGAGTTGGGAGAACACTTATTTCTTGAGGTGAATCGCATAGTGGCAACCAGGTAGATGACAAGCACAAGAGAATGAGTTTCAAAGAGAGCGATGATCAAACAGATTCTGAGATTGATCAGATTTTAGAGCAAAGTTGTAAAACTTCACCCTGAGAAGTTTCGGAAACACCTGTCCACCCGTCTGTACGACTGTGACAGACATACATTGACAGTCTTGGACAGGCCTAGACCATCCCGTTCACCATCTGTACAAGTGGCTGGAACGAGGTTGGAACAGCACGAGTATGGGACCCGTCCAGTCTGTGAGGTATGGTTATGGTGCGCACCCCTACTTCCTTCTGTACCACCCTCTCCCCACAGCGTGTTGTGTGCTACCTCCTCCTTTGTCCAGTATACTCTCCAGTTTCTGTGCATGTTGACCCTCCTTCTTGTGATTCAGACATTCACACCCCCTCCTCGACCTTTTCCTCAGGGTTTGTTCAGTTGACTGTGGGCTCCTTCTGTGGATGCTGCTCTGCCTTCTTCTTCAGATGTTACAGTCATTCCTTCTTCGTTACGGCCATCTCAGACACATACCGCCACTGGTAGGTCTCATGCTCATGCTTGCCAGACTTTTGCTTGTGTTCTCTGCAAGTGAAAGAAGAAGGCTTACATTCCTTCAGTGGAGTCTGATCCTCCCTTCTCATCATGCATTTTGTGTTTGTGGGACAACATAGAGTGCATTTGGGGGTTGGCAGCTTGTGCATTGTTCTTTGTTGTCATGTTTCTTCTGCTGGCATTCTTTCTTTTTAGCTTCCTCCTACCCTCCTCATCAGCTGTCTCCAAAGCCTTCAGCGTTGGTCAAGCCTGTCCATGACAACTTGGGGCATTGGCCAGTCACATAGGTTTTTAATGATGAACTTCCTGCCATTCCAACCTGTGGTTGATCCTGGGCTCCACCCCCAGTCCTCTTGGCTTATCATGCAGAAATCCTGCCTACAACATGTGACCATGCTGCTTCAACTGCTGCTCTTGAAACTGCCGACCAGCATCATCGGCTTGTGATGGGTAACTACTTGTTGCTTATTGGTGAGCGAACTGTTGACAACCACCTTCCTGGATCTGCTATGGAGGGTGATTGGAAGGGGAAGGGATGTGGTCGTTCATCCCACTTGGAGGACACTGAGAAAGGGAACGGTACCTGTGTTTCACAAGATTCGGAGGAGCACGATAATGAGGATGATGGTATGGACTTAGCCTAGGTCATAGTAGTATTTTCCTTGTCCTTTGGCTGGAATATGAATGTGGAATGTCCTTTGTTTCTTCTTTAAGCTTAATGTGACTTGACGATAACCATCAAGCATACATACCCTTATTGTATATGTGGAACATTGCAGATGATAAATATCACCACTTATACACCCTCAGGGTCAGACATAGTCCATGTATAAGCGACGATGTATAACTGTGTATATGGCCATGTATACACTCTCCGTGCATAAGCAGCACATTTCCGATGGTAAATGTTGCTGCTTATACACCCTTTGTGTATAAGCAGCACATTTCCGATTATGAATGTCGCCGCTTATACACCCTCTATGCATAAGTGGCACATTTCCGATCATGAATGTCACTGCTTATACACCCTCTGTGCATAAGCAGCACATTCATGATCATGAATGTCGTTGCTTATACACCCTTCGTGTATAAGTGGCACATTTCCAATTGTGAATGTCACCGCTTATACACCCTCCATTAGGGCTGAGCACTGTAACTATACAATTCGGCCGTATGGCCATATTTGTATGCCATAACCGTACCATTAGTAATGAAACACAATTTCAAACGGCTGTACCTTATGCAAGCTGTATACTGTACTCAGCTGCACAATTACGGGTGAAAATGGCTGTTAATGGCCATTCAGTTCACGTGACCAAATTACATTGTTGAGTCTTCCCACACCTCGCAATCGCATCTCTGGAGTCGCATCTCTGGAGTTTCCCTTTCTCTGCACCTCACCATCTGTTCCCACTTCCTTGCTAACCCCTCTTCATGCCCATGGCCCTGTGGAAACCAAGTACCTCGCTGTCTGCTGTCATTGGGCCATCATTGCCCCGCTCATCATCTTGCACGACCTCTAACTCAAGCAGACTTGACTTGTTGTTGGTCTGTCTTGGTTGGAATTGTTGTTGTACCCTGCTACCCCTCTTTGTGCCCGTGGCCCTGTGGAAACCAAGTACCTCGCCATCTGCTGTCATTGGGCCATCATTGCCCCGCTCATTATTCCGCACAACCTCTAACTCAAGCAGACTTGACTTGTTGTCGGTCTGTCTTGGTTGGAATCGTTGTTGTACCCCGCTACCCCTCTTCGTGCCCGTGGCCCTGTGGAAACCAAGTACCTCGCCGTCCGCTGTCGTTGGGCCGTCATTGCCCCGCTCATTATTCCGCACAACCTCTAACTCAAGCAGACTTGACTCGTTGTCGGTCTGTCTTGGTTGGAAACGTTGCTGTACCCTGCTACCCCTCCGTGTGCCCTGGACATCGTAGATTTCGCCGTCGTTGCGCCATCATTGCACCATCAGTGCGTACTCTTTTACTCATGTACACGGCATAAGTCTGGCTCTGTGGACTTCAAGTATTTTGCCGACGTTGCGTATCATTGACTCATTGCCCCACCCATTCTCAGCTCTAGACGTCACAATTATCGTCTTTTACAACCGGTGCATGCTCTTTTACTCATGTACATAGCATCTAACTGACACATGTCGCCCCTCTCCGTCCCCGTGGCTCCATGGACACCAAATATTTCCCCGACATTGCGCGTCATCGCCCCACCCGTTGGTCTCGTTCTCAACTCTAGACGTCACAGTTTTTCGGTGCGTGCACTTTTACTCAATTACATTGCATCTAGCTGACACATGTTGCCCCTTTCCCTGCCTATGGCCGGGATATAAAGTCCCTCGCTGTTGGTGCCCTCAGACTCCCTCAGACTCCCTCAGACTTCCTCTGTCCCTCGTCTCACGCTCTCCATCGTACCACTCGTTCTGCACGACCTCCAACTCAAGCAGGCTTGACTCGTTGTCTGTCTGTCTTTGGTTGGAATCGTTGCTGTACCCCGCTACCCCTCTTCGTGCCCGTGGCCCCGTGGAAACCAAGTACCTCGGCGTTCTTTGCGCCATCCTTGTACCATCCGTTGATTCCGTTCTGGACTCTAGACATCATTGGTGCGTACTCTTTTACTCATGTACAGCATCTAGCTGACACATGTCGCCCCTCCGTGCCCGTGGCCCTGTTGACATCAAACGACATCGTGCAGCATCGCCCCACCCGTTCTCAACTCTAGAGTGCGTACTCTTTTACTCATGCACATGGCATCTGGCTGACCCATGTCTTAGCCATTTATAATGTCTAACCAATTACCCTATCGCTACTCGTGCTGGACTTTGGCTAGTGACTGGCATCGTGGCCATGTTATTCTGGCTGCAAACGTTGATACTATCCCATGCCCCCCTCCTCGACACCAGGCTGTCGTCATGGTGGATGGCTTGTGGGGTGAGCATGAATGAACACTTTACCCCCAGCCATATCGTCATGAGTCTCCCTACCTCGCTTGGCTCTGGCTCCCGTCAAAGAATGCTACCACTGACATCCTTTCAAGCCCTG
>WNGK01015948.1_pt1 | contig 11685 bp, 12 predicted proteins | sample 5400601 | NCBI WGS metagenome assembly WNGK01 (sample SAMN13153376, study PRJNA577476) | soil metagenome | isolation source: 60 cm soil or saprolite under Garry oak tree replicate 1 | place: USA:California | collected 2016-06-15
CATCGTGTAAGATTCCTAGCAGGCATGGCCGACGCGTTCATCGAAGCAAGAAACCTGCGCAAGACGTATCACGTGGGCAAAATTGAGGTCGAGGCCCTGCGTGGTATTTCCTTCAGCGTGCAGAAGGGCGAGTTTGTCAGCGTGGTGGGCCCGTCGGGCAGCGGAAAGTCCACCCTCTTCTATCTCTTGGGCGGACTGACCCGCGCCGATGGCGGCAGCGTGGTGCTCGATGGCGACGACTTGGCCTCGCTCTCCGATGCCCAGCGCACACGCATGCGCAAGCGCAAGATTGGATTCGTATTCCAGAAGTTCAACCTGCTGTCCACGCTGGATGCTCGTTCCAATATCGAGATCGCACGCGAAATCTCAGGCAACGGCGAAGCGGACCCTGCGCACTTCAACCGCATCACCGATCTTCTCGGCCTGACTAAGCGTCTGGGCCATCGCCCCTCCGAACTTTCTGGAGGAGAGCAGCAGCGCGTAGCATTGGCGCGCGCTCTCATCAACAAGCCTGCGGTTGTGCTGGCCGACGAACCCACCGGCAACCTGGATTCCAAAAACTCCGACATCGTGCTCGGCATGCTGCGACTCTCGAACCAGGAACTGGGACAGACCGTTCTGATGATCACGCACAATCCGGAAGCCGCGAAGTACGGCGACCGCATCATTCACATGCGCGACGGGCAGATCGTGAGACCAGAAGATGATCCCCAATGGGCGCTCCACTAAGTAGCGGTGGCGTCCGCCAGCGTAGATTCCGGTACTCCTAATGCGGTGTTATCCTAAATACCGTGTTCCGAGGGGCAAATAACCCGTCATCCTGAGCGAAGCGAAGAGCCTGCCCGGAGCTTGTCGAAGGGACCCATGTATTTGAATCTGCGATGCCGGGATCTTTCCTTCGCTCGATGACAAATGAATTTTTCGGGGCACACGAATAGATCCTATCCCGCAACGAGGGTTGTAACCATTCATGGCTGATCCAGTGACTTCCAATCCAGAAACTCCCGAAACCCAACCCGCCGTCGAGAGCACCGAATCCTTCGGCGACATCCTCTCTCAATATCAGAAGAGCCATTCGCGCAAGACCGAAGGCAGTCGGCAGTTGCAAGCCACCGTAATTGCAGTCAACGCTGAGTCGGTGTTCTTCGACATCGGGTACAAGTCGGAAGGAATCCTTCCGCTGGCTGCCCTGCAAGGCGAAACCTTAAAGCCCGGGGACAAATGTCTCGTCACGGTCAAAGGCCGCGACTTGGATGGCTACTACGAACTCTCGCGCTTCAAAGTCGAGCGTCCCATGGATTGGACCGGTCTGAAGAAGGCATTTGCCGACAAGACAACCGTCCTGGGCACGGTGACGGGAGTGATCAAAGGCGGTTTCAACGTTGACGTGGGAGTCCGGGCCTTCATGCCAGCCTCACGCAGCGGAGTTCGCGATGCCGCCGACATGGAGAAGTTAGCTGGGCAGGAGATCCGCTGCCGCATCATCAAGCTCGACGTCACCGACGAAGATGTTGTGGTCGATCGCCGCGCGGTGGCGGAGGAAGAAGAACGCTCCGCCAAAGACAAGTTCTATTCGCAGATGAAAGAAGGTGAGACCGTGAGCGGCACCGTGCGCAGCCTTACCGATTACGGAGCCTTCGTCGATCTGGGTGGAGTCGATGCATTGCTGCATGTGAGCGACATTGCCTGGGGCCGCGTCAACAAGCCTGCCGATGTGCTCTCGGTGGGTCAAGCAGTCGAAGTGAAGGTGCTCAAAGTTTCGTCGGATTCCGACAAGCGGCGCATTTCCGTTGGTCTGAAGCAACTGCAACCACATCCCTTGGATGCCGTCGCCGAAAGGTTCAAGGCCGGCGACCGCGTGCGCGGCACCGTTGCCCGCCTCATGGAGTTCGGAGCGTTCGTCGAACTGGAGCCCGGCATCGAAGGCTTGATTCATATTTCCGAGATGTCGTGGTCGAAAGGCAAGATCCGGAAGGCCAGCGATGTAGTGAAGCCGGGTGAGACCGTCGAGGCCGTGATCCTGCAAGTCAATGCCGCCGAGCATCGCATCTCGCTGGGACTCAAGCAGGCCTTGGGCGATCCCTGGGCCGACGTCGCCCAGCGCTTTCAAGTCGGTTCGGCCGTCGAGGGACCGGTTACGAATCTCACCAAGTTCGGCGCCTTCGTGCAGCTTTCGGAAGGAATCGAAGGCATGGTCCACGTCAGCGACATCAGCGCCGAAAAACGGATCAACCAGCCGCAAGACGTGCTGCGCGTCGGCCAACTGGTGAAAGCTCAGATACTCGGCATCGATCTCGAAAAACGACAGATGCGGCTGGGCATGAAGCAACTCGTCCCCTCAGGTCTCGACGAATACATCGCCGAACACAACGCAGGGGACGTGGTCACGGGCCGCCTAATGGACGACTCCAGCGGCCAGGCCCGAGTGGAACTGGGCGACGGCATCCACGCCACCTGCAAGACGACCGCGGCAACCCCGGCAGAAGTCGAGGCTCCGAAAGAATCGAAGGCTGATCTGTCTTCCCTGAGTTCCATGTTGCAAGCGAAGTGGAAGACCGGTTCCGGCGGCCCTACTAAGGCGGAGCCCGTGCGCGCGGGACAGGTTCGCAGTTTTCGCATCGTGAATCTGGACCGTGCCGGCAAAAAGATTGAATTGGAGTTCGCGTAGCAGAGACGCAGTTCGCTTGGAGGATTCCATGTTACGAATCGTGCTGCTGTTCGTCGTTGTGCTGGCATTGATCGTGCTTGTTCCGCGCCTTCTCTCTCGTTCTGCCCCGCCCTCCGAGGGCAGTAACGCGCCCGACTTCACGCTCCCCTCGCAAGAGGGTTCGCCCGTCAGCCTCAAAGACTATCGTGGAAAGTGGGTGGTCCTTTATTTCTATCCCAAAGACCAGACGCCGGGCTGCTCCCGCGAAGCCCACAACTTTCAGCTTGATCAGCCAAAATACGCCGAGCACAACGCCGTCGTACTGGGCGTGAGCCTCGATAGCGTGGATTCGCACAAGAAGTTCTGCGCGAAGGAAGGCCTGAACTTCAAACTGCTGGCCGATACCAATCACAAAGTGACCGAGTCCTACGGATCACTGACCAATCTCGGTCTGGTGAAGTTTGCCGCTCGCCATACGTTCTTGATCGATCCCTCCGGTAAAGTAGCGAAGACATACACCAGCGTCGAACCTCTCAAACACAGCGCCGAAGTTTTGGCGGAGTTGGATATGTTGGAGAAATCCGAGACATGGAAACCTTAGACCCCGATCTTCTTTGCCTTCTTTGCGGAGTTTCCTTCGCGATCTTTGCGCTTCAGGCTTTTGCTCCCTTCATCTTCCACTGCCAAGTACCAGCTCACGAAGTAAACTAGTAAGATGTCCACCGCCGCCCGGAACGACGTCCCTAAGAACGATCTGTCGGGGCCCGCTCAATATCGCTTTCCGCCCGGCTTCCAGCGGAACCTCCTCTGGTTTGCATTGCGCAAATTCCGCCCCGCGAATCCGATCCTGCTCTTTCAACACCTCGCTCACGAATACGGCGATATCGCGCATTACAAAATCGGATGGCACCACATCGTGTTCCTGAACCATCCCGACTACATCCGCGAGGTGCTGGTCGTCCAGAACGAAAACTTCATCAAAGAGCGCACGGTTCAGCGCACGAAAATGCTGCTCGGCGAAGGCATGATTACTAGCGAAGGGACTCGGCATCGGACCCAGCGACAGGTGGCTCAGCCCGCGTTCCATCGCCAGCGCATTCCGGAATACGCCACCACCATGGTTCAGGAGGCAGTCCGCTTGCGCGAAAATTGGCGGTCGGGCGAACAGCGCGACATTGCTATCGACATGATGCATCTCACACTCAACGTGGTCGCAAAAACTCTGTTTGCCGCCGACCTTCGCGAGGAAGTTGATGAACTCGCCAGCGCCATCAACCGCATCATGAGCCTTTACAATTTTCTAGTGATGCTGCCAGCAGCGGAGTGGCTCGTCCACATACGCCCTCCTGGCCTTGCCGCATTCGTACGGGCGCGCAAGCGTATTGACGCCGTCGTCTACCGCATGATCGCCGCGCATCGTCAGCGCGGCTCTCACGGCGGCAGTCTGCTCGATCTAATGCTGGCTTCGTCGCCGGCTGAAGTGCCTGATAAGACTTCCGCTGCGGAGCAGTCTCTGCGCGATCAGGTCATCACGATTTTCCTGGCCGGATATGAAACCGTGGCCAACGCCCTCTCTTGGACGTGGCACCTGCTCTCGCAGAATCCTGACTGCGAACGCCGCTTTCACGCTGAAATCGATCGTGAGTTGCCCGGCCGTCTACCCACATTCGATGATGTTCCCCGCCTGCGTTACACGGAAATGGTTCTGGCCGAGTCCATGCGCCTCTACCCGCCGGCTTGGGCCATGGGCCGCTACGCTCGCGCGGATTTTCGGCTGGGAGAATTTTTTCTACCCGCAAAGACGACAGTATTGATGAGCCAGTTCGTCACTCATCGCGATGCCCGATTCTTCCCCGATCCTTTACGCTTCGATCCGGAACGCTTCACGCCCGAAGCCAAATTGAGACGAACCAAGCTGACATACTTCCCCTTCGGAGCCGGTGTGCGGCAATGTATTGGCGAATCATTTGCCTGGATGGAAGGCGTTTTGATGTTGGCGACGATCGCACAGAAGTGGAAATTGAAACTCGTTCCTGAACATCCCGTTGAGCCCGAGCCGCTGATCACCCTGCGCCCCAAGTACGGCATGCGGATGCACGTACAATCGCGTGAGCCGAGCCGGACGTCGTAGCTACTTTCCCGCCAAATACATTTCAGCCACGTGCTGCGTGATCTTTCCCGGCTCGGACTCCGCAAGATTCGCGAGAGCGACTACGGTCAATTGATCATTTACATAGCGGTCGATGGCGGTTTCGAAGCCCTGCCATGATCCGTCGTGGTGAATGCACCGATGTCCGGCTCTATTGTCGATGAACCAGCCAAAGCCATAGTTGCCCTTGTTGGGCTGCCCGTCCTTCAGTCGGACCGGGGTCCACATCAAGTCAAGGCTTGAACGTTTCAAGAGTCTTTCCGTGTACAACGCGGCATCCCACTTGGCCAGATCGAGAATGGTGAAGTAGAGGCTGCCGTCCGCGGTGGTGTTCACCATGGGCGCCACCCACTCCTGATTTTTCAGTTCACCTTTGACCAGCCCGATAGCCCGCGGACCGGTGGGGCACGATATCAGCTTCGCTGATGATGCGTGTCGACTCCATGCCTAACGGTTTGAAGATGCGTGTCTGCAAAAAGTCGCCGTAGAACTCGCCTGTCACGCGATGTATCAGAATCCCAAGCGTCAGGTAACCCAGATTGCTGTATTCCCACTTCGTACCTGGCGGATAAGCCAGAGGAATCCCTTCGACGACGTTCAGCAACTCATCTTCTCTCCAGTCTTTGCGAAAGTTGAAATCCTTTGGATAGTCGCCAAATCCAGCCGTATGACTCAGTAGTTCACGCACGGTCACTTCCTTCCAGGCGGCGGGCGCATCGGCGATGAATTTTGTGAGCGGATCATCGAGGCCTATCTTGCCTTCCTCAACCAGCATCATCACCGCGGTTGCCGTGAACTGCTTCCCAACGGACCCCGACTGAAAAACCGTCTCTGGCTTTACCGGTACCTGCAATTCCACATTGGCCAATCCAAAACCTTCGGCGAAGACGATCTGGCCGTTTCGCACCACCAGAAGTGACAACCCGGGAATGTGCTGGCGCTGCTTTTCTGCCTTGACATAGTCGGTGACAACGGCGGAGGTCGCGGGATTCTGAGCTTCAGCGATGGAGGTTGCGAAGAGGAAAATCAGAGAAGCAGCAGGCGTGGACAATCGGCGAAGATTCATGGGTGTGCAGGGAGATGATTTGCGACCATGAGTCTACCGGCAAGAGTGCCTATCAACAAGTCGGCAACTCCTCTTGCGTCAAGCTTGTACGCTCGTTGGTCACTCGCCTACTTTGGTTCACCCAAAGTCGCGGCCAGCCGATGAACTCCCGAGCGCCGCATCGCAAACAGAATTGACCAGCCGATCAATCCCGCCGCATAAAAGAACGCGAGGCTCAATATGATGCCCCCCAGGAAAACGGAGTGCACCGGATGGATGGTACCAACAGGTTGACTGACGTTGGGAACCGAGGCCACAATTGCCTCTCCCTTCTTGATCGCCATCATAACTCCCGCCAAAATGATCGTCATCAGCACAGCGGTTGCTTTCGGAAAACGGAATTCGGTGCGCATCGTAAACCTCCTTGTTGGAAACAACATCCAGACAGGATCGCCCCCCAGCGATCGCAAGTGTTCCTGCAGTGCGCCGGCGAAAATGCCCGCGGTCTCCCGAATGCCGAACACGCCGCGTGCGAGCAAGCCCCGTTTCGCAACCTCAGCCCGCATCTCCGCGAAGACCGCAACCATTTCTTCGCTGAACTGCGAGCGGTAACTCGACGGGTAGAGCCGCAGCAGATGCCGGTAGACGCCGACGCCAAACATCGTCAAATCTCCTTCGCCGCAGTCCGCAAATTCGCCAGACGCGTGAGATGCTTCATTCGGCCAACCTCGAGCTGCAGGTTCCTGCGTCCACGAGACGTCAAGCGGTATGCCTGCCGCCCCCGCGAGCTGTTCTCCTCTTCAATCCGCTCAATCCACTCTTCATCCAGTAGTCGCCGCAGCGCACCGTAGAGCGTGCCGGTACTGAGCACCACTCGCCCATCGCTCATGTGCTCGACGTCTTTCAGAATCGAGTATCCATGCCGGGGTTGCCCCGCAAGACTGAGAAGAATGAGCAGGACCGGTTCGGTAAGGGGCAAGAACTTCATTGTGACCTCTGACGACATGTCGTACAGCGCCATATTGCTGCAATTGGATCCCAAAGTCAAGTGCCCTCTGTATCCTTCGCGTCTTCCGTGGTTAACGCTCTCGAATCAACTGCGCCCCCGGAACTGAATAATATGGCGCCGGTCGCGTTTGGAGGGCCGTCCTTGGGGCAGCGTCTCGAACTCGCGCATCGCCTTCCGTTCGGCCGCTACTTTCAGCCGCAGTTCCCGGCTTTCCTCAGTTTCGCGGTACAGCGTTTGAGCCATTGCGGCCGGACCACGCACCTCGCCAAGAAGCAGCACCTCGATCTGAAAGTCGCCGCCGTCATTGGTTACGCGCAACCGATCCCCAACCCGGACTTCGCGCGCCGCCTTGGCAGTCTGCCCATTGGACAAGATCCGCCCCAGTTCGCAGGCCCGCTTCGCCAGCGGCCGCGTCTTGAAAAACCTCGCGGCCCAAAGCCAAATGTCCATCCGCACGCCGGTCATGAACCTCTTTTGCTACCAGGAAGGAATACTGAGAATCGAGTCAGTTTGGAAGGCGTACGTGCTTCCACGGAAAAGTTTGGGGCGCGGGTCGGAATCCAACCGATGCATACAGGTTTTCCAGACGGTTTATCATACGCCCAAGTCCTTTGGATTCAGGGTCCGACTCACAACGATGCAACGTTTTGTCCGCCTTCTGGCAGCCTTAAGCCCGATTTGTGCGGACGGTGTGCCTCATATGAGCGAGGTGCCCGGTATCGCGGGACTGTTAGCTCCTTAGCCGTGGGAAGGGGCTCCGTCGGGAAATAGGGCGTGCTTCAGTAGGTTACCAAGCAATTGCGGCCGCATCGAGTCTTAGACGAGATCTGATGGACAGATCTCGACGAACTCAACTGCACGACGAAGACTCGAAAGTGTTCGGGAGCCTATGGCGGTTCAGTCGTGGCGATTCTTCGCCCTCGTTCGCGTCCTTTCTTTGGCTAGATTCTTGTTTTTGATTTTCCTAAGGTTTGAAAAAGATATGGTCGGGGAGAGAGGATTTGAATTTCTCTACCCGTACTAGCGGATTCTCGCGGAGCCCTTGCAAGCCTCTGAATTCAAACGCCTGCTTCCTTTACTTGTGCCGGAGCGTTGCCGCTCTTGGACACATTTGGACACAAATTTTGAGAGAAAATAGCGCCGAACATCGCTGCCGCTCGGCGATCATCTTCTCCGATTACGTGAGTATAGCCACCCCGGTGTCGCGTGCCCAAGAGCTGCCGCACGTCTGCATGACCTAAGCGACTCTGGCGTGTTTTGATGGGTATGTGCCCGCGATCCATCAGTGTCGCATTGAAATGATGCTGTGCAAACCCCTCGGCTTAATGGCTAACTGCCGCAGCAAAGGGTTCAACTTCTTTTCGACAACTTTCGATTCACGCCATGCGCGACCAGACTTGGATACGAACAGCAGTCCGTCCTCTCTGGAGCCAATGAACACTCGTAGGTACTCGGCCAGCTGTGCCGAAATCGCGAATCCCTATATCCAGCATGAGTCCTGTCCGGATCAGGGTTATCCCTGCGAGCACGGTGCTGCCCACCGGATTGGGGTCTGTGACGTACACGTCGAAGCCGGGTACCAAAAAGGATCAGTAAGGTTCATCTGAGGAAAGCGCCCTCGTTCAGAATGCCTATTGTGGCTTCCTTCCCGCTCTTCGACACAACGGTGAGTTTTACTTTTCCTGTCTGTAGGATAAAAAACAGCATCGGACGAATCGCCCTGAACAAAGATCGTCTGCTTTTTGGCAACGGCTACGATTTTCCTACCGCCGTTGAGGGTCGAAAGGAATGTCTTGGTGTCGAATTTGCTGAGCTTCTTGGCCGCCGCACGGGGACCCATTAGTCTTACCCTTTGTAGTAATATCACATGCCAATTGTGATGGTCAGTTGGGCATCCTACATACATGGAAACGTTTTGTTCGTGGGAACGTCTGACTTCGGGCGGCCTTGTTTGAAGTGAAGCGGAGTCGCTTTGACTGTTGGTCACGTTTCGTGCGTTCGCGTGCTTGGCGCGTCGCAGCGGTGAGGCCAATGTAAGATACCCTACAGAAGCATCGCGTTTGGCCCCTGTATACTCAGCCGAGTAGCGCGTATCAGCAGAGTTCCTGTCGGCACACCACGACGGGTGAGTTCATCCCCGCGTCCTGGAGGCTTTTCGGTACTCGCTGATGGCACGCAAGGAACTCCAAATCGTGCAGTCTGGCGAGCGGACAAATGCCGCAGGAAAGCCAGTCAGCAACAAAATACTTCTATCAGTCTCCGATAGCGAGTACAACTCCCTTCGCCCACACCTCGAATACGTCAGCTTGCCAAACCATCTAGTCCTTCATGAAGCGGGTGAAAGGCTGGACTTTGCGTATTTCCTGAATCGAGGTTTGATTTCTCTTGTTGTCGTAATGAAAGATGGAAGAACCGCCGAAGCTGGCGTCGTTGGCAATGAGGGCTTTACAGGAACACCAGCAGCTGTTGGCCTCAGTAGGGGCCCGCTGCGGGCGGTGGTACAAGTCACGGGGGACGGATTTCGGGTAAAGGTCGGGGCTTTGCAAAATACTTTGGAATCCACTCCACACCTGCAAATGATGTTGAACCGCTATGCCGCAATTCGGGGTATGCAGGTGGCACAAACGTCTGCGTGTAATCGATTGCACGATATTAAGCAGCGCCTTGCGCGGTGGTTGCTAATGACTCAGGACAGAGTGGATTCAGGCGCGCTGCCCATCACCCATGATTTTCTCGCAACGATGCTAGGGACAGATAGACCTAGCGTGAGCTTGGCCGCCGGTGTTTTGCAGAAGAAGGGGCTAATCAAATACACCCGTGGTGCAGTGAAGATCGTGAACCGCAAGAAACTTGAAGCCTCCGCCTGCGAGTGTTACGGGGTTATCCGACAGTACGATGGCGAGCTGGGCTCGAAGTGAGTCCCGCAAGATTGGCCAATTCACAAGAAGTCCTCACCGTGTGCTAAACATCCTCGCGCCCATCATCGTTCGAAGCGGCAGGTTCGGGAAGTTCTATCTTCTCCAGTGACCTTTGGGGAATGAGCAACTCTTCTCGCATCCGCTCGATACGATCGATGATCTCTCCAAGCGCTAAAGGTGGGTCGTTGGCTTTAGCCATGATCCACCAAAGCTACTCTTTTAGGGTAGGAACCGTCAGCTCTTTAGCGTACACAGCCCCCGACGGGATCTGGGGTTTGTACGGCGGCTTTGTTGGCGAAGGATCCCCGTTTACACTCAATGACCAGCGGTCAAAAGGCTATACGAAAGAGATGAGACGATTAAGACGCCGCTCTGGACAGCAGCAATAGCTGTCCATCGTCAATCCTTGCGATGTGCCTTCGCGGCTTCTTCAATTCGACAGTCCAGATGTAGCAGTTTTCATGGACGGCCCGCCCGTACTCATCAGTTTTGCTTTCTTCGAGGTTTACAGACTCTGTACAGACAGCGCAGCGTGGCAGCCAAGTGCTTTCGTAGGAGATTGTTGGCCTCCTGGGAGAAGACTGTCCTACGTTAACGTTCCTTCGGTTTCGTGGCTGAGCAATATTGCTCACGGGTCGGGCGTTTTTCTTTTAAAACGAAAGAATCTAACAGGTGATTGGCGAAACATCCCCATAACGCTCACCGAGAGCGAAAAAGGCGAAGCAAAAGCGCAAACTTGCGAGAAGGCGAGAAGGCCTGATTTCGACAATTGGATCGGATACAGGTTGGCCACTCTCTTTCAAGGCAAGTATGGCAGCACAGATCGGCTTTCCACGAACTTTCGCAATCCCTCTCTCACGGCAGGCTGCACGAAGAGCTGAGAAAATATTTCTATCTCATTTTCCAGTTCGTCCTCGAAAACTTGCTTGATGAACCTCTTAGCGGCGATCCGGGCAGATGGATCAAATTTCTTAATCTGGGCTGCCGCGGATCGGGCGAGTTCTAGGGACTTACCTTCGGCAGCGACCTGCGTAATCAATCCGACCGAAAGCGCCTTGTCAGCATTGATGATCCTGCCCGTTAGGAGCAAATCGCGGACGACGCTATTCCCAACACTGCGCTTGAGGCGCGGGATACCGCCACCGCCCGGAATGAGTCCAAGCCGCAATTCGGGGAAACAAAACCTTGCCATTTTATCCGCCACGATCAAATCGCACGCCAGAGCCAACTCAAATCCGCCCCCGAAGCAGACTCCGTGTACCGCTGCAATCGTCACCAGTGGTGACTCATCAATCGCATTAAGTCTGTGATGACTGCGCCTTAAAGACTCACGGATCGAAGCATTCAGATCAGACGGGCTGGCGTTCTGTAAGTGAGCGTACATCTCACGAAGATCTCCACCTGCACTGAAGCCAGAATGGAGACCGCTGTAGACGATCATCACATCCGCTTCGTTGTTCGCACGCTGGAAGCAGGTTATGAATCGATCAAACTCGGCGAGCATTATGCTGCTCATTTCATTTGCAGGGGGCACTGGCGACGGCGGAGCACAACATGATTTCTCGAGCGGAACTTCTGATCCCACTTAGTGCTCTCGGACGTACAATCGGTGGCACCGGGAGGAGGCCGCCATGTCCGAACCACCGTATCGCGCTCTCCGCATTTTCCTTCGCGTGTTCTCACTATTGGCTGCTGTGGGAGGCCTGCTGATGATCTTTGCGGAGAAGCCCCTCATCGTGCGGATCTTTCTACGCCCCCCCGAAGGAGAGGTGTCCACACTGCTCCTGTCGCTTCTCAAGGAAATGGGCGGCATGGTTCTCATGCTCGCCGCGCTCTTGTGGCTCGCTTCCCGCAACCCGGTACGCAACGTGGCCATCGTGGACGCGCTGATCGCCGGGCTCTGCATTCTCGCGGTGA
>WNGK01007201.1_pt1 | contig 11682 bp, 6 predicted proteins | sample 5400601 | NCBI WGS metagenome assembly WNGK01 (sample SAMN13153376, study PRJNA577476) | soil metagenome | isolation source: 60 cm soil or saprolite under Garry oak tree replicate 1 | place: USA:California | collected 2016-06-15
ACCACCGGCTCGTCCGGCGCGGGCGCCGCCCGGCGGACCGCGGCCCGCAGCCGGGCCAGCAGCTCGTCCATGCCGAACGGCTTGGTCACGTAGTCATCGGCGCCCGCGTCGAGCGCGGCCACCTTCTGGCTCTCCTGGCCCCACGCGGACAGCACGATGATGGGGATCGACGTCCAGCCGCGGACCCCGTGGATCACCTCGGTGCCGTCCATGTCCGGCAGCCCCAGGTCCAGGATGATCACGTCGGGCCGGTCGCGGGCCACGGCAGCCAGCCCGGTGGTGCCGTCCACGGCCGTGCTGACGTCGTACTCGCGCGCGCTGAGGTTGATCCGCAGCGCGCGCAGGATGGACGGCTCGTCGTCGACGACGAGGACCCGCGTCATGACCCTGGAGACCGCGAAGACCGCGGAGACCGCGGAGCGTCGAGCGCGGACCGGTTCTCGCTCGCCGCCGGGAGCGTGACCCGCACCGTCAGCCCGCCGCCCGGGGTGTCGAACGCGCCGATCCGCCCGCCCATCGCCTCGGCGAACCCGCGCGCCACCGCGAGCCCGAGCCCCACGCCGGGGTGGCGGTCGCCGACCCGCTCGAACGGCTCGAAGATGAGTTCCTTCTGCTCGTCCGGCACGCCAGGCCCGTGGTCCACCACCTCGAGCCGCACCGTGCCGCCATCCAGGACAGCGTGCAGCTCGGGGGGCCGCCCGGCGGGGGAGTACCGCAGCGCGTTGGAGAACAAGTTGGCCAGTACGCGCTCGAGCAGGCCGGGGTCGGCCAGCACCAGCGGGAAGCCGTCCGGCACCGCCATCTCCAGCCGCAGCGAATCATCGAGCCCGCCCACCGCCACCGGCGCCACCTCGTCGATCGCCGTCGGGCGCAGGAACGGCTGCAGCGACCCGGTGTGCAGCCGGCTCATGTCGAGCAGGTTGCCGATCAGGGCGTCGAGCCGGTCCGCGTTCTGCTCGATGGTGGCCAGCAGATCGGCCTCGTCGGCTTCGGACCACTCCACGTCGGTCTGCCGCAGGCTGCTGACCGAGGCCTTGATCGAGGCCAGCGGGGTGCGCAGGTCGTGGCTGACCGCAGCGAGCAGCGCGGTCCGCATCCGGTTGCCTTCGGCCAGCGCCTCGGCCTGGGCCGCCTGGGTGCGCAGCCGCTCCCGGTCCAGCGCGGCCGCCGCCTGGGCGGCGTACCCGGCCAGCAGGGCCGGCGTGGCCGAGAGGTCCTGCCCGGTGACCATGAGGGTCAGGTCGGGCCGGATGTCGATGCGCAACGCCGCGGCCAGCACCCCGTCCACCCGGCTCGAGGCGGCCCGCACCCACTGGCCGGCCACCCGCTCCTGCAGCTCGGCCTGGCCGCCATGGGTCCTGGTGAGGTGCTCGAGCACGGCCGCGGGGGAGTCGGCGCCGCCCAGCACGGTCTGGGCTAGCTCGAGCAGCGAGGCCGCCTCCTCGCGGGCCCGGGCGGCCTGCAGGGCGCGCCGGGCGGCCAGGTGGACCACGCTGCTGACGGCGACCGCGACCGTCACGAACAGCAGCAGGGCCAGCAGCTCGCGCGGCTGCTGGATGGTGAACGTGTGGATCGGCTGGGTGAAGTACCAGTTGAGCAGGAGGCTGGCCGCGACGGCGGCGAGCACGGCGGGCCAGAAGCCGCCGATCACCGTGATTATCACCACCGCGACCAGGTACACCAGGACGACGTCGGCGAGGTTCAGGTGCACGCGCCTAGCCGCCAGGACCGCGGTGAGCAGCGGCAGCAGGACCGCGGCCAGCGCCACGCCGGCCAGCCGCCGCCGGACCCCGATCGCGGCACCGGACGCGGCGTCAGAGGCTCCCTCGGGGGATCCCGGAGAGGCACCGTGCCGCATGCCGGTATTCCTGCCCATGCTTACCAGTGTGAGCCTTCGCCAGTACCAGCGGAACACCAGGCCGAACCCGGCTCCGGCCAGAGCGCTCACCCCGACCACGACCGCGGCGTGCACGGCGGCCGGCCCGGCGGGCCGCAGCTGCGCGTAGGGCGGCCGGGAGAACCCGATCACGGTGAGCCAGCCGATGCCGGCCAGCAGCACCGACGCGACCGGCTCGGCCGCGAACGACACCGCGAAGGCGACCAGGGCGCAGGCGATCAGCACCCCGCCGGCCGGCAGGCGGCCGTGCAGCGCGGCGGCGGCCGTGCCCACGGCCAGGAACATGGCGAAGCCGGCCGGCAGCGCGTAGGGCGCCGGCACGGCACGCGGACCCAGGCGGTAACTCATGTCGATAGCTATTTCAGCCCCGGTTCGAGGCAGCACCAGTCGTCCTAACGGATCCTTAACGCCCCGCTCGCAAAGCTTGACGGCTCGCATACGGAAACCCGCGACCAGCACGAATAGCGTCGTGAGACATGATCAGCAACCGAGCGGCCCGAGCGGAGATTGAAGCCTAGTGGCCGTGCGCAGAGCGGCTGGCCTGCTCGCAGGCCCGGGAAACGAACTCCCGGAGACCTTCTGGTACTCCGTCAAGCGCCGCCTGCTCGGCCCGCCGATGGTGAACGAGCAGCTCAGCACCGAGCGGCTGTCCAAGCCGCTCGCGCTGGGCGTGCTGTCCTGTGACGGGATCTCCTCGGCCAACTACGGTTCGGAGCTGATTCTTCACGAGCTGCTGCCGTTCTTCGGCCTGACCGCGTTCGCTCTCCTGCTCCCGATGACAGGGGTGATCCTGCTCGGCGTCGCGCTGGTCGTGCTGTCCTACCGCGAGGTGGTGAGCGTTTACACCCGGGCGGGCGGCTCGTACGTGGTCGCCAGGGAAAACTTCGGCCCCAGGGTCGCCCAGGTGGCCGCGGTAGCGCTGATGGTCGACTACATCGTGACCGTGGCCGTGCAGACCGCGGCGGGCAGCCAGGCGATCCTCTCCACCTTTCCCGTCCTCGGGCACGCACTGGGCGAAACGACGACCCTGCTGATCATCGCGGTCGCCGCGACCCTGATCATGTGCTATGTCAACCTGCGCGGCGTCCGGGAGAACGGCCGGACGTTCGCGCTGCCGACCTACCTGTTCTCCGCATCGGTCGGCCTGATGATCGTGGTCGGCCTGTACAGGGAGGCGTTCGGCGGCGGGCTGCCGCACGCCACCTGGGGATCGAATATCGTCGCTCCGCAGCACCACCCGAGCGGGATCCTCACCTTCGGCGCCGTGTACGTCATCGCGCGCGCGTTCGCGAACGGCGGCTCCTCGCTGACCGGGATCGAGGCGGTCTCCAACGCGGTCAGCGCGCTGCGTCCGCCGGAAGGCCGCAACGCCCGGCAGTTGCTGGTGATCCAGGGCTGCATCGTGGGGTTCCTGATCGCGGGCATCTCCTGGCTGGCGCACATCACCCACGCGATCCCGTACACATACGGCGTTCCGACGGTGCTGTCCCAGGAGGCCAAGCTCATCTTCGGTCATACCGTGCTCGGCAATGCCCTGTTCTATATCCTGCAGATCGGCGCGGCTGCCATCCTGTTCACCGGCGGCAACACCAGCTTTAGCGGGTTCCCGTTCCTGGCCAGCTTCGTGGCGGAGGATTCGTTCCTGCCCCGCTGGCTGAGCAAGCGGGGGCACCGGCTGGTGTTCTCCAACGGCATCGTGGTGCTCACCATCCTGGCGCTGTCCCTGCTGCTCGCCGTCGGCGCCAATACCAACAACCTGGTCCCGTTCTACGCGATCGGCGTGTTCACCGGGTTCTCCATGGCCGGCTTCGGCATGGTTCGCTACCACCTCCGGCGACGCGAGCAGGGCTGGCGCCGCAGGCTGGTCATCAACCTCACCGGCGGCATCTACACTGCGCTGGTCGTGCTGATCTTCGCGGTGGTCAAGTTCACCGAAGGCGCCTGGCTGGTGATCGTGGTCTTCCCGATCGGGGTATTCGCGTTCATCCGGCTGAACCGGCAGTACCGCACCGAGTCGCGGGTCCTGGAGAACATCGGCGTGCGCCGGGCCTCCGGCGAGCCCCAGCGGCAGTCGAACTACACCCGCCGGGTCGTCATCGTCTTCGTCGACGACTTCGACCTGGCCACCCTGGCCGCCTTGCGGTACGCCAAGAGCCTGCGCCCCACGACGGTGCGCGCCGTGCACTTCGTCATCGACAGCGAGAAGGCCGAGCAACTGCGCGCCGCCTGGATGCCGGACCGCAGCGTGTCGCTGGAGTTCGTGGACTGCCCCGATCGCAGGCTGACGCGGTGCGCCGCCGACCTGGTGGCCCGCGAGGCCGAAGCGCCCGGCACCCAGGTCACCGCGATCCTGCCCCGGCGCAGCTTCTCGCCGCTGCTCGGCCGGCTGCTGCACGACCGCACCGCGGACAAGATCGCGGGCGTGGTGAGCCGGGTGCCGAACGCCGCGGCCACGATCATCCCGTTCGACGTGCAGAACCGGCTGCACGTGCTGCAGGAGCGCCAGGCCATCCGCGAGGGCACCGGGCCGGCCAGCCCGACCCCGGTGCCCGGCCCGCCCGCCGCCAAGGCCGCCGCCAAGGCCGCCGCCAAGACCGGCGCCACGCCCGCCGAGCCGCTGCCCGGCGCCGGCGGTTACGACCGGCCGATCCCGCCGCCCGGCGTCACCCCGATCGGCTCGATCCACCAGCCGGGCAAGGCCACCGTCGAGGGCCGCGTGCGGGTGACCGAGATCCGTTCGGTGGAGCGGAACTCGGTGCTGGCCTGCGAGATCTCCGACTCCACCGGGGATCTGACCGCGCTGTTCTACGGCCGGTCCCGGATCGCCGGCCTGATGTGCGGGTCCCGGGTCAGGTTCCGCGGCCAGGTCGGGATCAAGGGCGGGGCCCCGGTCATGGTCAATCCCGCGTACGAGCTGATCGTCCCGCACGTGGCCGGCGGCTGGGGCCAAGAATGATTGAGCCGAACGGGCCGGGTCACCCGCCCCCCACCGACCAGAAGTCACACCGCGGGGAAGATCAGCTCGTAGGCCGGGTTGATCATCACGGGATGGCCGTCCTTGATGCCGACCGAACCCTTGAACCGCACCCGCGCGCTGCACACGATGCCCGGGATGTGCGAGCGGCCGTAGAACAGAGCCGTCAGCGCGCCCGTTCCGTCTGAGATCTCGCAGGCCAGCACCGAGTTCCGCTCCACCGGCTTGATCTCGACCACCCGGATCCTGCCCTCCACGACGGCCCGCCCCGGACCGGTCAGCGACCCGATCGGGGTGACGCCCGGGGTCTTAGACGGCACCTCGAGCGGCAGGCCGTCGGGCCCGCACGGCTCCGGCTCGCGCCGCTTGAGCAGACCGCGGGCCCTGGCCGGCGACTGGGGCGGCGCCTTGTCCCCGTCCGGCGTGGCGTGCTGGTCCGCCACCTCGGCCTCTTCGGTCCTGGTCTGCTGGTCGGCGAGGTCCGGGGCCGCGGCCGCCATCTTGGCTGCCTGGCGCTCCTGCAGCACCCGGACGCGGCTCTCCACGTCGTAGGGGATGATGGTCGCGGCCGAACGCGGGATCCGGCTCACCACCGCGGCGATCTTGTCCGCGGTCCGGTCGTGCAGCAGCCGGCCGAGCAGCGCGGAGTAGCTGCGCCGGGGGAGCACCACGGTCACGTGCGTGCCCGGGTCGGCGATCTCGCGCTCGACCAGTTCGGCCGCCGCCCGGGTCAGCCTGCGGTCCGAGACGTCGATGAAGTCCAGGGTGATGCCCCGGTCGGCGCGGGTCCACTTCTCCCGCAGCTTGTCGGCCCGGACGCTGTCTATGACGAAGTGAACCGCCCGGATGCTGGTGGGCCGCAGGCTCCGCGCGTACCGCAGCGCGGCCAGGGTGGCCAGGTCGAAGCCGTCCACGAAGACGAACACGGTCCGGCGGGCGTAGTGCGGCGCGGGGGGAGGCTGGTTCTCGCTGATCGTCTCGAGCACCTCGGCCTCGGCGCCGTACTGGCGGTTGAGCCTGATGAGCGCCGGGACCAGCACGGCGAACAGGACGAGGACCAGCCAGGCGCCCTCGGTGAACTTGACGATGGCGAAGATGGCCACCACGATCGCGGTCAGCAGGCCGGCTGAGAAGTTGATGATCTGCCGGCGCCGCCACCCGGGCGTGCGGTGCTTGCTCTGGTACCTGGCCATGCCGAAGCCGGCCATCGAGAAGGCGGTGAACACGCCGATGGCGTACAGCGGGACCAGGTTGTTGACGTCCGCGCCGCGGATGAGCACCAGTGAGAGCGAGGCGATGGCCAGCACGATGATCCCGTTGGAGAACACCAGCCGGTGGCCGCGCTTGAGCAGCCACCGGGGCAGGAACGAGTCGCCGGCCACGTAACTGGTCAGGAACGGGAAGCCGTTGAAGCTGGTGTTGCCGCCGGTGTACAGGATCAGCGCGGTGGCCGCCTGCACCACGAAGAACATGAAGTGGCCGGCCTGCCCGAACACCAGGTCCGCCTCCTGGGCCAGCACAGTCGGGTAGCCGCTCAGATAGGGCGTGGCGTGCGTCACGTGGGCCAGCCAGGAGATGCCGGCCACCAGGGTGCCGAGGATCGCGCCCTCAATCATGAGAACCCGGCGGGCATTGCGGCCTTCGGGCGGACGGAACGCGCCGACCGAGTCCGAGACCGCCTCGATGCCGGTCAGGGACGCGCCGCCGTTGGCGAACGCCCGCAGCAAGATGAAGATCATCGCAAAGCTGATCAGTCCCTCGGCGCTGTGGCCGGACGCGTAGGCGGGGCCGGTGTAGTGGTGCACGTGATGAAGATCGCCGGAGATCTCACGGATCAGCCCGACGACGATCATCAGGATGACCGAGCCCGCGAACAGGTAGGTCGGCACCGCGAAGGCCCGGCCCGCCTCTTTGAGGCCCCGCAGGTTGCCGAAGGCCATGAGCAGGATCACCCCGATGGTGATCTCCAGCTTGTACGGGCCTATCGCGGGGAAGGCGGAGGCCACGGCGGCGGTACCTGCCGCGGTCTGGATTGCCACGGTCACGATGTAGTCGATGAGCAGCGCGACCGCGCACACCTGCGCGATCCGCGGGCCGAAGTTCTCCCGCGCCACCACGTACGAGCCGGCTGGCCTGATGTAGACCATGACGATCTCGCGGTAGGAGAGCAGCACCAGCAGCATGACGAACAGGACGACCAGCGTCATGGGCAGGATCAGGGTGAACGCGGCCAGGCCCACCGCGGGCAGCAGCGCGATGAGGATTTCCTCGGTGCCGTAAGCCGAGGAGGAGATGCCGTCCGGCGACAGCACGCCGAGGGCAAGCGGCTTGGACAGCCGCTGCTCCCCGAGATCCTGGTTGACCAGCGGCGGGCCGAGCAGGCGGCGTTTGGTCGAATACCAGAATGTGTCGGGCAGGCCCGCGCTTCTGTCGAGCAGGCCCACCGCCTTGCGCGTGGCCACTGATCTGCGCCCTTCGTCCGGACTATAGCTTTTTTGGCGCCAGAGACTTCATACCACCACAACCGGAGTGGGCGTAACACGGGACGGCATGGGCCTACCTGGGGAAGGACTACCCCGTTACGGCCTCCCTCATCCGCCTAGGCTGCTAACCATGACCACGCCACCGCCCGCCGGGCCGGGTGCCCCGGCGGGCAGCCGGGCCTCGCTGCGCCTGTCGCGGCTGCTCAAGCGGCCGGTCACCGACCGCGGCGGCGGGTCCCTCGGCCGGCTGGCCGACGTCATCGTCCGGCTCCGCGGCGCGGACTACCCGCTGGTCACCGGCCTGGTGGCCGCGGTCGGCGGGCGCGAGATCTTCGTGCCGATCGACCAGGTGAGCAGCTTTGACGGCGACCCGCTGCGGCTGTCAAGCGCGCGGCTCTCGCTGCGCCACTTCGAGCGCAGGGACGGCGAGGTGCTGCTCCGCGCCGACGTGCTCGGCCACCGGCTCATCGACGTGCCGAACGCCCGCCTGGTCCGCGCCGCCGACCTGGAACTGGTGCGAGACGACCCCGAGTGGATCGTCGCCGGGGTGGACATCCGCCCGCGCCGCATGTTCGGCCTGCGCCCGCCGGAGACCCCCGGTGCCCGCGACTGGCACGACTTCGAGTGGCTGATCGGGCACGAGGGCAGCGCGCTGCTGCGCGGCCCGTTCGCCCGCATCCGCAGGCTCAAGCCGGCCCAGATCGCCGACCTGCTGGAGAGCGCGTCGGCGGAAGAGGAGACCGAGATCCTCGGCCGGGTGCGCGCCGACCCCGAGCTCGAGGCGGACGTCTTCGAGGAGCTCGACGAGGACCTGGCCACCCGGCTGCTCGGCGCCCGCACCGACTTCGAGATCGCCGAGGTGCTGGCCCGGATGCGCGCCGACGACGCCGCGGACGCGATCGCCGAGCTGCCGCAGCAGCGCAGGCAGCCGGTCCTGGACCTGCTGCCGCCGGGCCCGCGGCAGAAGGTGCTGACCCTGATGGGCTTCGCCAGCGCCAGCGCCGGCGGCCTGATGGGGGTGGACTTCATCGCGCTGCCCGGGATGGTCACCGTGCGCGGCGCGCTGGCCCGGGTGCGCGAGTCGCCCCTGCTCCAGCCCGAGGCGCTGACCAGCGTGCACGCCGTCGACGAGGACGGCTGCCTGCGCGGCGTGGCCCGGCTGGTCACCCTGGTCCAGGGCGACCCGGACGCCGCCCTGATCGAGGTCTGCGACACCGACCCGGTCCGGGTCGGCGCGGATACCGACATAACCGACGTCGCCGTGCTGATGACGGACTACAACCTGATCACGATTCCGGTCGTCGACGACCGGCGCCGCCTGCTCGGCGTGATCACCGTCGACGACGTCCTCGAGATCGCCCTGCCGCCCGACTGGCGCCGCCGCGAAGCCGCCCCGCACCAGCCACCCCCATAGCCCCGTATCCAGCAGGTTCGTGCCTGCGCCCGGCCCGGTCGGGATGTTCGGCGAGTTGTTTACTCAAAGCTCCGTATTGATCACCTGCCGTAGGCTAATCTCACGCTTCGAGTCCGGAAAAATTCGTAGCGTAAGAAGGGTTTATCCATGTCCGAACGTCACTGGCAGCGACCCGCGCTGGCCTCCACCGCACTGGCCCTGCTGGGCGCCACCGCCGTAGCCGGCTGCGGTGGCCCTGCCAGCACCAGCCGGGCCAGCGCGACCCACGCCGCTGGGGTGGCCACCGCCACCGGGCAAGCGCAGAGCCTCACTGCCGCCCGGCTGAAGGGCGCACTTCTGACCAAGGTGGGCACGGCGCGGCCGGCCGCGCCCGCCGAAGCCGGTGACTACGGGGCGCTGCCGGATGTGCAGACGAGCAAGCAGACCATGCACGGCGTCAAGGTCACCCCGGCCAGGTGCGCCCAGGCCACGATGACCGGCTTCAACTCGGCGGCGTTCACCCACGCCCCCGCGTCCGTGGTGACCTTCCGGGTCGGTCGCGACGGCGTGTCCGAGGTGCTCGTCTCGGCGACGCCGGACGTGGCCCACTCGGCGCTCGGCAACAAGCTGCCGGCCGGCTGCGAGCACTACACCGCCTCCGTCGGCAGCAAGACCTTCCGCTACTCGGTGAAGCAGTCGCCGATCGCGGGCCTGGGCAACGAGGCCCGGGCGCTGAACGTCAAGGCCGCGGGCTACTCCCAGGTGAACGTCTGGTCGGTGGTCTACCGGGCCGACGGGTTCGTGGGCGCGGTCACCATCGTCGGCCCCGACGCCTCGCAGGCGAGCGCGAAGAAGCTGGCCAGCCAGGCCTACGCGTACGCACGCCAGTCGCTGTCCTGACCGGCGGCTGGTGCAAACTGGTCACTTGACATCCTCCCCGCCCTGAAGGGCGGGGATTCCAACTACTACGTCGGCAGGAATAGCAGTTGAGGTTCGCGGTTCACGGGCCGGGCAGCCCCGTCGCCTCCCCGCGCAGTCACCGCATGCCCTGCGGCGATATTCCGGGCCGCGTTCACATCAGCGTTGCAGGCGAAACTGCAGGCGACGCAGGCGAAGAGGGCTTGGCTCTTGCGGCTCTCCGCTGCGACATGCCCGCACGCCGAGCAACGCTGACTAGTGAACGCGGCATCAATCTTCTCGACCCGGCCGGGGGCCTTGTCCCGCATGCGACGCACCAGCAGGCCCCAGCCCGACCGCATGATCCCCCGGTTGAGCCCGGACTTGGCGCGGACGTTCCGGCCTGGCTCGGCCGCGGTTCCCCTGGCCGACCGCGTCATGCCCGCGATGTCCAGCTTCTCGACGCGGATCAGGTCGAAGTCGCGGGCCAGCCGGGTGCTGGTCTTCTCGGCCCAGTCCCTGCGCCGGTCGGTCTCGCGGGCTCTGAGCCGGGTGAGGGCCGCCTTCACCCGTTTGCGGCGGCCGGAGCCGCGCCGGGCGCGGGCCAGCTTGCGCTCCAGCCGCCGCAGCCTGGCGCGCTCCGGCGCGGTCAGGCCGGGCACGCGCAGCAACTCGCCGGTCGACAGGGCCGCGCTGACGGCGACACCGCGGTCGACGCCGACCACCTGGCCGTTGCCCGGCGCGGGGACCGGACTGGGAATCGCCGCGAAGGCGACATGCCAGCGCCCGGCTCGGTCCCTGGTCAGCCGGTAGGACTTCACCCCCGGCGGCACTGGACGGGACCAGCGGAACCGCACCCACCCGGCCTTCGGCACCCGCACCTCGCCCACGTGGCGGGACACGCGGCGCACGTCCCACTGCCGCCCGCGTTTCCCGACGATGCGGAAGCCTTCATCCCGTCCCGCCTTCCGCCACGTCGGCCGCCCAGTCGGGTTGCCCGGATCGAAGAACGCGACCATCGCCTGGGCGAAGTCCCGCAGCGCCTGCTGCTGGACCATCTGGCTGCCCGCGGCCAGCCACGTATACTCTGCCCGTGCTTTGGTCAGCTGGCGGCATTGCTCCAAGTAGCCGGGCGCGTTTGCCCGGCCAGGGTGCCAGTGCGTGTGCTGCTCGACGGCCAGGTTCCATACATACCGGGCGTGGGCGCAGTGGTCCCGCAGCACCGCCTCCTGGGCGGGCGTGGGGAGCAGCCGGTACCTGGACATGCGAACATAGTAGCGATTACCACTGACATTCCCGGGGAGGTGAGGTGGCGTTTCCTCCTGGCCTGAAGGCCGGGGCCTGCACGCCGCGATCCTAATGACTGAACCGTCACCACGTTTCCGTTCGATGCTCGAGAGCATGCCCGTGTACAAGCCCGGCCGGGTACCGGTGAGCTCGAGCGGTCAGACGCACAAGCTGTCGTCTAACGAAACTCCCTTCGCGCCGCTGCCCTCGGTGGTGGATGCCATCGCCGAGGCGGCGCGATCGGTCCACCGGTATCCGGACAACGGCGCGCAGGCCCTGATCGCGGCCATCGCGGAGAAGTTCGGCGTCCCGGCGGAGCACGTCGCGGTCGGGTGCGGTTCGGTCGGGGTCGCCCAGCAGCTCGTCGCGGCGGTCGGTGAGCCGGGCGCCGAGGTGATGTACGCGTGGCGCTCCTTCGAGGCGTACCCGATCCTGTGCGACCTGGCCGCCGCGGACTCGGTCCGGGTCCCGCTCCGCGACCAGACCCACGACCTGATCGCGATGGCGGCCGCGATCACCCCGCGGACCAGGCTGATCTTCGTCTGCAACCCGAACAACCCGACCGGCACCGTGGTGCACACCGCCGAGCTCGAGGCGTTCCTCGACCAGGTGCCGGCCGACTGCCTGGTCGTGCTCGACGAGGCGTACCGGGAGTACGTCCGCGACGAGGCGGTGCCCGACGGCCTTGACCTCTACCGCGGCCGGCCGAACGTCGCGGTCCTGCGCACCTTCTCCAAGGCCTACGGCCTGG
>WNGK01034216.1_pt1 | contig 11681 bp, 17 predicted proteins | sample 5400601 | NCBI WGS metagenome assembly WNGK01 (sample SAMN13153376, study PRJNA577476) | soil metagenome | isolation source: 60 cm soil or saprolite under Garry oak tree replicate 1 | place: USA:California | collected 2016-06-15
CGATCGCGCGCGGGTGAGACTCTGGCGCGAGCTGCAAGAGCGGCACGAGGCCGTTGCCGCGGTGGCCTGCGCCAACCTCGCCGGCCACGCCGAGGCGATGGCGCGAGCCGATGACCGGCGCCGCCCCGCCAGCGAGCCCCCGCGCCGGCGCCTCGCCTCCGCACGGATCGAGCCTCACTCCGACTGACTCCGGCGCCTGGCGACAGCGTGGGCCCGAGGCCGCCTTTCCATTTGCGTTTCAGCCCCCGTCGATCGTAAAACACCGGGCCTCGGCGGGCTCCTCGGAGCCCGCGGCTGTCGGGAGCCCGGGTAGCTCAGTCGGTAGAGCAGGGGACTGAAAATCCCCGTGTCGGTGGTTCGATTCCGCCCCCGGGCACCAAAGTTAGCGAAATCACTGGGCCCGTCAGTCCATCGAGTCTGGCGGGTCCCGTGTTTCCCGGCGAGTCTGCTGCAACTGTGCTGCACTCGCCGGTCGGCAGGCCCCACGCCCTCGCCATCAGCGCCGCGAGCTGCTCAACGCTCGGCCGCCCGTAGACTCGCTCCAGCATCCGGGTGTCCTTGTGCCATCGCCTGGGCAACCGGGAACAGCGGGACGCCAGCCGCCACGTGCCAGTTCCCGAAGGTCTGGCGAAGGATATTCGGGCTGACCCGGTCGATGTCGGCGCGCCGGCATGCCTCCCCGAGATCCCGCCCGCCCGACGCCCTCTCGAACTCGGCGAGGACCGCGATGAGCGCCGGAATAGGCGCCGTTAGGCCGAAGGAGGGGGGCCACACAGCTTCGGGACGAGGGTCCCCGTTGCCGACGAGGGCGGGCGATGAAGGGCTCCCCCGCGCGTACACGAAGGAGCTGTTCAGCGCGAAGGCGGGCGCGGTGTTCCAGCACGTGTACGAGCGGTACGGCATGGCGGCTTAGGCGCGTTCTCGTTCCGCCAGCTCGAGCGCGAGTTCGTGGCCCCCGGCGACGAGGAACTACTGCGCCGGCGCTGCGTCGTACAGGTTTGCGAGCTGCTTGGCGAGTGAGGCGATCTTGGATCGGAACCGCGGAGGGGAAACGACCTGTGCGTCCGGGCCGAAGCTGAGGACCCATGCGACGACCTCAGGACACAGTCGAACGCGAAGCTCGAGGTGCACGCGGCCCTTCTCGGTCCACGTACGCTGGCTGCGGTGCCACCTGTGCGTTTTCACGTAGTGAGCCCATCTCGGGTCGAGGCTGACCTCGAGTCGCTCCACCTCGTACTTGGGATCAACGAACACACCGAAACTGTCGGCGAACAGCGCCTCGGGCTCGTACGCGTCCTTGTCCGGATAATCGAATCGCGTGGGAAGGACCCGGACCGATCGCACTCGCGCGAATCGGTATGGCTTGGGGCGCCCAGCCCCCCCGCGCCCAAGCAAGTACAGTTGATGCTCGTACACAGCGAACGAGAGAGGCTGCACGGTTTCATACCGAGCCTCGCCCTCGAACCCTACGTACCGGATGCGGACGTATCGGCCGCCAAGGATCGCGTCGAGGAGGTCGTCGAGCATCCCCGCTGATTCGGGAAGCGCCCGTTCGCCGCCGCGCGCAACGAAGACGAACTGACGTCGAGCATTCTGAAAGGTCTCGGCGCCCTTCGCCTCGTCGACGAGATGCCGAACGACGGCCATCATCCCCGCCTGGTACGTCGTTCCTTCGAACAGGCGAGCCAAACTGCCGCCGAGGCATGCCGCGATCACCGTGCCCACCGATGGCGGCTTTCTCGAGGCGAGAAGCTTCGACCGGTCAAGCCGCACGCGCGTTCGGCCCTTGTGGCGCGTGCGAACAACCGGAAGGTGAAGTTGAATCGCGCCGAGATGTCGGTCCGCAGCCGCGAGCCGGACGCCGAGCAGCCGCGAGATATCGGCGCGTGACAGTTCTCGCCCGCTCAGCAGGGCTGCGACGAGCTTCGCGGACCGCTCGAGTTGAGAGAGGCGCCCGCCTTCGCGTACGGACATGATCCTTCAAGGATCACACGATCCGTAAAGGATCGCCAACTATCGACCGACGTGAAGTCTGCCAGTCACGACCCGCGTCTTGGTGCACTCTGGCTATCGGCGCAAAAGGAGGCGCCAACCGATGACCAAACCGACCGAGGACGTGATTGAAATCGAAGCGTACGCGAAGGAAGGTAGGCCCGTGCCCGCCGCGGCGTCCTACCGCATCCGGATCGACAAGGACCGCTACACCGTGACCTCGTCGACGACCACCGGCCGCGCTCTTCTGGAACTCGCGAAGAAGGATCCGACGAAGTACGGGATCTACCAGCACATGCGAGGGCGGTCTTCGCGCGTTGCCCTGGATGCGACAGTGGACCTCACAGCTCCCGGCCTGGAGAGGTTTTCGACGCTTCCGCTCGACCAGACCGAAGGCCAGGGATGAAGCAGCTCCGGCGCGACTTCGTGATGCCCGAGCGCGACCGGGACTTCCTCGAGGAGACCGGGCGCGAATGGGAGACAGTTGTGGATGGGAACCACAGGTGGCTCATCATCCACGGGTTTCCCGTTCCGCCCGAGTACAACGTACCGGCGACTTCGGCAGCGCTGATGATCGATCCGAAGTACCCGGATACCCAGATCGACATGGTCTACTTCAGGCACGCCATTTCCCTGCCAGGGAAGAATATCGGCGCACTCTGCGCCGTGAGCGTGGCGGGCGAACCGTGGCAGCGGTGGTCACGGCATCGCACGCCGGCGAACCCCTGGATCGCCGGAGAGGACTGCGTGGAGACCCACCTGCACCTCATTCGCGAATGGCTGGAACGCGAGGTGTTGAAATGAAGCTGCCCGGTGTCACCCTCACGTTCACCGGAAGTCAGCACCAGCTGCTTCGCGAGCACCTCCTTCCCAGCGATGGGAAGGAGTCCGTTGCGGTCGCGCTGTGCGGCAGACGTGCGGGAAACGATCGCCACCGGCTGACGGCGCACCGGCTCGTGTGCATCCCGGACGCATCGTGCGTCCGGACCGCGGAAACCATCACGTGGCCGAGCGCTGATGTGCTTCCGGCTCTTCTCGATGAGGCGCGCCGCAAGGAACTCGCGCTACTCAAGATTCACAGCCACCCGTCGGGATTTGCCGAATTCTCGTCAACCGACAACGAGGCCGACGACGCACTCTTTCCCGGCGTCAGCGCGTGGACCGGTGGAGCAGTTGACGCGAGCGCAGTCATGCTCCCGGATGGGAATATCTTCGGACGAGCGCATCATGCAGACGGGAGCGTTTCGCCGCTAGAGTCGGTCTGCGTCATCGGCGACGACATTACCTTCTGGACCGAATCGTCGCAAACACTCATCGCGCAGCACGCACTGCGCAACCTGCAAGCGTTCGGACGCGGCACGATCGCGCTCCTGAGTCGAATGACCGTTGCTGTGGTCGGCTGCTCTGGCACGGGTTCGTTCGTCGTTGAGCAGCTTGCACGCCTCGGAGTTCGCCGGATGATCCTCGTCGATCCGGACGTCGTCGAGTACAAGAACTTGAACCGGATGCTCAACGCGAAGAGTACGGATGCGGCGCTTGGAACGTCGAAGGTGCGCGTGCTCGCGAGAGCGGTAGCGGAGATGGGACTAGGAACCGAGGTTGTCCCGATCTCTTCGGATCTCGCCACGCCGGAAGCTGTACGGGCCATCGCCGGCGCGGATGTGGTCTTCGGGTGCATGGACAGTGTCGACGGCCGCCACCTGCTGAACCGGCTCGCAGCGACGTATCTGATTCCGTATTTCGACGTTGGCGTGAAACTGGTTGCGGATGGTGAGGGCAGCGTCGAAGAGATCGTCGGGACCGTTCACTACCTGCGTCCCGACGGGTCTTCGCTTCAAGACCGAGGGGTCTATACGCAGGAGGCGCTCCAAGCCGCCGCTCTCCGCCGGGGGAATCCCATGGAGTACGACCGGCGCGTGAAAGAGGGCTACATCGCCGGAACCAACGAAGACAGCCCGGCGGTCGTGAGCGTGAATGGGTTCTACGCATCTCTGGCTGTGAATGAGATGCTCGCGCGCATTCACAAGTACCGATGGGAGCCGAACGGAGATTTCGCGGCTTACCGTTACAGCTTGGTGAAGGCGGAGAGGTACCTCGACGCCGAGGTCGGCTCACCAGCGCGAGCGTTCAAGAGCAGCATCGGCAGGGGTGATCGGGTGCCGCTGCTCGACCTTCCGGAGCTAAGCGAGGCACGATGACCGAGACGGCTCTCCGGTATGCAACCGCTCGTGTCGCTGAAAGACCGGAGCGCCTCGAACCCCGGACCCTGTATATCGTCGGAGAGGGGAACGATCGCTTCTGCGCGGCGATGGTGTGCCCTTGCGGCTGCGGCGCGGACCTCAACATGAGCTTGGTGGCCGGGGACGAGCCCTCTTGGCGCGCGAAGACTCACCTCGACGGTACATCGACCCTGTTCCCGTCCGTAGCCCGGACGATGGGGTGCCGCAGCCACTTCGTCCTGAGGCGGGGCCGAGTGATCTGGTGCACGTGGCAAGCGCCACGCTGCCGCCGACGCCACCGCCTCTGGGATCGACTTCGAGCGGCGTTGCTGGGGTGAGCGTGGGGTTGGCGTTGGCCGCTTCGATCCGGCTGATCTCGCTCTGCTGGATGCCGCTCTTCTTCGAGAGCTGCCGCTGGGTGAGTGAGCCTGAGCAGGAACGTCGGCGCGAACGAGACGCCGGTAGATCTCCGCGAACCCGGTGCGGGTCAGCGCCGCCCTCACGCGCGGGGCCGGCCTGCGGTCCGAGGCTCGAGGCGCCGCGCCGCGCTTCGCGCGCGAGCACTGCGTGCATCCGAGACGCGTACGGACGGCCCCTTGCTGGCCCGCGCGGGGAGGATTCGCAGCTCGCCGCCGAGCGCGCGGGCCAGCGCGACCAGCGTGCTGGCGGTCGGGTTCGCGCGCCCGCCCTCGATGCGGCTGATCTCGCTCTGCTGAATGCCGGTGCGCGCCGCGAGCTGGCGCTGGGTGAGGTCGCGACGCTTGCGTAGGAGCTGGGTCATGGCGCGGCTCCCACGCCTCGAATATGGGCTTTAACGCATCGCACGTCAACGCCGGCGCGCGAAGGCCTGGCGGAGCTGCCAGTCCCGGAGCCGGGCCCGCGCGAGCGCGATCTCGGTGTTCTGCCGCCGGGGCGAGGGGTTCTCGCCCTTGTCGTAGGCGGCGAGCAGCAGGATGAGGCGGTCGCCGTGCGCATGGCAGAACACCCTGAAGAGGAGGGGCTCGGCCTGCTCCCCTGGCCGGACCCGGGCCCGCAGGTCGCTCCGAAGTCGGAACTCGAACAGGCCGCCGCCGAGCTGCTTCCCGAACTCGGTCCCGCAGACCGCGACCCGAGGCGCTGCAGGACGACCTGCATGGCGTAGCCGAGCGCCTGGCGCTTCGCGAGCGTGAGCTCCTCGCGCAGCCAGCGGCGCACCGGGGCATCCCCGAGCTCGTCCGCGTAGAACTCGAGTGTTGACGTGACCGCTGTGTCTCGCCACGATCTCCTGGGCATGCGCGCCTACCTTGTCCGGATCGGAATCGACCAAGCCTTCGGGGAATGGAACGCTCCCGTCGACCCGCGGACCAACGACTTCGTCTATGTCCCGATCCCGGAGCTCAGGCGGCAGCGCCCTGGTCTGATCACTTCCTACGACCTGGTTCGCCCAGCGTTGGCGCGGTTCGCCGAGGCCCGTCCCGAAGCATCATCCAGAGCGGTACAGCTCCCGGGGAAGCTGGCCGCCAGTAACATGCACCTCGACCCGGACTTCGCTCAGCTCACATATGGCGACAACGGTGTTCGCCGCGGCCAGGGGCTAGCGGATCTGGGTCGAGGCGACATTGTCGTCTTCTACGCGGGGTTGAAACCCGTCGTCGCGTGCGCGCACCGGCTTGTCTATGCTCTCGTTGGCTTTTATCGGGTCGGGGAGGTTGTGCGAGTGGAGAAGGTTGAGCCGTCGCGCTGGGGAGAGAATGCCCACACCCGCCGTGAGGAGCACAAGGGCACCGACGTCATCGTTCGCGGTGCGCTTGGCCGAAGCGGTCGGCTCCGCAGGTGCATCCCGATCGGTGAGTTCCGCGACCGCGCCTACCGCGCGACGCGAGACGTCCTCGAGACATGGGGTGGGCTGTCGTGCCGAAACGGCTACATCCAGCGGAGCGCTGTACCGCCCCGATTCCTCGAACCCACGCGCCTACTCTCGTGGTTCGAGGGGCTCGAAGCCGAGTTGGTTACCTCGAACAACCCCTAACCGGCTTCGGAGCCGGAGCGCTACCGCCCCGGCAGCCGGAGCTCGTCGGTGCAGCCGAGCCTCGCGCTGTGCCACGCAGTGAATCTGAAGCATAGCCACTGCTCCCGCTTGCCCGCGAGGGTGGGGCTGACCTCGCCATGGACAAGAGCTCCTCGATTTCGGCCAGCTCCGCGGAGTCGATGTCGTCCATAACAGTACGAACGTTCTGCTGGTACATCCTTTCAGCGAGCCTTGGCGCCAGCGACAGGAAGTCTGGCCCCTCGGCCTCGAAGAGCAGGAAGTGGTCGAAGGTGACGAGCGGCCCGCGCTTGCCCGGCAGCGGCGTCTTTCTCGGCCCGATGCCGATCCAGTTTACCTTGCCCTCAAGGCCATGTGACCGCGGCTCGGTACCGATTCCGCCCACCCCGATGACAGCCTCGAATCCCCACGAGCGGTCCTGGCCCATGCAGTCCTCGATGCCGAAGCGGCCCTCGGGATCGGGATCGCCAGGGTGGGTTCGTTTGTAGACGAGCGTTCGCATGGGCAGATGTCCTCCGTCAGCGGCCGCTGGCAATGTCCAGCGCCGACAAGGGCTACGAGAGCCGCACGAGCCCATGAGCGTAGCACGGCGGACCCAGGGTGCGTGCTGTCCACCACCAGCTGACTGACTCCCCGCCTGCCGCTGCCGAACCTGCGGCTGCACCTTGGGCGCGGCTGAGCGCCGGAGTATGCGCCCGGCTTGAGCCTTACATCCATGGTCTGCATCCCGGCCTGCCGGCCTGCGCAGGAGGCGCGCCTCAAGGCCCGGCTACGCGCCCGCGGCGACACACACCCGCTCGCGCCAAGCGGCTGAGCTTCATCTACACGCGGGCGCGCAACCGCTACCGCGAGGGGATGCCGATGCTCGGCAAGTCGGTCGGCGCAAAGGTCCGGAAGCTCATCGACGACCACATCGTGTCGCTCGGGGTGGACCCGAAGATTCCGCCCATCTCCATCACCGACGCCCAGTTCGCCGCGCACGTCGAGAAGCAGGTGTCGCCCCGGGCCAAGGCTTCCGAGATGGAGCACGCTGCCCGGCACCACATCCGCCAGCACATCGACGAAGACCCGGTCCACTACGGCAAGCTGTCCGAGCATCTCGAGGAGATTCTCAAGACTTACGGAGAGAACTGGGAGCAGCTCGCGATGGCCTTGTCGGGCTTCGTCGGCGAGGTCGAGCGGGGGGCAAGGCGGACGACACCGGCCTCGACCCGCAGACCGAGGCGCCCTTCTTCGCCATCCTCAAAGAGGAGCGACAGAAGAACCAGCCCGTCACCGCGTCCGACGCCAAGTGGCTCACCACACTCACCGTGCAGCTCGTCGCTTCCATCCGCGCCGAGGTCGGCGTGGTCGGCTTCCTGAAGAACGCCCACGCCCAGGAGGTACTGCGTGGCGCCATCTTCACGTTCCTGGACGACCACGAGATCGTGCCGTTCGAGATCGCCGACGCCGTTGCCGACCGCCTGCTCGAGCTCGCCAAGGCCAATCACGCCAAGTTGGTGAAGGCATGACCACGCTCACCCTCGGCGACCTCCAGTTCGAGGTTCGGCGCAGCGACCGACGCCGGACCTTGGGCCTGACCGTCGAGCGCGACGGCAGCCTTGTCCTGTCGGCTCCGCCCGACGTAGCCGAGGCCCGGCTCGAGCGGTTCGCCAAGCAGAAGCGGTTCTGGGTCTACCAGAAGCTCGCTGCCAAAGAGGCGCTGCCCCCTGCGCTGCCCGTCCGCAAGTTCGTCACCGGCGAGGGCTTCCCCTACCTGGGCCGTTCGCATCGGCTCCAACTCGTCACCCACCTCGACGTTCCCGTGAAGCTCGAGGCTGGCCGATTCGAGATGCGGCGCGACGAGGCGGTCCACGGCCGAGCCGCCATGGTCCGCTGGTACACCGCGCACGCACAACCCTGGCTCACTAACCGAGTCGCTTGGCTCGCGGCACGGGCTCGAGTCGAACCCAGGGCCGTCACCGTCCAGGACCTCGGTTTCCACTGGGGCTCCTGCGGCAAGGGCGGGCGACTCTATTTCCACTGCCAGAGCATCCTGCTCCCGCCGCGCATCGTCGATTACGTTGCGGTTCACGAACTCGTCCACCTGCGCGAGCCGCTCCACACGCCCGACTTCTGGCGCGCCGTCGAGCGGGGCATTCCCGACTGGGAACAACGCCGCCGCTGGCTCGCCGAGCATGGGCACGAGTTCATGCTGTAAGCGAACGGCAAGAGAACTGTGCGGAGCTCTCGTCCGCCGCCACCAGAAAAGGATCGAATTCCAGGGGGTTCGGGCACACGCCCCGGCAAGAGGTTGAGTTCGCTTGCTATTCTCTACTAGGATGCTCGCCACCACGGCATCATGGAGGAGGCCGCGTTGCCCATGCCCGATAAGTACTCGCCCTGGACTGCCACGCAGGCGACCTGGACTGGTTCTCTGGACGGGATCGACGTCAAGGTTGCGCCCGCGGCTAAGCCGGCAGAGGAACGTGAGCTGTCCGAGCGGCTGAAGCCGTTCGACACGGCGCTCGACCCTCAAGCGCTCGTGCGCTTCGTATACGACTAGCCCAGCGTGCCTGCGCTGCTGATCGAGGACTTCGGCCCGGCCGATGCGCTAGGGCGGCTGCCCCCCTCACGACAACTCGGCTACCTGCGCTGCTACTTCGCTGGCGCAGGCGCGCAATCGGTCCTTGAGGAGCCGGAGTACTTCGACCGCGACTACCTGTCGGAGTTCCAGGCGTTCTACAGCACGAGCGCTCGCGGCTACACGAACCTCTGCCGGCGCGTTCACTTCTTCGCGCGCAGGCTGACACGCGACGAACTCGTGTCGGCTGCATCGGACGAGCCTGGTGCTCGCGATGTGCTCCAGCGCGATTACCTGGGGTTCGTCGTCATCCGTCCCATCAAGGCTGCGCCGCTGGGGCGCGTCGTAGCCCGGTGGTATCCGGACGCGCAGCCGAACACCCCGCGCATTGTTACGCCGGCGAGAGACTACGTCTGCCACGTCGCAGGCGTGCCGCTGAACGTGTACGGCCTGGCTTGGCAGCAGCAGGACTCGGCCGTCGGAGCATGCGCTACGGTCGCGCTCTGGACGTTGCTGCACTCGTCAGCGTTCGACGACGCACACGCGATCCCTACGACCGCGGACACCGAGTATTTCCATCCCAGGGGCTGAGCCCCGGACAGATGCTGGAAGCCATCAAGGAGGCTGGGCTCGCACCGCTCGTCCTTGCTGGCGACAAGACGAAGGATGGCAAGAGCTACTTCTCGCGGGAGCGGTTCGCGAGTTCGTGCGCTTCGTTGATTCGCTCAGGGTACCCCGTGATTCTGGCGGGTGAGATCAGGGGACACGGCGGGCACGCCATCTGTGCCGTGGGATTCCGCGAAGCAGCGGCTGTTATCCCTGGCACGGGTAGGTACGAGTTCCACGACGCGCGCGTCGAGCGTCTGTACGTGAACGACGACAACATCGGGCCGAATGCACGGTTCACGATCACTGCGCCGGCGCCCGACAATTACGTGGTCCTGGAGCGAGCTGCGCCGAAACCAGCGGCTCACCCGTACCCCGACCCGACATATCCCCATCCTGCGTTCATCCCGCAGTTCATCGTGGCCGCCGTGCACGAGGGACTCAGAACGTCGCCGGACGCACTTCACCGCGAGGCGCTGAAGGCAGCTTCAGTGCTCGCGAGCGCCATCGCTCAGCAGCCGCCGCCACAGGGTCACGGCATAACGTTGACGACAAGGCTGATGAAGCTGCCGGCGTACTACAGGGAACTCGGAGAGAGACTTGTTGGAGCTCGTGCCGCACTTGGACGCGCGCGGCTCGGACTTGCCGAGCAGGCGCCACCGATGAGCCTTCATGTCGGTGTCGTACGTCTCGCCGAGGGCTCTTCGCCGCACGTAGACGTGCTCTATGACACAACGGACAGTGACAGGAACCTGCACGCGTTCTGCCACGTCCTGTACTCGGCTGGTGCTGCGAACTTCGCTACTGCGCTCCACGCGCAGAAGCTGGTGGACTGGGGGACGCCAATCGCTGCGTATTGATGCATGGGCCCAGCACCTGCTACGTATCTGCTACGCTGGCCTGCGCGTGTGCGGCAAAACCTTGTGAAGACGCGGCCTTGAGGGCCGAGAAGCGGGCCCTGAAAATCCCCGTGTCGGTGGTTCGATTCCGCCCCCGGGCACCAAACTTCCTGAAATCACTGAACCCGGCGATCCGATAGATCCGCCGGGTTCGCTGTCTTCCGCGCCCTCTGATGCACCGGCGCTGCAGTTCCTCGCCCATCGCCTGGGTGAGCCTCTTCTGGGACCCCTTGCGCTCGCCGGCAACTCGATTCCCGCCCGCCGCCGCGCTAAGCCTCTGCGGTCCATGAGCGGCGAGCTGGCGGCGGGCCTGTCGGGGCCGGTTCCGGAGGGCCGGGGCGCGAGGCTCCGGGCCCTGCTCGCCCTGGCCGGGCCCATCGTGGTCTCGCGCAGCTCGCAGGTGGTCGTGAGCATCGCCGACGCCGTGATGGTCGCGCACCTCGGTACCGCCGCGCTCGCGGCCACGACGGCCGGCGCGACGAACGCGTTCGCGTTCTTCATCCTCCCCATGGGAATCACCTTCATCGTCTCGAGCTTCTCTTCACAGCTCTTCGGGATGGGCGACCTCTCCGGCGCCCGCCGCTACGGCTGGTACGGGCTCGCCGTCGCCGGCCTCGCGCAGGTCGCCGTGCTGCTCGTATTGCCGCTCATCCCTGCCGCTCTCGGGCTCCTCGACTATGCGCCGGAAGTCCGCGCACAGATGCAGGATTACCTTCCGGTCCGCCTGCTCTCCACGGGGTTCGTGGTCGGTCTCGAGGCGCTCGGGAACTACTTCGGCGGGCTAGGGAAGACCCGCTTACAGATGCGCGCGAGCATCGTCGCCATGGTTCTCACGGTGGCCGGGAACTGGATGTTCATCGACGGACACCTGGGCGCGCCCGCGCTCGGCGTCCGCGGCGCGGCGCTCTCCAACACCCTCTCTACGGGCGTAGCCTTCGGCGGGCTCCTCGGCGTCTTCCTGTGGGAGTGCCGCCGGCACGGGGTGGCGCGCCTGCGCCGGGCGGAGCTCCTGCGGGTTCTCAGATTCGGCCTCCCGTCGGGATTCACCTGGTTCTTCGAGTTCGCGGCCTACGCCTTCTTCGTGAACGTGGTCGTGGCGGGGCTCGGGACCACGTCGCTCGCCGCCCTCATGGCGGTGATCCAGGTGAACTCGGTCGCCTTCATGCCCGCCTTCGGACTCGCGAGCGGGGGCGCGATCCTCGTCGGGCAGGCCATCGGCGCTGGCCAGCGGGATCGGGTGGGTGCGCTGGTACGGCTCACGTTCGTCGTCGCCGCGATCTGGCAGTCGCTCGTCGCGCTCACGTATCTCTCCGCGCCGGACCTGGTCCTCTCCGCGTTCGCGCGCGATCCCGCCAGCGCCGAGGCGCTCTTGGCCG
>WNGK01007206.1_pt1 | contig 11679 bp, 12 predicted proteins | sample 5400601 | NCBI WGS metagenome assembly WNGK01 (sample SAMN13153376, study PRJNA577476) | soil metagenome | isolation source: 60 cm soil or saprolite under Garry oak tree replicate 1 | place: USA:California | collected 2016-06-15
TGACTCAAAGCGATATCGTTTCAAGCCATCCCGAAATCAGTTGGAGCCGGCAACGATTCACTCCAGGCCTCCGACAATTCATTCCGTTCTGCAGACGTTTGTCTTCAGGCCGTTCCGATATCGCTCCGTGGCCGACCGCTATGTCGAGGTCACGGACACGACTTTCTTTGCGCCGATCCGATGAGGGTCCGGCGCCGAGATCGCGGGAGCAAGATAGCCGAGGGACTGGACATCGAATCCGTCCATGATCAGGCAAAGGGCACACAGAATAAAGATGCCGGTCTGTCCCCTCACCAGCCCAAAGGCCGGCAAACCCGGGACAAGCGACAGTGAACCTGGATTTTCCGATTGCGCCGCCTATGGGAGTTGTTGAAAGGGTGGTCTCGAAGGCGCGGATTGAAGCGTAGGAGAATCAGACGCGGTTTTTCTCAGGGGCGTGGGCGGAGATGCGGGCACGGAAGCCGCACAAAACCGGATGTTCGGGTTATCCGGAAGAGGAATTTTCCGGGATGCACAATCTCGCCGTCGCCGAAGCGACGGAATTTTCAGTAACGCGCCGTTAGAATGATGCAAGAAACTGTTCGGCCGATCGTATCGGAATCTTAGATGGGCCTAAACACGCTATACCGTTTATTCATTGCGTGGCGAGGCATCTCCGCTTTCCTTTTCCCACATGTGTGCGCGGTTCCTCGGGCGTCGGTTTCCACAAATGTGACATTTCCGATGTGCGGCTACTGGACTTAATAAATATGGGTTTTTCTACAGGATAAATAAGATGGCCGCACGCATACCGTCACCACGATCCCGGCGTTGCCATTTTTGACGAACGCGGGTTTCAGCACGAAGCCGCGTATCTGGCGCGCCTTCAGGATCGGGGATTTGAAATACTCGCGATCGACGATGACGGCACACCGGATGACACGGAGGCTGCCATGCGGTCCGGCATTCCAGTCATCAACTGGAGAGACCGGCGATCATCCCCGCGCCGCCAAGGAAATCCAGATAATGCGCCAGCGTGACGTTCCCAGCCTCCTGCAACTGCCCAAGCATTTTCTGATACGACAGCACTTGCCCCGAGTAGGTGCAGGCAAGCTCGAATAGTCTTCGTAAGAGCGCAGGTTTATCGACTAGCGTGAGGAGCAGAATGTCTCAGAGATCGAGGTTTCGACCAGTGAATCCAGAATGTATCGCCGCCAATCTTTGGGTGTCTGCTGTCAACGGAGAGGACCCCGGGTAGCCGCCATAATAAATGATAGGGGTATCCATTTAACCGGACTGGATGAAGCTGGGCGGTGAATCACCTTCATGCTGGCGGGCCCGCGGCGGGCCGCCCACGCCGTGACAAGGTTTCCAGGTTCCGGGCGGATCTCATTACGGAGGGCGCCTATTTCGTCTCCGGGAACTGGGGCGCAAACAGAGGTGATTCGCCTAGCGGAAAGGAACGGGGAGCTGGCCAAAGCGATCCAACAAAAGATCCAGGTGTGGGAATCCAAGTGACGAAGCCGGTGAATGAGCGTAGTCGACCGGAAGGAGAGAACAGTCTCGACGATCGACGAAGCGGCTAGACCTCGGCTAGACGCGGCTAGACGTCGGCTGGACGGCATTTCGCATTTTCCGCACGGAAAATCTGAAATGCTGCGCAGAAAGACGGAAATGCTGCGCGGAATTCGGCATTTTCTGCGCGGAAAACGGGAAATGCCGCACGGATTTTGGCGGTTTACGCGTGGAAAATGCGAAATGCCGCAGGGAATTTGGCATTTTCTGCGCAGAAAAACGGAAATGCTGCGGATTTTGCGATCTTCTGCGTGGAAAATGCGAAATGCCGCAAGGAATTCGCAGTTTCCGCACGGAAAAAGCGAAATGCTATGCGGAATCTAGGATTTTCCACACGGAAGGTCAGCAACGCTCCGCGGAGTTTGGCATTTTCTGTGCGGAGAAAGCGAAATGCTGCACGGAATTTGGGATTTTCGGCATGGAAAAAGCGAAATGCTGCGAAGAATTTTGGATTTTCTGCGCAGAAAGAGCGAAATTCCGATCAGACTTTCCAATCTTGAGTTTAGCTGCAGCAAAGTCCTCCGCATCCGTTTCAACCCCTGCCCGATTTCCGAAATTCGAAGGCGTAACGGCATATATAGTGTGAGCGCAAATTTTCCGTCACAGAAATCAAGTTCCCCGGCCGGCATTCGCCGCGGGAGCCCTCCAGGGCGAAACCGCAAACCGAACCTCAGGCGGGCAGCAAGGGTTTCGCTTTTTCCAAACAAAAAATGCGAAAGGCCGGGTGGCGTTTGAGATCTTGCGTTCAACAAGAGCGACATGGTTCCAGGGTCGCTAATCGCGTCGGGATTCTCCAATCGGACGCCGTGGAGTTTTCAGTAGTATGAGCGACGATTTACTATCTCCGGAATCTGGTTCTTTGGGCGGCGTCCGGCCGCTCACGTGCACAGGCACCCGCCGAGCCTGGATCGCCTCCGATGAAACGCCCTGGAGAGTTGCCGGCCCGGACAGGTCCGGTTAAATGGATACCCCGAAATAAATGAATTGATCGCAGCTCCATCCAAAGGCTTGCTGCATTTCAGGAAACGACCAGTGCGGCGCATAGATCAATTCGAACCGGCCCGCAAGACTCTCCGAAAGCCCGCGGTGCACTAGATAAGAGCAATCCAGTAGAGATCTGGATCGTTAAAGGCTTGCTGCGTGGAAAATGTCTCTAGTGCGCGAAGTATTCCGGAAACCATCAAGGAAAGGAGCCCCGCATAGATCCAATGCCGGTGCTTCCCTGCCCCCACAGAACGGACAATTGCGATAGCGAAGAATAGGCCGGCGAGCGTCGGCAGAATCACATTCCCCAGCCAGTTCGTTAGATTGAGGATGCCGTTCTCAAAACATCGCGTGTGTTGCTGACATCATTTCCAAAACCAGACATCGACTGCTGAAAATCGTGTTGCGCCTTGAAGGCCCGTTATCAGGCTGGCAGTTGTGGGGCCAGCAAAAACATTGCTGGCATGATTGACGGCAATGGGTGACCGCCCTGCGTCGCGTCCAAGATCGCCCGCAGGACGAAGTATGCTGCGAGCGTCACGGTCAATCGACTCACCATGAAACTGCTGATGAAAGTAAGGTAACGGTGATGACGATCTGTCTCATGACACCTCTACGGATAACGGATAACTATACGGGCGTCGAAGGAGTTGGGTTCCATTAAAGTTGGACTCTGCGGCCGTGCGGCGTCTTTGACGCCATTGACGCTGTTGACGGCCATTTGCATATTGTTTTGTCTATCTCCTTCTTTCTTCTCTTCTTAAAAAACAATTACAAAGTGCGCGTCAACGCCGTCAGGCGCATCAACCGATTGAAAATGTGTGCCGGGCGACACTATTCTTATCCAGTGTTATTTCCCGCATTGGCGGTTGCATTTCTTCTCTTGCAGGTCACAGACATACCTGCGACGCCCAAATCGTTGGCTGCGACGTTCGGCGAATTTGCCGTGAAGGAAGCCTTTCATGGCAAACCCGCGCCAGCCCTCATCAGACGAGCCGAAGAGCATCAGTACCGGACGGTACTACGGGAAGGTGCAAAGGAAGGGCCGAACTTCGCCGGCCACTTCACAATCGTCCAATGGGGCTGCGGCACAAACTGTACGCAGGCGGCAGTGGTTGATGCGAACACGGGCAAGATTTATCAGCTTTCGTCCGTGAGCCAGCGGCGCTTTGCCTATTGGCTTCATTTCCGTCTGGACAGCCGCTTGCTGATCATGTGCACGAACTGCCGGGAGTGGCTGATCTGGAATTGTGACCAGCACTATTTTGTATGGAATGGGACGGCCTTCGAGGAAATTCAACGCGAGCCGCGGCACGATCCCCACGGGCACTGATTCACATGGGAAGTTGCAGGCATTGATCACCCCGATGTTTACTAGCTGCTGTGGGAAGGAAACCGCTTCAGGGAATTGCTGCACATCAAACCACCGCGTGCATATCCAACACCGCGATGAGCCAAAAGCATGTCAGTCAAAAACACTTCGCGGTGTCTATGTTGAGGAGATACCTCTTGATGAAGAGAATTGTTCTACTCATTCTGTTCTCATCCGCTGTGGTTATGCCTGCTCATGCTCAAGCTCCACGCCCGAATGCGTTCCGCCGATTCGAGATCGGATGGAATGTAGTTTCGTATTCTCGTCAGGAAAGCTCCAATCTCTATGGGGGCAATCTGTCATTTGCAGTCCACGCTTCAATGCGCTTCGGATTCGTCTCAGAGGTCGATGTCCACGACACGATTGGCAGTCCTAAGGTAGAGATCGTCACCTATCGATTCGGTCCGCGATTGTACGTCTCTACGAAAGGGCGCATGACCCCTTTCGCAGAAATTCTTGCGGGAGGTACGCGAGTCACCACTTCATTTACCGAGACTTTTAGTGGCGGCCGAACCCCAACGTCGTTTTCTTCAAACGGCTTCGCGTTCGCGGCCGGTGGAGGACTCGATGTCGGAATCAAGCCGTGGTTTGCCTGGAGAGCAATCCAGAGCGATTACAGTTTGCTTCGGATCGAAGGAGCGACATCGAACGGTGTTCGTCTCGCGACTGGTATCGTGTTTCGCTTCGGATCTTGATCTGACGACGGTTGGCGCAGTTTGGGCTGATTGGGCCGCTTATATAGAGGTAGGGCACAGCTTCTCTCCCGGGCGGTCAACGCGCTGCTGTGTGCTCTGTCGCCGTCGCAATGCGTGTGATAGCCTGAAAGTAATCCACCTGTGTGCTGAATTTTTTCGACTACGGAGGTTGGTTACGGCGATTTATCAAACCGGCGCAGACCGTGTGCAACCCAATCGGTGTCGAGTTGGGCGGCGATGAACGCTGTTGGGTCGGCGCAGAATGCGCGCATGAGGCGGAAGTGTTCGGTCTCATGCAGCGTCGTCTCGGTAAGACCACTCTTTGAAAGCTGCAACAGATGCGCATCGGGGCAGGCCATCAAGACCGGAGAGTGTGTCGCCATGATGACCTGACAGATCTTTGATTCGCTGATCTGGCGTAAGATCTTCAAGAGTTCGATCTGTCGTGAGGGCGACAAGGCTGACTCTGGCTCATCAAAGATGTAAAGCCCTTGCTTACGGCATCGTTCGGCAAACAACCGCAAAAAACCTTCACCGTGCGAGTGCGATAAGAAATCTGGCGGAACGCTATGGGTTTCGATCGCTGCTTCGTCGAGATAACGGGCAACGGAAAAAAAGCCCTCAGCCCGGAAGAACCAACCATTGCTGAGTTTGGGGAGCCAGCTCGCGCGTAGCGCATCTGCCAGGACTCCGCCGCTGGCCTCGATCGCACGTGAATGATCCACAGGACGGTAGCCCTTTGCGCCACCCGCCTCGTCGAAGCCAGCGAGTACAGCGATGCCTTCCAATAGCGTCGATTTGCCGGCACCGTTTTCGCCGACGATGATCGTAATGGCCCTTTTGAAATCGAAGCTGAAGCCGTTTTTGAATAGAGGCAGGCAAAACGGATAGGCTTCCGGCTGGCTCACCAAACGCTGGTCAAGCGCAACGCGCTTGAGATACGGGGCCGGAAGATTGATGATCCGTTCCTTTCGGCCCATGGTCCTTCTTATATCTGATATCGGTCGATGCAAGTTAACAATTTGATCCAGAAGCGTAGGAGAATCAAACGCGGTTTTTCTCAGGGGCGTGGGCGGAGATGCGGCTACGGAGCCGCACAAGACCGGATGTTCGGAATTTCACTTGCTTTTGGTAAGGTGCGAGTTTTTCCTGAATCTGCTTGTCGAGTTCTTCGAATGGCCAGGATCACCTTGAACTGTCCTTCCAAAATGTTAAATACCGGAAGATTCCTTCACGGCCTCACAGACCGCCTCCGCAGATACGCAAACCATGCAATGCCTGCTACGGCTGCCAGGCCAATTATCAGGAATTTGGCCTTGTCGAGACTCTCCACCACGCGGTTCCATTCTTCTCCCAGAAAGTAACCTAGCGTGATGAAGACCGCAGCCCAACAGAACGCGCCGGTGTAGGCAAACAAGGCGAAGTTTGAAAAGCTCAGCTCCGATGCGCCGGCGATGTACCCGGTCAAATGCCTCACACCCGGGACGAAGTATCCCACCAGAAGCGTCCAACGGCCGCGGCGTTCGAACCAGGAGTGCACGCGCGCCAGTCTGTCGGGCGTCATGTGAATGTAGGAGCCGTACTTCACCAGGACGTAGGTGTCGAAGATACGGCCAAGCGCGTAGCTTACCGTGATTCCGCAGGCGCTGCCGCAAAATGCGGCTGCGAATGTCGGGACGAACAGCAATGTCCGCTTGAAAACCAGAAAGCCCGAGAAGGTAAGCAACCATTCATCGGGAACCGGCAACCCGACGATTCCGAATATCAGCAGCGAAAAGATTCCGGCGTAGCCATATTCGCCGATCCAATGCAGAGCAATCTCTTTCATCCCCGTCAAGTCTGGCAGAAGAAGTGCAAATCTTCTACTGGCCTGAAACAGTGGCCAACGAGAGCTGTTCCAGGGCGAGTGCATTCGGTTTTATAAACGCGAAATCCTGCCGTTCCACAACTTGTCAAATGTCGAATGTCTGTTGTGCGATATCCAATGAACTTGTCCAAGAACCCACTGACCCAATGAACATATGACGAAGTCGTTCTCCTACTAAGGATTGGGTCCTCTGGTCAGTAGGTCATTTGGTGCTTTGACAACTACATTACACATCGCACAACCGACATTCGACATTTGACAAGTTGTGGCTTTCATCGAATTATCGCAGATCCTCGATTGCGCGACGTATCTTCTGAGCGACTTCGTCGTAGCTTTCAGACGTGAATCTCAGCGGCTGTCCAAATGACACGCGCACGGCTCCGCGTTTTGGCCAACTGAGATGAACCGAGTAGACCGAATACAAGCCTTCAATGTAGATAGGCACGATTGTTAGTTGAAGGCGAATTGCCATCATCCCGATGCCGGGCCGAAAGGAATGCAGCCTTCCGTCGGTGGACCGCATGCCCTCGGGAAACACGAGCGGACAGTATCCGCGCTTGAGCAACTCAGCGGTGTAATTCAGCGCGCGCCGGACGCCGGCGACTTCCTGCGGCAGCGGATAGGCATTGAAGAGGCCGCAGGCTAAAACATAGCCCAGCCCTGTCCACCACACTTCTTTTTTCGAAAATCGATCCGGCTCGAAATACGGCTGGAACAGATCGAGTCCCATTGCAGGTGCAAGACGCCGCCGCCACCGGAACGGAAGCGCGGCAAAGACAGCAGGCGCGTCGAGATGGCTCGTGTGATTGGCAGCAAATATGACCGGCGCCTCGAGATGCTGAAGGTGCTCGAGGCCGGTTACCGTCAGAGGCAAGTAATGCTTGAAAAGCGGAATCGCGACCAGTTGTTGGAATATGGTTCGAAATAGCCGGATCGGAAGCGATCTCGCCCAATCCGACAAGGGCCGAGATAAGACCCCTGAACCGGCACGTTCCGACCGGCCGGCCGTTGATCTGCGGAGCCATTCCTCGAGCTGTGCCGAGTCCTTGAGCTGCGAAAATTCCTCCTCGTTGAGATCCACCTGATATTGATTTTCCAACTGCGACAACAACTCGACCCGCTCGAGCGAAGACATCGCGCTGAAATCTCTTTCCCCCGGTTGTAACGGAGGCATCGACTGCGAAACGCTTGAAATGCGCCTGGCGACCTCTGCTCTCCGGATCTTCATCGTGGACGTGGTCCGCGGAAAATCATTGTCGGGCCATACCGACCAGCTTTTGATCCGCTGATGGGCCTCCAGTTTGTCGTTGGCCTGTCTTATCAGCGTGTCCACGTTGGTATTCGGATCCTTGAGAATCAGCGCCGCATGAACCTGCTCGTTTCCGTTCTTACGGACACTGACAACCGCGCTTTCGCGAACTTCCGGAAATTGATTCAGCACGTGCTCGATATCTTCCGGATGAACGTTGAGCCCTTCAGATGTGACGATCATGTCCTTCTTGCGGCCACGATAGTACAGATGGCCTTCTGCATCCATCGCGCCGAGATCGCCCGTGTGAAGCCAGCTACCATCGTCGCCGGTAGTGATACTTTCGCCGCGGACGAGAATCTCGCCATCGGGCGCAATCATCACTTCGATCCCCGGCAGGGCCCGGCCAAGCGATCCTCGTTTCGCGTCGAAGGGATGATTGACCGTGACAACCGGGCTTGCCTCTGTTAGCCCGTACCCCTGAACAACCAGAAAACCCAGCTTGGCCCAGAATTCCTCCAATTCGGAATCGACGGGTGCGCCCCCCGCTACAAAACTCCAAAACTTCCAGCCGAATGCCAAGTGGATTTTCCGATATCGCCACAAACGGGTAAGGATCGATGGCGATGGAGGCGGAAGCTGGAATCGCCGCTCGACTTCATTTTTGAGGTTCTCCAGCATTCGGGGCACTGCGACAACGACAGAGATGCGATTCTCGCGAACGATCTGAACAATCCGGGCGGCGTGGACTTCAGGTGTAAATGCCGCAGCGCCGCCTAAGAGCACCGGCATGTAAATACCGAGAGCCTGGCCGAACATGTGACTGAGCGGCAGCAAATCCAGGATTCGAATCGGTTGGAACGGCCTCGCCCATTTCTTGTACTTGTGGATTTCCGTTCGGAACGGCTGCAGGTTGGCGCAGATATGGCGATGCCGATGAGTCACGCCTTTCGGCTCTGCTGTCGTGCCGGATGTGTAGACGATTTCGACAATGTCGTCGGGCGTTGCGGGTTCGACTCGAAATGTTCGGACTCGAGGCAGATCGCGGATTCGATCGAGCGCAGCAGGATCGATCGTCAGTTTTGTTTTGGATTCCGCTTCGATTCGCCGCATGAGATCTTCCGAAAATCGGAAATCGACCGGTACGGCGATCACTCCAGATGCAATACAGGCCCAAAATACCGCTACCCATTCCAATCGATTCTCGGCCCAGATCAGAACGCGGTCGCCTTTGCGAATCCCAAGCTCGTCGAAATAGTGGATGGCTGCGCCGATTGTTCCGTGGAGCTCGGCGTACGTCGAGGCAAGAGTGCGGAAACCACTGGACCAACGTATGGCCTCATGGTCTTCTAGATTGGCGATTTCAGGCAGGAGATCTTGAAGAGTTCGCATGCCGCAGCCCTTTTCTTACAACAGTATCGCTCCGGCTCGTGATTCTCGACTCCAAAGCCAGAAATCGTCTCTGTGCTAGAATCGGCAAAAGTCATGAAGGCAGTTGATACACCGGCCAAGGAAAAGATTTCCGCACTAAGTGACGCCGTCGGAAGGACTATAAAAGGGAAAAAGGAGACTATCGGACTCGCGATAGTGGCGCTCCTTGCGGAAGGGCACCTTTTGATCGAAGACGTCCCCGGTGTTGGGAAAACAACATTGGGACATGCGCTGGCACGGTCCTTGGCGTGCAAATTTCATCGTATTCAATTCACTAGCGATCTGCTGCCGTCCGACGTTTTGGGCGTGTCGATCTACAGTCCGAAACTCAACGAGTTCGAATTCAAGCCCGGTCCAATCTTCGCCAACATTGTTTTGGCAGATGAAATCAATCGAACGACGCCGAAGACACAAAGTGCCCTACTCGAAGCGATGAATGAAAAGCAGGTGACGATTGAGAACATGACTTATCTGCTTCCCAGGCCGTTTATGGTTTTGGCGACGCAGAATCCGATTGAACATCATGGAACCTACCCCCTCCCGGAGTCCCAACTGGACCGGTTCCTCATGCGCATCGAGGTCGGATATCCGGATCCCGCTGCGGAAAAAGAAATTCTCAAACGGTTCTCGAACGGGAACCACCACTACCCGGCAGATGCCGTCCTGGATCCAACGGAGCTCGTGTTTCTTCAAGAGCAAAGCCGTAAGGTCGACATCGACGATTCCATTGTGGATTATATGATCCACATCGTGAATCGAACACGCGATCATCCGGAAATCGAGCTGGGCGTCAGCCCGCGAGGCACCGAGGCGTTGTTTCGCGCGACTCAGGCATTCGCCATGATCGATGGCCGCAGTTACGTGCTGCCCGACGACGTGAAAAGGTTGGCCCATCCGGTTTTCGAACACCGTCTCGTTTTAGTTCGGTCCGCCGCGCGTGTCCGGAGTGGTGCGAAAAGTGTTCTCGCGGAGATCATCAATCAGGTTCCTGTTCCTGCGTAAAACCCGCGAATGAACAGAGAAAGCCCCGCCGCTACAGCAATGAGATCGCCCATGTGGAAAAACTTCAGCGCAGCGATTGGCCTGTTGGCGATTGCCATGGTCGCTGCGCTTTATTCCTCGACTGCGACTCGAGACGGACGCATATTGCCATCTGCGATCTCCGCACTCATCGCGCTGGGGATCTCCGTATGGGTCGCTTGGAAGCTCGTGCCGCGGCTTGCGGCAGGGGTCGATTGGCAATGGCTCCCATATTTTACGCGTTACCAGGTCACCCGCGAAGGTTGGTTATATTTCGGTGCAGTCACCATCGTCGTGTTCGCGTCAGTGAATACGGCCAACAACCTCTTATATATGATTCTGTCGGCTTTGCTGGCGGTGCTGGTTCTCTCGGGATTGCTGTCGGAGCTGAATTTTGGCCTTCTCAAATTGAGCGTACGAGTTCCGTCGCATTGTTTTGCACGCGAGCCATTTCCTGTCTCGATTCAGGTGCACAACCGGAAGCGCGTGTTTCCAACATTTTCGCTGCACATTGAGGCAGCCGACGAAAGGGCCTTTCGCTGTTCCGGTTTCTACGTTCCTCTTGTAGAGCGTCAAAAGTGTACGTCGGATACCGGACAGGGGATGCTTACCAAACGTGGGCGTTGCGCGATCAGGAAGTTGAAGGTCTCGTCACGGTATCCCTTTGGCTTCTTCGTAAAGAAGCTCAGTTGTGCCGTTGAAGCCGACTGTATCTGTTACCCCGAGATCATTCCCCAAGAACAGATGAGCCCTTCCATGCTCGACGTTCAAGGATCGAATCAGAGATACGAGCGGGGATTCGGCTGTGACCTCTACATGATTCGCGACTACGTCCCATCCGATAGCGCGCGGCACGTGCATTGGAAGGCATCGGCAAAGACGTCGGTTTTGAAGACCCGCGAATACGCGGCCGAAGAGAGTTCGCGAGTCGTGCTTGCCTTCGATCGTTTTGGTCATCCCGATGAGGCCGAAAAATTCGAACAGCTGGTGTCGTATACGGCATCACTCGCGTACCACTTCGTTGAGAATGGAGTCGAAGTGGCACTCGTGGCCGACGACTGGCAGAGTAGTCAGGGAAACACCCCGGCTGTACTCGATTCCATTCTCGAGTACCTTGCGCTTGTGCAATTATCGCCGTCGGCAGAACCTCCAGCACCATTGGCGGCGGGTGGCGCAATGATATTGACGCTAAGGAAAACCTGAACGCTCTTTCAAACCGAGAGGGCTGAGGAGGCTGCTGAAAAGTCGAATCGCGCAACTGTAGGGGCGCTCTATGAGCGCCCGTTCTCCCGCGAATCAACGAGATGCGGGCGGTCATAGACCGCCCCTACAGCGCAGTAGATAAATGCAACGCTATTTCCAAGTTTCATGTCACGCGCTGATGATCAGCGCGTTTGCGGCGCTCGCGTTGACAGGCCGTTTAGACGCGCCGGCAATTGTTATCTTCACAACCGCTCTCTCGGTGAGTGTTTACCGCACACTGAAGGGCCTGCCGGAGCCGCTTTCC
>WNGK01007213.1_pt1 | contig 11676 bp, 9 predicted proteins | sample 5400601 | NCBI WGS metagenome assembly WNGK01 (sample SAMN13153376, study PRJNA577476) | soil metagenome | isolation source: 60 cm soil or saprolite under Garry oak tree replicate 1 | place: USA:California | collected 2016-06-15
GCTGGACGTTTCAGCCGCAACACACGGTCTTAAAAGTGAAACAGCCGACCGGCGTGGCGGAATATTTGCGGATGCAGGCGCTGGCGCGGATTTTTTTGGACAACATCGACAACATCCAGAGTTCTTGGGTCACGCAGGGCCCCGGCATTGGGCAGGTGGCGTTAAAATATGGCGCCAATGACTTCGGTTCCGTAATGATGGAGGAGAACGTGGTGAGCGCGGCGGGAACGACTTTTCGTCTGGACGCGGAAAAGATCGAGGCCCTCATTCGTGATGCCGGTTATGAACCGCGCCGACGAAATAATTGTTACGAACTGTTGAACTGAACGGACGCTGGCGCTGTCTATGACAGACGCCTCGCCACTCTCGAAGAAAATCCTGCCTTGACGATAGCCTGCTTCTCCTCTAATTGCCGCGTGTCCCGCGCCAGTTTTTATGCTGCGCGGGATTCGGCATCTTGATTTATGAGAGAATTTCGGGGATCGGCACAGTGCTGGGCGGTGGCGATGTTTTTCGTGACCTGCGCAGCGTTGTTCGCGCCGGCGAGCGCACACGCGCAACAAGGACCACCGATCATACGCTCGATCGAGGTGCAATATTCCGGCCCGGCGACAGTGTCGAAGGAAAGGATTCTCGCCCAAATCAGGACAGCGGTCGGTCAGCCGTATTCTGATTCGACGGTCGAAGACGACATTCGCAGTCTTTACAAGACGGGAACCATTCAAAACGTGCGCATTTTCGCACAGCCGGAGGGCGACGGCGTGAAGGTGATCGTGGCCGTGCAGACCCGGCAGGTGCTGCGCGAACTGGTTATCGATGGTGCGCACCGTGTGAATGCAAAGAAGCTTCGCAAGGAGATTGGCGTGAAGCTCAACGCACCGGTGAACGAAGACGATCTGCAAAAAGCGCGGCAAAAAATTATCGATAGTTATCAGAGCAAAGGTTTCACGGATATCGCAGTGGACTTCCGGGTCGAGCCGATCGACGAGAGCCGTGGCACGGCGCGGGTGATTTATACGGTGAAAGAGGGCGTGAAAGGAGCGGTGAAACAGATCCGCTTCCGAGGCAACGAGCATTTCAGCGAGCGAATTTTACGCAAGGAAATGAAGACTCGCGGCAAAACAATGATCTCTTTCATCGACAAATCAGGGCGATTGGACGAGGTCCAATTGCAACAGGACCTCGATAGCATCAAAGAGTTTTATCAAAACCACGGCTACATCGACGTGGACGTGCAAGAGGTCGGCCGGGAGCGAAAGAACGGGCCGCTGGTTATCACGATCGGAATCAAAGAGGGGACTTTATATCATGTCAATAAACTGTCTTTCACCGGTTACAAAGAAACGACCGAGGAGAAAATTCGTAAGATCATCAAAACAAAAGAGGGCGCCGTCTACTCGCCCAAACAATTGCACGACGATGCGAAAGCGATCGCGGATGCCTACGGCCGCGGGGGATATGTCGATCTTGTGATTCTGCCGCAAGGGACTCCGGCCGGGGCCGGCTTGATCGACGTCCATTACAATATCGAGGAGGGCAATCGGTCATTCGTGGAGCGGATCACCATTGTCGGAAACACGCGTACCAAAGATAAGGTGATCCGCCGCGAAATTCTGGTCGCCCCCGGCGATGTGTTCGACACCGTGCGAGTCGACACGAGCAAGAAGCGCCTCGAAAATCTTGGTTACTTTTCCAAAGTCGAGACTTATCCGGAAGAAACCGGCGTCGAGGGCCGCAAAGACCTGGTAGTCCAGGTGGAAGAAAAACGAACCGGTTCGCTCAATTTCGGTGCCGGCTACAGCACGGTTGACAGTTTGATCGGATTCGTGGAGTTGACGCAGGGTAACTTCGATATCACGAATTGGCCGGGATTAACCGGCGGCGGTCAAAAATTTCGGGCGAAAGCACAGATCGGCAGCCAGCGGAAGGACTTTTCGGTCGGCCTGACCGAGCCCTATTTCCTCGACCGGCGGATTTCGCTTGGCGGGCAGGCATTTTATACCGAGGCGACTTATCTGAGTTCTGTTTACAGCCAGCGCAACTACGGCTTTTCCCTGGAAGCGCGAAAGTCGATCTACTCCTGGATCTATGGCATCCTCGGCTATAGTCTGCAAAACTACGAGATCTACAATGTGAACGCCGGCGTCTCGCCGCTAATTCGCGCGGAAGAAGGCACAACGACAAAGAGTATGGTGAGCACCGGTCTGGTTTGGGACCGGCGCGACAATCCATTTTTAACTCGGCGCGGCGAGCGAATTTCGATTTCGCCCTTTGTGACCGGCGGTCCCTTGGGCGGAGACGAGCAAATCTACGGAGGAGATTTAGCAGCGACTAAATATGTCCGCGTTTGGAAAGACGTTATCCTTTTGGCGGATGTCGAGGCTGCCACCGTGGACGTGTGGGATCAGCCCGAAACAAAATCAATTCTGGGCGTTTCCGGACTGGTATTCGACGCCGACCGCAAGCCTGTCATTGATCCGATAACGATGAACCAAGTTATTGTGCACAATATTCCAACGGAAGTCTCAAATGTGCCAATCTACGATCGCTTGTATCTGGGCGGCTCGAATAATTTGCGCGGTTTTCGATTTCGGGATGTCGGACCAAAAGATTCGAACAACCAGCCGATCGGCGGGCAATCAATGGCCCGCGCGACCGTCGAGGTAAGTTTTCCTATCGTCGAAAAAGCGCGCGGGGCCGTCTTTTACGATTGCGGTTTCGTCAATCCCGATGCCTGGGATTTCACTCCCGAGACACTTGGGGTGCCACGGAGCGTGAATGGGCAGGCAAGCTTCATTTTTCAGCAAACCGGTGTCACAGATGCCAAGAACCTCAATATCTCGATTCCTCCTCGTCGCACGTTCGATAGCTTCGCCTCTGACTTTGGGGTCGGGCTTCGCCTCGATCTGCCGATTGGACCATTGCGCCTCGATTACGGGTTTCCCATTGAGACAGCTGGGAACAGTAAGCATGGCCATCTGAACTTCAGCGTCGGCTACCAGTTTTAATCCAATATTGGCACTTGCGGTGTGGCCGGTTTCCGACGACTTATTTAGCCCTCTTATGAAAAAATTGCTCTCTTTGACGCTGGTTTCATTGCTCGTCCTGCCGATCGCGGCCCGGGCGCAAGGAACCTTGAAAATCGGGACGGTCGACATGAACCGCACCTTCCGGGAATACAACAAAACCAAGGACGCCGAGGCGAAGATTAACGACGCCAAGAATCAGGCGAAGAAAGAATACGACGAACGGGCAGACGCCTACAAAAAAGCGCTCGACGATATCAACAACCTCAACAAACAACTTGAGGCCCCAGCCTTGAGCGCCGACGCCAAGGCCCAAAAAGCCAAAGAACGGGACGACAAGATTTCAAACATCAAGAACATGGAGCGCGAGATCACCGAGTTTCGGCAGACTCGCGAACGTCAGCTTCAGGAACAGGCGCTGCGTATGCGCGAGGGCATCGTCAAAGAAATTAGCGACGTCGTCCTGGACAAAGTGAAAGCGAGCAGCCTCGACCTGGTCTTCGATAAATCCGGCAACAGTCTCAATGGCGTTCCGGTCCTGATGTATTCTCGCGACAGCGTCGATTTTACCAACGACGTGATCACCGTCTTGAACAAGCCCGGCCGGGCCAGCTCAGTAACGACTGGAACCAGTCCGAGCAAGCAAGGAACAAGCCCGTCCGCCACGCCGAAGAAGCCTTAACGTCAATTCGCGAATTAAGAAACACACGCGGGAAAGGACCTGGCGTGTGTTTTTTGCGTACGGATTCAAAATTTGCGATTACGTTTTGGGTGGATTCGGAGCGAACGTGAATTCAAAGGAATACAAGCGAACTCGGTCGCCTGGATGCAAAACTGCGCTTATCTGTTTGATCGCTTTCCTGCCGCTTGCCTTCGTTGGAATTGGACAAGCGGCGCCGAGTTGGGAATCCACGCTGACCAAAGATCCGCCTGGTAATTTTCCCGAACTCCGGCCGGTTCGCGCGACATACCATTTCGGCTGGTCCGGATTCACTGCCGGCACCGGGGACACGCACTTCAGCAAGACCGCTGATAAATATTTTCAACTCGAGGCCGCCGGTCGCACGATTGGTCTCGTCCGCGCCTTGTGGAAATTAGACGCTAGTTACCGCGGCCTGGCCGATGCCGAAACATTGCGTCCGATCGAAAGCAAGCAGACTGAGATTTACCGCAAAAAAAAGCTAATCACCGATCTTACCTTCACCAATTCCGGCGTGACGCGCGCGCGAACTGAAGGGGCCAGTGCCGAAGCAACGAAGACCAAACCGTTCAATTGGGTCGGTTTATTTGATCTGCACAGCGCCCTGCTTTACCTGCGGAGCCAGCCACTCAATGACCGCAGCGTTTATCGCATCGTTGTTTATCCCGCCACGTCGGCTTATCTGACGACAGTCACCGTGCTGGGACACGAGCGAGCATCCGTTCGTGCGGGAACATACAATGCGATCAAAATCGACCTTCAGCTCAAGCGTATCGGGAAGAACCTTGAACTGGAACCGCATCGCAAATTCCGGCGCGCGACGATCTGGATTTCGGACGATGCTAATCGCATTCCACTTCGCATCGAAGCGCAGATTTTTGTCGGCACCGTGTTTGCCGAACTGCAAACGGTGCGTTTCGATCAGGATAAAACTTAAGCCAAACGATCGCGATCTTTTCCCGAGATCGATCCGCCGCAGGACGGATTCGCCGTGGCGAACAATCAGCGGTCGGGAATCCATTCGCCGCGCACCGGCGCTTGTCGCCACGGACGACGGCGCGGCACGTAAACCGGCGCGTTGGCGCCGGGTAACAGTTCAAGCGCGGCCAGCGTTTCCAAGTCGAGTCGACCGGTAACGGGAAGCCTGACCCGCGCCTGATAGGCACGCAACGAAAATTCCAAATCGGAGCCGGCGTTTCCGTCGATCGCGCCGCGATAGAGTCCGCGTCGCGCCAGAATATTTTGAGCTGAAATAATCACATTGCGCTGAACCTGCGGCGGCGCTGCTTGATACGGCGTGCCGGCAAAATTCTCGGCGGGACGCCCGGGAACGACATCATAATCCGGACGAGCCGGCACTTGTCGACTTTGGGGCGGTTCCGGAAACGTTTGGCCGGTCAACGGATTTGTCGGACCCGCGCTTTCCCGTGGTTCGGCGCCCAAATCCGAACTATCCGGTGCTGTCGGCACGGGAGATGGCGAGGCTTTGGCAATCGCGCGCGCACCGGAAGAATCGACACCAAGAGACTTCAATGTCTCCTCATTGAGATCGCCCGTAATCTGGAGCCCGTTGCGAATCTGGTAGCGGCGAATCGCCGCGGTGGTGTCCGCATCTTTTGTTCCGGTAATTTCACCGTAATAGAAACCCTGGTCCTTCAGTGCCTGCTGCACATTCTGGATCGCTTGGTCGGCCCAAAGCGGTCCGACCGAAGTGAGCAGAATTAAAATTGCGATCCGAAGTCTCATCTGATGTCGATGTTGCTTTGACGCCTAAATCTTCCCCCTATTCAGTCCCTGGGCCGGTCACGGCCAGAGGCAGTTGGCGCTCCTTCAAAACGTCGCGATAACGCAAAATCCCTTCGCTAATCGCGGCCGCCATTTGCTCGCGGTAATCGTTACTCTCAAGTTTCGCGATGTCCTCCTTGTTGCTAAGAAATCCGGCCTCCACCAACACCGCCGGCACCCCGACGTTAGCAATGACAAAAAGCTGTTTCGCTTTCGTTCCACGATCGGGCGCCTTCGTCCGGGCCACCATCGCTTCCTGAATGAATCGGGCCAGACTCTGGCTCGCCAACGGGGGCGATTCGGCCGCCGGCCCCTGGAAAAAAGGGATCCACGAAACCAGCCGCGGAGCCGGAGCAGCCTGATGTTCCGCGAAATAAGTCTCCACGCCGCTGACCACTTTCTTTGCCTCGTTGAAATGGATGCTGACAAAGATGCAATCCCGCGCGCGATTCGTAACCGCGGCGCGGTCCGCCAGCGAAACATAACTGTCGCCGACCCGCGTCATCAAAGTGGCGAGGCCCTGGGCTTGAAGTAATCGATCGACTCGTTGTGCGACATCGAGCGTCAAATCTTTTTCGAAAATCGCGCCGCACATGGCGCCAGAATCCTGGCCACCGTGGCCAGGATCGAGGACAACCAGCGTAAATGGCGCGGGCGCGGCCGTGTGTAGCATCGGAGTCGCCGGCCGCGGAATGGAAAGGATTTGCCACCAGACGAACGACGCGACCATCAGCGAAAGTCCCAACCACGCGACAATGTTCTTCATTGCCCCGCCAAAGCCGAATCGCCCTCGAAACATCGTTACTTTTGAAGAGCCGACCGCACTTCTTCGTCTGCCAAAGTTCGATAACGAATAGCGCTTTTCCGGTCGCGCTCCAGCACGGCCGCTTCCATTCCAGCGTTGGCCAGCTGCTCATCTCGATATTTCCGAATCGCGTCGCGTTTCGGCAATTCCTTGGTCGCATCTTCTCCCATCGCCATTCGGCCAACGCTCCACGCATCGAACGCCACATTGATCGCATCCGGCAGCGCCGCATCGGTGACGTGTTCTTTTTGCAAAAACTTTTCCATCAGCTCTGCCGACTGGCGCGTTCCACCCAAGACTGCAAACCGCTGCCTCGGTTGCCCAGTCAAACCATCAGCCGCGATTGCGCCGTCGTAATCGATGCGCAAAAACAAATCTTCCTTCGGGCTCGAACCAATCTCGGCAAAAAGCAGCCGCGCCAAAAAGGGCGCACCATAAACCTGCTCGAACGCGCTTTTCATCACCGGGCTAAGGGAGTAATGGGCGAGACGGCGCAGTGAAACGTCCGCCGCCGAACGCGTGAAACCCTCGGTGCTGGCCAATTCGATTGCCGCCAATCGCAATCGCTCGATGTCGCCGGGATGGCCGATCGCGCCCATCGCGATCCGGTCGTAAATCTCAAAAATCTTTTGCCGCGCGCGTCCGAGCGTTACGAGAAGAATTCCGTCGCGATATCCGACCGCCGCGATCGGACTCCCGGCCGCCAGCTGCGTTTCGATATACTCGCGCCGGTTCGCGATCGCCTCTACCCAACGATACGGCTCTTCGATCATGCCACCTTTTGTTTGAACACGCCCGCGATCTTCTCGTCGGACAACGTCGTGATCCCTTCATGCGAAACAATCTTGATCAATGGAAAAATCTTTCCGCCTCGATCGACTCCGCCGGTGGAGGTGTCCGCTTCCGCCGCGGTGTCGAGAGCGCGCAACGCGATCGCAACCGCCTCCTCCTCGCCCAATTCCTGAAGCTTTTTGGCGCCCCAGCTGTTTTCGTAATAAAGGATGCCGCGCACCGCTGGCGAACCGGAGCCGGTCGCGGCGTAATCGGTCACCTCGAATTGCGCACCCATCGCGTCGTAAAAGTAGAGTCGCGCTTCCGGTTTTGAATTTCCATCGTAGGTCGCGAAGATCGGCACGACCACCCCGACCCCCTGCATCACAAAACCAAAATTGTCGCGCAGCAATTTGGAAAGGGCGCGCACTTTGCCGTCCACGCTCATTTCCTGCAATTGCGTCCGCCGAAAATATTGAAACGAGTGCTCGAGCACGCGCGCCATTTCCCAGGCCGTGGCCGGCACGCCAGCGATGGCCATGATCGAATGGCGATCGATCTCGAGCACTTTGTCGGCGCGATCGTAAACGACGGTGTTGCCGGCGGTCGCGCGGCGGTCACCCGCTACTAGGACGCCACCCGCAAATTTAAAAGCGAGAATCGTCGTCGATTCCGTCGGAACGAATTGATGATTCCCAGCCGCGGCAGCTGGCTCAGGCGCGATTTGCAGCAGACTTTTGCGGCGCAGGAGCGTCGGGAAATCTTCACTCGCTCCCGAAAAGTTCGGATCGAGTGCCAAAGGCGGCTTGTCCATTATTGGCCGGTGCGCTGGCGGTAGCGCTTCGACTGGTTCGGATCCACCTTCCGCATTTTTTTGAGTAGATCTTTCGTGTCCGGGCGCGACACGTCGGGCGAACGCGGACCACCTTCGTCTCCCTGCTTCGGACCCCACGGAGCGGGATCAAACGGCTTTTGCACGCGCTCCGGCATGGCAAAAAATTTAAGGAGAAATGCTAAGAAGGCAAGCTGACGCGCCTCCAGGCCCCGCTTGCCACTGAGAGCGGCTGATGCCAAAATCGAGGTTCGATGAAATCGCTCTTCGGACCAGTCCTTGCCGCATTTGTTTTCGTCGCTCTCGCCAGCTCGAACAGCTTCGCCCAGACTTTGGGAGCGACCCCGAAGGCCGCTGCGACTCAAACTGCTGCGAATCAAACCGCCCAACTTCAGGAGCTGACCAAAAAGATCGACGAACAAAATGCGAAGATCGACATGCTTTCGCAGCAAATCCTGAAGCTCCAGTTACAGCTGTCCAATCAACGCCCTGGCGTCATGATTGGCGAAGGCGCGCCCTCGACTTCAACATCTACCTCGACGACACCGACATCCACTCCGACGCCGGGAGACCCATCGGCAAAGGTCAGCGATGGCAACAGCCACGTCGTTGCCCGCGGCGAAACGCTCACATCCATCGCAAAGATGCACAACGTTAGCGTGAGCGACCTGCAAAAATTCAATCACATCGACAATCCTTTGAAGTTGCAGGCTGGCCAGACACTCTTGATTCCGCCATCGCCGATACCGTCGCCATCTTCTTCGGGCGAATAATCGATGGAGGAAGCCTCCAGTCATCTCTGGTTTTTGCGCAAACACCAGGGCGGCTCCGTCTTCGGCCCGATTTCGTTCGATCAACTTGCGGGTTGGGCTTCGTCCGCTCAAGTGGCGCCGCAAGACGTCGTTTCGACTGATCAAGAAACGAGGTTGAAAGCGCCGATGGTGGAGCAACTCGGCATGGACTGGTTGGTCGAATTGACGAGCGAACATTATTACGGACCAACCACCGTCGGCGCGATTCAGGAATTTATTCGGCTCGGCGATATCAACGCCGACACTTTCGTTATCAATTCGTGCGACGGATCTCGACGGCAGATTCGTGAAATGCCTGCGCTCTTTAAGACAAACGCGACCGGCTCGAAGGCGGGCGCAGCCGAAGCTGCGAGCGAGCCCGCGGTAGCCGGCATTTCAATTCGCCTTCAGGAACGCATCCGCGATCTCGAACAAACATTGCGCGAAGAACGCCGCGCTCTAGCCGAAGCCGAGCAGCGTTGCGAAAGGCTGGAAGGAAAATACAACGCGCTCCTCCAGCGCAACAGTCCGACCGCTTAGATCGACATCTGTTCATCCGGTGAAGTCACCGGCGCTTCCTCCAGATTCGATGCTGTGTCGACGATTTCGCGCGGCGACTCGAGCAAACTCTGCTCGCACAACCGCGCGTATTTTCCGCCGTGCACGATCAGCTCCTCATGCGTGCCTCGCTCGATGATCCGGCCGTGATCGAGAACGAGGATCTGATCGGCCCGCACAATCGTCGAAAGCCGATGCGCGATCACAATTGACGTTCGGTTCGCCATCAAATGTTCGAGCGCTTCCTGAATCAAACGCTCGGTCGCGGTGTCGACGCTGGCGGTCGCTTCATCCAGAATCAAAATCGGCGGATCCTTCAGCAACGCGCGCGCGATCGAGAGCCGTTGCTTTTCGCCCACGCTTAATTTCACGCCCCGCTCGCCGACCACGCTTTCCAGTCTGTCCGGCAGGCGTTCGATGAACTCGCGCGCGTTGGCCGCTTCCACCGCCCGCCACAACTCCGCGTCGGTCGCGCTCGGTTTTCCCATCAAGAGATTTTCCCGGATCGAGCCGTTGAAAAGGAAACTTTCCTGCGTCACCAGGCCGATGTTCTCCCGCAGCGCGCGAATGCCGTTTTCGCGGATCTCTTTGCCATCGACAAAAATGTGGCCATCGCCCTCTGTCAATTCGTAAAAACGCGGAAGCAAACTCACCACGGTCGATTTGCCCGCGCCAGTCGCGCCGACCAGCGCCACCGTTTCTCCCGGGTGCGCATGCAGTGAAATATTCTTTAGCGCCGGCAAACCTTCGGCGTAACTAAAATTGACGTTTTCGTAGCGAATGTCGCCGGCTACGCGCACCGGTGTGTAATTGTCGACCCAGCCGGGTTCAGTCGGCTCGTCCAAAATTTCAAACACACGTTCGCCCGCGGCGCGGCCGGCTTGGACGAGTTGATTCAATTGATGAAGCCGGCTGATTGGATCGTAGAGAAACGCGGTCAACATCAGGAACGCGACCAGGTCGCCGATTTGCATCGCGCCGCTGAGCACGGAGTAACTTCCAAATGCGAGCACGATGACGGCGCCGATCGCTTCAAACATCGACATCGACGGTGAGTAAAGCGCCCAGACCCGCATCACCACGAGAGTGGCGTGCCGCAATTGATCGCTGACGCGATTAAACCGCGCGTGTTCCTCTTTTTCGCGCGCGAAACTTTTGATTTGGCGAATCCCAGACAGATTATCGTGGAGAAGCGCGTTCATCGCCGACGCCGCCCGGCGTTGCAGTCGATAACGCCGATGCGCGGTCAACGTGTAGGTCAACGCGCCCACGATCAGGAACGGGAACGGAATCAGCGCCAGTAACGCGAGCTTGGTATTGAAATAAAACATGACGCTGAGAACGATCACGACTTGCAGCACCGCAACCACACCCTGTTCGATTCCGTCGATCAGCACGCGCTCGACTGAATTCACATCTTCAATCACACGCGTCATCAAATCGCCCGTCGCGCGATTGTCGAACCAGCGCAGCGGGAGCAATTGAATGTGTGAATACAAATCACTCCGCAAATCGAAGATCACCCGCTGCTCGAAGGTGTTGTTTAAAATGATCCGCAGCGTGTTGAAGCCGTGCTGAAGCAGAAACGCGACGAACGCGAGCAAAACCAGCGGCATCAATTTTTCCGGATGCTGCTGACGCACGACGTCGTCGATGATCCATTTAGTCACTCCTGGAAAAACGATCACCATCAGCGTCCCAGCGATTGCGCACCCGAGCGTGCCCAGCGCCAGCGCCGGATAACGCTTCAAGTAACCAAACACGCGCCAGACCGTTTTCATTTAGCCGAACAACGTCCCGCGTTCGCGCATCACGCGCAACTCACAGCCGATCGCCGGAATGTTTATGTCGATCTTTGAAGGTGAGCTCGGCGATGCCGGATTTGTCGAGTTCGCCCAAACCTTCCGCGATCATCCGGTCGTATTGTTCCTTGGTCGCGCGTGCGAGGGGGAGATCGAGACTGAGACTGCGCGCGAGCTCGAGCGCGATGCCGCTGTCCTTGGCGGCATGCGCGGCGGAGAAGAAACAACTGTGCTCGCGGTTCTGCATGTCTTCACCGTCGGTCTCGAGCACACGCGAGTTCGCGCCAGTCTGTGAAAAAACTTCGCGCAGCATTGTTAAATCAAGTCCAAGCGCGGCGCCCAGCGCGAGTCCTTCGGACAAACCGGCGGTGTTGATGTTCATCACCATGTTGACCAGCGCTTTCACCTTTGCCGCTTCGCCCGCTTTGCCGATGAAGCGCACCGTGGATGCGAGCTCTTTCAGAATCGGTTCTGCTTTGCGAAAAGCTTTTTCCTTTCCGCCACACATCAAATAAAGCTTGCCCTCGCGCGCCTGAGTGATGCTCGAAGCCATGCATGCCTCCAAAGTTTCCGCGCCGACTTCGTTTGCCAGCTTTTCAACATCGA
>WNGK01008422.1_pt1 | contig 11675 bp, 10 predicted proteins | sample 5400601 | NCBI WGS metagenome assembly WNGK01 (sample SAMN13153376, study PRJNA577476) | soil metagenome | isolation source: 60 cm soil or saprolite under Garry oak tree replicate 1 | place: USA:California | collected 2016-06-15
CGTGGGCATATTGTAAGGCCTCGGCTGCCTGTTTGACGTAGGCCAGGATCGCCGGCAGGGGTACTGCGACCCCTTTTAGATGACGCTCTCGCAAGGTGCCATTAGGGGCGTAGCTCATCACCAGGTACGGAGTCGATCCATCTACGCCAAATTCCAGGACTCGTACGATATGGGGATGCTCTAAGTGTGCCACCCGTTTGGCTTCGAGGCGGAACGTCTCCATGTCCTGGGATGCTAATTGGGTCAGGAGGACTTTGATGGCAGCCTGCGTCTCCAGGTACACATGCTCACCTAAATACACCTCAGCGAAGCCTCCTTTGCCGAGCAAGCGGATGAGGCGATAGTTGCCTAGTTGTTGTCCCACACGGTCGGCCATCCTCGCACCTCCACAGGAGAACTGTGTTCACTTTGTCAACAAATGACCTCACATGAGAAGCCATACCAGTTTGGTCAAACGTCACAAGAAAGCGCGTTTTTTCCACGGGGAACCACAGCTACTATACTCGATCTCACACACAATTTCAATCACCCGGCGCCAGACACTGCTTGACGACTACTCGCTAATATGATATTCTTCTCCTCGTCAACGATGGGCAACTAGCTCAATGGCAGAGCAAGCGACTCTTAATCGCTAGGTTCAGGGTTCAAGTCCCTGGTTGCCCACTTAATCAATATGGCACCCCTTAAAGCAAGGGGTGCCATACTTTTTTCTTGTTCTGAGATCTACTCATAACTGCCTCTTACGGAGGCGAGCAAAAGGAAAGAGAAGATTTCTGGGGACACCCCAGACCCCGTCAGGGGAGCTTCGCCCCCTGCACCCCCTCTTGATGAGTGGATCTCAGTCCTGCTGCCTTGACAATAGGGTTTGCATCGGGTACTATATAAACAAAGGTTTATGAAATGTTTGTTTATATGACATGAACATATCGCCGTTAGGGAGTGGCATGAACGACTGGCGTGAACTTAAAATTATGGTCAAGGCATTGGGAGACGTAGCTCGTCTGAGCATTGTCTATCATTTAGCCCACCAGCAGGAAATTACGGTCACCGCCCTGACGGACATGTTAGGGCTTAGCCAGCCACTTGTCTCATGGCATCTTCGTAAGTTGCGTCGTGCCGGTATGATCCACACACGCCGCGTTGGACGCCAGGTCTACTGTTCCCTGGACAAATCCCGCTATCAATATTGTCCAGAAGCAGTGGTGGAGGATTGAGTATCATCGATCTATCGAGCTTCGTTTGCCTGGCCGATTTCCCCTGGAAAGTAGAATCGGGATATTTATCTTGAACAATGGGTGATTTTTCGCCCATTTGGAGATCTGAAGAATTGTCAAGAAGGAGTCGTATGACTACGAGCGAACACAGTATGGTGACGAGTATTCCTGAAAATGCTTGTATAGGGACTGCGATGTTGAGCAAACGCAAACAGATGACGCAGCAACAGGCACATTACTCAGGGAAGTTGGGTAAGGCTGATCTGCATATGCATAGTACATATAGTGATGGTATTGCCACAATTGAGCAAATTTTTCATCATGTGCAGCATAATACAAATTTGGATGTAATTGCCCTGACCGATCATGATGTCATAGAAGGCTCCTTGCGGGCGCGTGACCTTTGGACCAGGGGAACCTACCGCTTCGACTTTATCGTAGGTGAAGAGATCAGTACGCGAGAAGGTCACATGCTGGCTCTTTTCATCGAGAAACGCATTCAGCCGGGATTAAGCATCGAACGCTCTATTGAACTCGTCCATGAGCAGGGGGGGCTTGCCATAGTGGCCCACCCGCTTAACCCCATCTTTCGTCATAGTTGCCAGCGTGAAGTACTAGACCGCATCTATGCCAACAATGATGTCTGGCTTGATGGTATCGAGACCTGGAACGCCAGCTTTTGCGGTATCCGTGCTAATCGCATCGCCATGCGCGTCAACCGCGAGGTGTATGGCTGGGCGGAAGTTGGCAATAGCGATGCGCATACATTGGGTTCGATTGGCCGCGGCTGTACGTGGTTCGAGGGGAAAAGCGCGCAGGATGTACGTACTACCATCGAAGCTGGTCTCAGCGCACCAGGCGGAAGACTATGGGACGTAAACGACTACCTGCTTTGGGTCCGGCACCGTATAGGCAAAAATAGTAAAATCGCTCGTAAACTTCGTGCCGCTTAATAAGACTGCAAAAAAAGAGCTAGTCCTGACGGACTAAGTATGATACAATAGAAGTATGTTTAGCAGACGCATTCAGCAACGAGCCAGGCAATTAGTAACTCTGCTCATAAAACCATTGGCACGACTAGGAGTAACTCCCAATACGTTGACCGTAATAGGACTGCTGCTCAGTATATTGGCAGCCGTAGTAATTGCTCAAGGACTTTTGGTAGCTGGCGGTTTGTTGGTGCTGTTTGCTGGATTCTTTGACATGTTTGATGGGGCGATGGCGCGTGTTCGTCACGCGGCTACTACCTTTGGCGCATTCTTTGACTCGACGCTTGACCGCTATTCGGAAAGTATCATTCTGCTGGGATTGCTCTTATATACTTTGCAAAGGCCAGACCTACATGATGCGATATGGCCTTTTGCGAATGAGCAACGCTGGATGATTACACTCATTTTTATAGCTGTGGTCGGCTCGTTGATGGTAAGTTACACAAAAGCCCGGGCTGAAGGGCTAGGTTTAGAATGCAAAACTGGTCTACTTGCTCGCCCTGAACGTGTCGTTATACTGGCTATTGGACTCTTATCTGGCACAACTATCCTGGCAGTCTTCCTGCTGGCTATTCTTTCGCAGGTGACTGCCATAGAGCGCATCGTCTATGTCTGGCGTATTACCATTACGAGCCAGGCGTTACAAACGAGCAAAGCAGATGTAGGAGCATCCCTCACGGAAACCCTTTCCGGGGGAAAGACAACCCAATCTGAGACGGGCGACCACAAGGGACGCCCGTACGCATCCGATGCGCTCAGTGAAGCAAAAGATACGAGTGCAGACAATCTCCATGTGCCAGCAACAAAACTAGGGACGGACGAGGTGAGAGAGCCCTCTGTTCTCCCTGTGCCCACCAGCATTCCGCCGTTCAATAATGGTGTGCATCAAGAGTGAAGACAACGGCGTAGACAAACGAGATAAGACGGACTGGATCAAATATATAGCGTAGTGTAAGAAAACTGCCCGGGATAAGGTATGTAGAGCTTTAGCCATCTTCAGTCGAACATTCTCTGTGGCGATCACCTGCGCTCCGGTCCGTAATACTGTGACTGGAGATCTTAGTGACAAAACAAAATACTCATTCTGATCAAAGCGACGTTGACATTTCCGTCGTGGAGCATTCACCTGCCTCCGAGACCGGGGCCTTCTCATCAGAAACTGATGAGGCGGCAAAAACAACCCCCGGCATGGATATGGGAAGCTCGCCTGGGGAACAACCAGAACTGCAAATGTCTCAACAAGAAGAGCAAAACCTGGCTTCTGCTGAAGTAAACCAGAATGTTCAGGAGGATTTGCCTTCTAAACCTGCCGGGGAACCCTTCGCAGGAATCCTATCCGAGGGACGGGTCGAACCTGAAATAAGCATGCCTGATTCTACTGAGGAAAGCGCCATCGCCTTCTCTACTGTAGAAGCGGCCCTTGTATCTCCCATCGTTGATGCCCTCGTTGAGGAAGAAGAGGTCCGACCTTTTACCGATTTTATCGAGGAATTTCGCCAAGCAGAGGCACGCTTTAATTCTTCGCTGGAGGCGTATCAAGCGGAACCTCTTTCTTTGCCTACGTCCTCTGCTGAAGATGTACCAATTAGAACCGCAGCAGATACTGCAACCGGAGAAGGTACTATAGTAGAGGCATCACAAGAAGAGGGGCAGGTTTCGACACCAACCCCGGAGCAAGTGGAAGAGGGAGAAACTCAGCTTCCAGGTGAAAGTCCTGCACGACAAAGCGATGCTGCAAGACCAGCAGGGCGTCCTGTATCACCTCTTTTACAACCTGCTTCACGCCTGCCTCGTCATGGAAGTGGACGCCATCGCGAAGAGTCTTCTAAAGAAAGAATAACCCGGCGTGAGGCTGAAACATCAGGCAAGGCGTCAAGCGAGGCGCCAAAGATAGAGCCTGTCGGAACAGAGCCACCTCCTGTTGTAGAGCAGCAGCGACCAGCTCGTCGTTATCGCTTTGACCGTCCGGCAGCATCAACAACGACTGCATCATCTCAGGTACAGCTTCGTCCTGAAGATAACAAAGACGTATCGGGGCGTGGTATTGCAGCTGTACCTCCAGTATCCCCGCGTTCAGATAATGGGCAGGGTCCCAATGGCATTAATGGGCAGACAGGTGAGAAGGAAGTACAGGCACCTCCACAAACGAAACAGCCTGGCAATAGAGGTGAGTTGTCTGAACAGGGCATACTCAGGCAATCTGCTGTCCAGGAACCTCCGGTGGAGAATGGCACTGCTTCTGTAACGGCACCAGCACAAGAGCAAGAGCGCCGCCGCCGTCATGGTCAAGACCGGCAGCGTGGAAAAGAGCAGTCTGTTTCTACTCCTGCTCCCTCGGCTCCCAGTGTTCCTTCTGTCCCTGTGCTGGAAGCTGTTGCAAACATTACAGAGCCGACTACTCCTGAGCAGAAAGAGGTAAATCCAGAGGACCTGCCCCCGCTGGAATACTCGGAATTACAAAAAGCCAGTACTACCCGTCGCCGTCGTCGACGCCATGCGGGAAGTCCTGGAAGTCCGGCAGCTCCTGCTGTGCCCAGTACTACGCCAATAGCAGCCAAAGCGACTACGCCGGAGATTCCACCAGTTTCATCGGCACTAACGCAGGTTCCCGCCAATACTGTCGCGCCAGCAAGTCCGTACACAATCACATCTGGTTACACAGTGAGCCAGATGAATCGAGGCCACGATACCTCTAGCCCATTCATGGGCCCTGAACCATCGCCAGCTCGCGGTAGTTCAGCAGCGCAGCATGTGCGTTCCATTCGTACCGATGCGCAGCGTACGCCGGTCTATCCTGTACGCACCACAGAGGCTACCTCGGCTTCAGTACACCAGCTTGCCAACATTGTATCCCAGGCAATTCAGACGCAGACAGATCGCCTGGCCTCTGAACTACGGCGCGCAAACCAGACCCCGACGAACATCTCTGTCACCATGCCGCCGTTTCCGTCAAATGAGCGCGTAGGTGTCTTCGTGGATGTGGCTAACCTGCTCTACTCTGCGCGTACCTTACGTATGACGGTAGACTTTGGAAAGCTGTTGGACTTCTTGCGCGGAAATCGTCGTCTCATTAGGGCGCAGGCTTACTGTCCCACCAGCCCACAGCCAGGCGACGAGCAAATGTTCTTACAGGCGGTCAAAGGACTGGGTTATCGCATTACTACGAAGAACTACAAAACCTTCTCCAGTGGTGCAAAAAAGGCCGATCTCGATCTCGACCTCTGTATGGATGTCGTGCGTCTTGTGGATGGTAGAGCGGTTGATTGTATTGTGCTGGTCAGCGGCGATAGCGACTTCATGCCCATGCTCGACTACTGTTCAGACCATGGCGTGCGTGTCGAGGTGGCGGCCTTCGACGAATCGATGTCCGCTACTCTACGCCAGAGTTGCGATCTATTCATCAACCTTTCCATGCTTGACGAGATCCGGGCTTAAAACGACCAGGAACAAGGCCACATGTGACGAAACCACATGTGGCCTTGTTCATTTTCTGGTTGGTCACTCCCTATAGCCAGAAGGTAGCGCTAAATGGGGAGGTCAAACAAATCGAGTTGGATAAGAGGGCGACATTTGATCTGGATCATTCAACTCGGCGCCGTGGGGAGCAACAATCGGCCCATGAAGCAAGGGATCAGAGGTGGCGCTCACTTTAAAGGCGCCCATATCGAGCCGTGTCCGCGGAGTATCAGGCAATGGCGCTGGCGGCAAAGAGTAATTGGCATCCTTTATTGAGCCAGGCTTCAAAAATTCCCGGTGAGTTTCAAAAAATCCGATTGAGAGAAAAAAAGGCTGAGGGAGGCCATTGCCAAGCATCTCAATAGCGGTAGGGGCAACTATATCGGCCTGGTAGCCTTCTAACTTAGAAACTCGATCATAACCCATAGTCGTCGGATCTTTTGAAAGATGTTCCTCGCCGATCAATGCCGTATAGTACCCCACTTTGTTTAGCGTGTGAAGAATATGCTGCCTATGATCGTAAAGGGAAAAGCCTCGGTGAGCCAGGCCGAGCATGCCAGTGGAGTGCGCATATTGGCCTGTGAGGAGACTGGCACGGCTTGGAGAGCACGTCGGAGCAGCACGAAAGGCCTTACGGAATAATATCCCCTGTTCAGCAAGACGTTGGATATTAGGTGTTGGAATAGCGTGACCATAGGGCTGGACATAGCGGCCGGTGTCATGAGAGTGAACGTAGAGAATATTTGGTCGATCCAGGTACATCAAAATACTCCTTTTAGAAAGCTTCAGTAGTCGAGATAATTTATTTTATCAGTATCCTCGTCCATGTTCCAGGTTTCAATTTCCTCTTTTTGCGCGCCGCCCCAGGCGGCGCGCAGGAGATGAGAAAGTTGGGGCACAGCCCCAAGCCCCAGGTTAAGGGCGGCCGCCCTTAACCATCCCGCTTAAGTTGACGCCAAAGCATACTACCCCCCTCTATTGTTCACGCAATCTCATTTCCCAGTGCGAAGCGGCAATTTACTGTTCGAGCACCCAATGGAGACAACTATCCGGTAGATATGCCGACCTCTTTCTTAAATATGATAACCCAGGCAAATATTAAAAATAACCTGATGGAATGATTCTTCTCAGAAGTATACAGATATTTTATAACAAAACGGAATGAAATGAATAACTTGAAAGAATGAAATAAATATGTTATGGTTCTCCTGCAAGGCTGAGATTTTGAACAAGGAGAAATACTGATGAAGAAACTGCTCGCACATAGCTGGCACCTCACCGCCCTTTTCTTATTGTTTGCTGTGGCACTTGTAGGCTGTGGCTCTCAGAGTTCCAGCAACAATGGGCCAGTCACCTTGAACCTGGGCTATTTCCCCAACCTGACCCACGCCGTAGCACTGGTCGGCGTCGAACGTGGCACCTTTAAGAGCGCACTTGGATCAAACGTCAAGCTGGAGACGAAAACGTTTAACGCGGGCCCGGCGCTGATTGAAGCCCTCTTTGCCGGTGATATTGACATTGGCTATGTTGGTCCCAACCCGGCCATCAATGGCTATGTTAAAAGTCACGGCCAGGCTCTGCGTATCATAGCCGGTGCAGCCAGCGGCGGCGCGCTGTTTGTGGTGCGTTCGGATGAGCATATTCAAAGCCCGGGCGACCTGGCCAACAAGAAATTTGCCTCTCCACAGCTCGGAGGCACCCAGGATGTGGCGCTGCGCTACTATCTCCAGCAGCATGGCCTTAAAACCGTCGATAAAGGTGGTAACGTTCAAATTCTTCCGACCGATAACCCCAACATTCTAACACTCTTTAAGCAAGGCAAGATCGACGGCGCATGGGTGCCCGAACCGTGGGCAACGCGCCTCGTCGTCGAGGGCAAGGGGAAAATCTTTGTTGATGAGCGCACGCTCTGGCCCGCTGGGAGATTTGTTACCACCAACGTGGTTGTGCGTACTGCTTTCTTGAATCAGCATGCAGATATCGTCAACAAGTTTCTCCAGGCGCACGTGGCAACCGTGGCGTACATCCAGGCCAACCCGGAGAGCGCTAAGAGTATTGTGAACGGCGAGATCAAGCGCATCACCGGTAAGGCACTATCGAGTAAAGAGCTTGACCAGGCCTATACCAACCTCGATATCACCTATGATCCACTGACCAGTACAATGCTCCAGTCGGCCGATCGAGCTTACTCGCTGGGCTACTTAGGGAGCAACAAGCCGAATTTGAACGGCATTTACTACCTGGGACCATTGAATCAGGTGCTCACCTCCAAGGGCCTGGCGCAAGTAACTGGACCGTAACCGTGACTCGATCAGCAGAGAGGACAAGGCAGATGTTTTTTCAATCCATAGTGAGCGATGCTCAGCGCACTGAACGTACCGTGGGTAATGACCAGCCTGGTGGTATTCCGCTCAGGATCGAGGGCGTGAGCAAAACCTTCGCTGGACGAGCCGGTCCCGTTGAGGCGCTGCGGCCAGTGGATGTAGATGTGGCGGCAGGCGAGTTCGTGTGCCTGCTTGGACCGAGCGGCTGTGGCAAGTCAACCCTGCTCAGCATCATCGCAGGCCTGGAAGCAGCCAGCAGCGGTACCATCTGGGCCGACGGGCGCAAAGTGCGCGGACCGGGCACTGACCGTGTCCTGCTCTTTCAGGAAGCGGCCCTCTTTCCCTGGCTGGATGTCCAGCACAATGTCGAGTTTGGCCTGCGCCAGGCTGGCCTCCCTGCCAGGGAACGGGCGGCGGAAGCCCGGCGTTTCATAGAGCTGGTGCATTTGAAAGGCTTTGAGCATAGCTACGTGCATCAGCTCTCCGGTGGCATGCGCCAGCGGGTGGCTATCGCACGAGCGCTGGCCATTGACCCGGCCATCCTGCTCATGGACGAACCCTTCGGTGCGCTCGATGCATTGACACGCGACCGCTTGCACATCGAACTCGAAACGATCTGGGCCTCCACCCGCAAGACGGTCGTGTTTGTCACGCATAACGTACGCGAGGCAGTGGCACTTGGTGATCGCGTGCTCGTTTTTTCACCCCGGCCGGGCCGCATTGTGCGCGAGTTCCGCGTCAATTTGCCACGACCGCGCATGTTGGAGGATCACTCCCTGGTGGATTTGACGGCAGAGATCATGTCCGTACTCCGCAGTGAGCTGCGTACTCATGAACAGGAGGATGTCGATGGCGAAAGCAATTAACGTGTCCGAGCAGCGCCAGCGCGTGATCAATCCAAGTCCAGCGCTGGGATCCTGGCTGCGGCGCGGCGCATTCTTCATCCTCTTGCTGGCACTGTGGCAGGGGCTTGCCATGACCGGGATCTGGCCCGACTACCTGTTTCCGGGCCCGCTCGCCGTCTTCGGGGCGCTGGTTGATGGCTTCCAGGGTGGCCAATTCCTGCAGGCCTCGCTCGTCAGCCTGCAGCGGCTCGCGATAGGGTACAGCATTTCCCTGGTCATCGGAGTAGTGCTCGGCCTGCTTATCGGCCGCGTGCGCCTGCTTGAAGAGACGGTTGGCTCGCTCATCCTGGGGCTACAGGCCTTGCCCAGCGTCTGCTGGCTGCCGCTGGCCATTCTCTGGCTCGGGTTGAGCGAGCAGGCCATCATCTTCGTCGTAGTCATGGGTGCGCTCTTCTCGATCACGCTTGGAGTAGACGCGGGCGTCAAGAATACGCCCCCCATCTACCTCAAAGCGGCACGAAATCTCGGCGCTCGGGGCGTAGCCCTATCGGCGCAGGTCATCCTGCCCGCGGCCATGCCCGCCATTCTCAACGGGCTCAAACAGGGCTGGACCTTTGCCTGGCGCTCACTGATGGCCGGTGAACTGATATACTTCTCGCTGAGCCTGGGCAACCTCCTGCAAACCGGCCGCGACCTCAACGACGCCTCCCAGGTCATGGCCGTCATGGTCGTAATTATCGTCATCGGAGTGACCATCGATAGATTGGTTTTTGCCCCCTTTGAACGCCGTGTGCGCAGCCGCTGGGGACTGCAAGGGTAGTTACTGGTCTCTCTATTCTACATCTTCTATAAGGAACCTACCAGGACACCAAAGACATCACCAATATATGGTAATATTTAGTGAGTGAACCAGTTCTGGGAGGAAGCATTACACTTGAAGATAAACCTTCTTTTTGTTGGCGACGTCATGCTTGGACGGCTTGTGAATGAAGCCCTCGAGGAAAAGCTTCCTACATATCCGTGGGCAGATACGCTGCCTCTTTTCCACAATGCAGATGTGCGTCTTTGTAACCTGGAATGTGTCATTACTGATCGGGGAACTCCCTGGTCGGTAACGCCAAAGGTTTTTCACTTTCGATCAGACGCAAAAAACATTGAAGCCCTCAAAGCTGCACATATCGATGCTGTATCACTTGCGAATAACCACACCCTTGATTTTGGATATGAAGGGTTGTTCCAGATGATGGACATTTTGGGCGCTGCTGGTATTCATTACGCCGGTGCAGGTACTACTATCAGTGAGGCATCTCAACCGGCTATTTGGGAAATAAGCGGGAAAAAGATAGGACTGATCGCCTTTACAGATAATGAGCCAGTTTGGGAAGCAACACAAGAACAACCAGGAGTCTTTTATGTTCCCATTATATTGAAGGATAAGCGAGCGGAAAGACTTTTTGAAATGGTGAGAAAGACTAAAGAGGTGGTAGATTTTCTGGTTGTATCTGCTCACTGGGGACCAAATTGGGGATACTCTCCTCCATCGGAGCATATTCCTTTCGCTCAGACTTTAATTGATGAAGGCGCTGATGTTATTTTTGGTCACTCTGGTCATGTCATACGAGGGATAGAGATATATAAGGATAAACCCATTATGTATTGCACAGGTGATTTTATCGATGATTATGCTGTTGATGAAAACGAGCGCAATGATCGATCTTTTATTTTTATTCTTGAAACAGATCTCCATACGATATTTCGTCTTTTGCTCTATCCTACCATCATTACAAATTTTCAGGCAAGGCGTGCGAAGAACAACGATAAGAGAGAAATTGTCGCCAGAATGCAGGAGCTTTGTACCAAACTGAAAACATCTACAACCTGGGATGAGAAAGAAGAGCGTCTTGAGCTTCCCATGAACCGTGGGGTTGTTCCAGCTACCTGAAATATCCGTTCTTGAAAAAGGCAGCTTGGAGATCATCTCAAGCTGCCTACCTTCTCTCAAAGACCATGCGTTGGTGATCCATGATTTCCCTTCTGAAACACTCTCTATTGTAGTTCCCGCGCAGCGCCTCCAGCTTATAGCGAAAGTCTCTGTCTGTGAAAAAATGGGGCAGGGTTTTGATGAAGGCCAATGCCTCAACTCACCATATCTTCGGTGAACCAGGGCCAGCCGTTGGGTGCAACATAGATGCCAATGCCGATCTGGTGCAGAGTGGTGCTGTACAGGTGGATCCGGTGCCAGCCAGTAACCGACTCGTGAGCCATGCTTTCCTGAACGGCGTAGACGCCAGCCCAGGCAGTCGGGTAGGGTCCCGCCAGGCCGATACTTTCTGCGCAGTCGCTATCACCGGCATAGCCTTCATTAGCGATTCGTTGGAATGGCGTACTGCCATCCGGGCAAGTATGGCTAAAGCCGCAGTGATACATGTTCCAGCTATGGAGAAGTGCGCCAGAAGCCAGGGTGGAGTTCCAGGCGAACGGTGGCAGACCACAGGCAGCCCGCTCACTGTTGATAAATTGGAAGAGCTGCTGGGTGAGCTGTTGGGCCTCTGTGGTGACAGGGGACGGCCCATAGGGAGCCGCCAGGGTTCCGTTCTTTGCCGGAGTCAGGGTCATATCATTGCTGAAAGTTATGCAGTTCGAGACGGGAGGCTGTGTAGGGGTAGGAGTCCTGTAAGCAGAGATGTGCGGGGTTGGCGTTGGAACCGGTGTCGCTATGTGACTTGAAATTGACGGCATTGGTATCGAGGTTGGAGTCGGAGATGGCCGGGAGGCGCGAAGGGCGCTATGGCTCACTGAATCGCTCGCGATGTCACTTGACGAAGAAGAATGAGTGTGAGTCCCAGA
>WNGK01007731.1_pt1 | contig 11670 bp, 8 predicted proteins | sample 5400601 | NCBI WGS metagenome assembly WNGK01 (sample SAMN13153376, study PRJNA577476) | soil metagenome | isolation source: 60 cm soil or saprolite under Garry oak tree replicate 1 | place: USA:California | collected 2016-06-15
TTGCGATCTGCAAGCCCATTGATTTGATGAACCCGAAGATCAGAAAATCCGAATTGCCGGTGGCGGCAGCGGCATTGAGCTTGCCCGGCGCGGCGCGCGCCAAGGCCACCAGCGCATCCATCGTGCCGACATTGAGCGACGCCGGCACCGAGATCGCCAGCACGGTGACATAAATCCCGATGATCGGCACGATGTCGTGCGGATCGAGATTCGGTTTTTCCTGGTCGTAGAGGTGGACGAGGAACGTCGCGGCCGGACCGAAAAACAGCGTGTGATCGTCATGCGCGCCGATAAAGGCATTCAGCGCCACTAAGCCATCGCCGCCGGGCCGATTTTCGACGACGACCGGCTTGCCCCAGCGCCCGCTCAATCGATCGGCGAACAGCCTTGCCGTTATGTCGGTGGCACTGGCGGCGCCGAATGGCAAAATGAGGCGAACGGTGCGCGCCGGGTACGTCTGCTGCGCCTGGACGCCGCCTCCCGGCGCGACCGCCGCTAGGATCAAGATCGCCGTCGCAAAAAACCGCAGCATCGCTTCACACAGTCAGCACGCTCTTTTCGGGCAGCCGGTTTCCACTTTCCGGATCATGCTCTAACATCCGCGCGCTCGCAAAGAGGCAGTGCGCGTGGTGGGACGAGTCGAGGGCAAAGTCGTACTTATTACAGGGGCTGGCTGTATCGGTCCGGGCTGGGGCAATGGCCGCGCCGTCGCGGTGCTGTTCGCCCGCGAGGGTGCCAAATTCTTCGCTATCGACAAAACAGCCGAGGCGATGGCCGAGACCGTCGCGCGCGTCGGCAATGACGGCGAGATCGCCACCCATGTCTGCGACGTGCTCGATGACACGCAGGTCGCCGAGATGACCGATGCGTGCCGCAAAAAATTCGGCCGCATCGACATTCTGGTCAACAATGTCGGCGGTTCGGCTGCGGGCGGCGTGGCGGAAATGCCGGAGGAGAACTTCGATCGGCAAATCGACTACAATCTCAAAAGCGTGTTCCTGTGCTGCCGCCACGTCATCCCGATCATGGTCGCGCAGGGCGGCGGCGCCGTCGTCAATACCGCGTCCACTTCAGGGATTCGCTATACCGGCTCGCCGCAGATCGGCTATGCCTCGGCTAAAGCGGCCGTGATCCAATTCTCGCGTGTCACTGCCGTGCAATATGCCAGCAAAGGCATCCGGGTGAACACAGTGGTGCCGGGCCAGATGCACACGCCGATGGTCGAGGCGCGGCTTGCCAAGCAGCGCACCGGCGGCGACGTCGAAGCCTTATTGAAATCGCGCGTCGCGCGCATTCCGCTCGGCTTCATGGGCGACGGCCGCGACACCGCACATGCCGTGCTGTTCTTGGCCTCCGACGAGGCGCGCTTCATCACCGGGACCGAGATCGTGGTCGACGGCGGTATGACCGCGCGCTGCGATTGATGGTGTAGGGCGGATCGAGCGGTGCTAAGAGAATCACGTAATCGCGTCGATTCAGTTTTCCCGCCATTCCCGCTGAAGCGGAAATCCAGACGAACTGAAAAGTGACTAAGAAAAGCGCCCTGACTGGCTGGGTCCCCGCTTTCGCGGGGACGGGCGGATGCTAAGCTGCTGTGGCGCGAGAGCAGGACCGAGTTTGATGACCATTCGCCCCGACGACCTCACGCCGACGATCGCGCCGCCGGACCCGAATCCGAACAAGCCGAAATTCAAGCTGCCGCCGCTGGCCTGCGACTCGCATTTCCATGTGTTCGGGCCGCACAGCAAGTTTCCCTACGCGCCAGACCGGCCATTCACGCCAGCCGACGCTCCCAAGGAGGATCTATTCCGTCTGCATGAGTTTCTTGGCTTCGAACGCGGCGTGTTCGTGCACTCGACCTGCCACGGCAGCGACCACGCGGTGCTGGTCGATCTGCTCGCCGCCCCGGGCGGCCGCTATCGCGGCGTTGCTTTGCTAAAACCCGATATGTCGGCTGCGGAGATCGAACGGCTCGACCAAGCCGGTGTGTGCGGCATCCGCCTGCATTTTCATTTTGCTCATCTTGGCGCGCCCATGCCGCGTGAGGACATGCGCAGGATCATCGAGGCGGTGGCGTGGCACGGCTGGCACATCGCCATGCATCTCGGCGGCCAGGGCGTGCTCGATCATTACGACTTCATCACGTCGATCGAGGCGCCGGTCGTCGTCGATCATATCGGCCGCATCGACATTACCGAAGGGCTGCACAGCGCCGCCTTCTCGGCGCTTCGTCGGCTGCTCGACCGCGGCAATGTCTGGGTGAAACTATCGGGCGCCGACCGCATCACCAAGCAAGAATATCCTTATGCCGATGCGGTGCCGTTCGCGCGTGCGCTCGCCACGCACGCTCCCGAACGCGTGGTCTGGGGCACCGATTGGCCGCACCCGAATCATAATGCCGTGCCCAACGATGGCGCGCTTGTCGATCTGATTACCGAGATCGCGCCAGACGCGAAAACGCGTCAGCTTATGTTGGTCGACAATCCGGCGAGATTGTTCGGGTTTTAAGCTCAGATCGAGCTTACGGAAATCCGCTCATTCCCGCACAATCGGGAATCCAGTTCGAGCGAACAGCAATCTTCAATCGTCACTGCGCAACCACGCCCTCAGGCGCGGTTTCGAGATTGAATGCCGCCGCGAACAGGGCGCGCGTATAATCGGTCTTCGGATTACGAAAAAGTTCGGCGGCATTGCCGGATTCCACCACCACGCCATGCCGCATGACCAGAAGCCGGCTCGCCAGCGCAGCGACCACGCGCAGATCGTGGGAAATGAACAAATAAGTAAGGTCGCGCCGCTTCTGCAGGTCGCGCAACAGGTCGACCATCTGGGCCTGGATCAGCATGTCGAGCGCGCTGGTCGGCTCATCGAGCACGATGAAGCTCGGCTCGAGCACGATCGCGCGCGCCACCGCGATGCGCTGCCGCTGGCCGCCGGAGAATTCGTGCGGAAAGCGGAACCGCGTCTCCGGATCGAGCCCGACATCGTTGAGCGCGCGAATGACGCGGCGGTCGCGCTCGTCATCCGACATGCGCGGATGGTGGACCTTGAGGCCTTCCTTGATGATGTCAGCGACCGACATGCGCGGTGACAGCGAACCATAAGGATCCTGAAAAACAATCTGCATGTCGCGGCGGAACGGACGCATCTCCTTGAACCGCAGGCCTTGCAGATTATGGCCCATGAACGCGATCGGCCCTTCGGATGAGATAAGCCGCAAGATCGCGCGGCCGAGCGTCGATTTGCCCGAGCCGGATTCGCCGACAACGCCGAGCGTCTCGCCCTTGCGCAGCTCAATGCTCAAGCCGTCGCAGGCTTTGACGTGGCCGACGACCTTGCGCAACAGCCCACTGGTGATCGGGAACCAGACTTTCAGGTCCTTGGTTTCGAGCATCATCGGCGCATCCGGCTGCGGCGGCGCCGGATCAGGTTTTGGCTCGGCTGCAAGCAGTGCGCGCGTATAGGGATGTTCGGGCGCGGCAAAGACCTGCGCGACTGAGCCCTGCTCGACGATATTGCCGTCCTTCATCACGCAGACCCGCTGCGCGATCTTGCGCACGATGCCGAGATCGTGGGTGATGAACAGTAGCGACATGTGGAGGCGGGACTGCAGGTCCTTCAACAGCGCGAGGATCTGCGCCTGCACGGTGACGTCGAGCGCAGTGGTCGGTTCGTCCGCGATCAACAGATCGGGCTCGTTGGCGAGGGCCATGGCGATCATCACGCGTTGCCGCTGGCCGCCCGATAATTGATGTGGATAGCTTTTGAGCCGCATCTGCGGATCGGGAATGCCGACCTGGGTGAGCACCTCGATCGTTCGCTCGCGCGCGGCGGCGCCAGTCAATCCGCGATGCAACAGCAAAATTTCGCCGATCTGCTTTTCAATCGTATGCAGCGGGTTGAGCGAAGTCATCGGCTCCTGGAACACGATGCTGATGTCATCGCCGCGCACTCGGCGCATCTGTCGTTCGTCGAGTTGCAGAAAGTCGGTGCCTTTGAAATGAATCGCGCCGGACGGATGCCGCGCCGCCGGGTACGGCAACAGCTTGAGGATCGAAAGCGCGGTCACCGATTTGCCCGATCCCGATTCTCCGACCAGCGCCAAGGTCTCGCCCTTGGCGATCTCGAACGATATGCGGTCCACCGCCAGCGTCTCGCGCCCGCCGGAGCGAAAGGCGATGGAAAGATCGCGGACGGAGAGGAGGGGTGTGGTCATGTGTCAGTCATGCAGCGGTCATGTGAACGTCTTGCGCGGATCGAAGGCGTCGCGCACCGCTTCGCCGATGAAGATCAACAGTGACAGCATCAGCGCGACAGTGAAGAAGCCGGTCAGCCCGAGCCACGGCGCCTGGACGTTGGCCTTGGCCTGGGACAGGAGTTCGCCGAGCGACGGCGAGCCCGGCGGCAGGCCGAAGCCGAGAAAGTCGAGCGCGGTGAGCGTCATCACCGACGACGACATGATGAAGGGCAGAAACGTCATCGTCGCCACCATGGCGTTCGGCAGCAGATGGCGGAACATGATCACGCGGTTGGAGACGCCGAGCGCGCGCGCCGCTTGGATATATTCGAAATTGCGGCCGCGCAGGAACTCGGCGCGCACCAAGCCGACAAGCCGCACCCAAGAGAATAGGAGCAGGATTCCGAGCAGGACGAAGAATCCAGGCACCAGTACCGAGGAGATGATCAGCAGCAGATAAAGCTCGGGCACCGAAGTCCAGATTTCAATGACGCGCTGGAACAACAGATCGGTCCAGCCGCCGAAGTAACCCTGCACCGCGCCGGCGGCGACGCCGATGATCGAGGAGACGATGGTGAGTATCAGTCCGAACAGCACCGAAACACGAAAGCCGTAGATCAGCCGCGCCAGCACGTCGCGGCCCTGATCGTCGGTGCCGAACCAGTTCATCTCCAGCGCGCCGCACTGGCTGTAGCCGTTTTTGAGGGCGAAATCGCAATCCCGCTTATTCAGCAGCCAAGTCGGCTTTGAGGGAAATGCCGACGGCGGGCGATCATTGATCGTGCGGTAGGAAAAACGGATCGGCGCCCAGATCACTGTGGCGTGATGCTCATCGAGAAACCGCTGAATGTAAGGATCGCGGTAATCGGCTGCGGTGCCGAGCGTGTCGCCGAATTCGGTGTCGGGATAGGTCACGAAGACCGGAAAGTAATTCTTGCCGTCGAAGTGAATGAATAGGGGCCGATCGTTGGCGATGAGCTCGGCGAACAACGAAAGGATGAACAGCACGAGAAATATCCAGAGCGAAAAATGACCTCGTCGATTGGCCTTGAAATTGCGCCAGCGCCGGGCGTTCAGCGGGGAAAATTCGAATCCGAGCGGCGGCGCGGTGACCCCCATCGGACCGGCCGGCTCGACATCCGGCCGCAGCTGTTCGCGGCCGCGCAGGCTCTGTGGAACCCTGATCTTTTCTTCCGCTTCGAGCTTGACGTCCACCTAGACCTCCCGCGTCTCGAAATCGATGCGGGGGTCGATCCAGGTATAGGTGAGGTCGGAAATAAGGTTCACGACGAGGCCGACCAGCGCGAAGATATAAAGGTTCGCGAATACCACCGGATAATCGCGGTTGAGCACGCTCTCGAAGCTCAACAGCCCAAGTCCGTCGAGCGAGAAGATGGTTTCGATCAGCAACGCACCAGCAAAAAAGGCCGAGACGAAGGCGGCAGGAAAGCCGGCAATCACCAACAGCATCGCGTTGCGGAAAATGTGGCCATATAGCACCTGCGTCTCGGAACAGCCCTTGGCGCGCGCGGTGAGCACATATTGTTTCCGCAACTCCTCGAGGAACGAGTTTTTGGTCAGCAGCGTCATGGTGGCAAACGCTGCCAAGCCCATCGAAACGATCGGCAGCACCAAATGCCAGAAGTAGTCGAATATTTTCTGCCACCACGGGAATTGCGACCAGCCATCGGACACCAATCCGCGCAACGGGAAGAACTGAAAGAACGAGCCGCCGGCGAACAAAATGATGAGCAGAATCGCGAACAGGAATCCGGGAATCGCATAGCCGACGATGATGACGCCGGAAGTCCAGATATCGAACTGCGAGCCGTCCCGCACCGCCTTGCGGATGCCGAGCGGGATTGAGATCAGATAGCTCAGCAGCGTCATCCAAATGCCGAGCGAAATTGAGACCGGCAGCTTCTCAGAGATTAGGTGCAGAACGCTGACGTCGCGGAAATAGCTCTTGCCGAAATCGAACCGGACGTAGTTCCAAAGCATGATGAAGAAGCGCTCGTAGGCGGGCTTGTCGAAGCCGAACTGCTTCTCCAGGCTTTTGACGAACGCCGGATCGAGGCCTTGCGCGCCGCGATATTTGGAATTGACCTCGGCCTGGAGCCCGCTTGCACCGGCGCCGCGCGAACTGAAATCGCCGCTGGCCGAACCGGAAATGCGCGACGTCGCGCCAGTATCGGCGCCGGACAATTGCGCGATGACGCGCTCCACCGGTCCGCCCGGCGCGAATTGAACCACGACGAACGAGACCAGCATGATCCCGAGAATCGTAGGAATCATGAACAGAATGCGGCGGGCGATATAGGCGGTCATGACTGCGTCATTGGCCCGGTATCGTCATTGCGGACTTCGGTCGTAGCGGTCTTGGTGGCCTTAGTTTGGACCGCGACGGTAAACCATTAACCGGCGCAAGCGTTTCCTCGAGGCGGCAGCATAAATGCGTGATTGGCGAGGACAAGTACGGCGTTGCCGCCCGTGGATCAGCCCCTAAGCCTGATTTTCGCCCCTTTATCGGAGTCATACCACCAAGTTTCCGGGATGGCGCGAAAATAACGCGGCTGCGCGGGCGGACGGCCGAACACGTCCCAGTAGGCGATCCAGTGCGACGCCTTGTACCAGTTCGGAATCCAGTAACGGCCGGAGCGGATCACGCGGTCGAGCGCTCGGCACGCCGTGACCAGGGCGGCGCGCGATTCGGCGGCGATGATCGATTCGATCAAAGCATCGACTGCGGGGTCGGCAATGCCGGCAAGATTGTTGGATCCTTTCAGTCCCGCTGCCTGCGAGGAGAAAAACGAGCGGAGCGAATCCCCAGGTGTCGATGAGAAGCTGAATCGGTCGATGGTGATATCGAAATCGAAGTTGTCGCGGCGGGCACGATATTGCACCGGATCGACGATGCGCAGCGTGGCGTCAATGCCGAGCGCCTTAAGGTTTCTGATCAACGGCATGTGATGCGGTTGGAATGACGGCTCGTCGATCAGAAACTCGAGCGTGAGCGGCTGGCCGTCCGGTAACACGCGCTTGCCGTTCTGAATCGGGCAGCCGGCTTCGCCGAGAAGCGCGGCCCCTTTGCGCAACAGCGCGCGATCCTCGCCGGAACCGTCCGACACTGGCGGGGTGTAGGGCTCGCCGAACACCTCAGCGGGCAATTGGGCGCGAAACGGTTGCAGCAGCGCCGCTTCCTCGGGACCCGGCGTGCCGCCCGCCATCATGTCGGAGTTCTGGAAGACGGAAACGGTACGTCGGTAGGCGCCGTGCATGATGGTCTTGTTGGTCCATTCGAAATCGAACGCGTTATTGAGGGCTTCGCGCACCCGCGTATCGGCAAATTTGCGCCGCCGCGTATTGATGAACCAGCCCTGCGCGCCCGACGGCGTATCGTCCGGTATTTCGTCGCGCACGACGCGGCCGTCTTTTACCGCGGGAAAATCGTAGCGCGTCGCCCAGAAGCGCGAGGTGAACTCTTCGCGGAACAGGTAGGACTGGGCGGAAAAGCCTTCGAAGCCGACGTCGCGATCGCGATAATATTCGAATCGCAGCGTATCGAAATTGTTCTGGCCGCGGGCCACCGGCAGATCGGCGCCCCACCAGTCCTTGACGCGCTGATACTCGATATAACGACCCGGCTCGAAGCGCGCGACTTTGTAAGGCCCCGAGCCAAGCGGAATGTCCAAGGTCGATTCATCAAACGGCCGCGCCGTGTAATAGGCGCGGGAAAAAATCGGCAGGCTGGCGACCAGCAGCGGCACGTCGCGGCCGCGTTTGGGCGCGAAGCTCACCGTCACGCGCGCATCGTCGTCCGCTTTGGCACCGACAAAATCGCGTAGCGATTGGCTGATCAGGGGGTGGCCTTTTTCTTTGAGAATATTGAGCGAGAACGCCACATCCTGTGCAGTCAGCGGCGAGCCGTCGTGGAATTTGGCGCCCGCCCGGATGAAGAACTGATAAGTCAGTCCGTCGGCCGAGCGGCGGACTTTCTCCCCGGCAAGTCCGTACACCGCGTCCGGCTCGTCCCCCGAGCGAACCATCAGCGTGGCGAAGGTCAGCTCCATGCCTTGCGCTGCATCGCCCTTGAGGATGAAGCTGTTGAGCGAATTGAAGGTGAGAAAATTCTGGTTGTAGAGGCGGTCCGGGCCGATCTGTGAAAACGCGCCGCCCTTCGGCGCCCTCGGATTGACGTAGCGAAAATTCGCGAAGTCGGGCGGGTAGGCGAGGTCGCCGAACGCGGAAAGCCCGTGCGATTCGATCGTCTCGGCGGCGCCCTCAGCGCTGGCCTGCGAGATGAGGCGCCGATGCTTCGATGCGATGCTCGCCGCGCCGATTACGCCAGTACTGCCGATAAGAAGGCGCCGCCGAGATAAGACTGCGATCACTGGCCCGCCGTCTTCGCGGCTTTCGCGGTGTCCCACCACCACACTGTCGGGAACGCGGCGCGGCCGTATTTCGGCATCGGGTCGGGATGGCCGAAGCGGTCCCAGCGCGCGGTGCGCACTTTGCCGTAAGTCCATTGCGGCACGACGTAATGGTTCCACAACAGGATACGATCGAGCGCGTGGGTGGCGGCTTCGAGATCGGCGCGGTTCTTGGCGAAGATCATCTGCTCGATCATGGCGTCAATGGCTGGATTCTTGATGCCGATCATGTTCAGCGAGCCGGGCTGGTCCGCCGCCTGCGAACCCCAATAGCCGCGCTGTTCGTTGCCAGGCGTCAGCGATTCGCCCCAGGCGAATGTGATGATGTCGAAATCCCAATTGCGCAGCCGATTTTCGTATTGCGCTTCGTCGACCGTGCGCACCGCGATGGTGATGCCCAAACGCTCGAGCGACGGTTTGAAGAACAAGAACACGCGCTCGAAGCTCGGATCGGCGGCAAGCAATTCGACCGAAAAAGGCTCTCCGGTTTTGGTATTGACGAGTTGTTGATCCCGCACCTCGTAACCGGCTTCCTTCAACAGCCGGATTGCCTCGCGTAGATTGCTGCGGATCTGCTCGGGATTGCCATTGACCGGATTAGTGTACGGCTTCTTAAAAAGTTCGGGCGGAACTTTGTCGCGAACAGTTTCGAGCAGTTCAAGTTCGCGCCCCGTCGGCAGCCCGCTGCAGGCAAGCTCGGTGCCTTCGAAGTAGCTGTTGATGCGCTTGTACTGATTGTAGAAAATCTGTTTGTTCATCTCCTCGAAATCGAACGCATAATTGAAAGCAAGCCGCACGCGGGGGTCCTGAAATTTCGGCCGTCGGATATTGAAGGAAAAGGCCTGCATCACGCCGGAATTGCGGATTGGGAATTCCTCGAGCAGGACACGTTTGTCGGACACTGCCGGAAAATCGTAAGCGGTGGCCCAATTCTTCGCGCTGTTCTCGTTGCGCCAATCGACGTTGTCGGCCTTGAAGGCTTCCAGCGCGACGGTGGTGTCGCGGAAATAGACGAACTGCAGCTCGTCGAAATTGTTAAGTCCGAGACTGACGTTCAGCTCGCGGCTCCAGTGATCTTTCACGCGTTCATAGACGATGGTCCGGCCGGCCGAAAAATCTTTGATGCGATAGGGGCCGCTGCCGAGCGGCGGCTCCAGCGTGGTCTCGCCGATATTGCGCTGCTTGCCGTTTTTGTCGGTGCCTTCCCACCAATGTTTCGGCAGGACCGTAAGCTGGCCGATGATTTGCGGCAGCTCGCGATTGCCCGGCGCATCGAAAACGAAGGTCACCTCGCGCTCGCCGGTCTTTTCCGCCTTGGCGACGTGACGGTAATAGGCGGAAAGCTGCGGGCTGTATTTCTTCAGCGACTCGAAAGAAAAAATCACATCGTCGGGCGTGACCGGCTTGCCGTCATGCCATCTGGCGTGCGGCCGCAGCCGGTAGGAGACCGATGAGAAATCGGACGGAAAGCTGACGGCGTCTGCCACCAGACAGTATTCGCTTGAAACCTCATCGAGCGCCGAAACCGACAGCGTCTCATAAACAAGGTCGATGCCGCCGGCGAGCGAACCTTTGACGCCGGCTACGGCCGTGTTGAAATTGTCGAAAGTGCCGATCGCGATCTGCCGTGCAGTGCCGCCCTTGGGCGCGTGGGCATTGACGTATTCGAATTGCTTGAAGCCCGCCGGATATTTGAGATCGCCATATAACGACAGGCCATGACGCCAGTTCTTGTCCGACGTTTCGGCGTGCGCAGCGCCGATCCAATTGGGCAAGGGTAGCCGCCACGCGGCAATCGTGAGTAGCGCAGATTTCAGCACGGATCGGCGGTTCACCTGCTCCTCCCCAAATAGAAGGTCTGTTGGCGAACATTATTGTGTCTTTTGAACTGTGACACCAGCGTGCAGTTGTGCACCGCGACGAAAAGCATGCACGGACTGCATCTGCGAACAGCCGAAAATGGCGTGGTTTGCCGGCTTAATGGTTGGCCGGCGCGCCGTTCGATTGAGCGGGTGCGGCGCCAGCGGGAGCCGGGCTTGCCGGCGCCCCGGCGGGCTCACCCGAGCCCGGCCCGGTCGCGGAGGGCGCCTCGGCGCTGGCATTTTGCGGCTTTGGCAGTGGTGCAGGATTGTGGGAAAGCGTGTTGAGATAGGCGATCACGTCGGCACGCTGCTTGTCATTCGACAGGCCGGCGAAGGTCATCGCGGTCCCCGGCGCAAAGGCGCTGGGTTTGGCCAGCCAAGTATTCAGCGTGTCGAAATCCCAGCTGCCGTTCTTGGATTTCAGGGCGGCCGAATAGTTGAAGCCCGACACGGACGCAATCTTGCGTCCGAGGATGCCGTAAAGATCCGGACCGATTTTCGGTCCTTGCCCCTCTTGGAAGTTGTGACAGGCCTGGCATTGCTTGGCGACGTCCGCCCCGCGCTCCGGCGACGCGCTCGCCAAGAGGTTCGCGATCGGCACCGCGGCGGGTGCCGCAGGAGCCCCGCCGGCTGGCAGCTGCTCCTCCTTGACCGCGATTTCGTAGCCCGGTTTTGCCGGCTTCTCCGGCGTGAAGATTTTGCCGGCAGCGCGCACAAATAGCCGGTTTGCCGCGCCGGTTGCAACCCGTATAAGCCGGATCTTTAGAGGGCTGTGCGCCACGATGGCTGATGTCCTGATCTTGATTCCCGCCCGCATGGCCGCGATCCGGCTGCCGGGCAAGCCGCTCGCCGAGATCGCCGGCGCGCCGATGATCGTGCATGTCCTGCGCCGCGCGCAGGAGGCTGAAATCGGCCCGGTCGCGGTCGCCACCGACTCGCGCGCGATTGCGGCGGCCGTAGCCAAGGCCGGCGGGCGTGCAGTGCTCACGCGCGCCGATCATGCCTCGGGCTCGGACCGCATTTTCGAGGCACTCGGCCAGGTCGATACGGAGAGCCGCGCCAAGATCATCGTCAATCTGCAGGGCGATCTGCCGACCATTGGGCCGTCGGCGATTGCCGCGGCGCTCAGCCCGCTGGCGGA
>WNGK01029884.1_pt1 | contig 11669 bp, 6 predicted proteins | sample 5400601 | NCBI WGS metagenome assembly WNGK01 (sample SAMN13153376, study PRJNA577476) | soil metagenome | isolation source: 60 cm soil or saprolite under Garry oak tree replicate 1 | place: USA:California | collected 2016-06-15
GTGATGCTTCGAGCGGGCATATTCCATCACATCGAATCGCGACGTTATCTATCCGATCCGGTCGCACGGCTTTTACTCAATTGTATCGCAGGAGGAACGCGATGAGATTCGCGAATAGAGTGCTCCTTAGTGCGCTCGCCATTTTTGTGTTGGCTGGCATTGCTTTTGGACAGACACCCAGAGGTGAAGGCGACCCGAGGAACTTGTCACCATCAGTTGGGACCGGAGGACCGGAAGGCGGCCCCACCGGACTGTTCACCATTTATGATGGTCAGACGCTGAGAAAGGGCGAGTTCACGTTCAGCGTCGCCTACAGCAATTTTGATCGCGATCCCGGCAATGTCGATATCACCGATTGGGTGGCGACTTTTAATGTCGGTCTAAACGATCACCTGGAATTATTTTTCAAGACCACTGCCTACCGCGGCATCAAGGTTAATAATCCGCAGAACCTTTCGAGCTTCTACCTGCCGAATACTCAGGGGTTCTTCAGTAGCACCCTGCTTGGCAGCGGACCGGCAATTATCCTGGCGCCTTCGGGTCCGAATGTCGGCACGTTGGCCGGCACGGCGGTTTTCCGTCCGCCCTTCTGCCCGCAGTGCGCGCCAACCGGTCCATTGGCAACATACTTCAGTTCGGGCCAGCCCTTTGTAGGGTTCCCATTCACCGGCGGTCTCGGCCCGAACTTCGGGGTTGGCCCCGGCGCGCGGGGAACGCTGTTTGGGTTCCCGGGCTTTAGTGTCACGCTCGGACCGCCGACGACTGTTGGCCACACGTTTGGGGGCGCTGACCGCTTTCCAGGCGTTGGTTCTCCAGTGGGAAGTATCTTGCCCGGAATTGTGTTAGCGACCACAACGTTGCCGGCGACGGCACGCACACTGGCGATTATCGTGCCGACCGTTTTTACATCTGCGCCGTCATACTTGCCGGATGCTCCATTCGTTAGCAGGTTGTACGGCGAATCGAGCTTCGATAATTTCGTTGTTGGCGCAAAATGGCGCTTAACCAGTCCCAGGAATCCGTTCGGCTTTGGGCTTATTCCGTTCTATCGTTGGTATGCAGACAAGGCGAAAGATGCTACGGCGTTCAATCAACTTCAGCGAGGCGCAGGCCCGGGCGCTAACCTTGGTGACTTCGGATTGGTGATGTTTGCCGATGCTCGTTTGAGCAAATCGGTAAATCTTTCCGCGAACCTGGGTTACATTCTTAACAGCAATCCGAAGAACAACGGCTCAGCTTTGCTCGACCGGCCGGATGAAGTAATTGCTGGTATCGGCGTCGACTTTCCGATTAATAAGTGGTTCCAGGGTATCGGTGAGGTTCGGTCGACTCAATACGTCGCCGGCCGCACACCGAATGCCTTCCAGAACAATCCAGTCGAGTTCCTGGTTGGCGCCAAGATTTATCCGGCGCGCTGGTGGGGAGTCGGCGCCTGGTATCGAAGGCAGCTCAACCAGCAGAGTTCGGGACATTTTAACGCCAATGGCAGTGTGAATATAACTAACATCGGCGGGGTAGGCGCCGGTACGGTCACTGCGAGCGGGTTACCGACGGGCTTCCAGCCATCTTCGGATCCTAATGGTTTTGGCGCGCAGCTTTGGGCTGGGCATCGCAACAAACGCGAGCCGGCTGTGCTGCCGAATCAGCCGCCGGTAATTAGCGCGTTTGCGGCTTCGGCGTCTATGGTGACGCTTCCATGCCCGCCAGAGATGACGTCGGGTACTTGTCCAACGACCGCCAACGCTTCGCTTGGTCTTGCAACCACGGCGAGCGATCCTGATGGGGACACCCTCCTTTATTCTTATACAGTCACTGGTGGACGAGTCACTGGTGAAGGAGCAAATGTCACTTGGGATCTCAGCGGCGTCAATCCCGGAACCTATACGGCAACGGTGGAAGTTGACGATGGATGCGGTTGTATCACGTCTTCGCAAACCACCGTTACGGTTGCGAGTTGCTCCGATTGCAAGCCTCCAGTGGTGCCATGTCCGACGGTCAACGTAAGTTGTCCCGACACGGCCGATCCCGGCCCAATCACTTTCACGGCCAACGTGAGTGGCGGGCCAGGAACCCAGACCTATAACTGGTCGGTTTCTGCCGGAACAATTGCGAGCGGACAAAACACGTCCTCGATTACGGTCAACGCCAGCGCTGGCCAGACAATTACAGCAAGCGTTGACGTCATGGGACTGGATCCGAGTTGTCCCCACACGTTCTCTTGCACGACGAATATTAGGACCTTGCCAACACCTGCGCGGAAGTTTGACGAGTACGGCAACATCCGGTTCAACGATGAAAAGGCCAGACTCGACAACTTCGCGATCCAGTTGCAGAACGAACCGGCTGCGCAGGGTTACATCATCGGTTACGGTAGCTGCGATGCAGAGGGTCAGACGCGAGCCAATCGTGCCAAGGACTACCTCGTCAATACTCGCGGTATCGACGCGGGAAGGCTGGTCGTAGTCGATGGTGGATGTATGCCGGAACTCAAGGTTGAGCTTTGGATCGTTCCTTCGGGCGCGACGCCACCAGCAGCCAGCACCGAGGGTGCGGTTTCGCCTTGTCCCGACTGCAAGAAGAAACCGGCTACTCGGCGGCCACGACGACGAGGCGAGGAATAGGGAATCACTAACGCTCGCCGCTCTGATTCAGAGTTGCGACCTTCTTCCGAAAGCGGGCGATGTTTTCCAAAAGGAAAGCATCGCCCGTTTCGGTTTTGCGGTGACGCCCTCTCCTTTTGGGAGAGGGAGTTTATCTACGGACACTGTCTGACAACCAGTGTGCCAATCAAAAGTAGATAAGATGAAGAGAGCCGTCGTTACAGAACCGCGAGCGGTAGCGACCGGCCTTTTGTTGGCGACCGATATTCTTAATAAAGGGCCGGTCGCTACCGCTCGCGGTTCTGTAACGATGTATTTATCTACTTTTGATTGACGCACTGCTCGACAACATGGCTATCGTAAACAGTAACGTAAACGGTTATAATGCCGGCGTGCGACTAGCGGTCGGCATCTAACGGTACTGTAGAAATTGATTTAAGAGAGATTGAACCAAATGAAAAAAGCTGTATCCCGACTCTTGACTTGCGGTCTCTTGTTCGGTCTGGCGCTACAACTACTCGGACCACCGAGCGGTCATAGCAAGGCCTCGTCTGTGAGCAGCGGATCTGGTTTGCCCTATTCGGCTGAGTGGCGCATCACCGGACCAACCGGTGGAGACGTGCGCGCCCTCGTGGTCGACCCGGAAGATCCGAATCGCTTTTACTTTGGAACTCTGGACGGTCAGCTTTATACGTCTACGGATGGTGGCCAGAATTGGCGACTGTTGATGAACTTCAATCGGCCGCGATTGTTTGTGGATCACATCATTGTCGACCCGCGCAACTCAAAGGTTTTGTACGTGGCCACCCACCGGCACAAAGATCCGGGTGGATTTTTCAAATCGACGGATGGCGGACTGACCTGGCGTGAAGCGCCGGAACTCAGGAACGAAGCGGTCCATTCACTGACCCAATCAGTGGAGACATGGACGCCGCTGCCGACAACAAACACACCTGGCTTGGTGCACGTCGAATCGCTGGCAATCGATCCTCGCGACACCAACGTGATCTACGCGGGCACCTGGTATCTGCCCTACAAGACGACCGACGGCGGCAGGACTTGGCGAATTATCAAGAACGGCATCGTTGACGATTCCGATATCTTTGCCATCAATCTCGATCCTCGGAACCCGAATCACATCATTGCTTCGGCTTGCAGCGGCATCTATGAAACGCGCAACGCGGGAGAGAACTGGCAGAAGGTGCAGGGAATACCATCACAGTCGCGTCGCACGCGCGCAATCCTGCAACATCCGACGATTCCGGGGCTGGTGTTCGCCGGAACGACTGAAGGTTTCTGGCGTTCTGCTAAAGGCGGCGAGAACAATTCATGGATGGTCACGACCTCGCGCCAACTGGAGATTAACTCGATTGCCGTCCATCCAAGTAATCCGAATACGATTTACATCGGCACCAACAACTACGGAATCATGGTATCAACCGATGGCGGGAAGAATTTCGTGCCTACGAACGGCGGCTTCAGCGGCCGTTTTGTTAACTTCATTCTGCCTGATCGCGAAGTCGCAAATCGTGTCTATGCCACTACGATCAATACGACCACGGGCGGCGGCTTTTTCTTTGTCAGCAACGATGGCGGGAGCTCATGGCAACCTTCGATGCGCAACATGCCGCCGCGTTTGATTGGTTACTCAGTTCTACAGGACCAGCGCGACGGCAACACGATTTACCTGGGAACGAATCTGGGCGTTTATCGATCTGTGGATCGTGGGGCGTCATGGGCGCCTCTTTCCGCCCGAAAGCCGACGCCGCCGGCGCCGGTGAGAAGACGCCCAACGGCGCGAAGCAAGGTGCGTAGGACGATCCAGCAAGGACGCACCACGGCAGGCGCCACGGTCGCAACGAATGCGACCCAACCGCAAAGCACCTCCAAGCCGCCAGACGATCTTGTGCGTCTGGCCCAGGAAGCGCTGGAGCGCGCGGGTTATGAGATTGGTGTTCCGGACGGCCAGCTTGGCCCGCGCACCATCGCGGCGATCAAGCGGTTCCAGACTGACAGATATTTGCCCGTAACAGGGCAACTCGATGAAACGACGATTGCGGCGCTGGGCGTCACTAATCGCGCGGGCGCAACCGCGGCTGAACACGTTAGTACCCTCTCTGATCCGATTAACGCTCTGGTTTCTTTGCCATCTCAAACCGGTGGATCGCAGATTCTGGCGGCCACGAACGGCGGGCTCTACCGCACGTCCGATCCGATGTTGGGGTGGGATCGAGTTCCATATGGCCGCGGGCTAGACGCGCGCACTACTTGCATTTCAACCAGCGCGCAAAACCCCTCGATGATCCTGGTGGGCACGGCGACCGCGGGTGTTCTCATCTCCCGCGACAGCGGTCAGACCTGGCAACAGGTGAGCGGCGTGCCGAACACGTTCCCGGTAAATGTGATTGTTCAAGATCCCCAGCGGCCTTCTTTCATCTACGTGGGCACGAAGCAGGCCTTCTACTTGTCGCACGATGGCGGAGAGCAGTGGTTGCGGCGCGGCGGTAATCTTCCATTTGGCGACTTCACGAGCATCCTTATTAATCCACGCAACCCGAATGAAGTTTTCGTCGGCAACGCCTTTCAAAATGGGGAAATCGGGGGCGGGGTCTATCGTTCCGACGATGGTGGTTCGACCTGGGTGCGAATCGACGGGCGCGAACATCGACTGCCCAGCACGGGGATCTGGGCGTTGGCCCTCGACACGCACGATCAGAATACGCTGTTCGTAGGGTCACACTCCGCCGGTGTCTATGTCGTTCCACGCGGGGTTGAGACTTCGATGAATGCGAGTCCGTGATTCATCAAGAAAATCGAATTTAGATTGGAAAATTGTCAATCGATAATTCGCAATGAATCTCGTCGCCTTGACACTCAGTCGCGCCGCCGTGTAAATTCCGAATCGATCCGGTCAAGCGGAACAGTGATAGTCGGACCAAGGCGGGAGACTACGGGCACGACGGAAATCGAAAACAATAACCTTCTTTTCCAACTCTCTAACGCTCGCATCCTCTGATACTAACTCCGACTCGTCACTTACCAAGAACTTCGCTGCCGATGCGTCTTTTAGCAGCGTTGGGACCGGAGTGGCACGCCTTACTTGAGGCGCGCCAGAGTTAATTCTGAGTAGGAGTTTGCATGTCCACTGAAGAAACCATAACCAACCAAGGCGAAGCCGAGCAAAACGATTCGCCACAAACCGTGAGTACAGAGACGAGAACAACTCAATCGAGTGTAACCGGGCCAGGAGCTGAAGGGTCTGCCACGGCTGTTGCCAGCCAGCGCGAGGACGAAGAGGAAACACGTCCCGCGGGCGAAGATTTCGGTCAGCTTTTGGATCAATTTGAGCAGGAGCAATCGACGCTTCAGGAAGGCGAAGTTGTTCGTGGCACCGTCGTCGGCATTACCGAGCGCGGCGTGGTGATCGATTTTGGCTACAAGTCGGAAGGCATCGTCAATCCCAACGAATTTATGGAGGACGGGAAGATTACCGTCAAGCGCGGCGATGAGGTCGATGTCCTTGTCAAGCACATGGAGACCGGCGAAGGGTATCCGGTGCTTTCGCGCGCTGATGCTGTTCGTCTTCGGGCGTGGGACGATCTCGAAAAGGCCTACAACGAGGGAACGGTAATCAAAGGACGAGTCATTGAGCGCATCAAAGGGGGCTTGCGCATCGACGTCGATGGCATCGCGGCGTTTCTGCCGGGATCGCAAGTAGATGTGCGCCCGATTCGCAATCTGGATTCTCTGCGGGACAAGCAGATTGAAGCCAAGGTGATTAAGCTGAATCGTAAGCGATCGAACGTGGTCCTTTCGCGCAAAGCCGTGCTCGAGGAGCGCGATGCCGGTCGAAAAGATCAAACCCTCAACCAGATAGAAGAAGAGATTATCGTTGAAGGGCAGATTAAGAACCTGACCGACTATGGCGCGTTCGTCGATCTCGGCGGCATCGACGGACTTCTGCATGTCACTGATATGTCCTGGGGACGCCTGCAAAATCCTGCCGAGCTTTTTAAGGTAGGCGACACTGTGCAGGTCAAGGTTCTCAAATTCGATCGCGAACGCGAGCGTGTCTCGCTCGGATACAAACAGCTTCTGCCCGATCCGTGGGAAACAATCGAGGAGCGCTTTCCGCCCGCCACTCGGATCACGGGGAAGATTGCGAGCGTGGCTGATTACGGAGCTTTCGTAGAATTGGAACCTGGGGTCGAGGGTTTGGTGCATGTTTCAGAGATGAGTTGGTCCAAGCGCATCAAGCATCCGAGCAAAATCGTGAGTCCAGGCGATACTGTCGAAGTCGAAGTGCTGAGCGTAGATCCAAGAGCTCGCCGCGTCAGTCTCGGGATGAAGCAGGTCCAAGAGAATCCCTGGAAGACAATTGGAGAGCGGTATCACGTCGGCGATCGCGTGCATGGCCGCGTGCGCAATCTGACCGACTTCGGCGCTTTCATCGAAATTGAAGACGGTGTGGACGGCCTCGTCCATGTCTCCGATATTTCCTGGTCGCGTCGCGTGAAGCATCCTGGCGAAGTGCTGAAGAAAGGCCAGCAGGTCGATGCGGTCATAACCACTATTGATCCTGAAAACCGGCGAATGTCGCTTTCGATCAAGGAGCTGGAACCAAACGCGTGGAACGATTTTGTCGCCGCGCATAAGCCGGGTGATATCGTCAAAGGCAAGATAGCGCGTTTTGCCGGCTTCGGCGCCTTCGTGGAATTAGGCGATAATCTCGAGGGCTTATGCCACATTTCAGAACTTTCTGATGAAAGAGTCTCGAAGCCGGAAGATGCCGTGCAACTCGGCCAGGAGATGGAGTTTCGGATCCTGCGCATCGATGCCGAAAACAAGAAGATTGGTTTATCGGCACGGGCAGCGGCTCGAGAAGAACCGATCGTCGAGCAGAAGACATACACCTCGGAAGCCGGTGGCGGCATGGCTTCCCTGGCGGAGCTAGCTGACTTCGGAACCTCAAGCAGGACTCCCGAAGACGAACAAACGTAAGGCGAGCTAAGCGCTGATTGATCGCTGACGAGAATCGCCCGGCAACCTCAGAAGTTTTCACCTGCTCACTTTGTCTCGATGGAGATCGCAAATCAGCCGTAAGATGTTGGCCGTACAGTCTCTTAGCCTTGCCGTGCCTTTACTGTTCTGCTAATCTAGCCTGCGTCGATCTTGCTACAACTGTTCTTGCGAGATTAGTTCACCGCCGTTTGAAAGGGCGGTCTTTCCGCGAGGTAACTGAATGACTAAAGCTGATCTGGTCAACGATGTCTCTAACGCCGCTGAGCTGACCAAGAAAGATGCTGAGCGACTGGTGGAAATAGTTTTCGAGAGCATTATCGATAGTCTAAATCGCGGCGAGAAGATCGAGCTAAGAGGCTTCGGTAGCTTTCGGGTGCGCGAGCGCGGCTCTCGCCGAGGCCGAAATCCCAAGACCGGCGCAGCCGTTAATATTCCTGCCAAGCGGGTTCCTTATTTCAAAGCCGGCAAGGAACTCAAGGAACTCATCAACGAGAGTCCTGCTTAATAAGTTTTGCGACATTAAGCGCGGCGCGCACGACGAATCGTTTAGGATCTGACTGTTGTGGAAAGACTCTGGAGTCCCTGGCGACATGCTTACATCGCCGCGAGCGGATCCGATATGTCTCCGCCCGCCATCTGCATTTTCTGCGCCGCGCAAAAGAATCCAGCCGACGACGAAAACAATTTCGTGCTCCATCGGGGCGCTAATAATTTCGTCATCCTCAATCTGTATCCCTACATCACCGGTCACTTGATGATTGCGCCATTTGCGCATGTCGGAGAGCTTGACTCAGCACCGAAAGAAGTCACGGACGAGATGATGGACCTTGCTAAGCACTGTGAGACAGCATTGCGCGACGCTTATCATCCCGACGGGTTCAACCTCGGAATGAATCTGGGCCGCGCCGGAGGAGCCGGCATTGCCGATCACATTCACCTGCATATCATGCCGCGCTGGGCGGGCGACACAAATTTTATGACTACAGTTGGCGAAACGCGCGTCTTGCCCGAGGATCTGTCAACCACCTATCAGAAGGTCCGCGAGAAGTTTTAGTATTTCCGAATCCAGACAAATCAATCACCTGCGGTCTGCACTGCGCGTGATCGCTTCGTCTTCAACTTCGCCGGAAGGGTTAATAGGAACGTCGGCAGGTTTTTCGTAAGTGACGCCATGGGCGCCCCGCTCGACTATTGATTAGGGCTTCACGAATGCTCGTTAGTTCTCGCAACGTCAAATTCGATTCATCGAGTTGGCCATCGGTGAGGATCGCGTCAAAGATGCGCGCCACAATCGCACGGATGCTGTCCGGATCGGGATGGGCCAGCGAGCGCGCGGCGGCCTCGCACGAGTCTGCCAGCATCAGAATCGCGGTTTCTTTGAATTGTGGCTTCGGCCCCGGATATCGGAAATCGGCTTCGTTAATCACTTCCCCGTTAGTGGCCTGTTGTTGCGCTTTGCGCAAAAAGAAATGCAGTGTCCGGGTGCCGTGATGTTGCGGAATGAAGTCCGCAACCTGCTGCGGCAAACCAATCTCCTTGGCGAGCCTTAAACCGTACGAGACGTGACTCGTGATTATCTTGGCGCTGGTTGTTGGACGCAGGCGGTCGTGAGGATTGCTGCCCATTTGGTTTTCGACAAAATGATCGGGCGCGGCGACCTTGCCAATATCGTGATAAAGCGAACCGACGCGTGCCAGCAGGGTATTGGCGCCAATCGCGCGGCAAGCGTCTTCGGCAAGCTGTCCAACGGCGTGCGAATGTTGATTTGTTCCAGGGGCCCGCAGGGCAAGCTGGCTCAATACCGGCAAATCGGCGTTTGATAATTCCAGCAGTCGCATGTCGGTGAGAATTCCAAACAACGATTCGTTTATTGGCACGCCGCCCGACGCAAAGATAATTGTCAGTAGACCGCCGCCAATGGCGGCGCCCGCAATGACCAAGCCTCCGGTTATCGTTAACGATTGCGCGAACAAGGTCAGAGCCAGGGCCGCCAGGCAGTTAACTCCGCCGACGACCAAACCCGCCAGCGTCACCGACTGCCGTTCGCGATATTGCCTGATGCCGTACGCCGCGGCTGAGCACGAAATCAATGCATAGAGCGTCGCTGGTACTTCATTAGGCGCCAGCAGCGTGACGAAACCTGAGGCGATCACACCGGTGAGCAGTCCTAGTTGACGATCCAGAAGCATGGTGACCAGCAGCGAAGCGGCGGCAAACGGGATTGCGAAGCTCCAAACCACTGGATCATTAAGGGGCGCGCGCGTGCTTTGTGCGGCCAGGCCGCCGGCGACAATGAATCCAAGTCGTATCGAGGCTGTTTCGACCAGAATGGCGCAACCAACGAGAGCGAATGCTCTTCGTTTAGAAATGAAAAGATCGACAACCTTCGTACGGTAATCAACAAATCGCCAGACAATGAAATAACTCGCCAACACGAGGACCAGGACCCCAATCGTTCTCAAAGTCAACGGCCAACGGGCGATCAGCAAGGTCGTGAGAATTGTTAGGGTGACAAATCCGATGACTAACTGAGTCACGGGAGAAAACCAGCGGAGCGGTCGCAATGCCACGTTGAGGACGCGATTGCGGATTACTGCGAGTCTGGAAATGAAATGGGGGCGCGGACTCATCGCGCTCCTTTCGCCTGCATCCACGAGTGTTGGTAGCCATCTCGATTGGGGCGCAAAGCGGTTCCGATTCTCCGCAACAGCGGTTCAAGCATCCGTGGATTGAGCGCGGATATCGCCAGGCAATCGCATCCGCCTTCAGCGCGGCAGGTTCGCATTAACGCGTCGATAGTTGCCGCATCGACCAGGTCGGATTTGTTGAAGACGAGCAGCCGAGGAATTTGATCGAAGCCCAGTTCGGTCAGAATTCGATCCACGGAAGCGATCTGTTGCTGACAGCGAGGATTCGCGGCGTCAACCAGGTGAATCAGCAAGCAACTGCCGCCGATCTCTTCAAGCGTGGATCTGAATGCGGCGAGCAAATCCGGCGGCAAATCGCGAATGAAGCCGACCGTGTCGTTGATGATTACTTCCTGTTCACGTGGCAGTCGCAGCCGGCGCGTCGTCGGATCGAGGGTGGCAAACATTCGCTCTTCAGCCAGCACCTGGCTCGCGGTGAGCGCATTCAGCAAGGTTGATTTGCCGGCATTCGTGTATCCAACAATTGAAATGATCGGAACGCCATGGCGCAGACGTTCCTTGCGCCTTTGTTCCCGGCGAGTTCGCTGTGCCGCGAGTTCAGTTTCGAGCCGATGAATGCGATCGCGCACGCGTCGCCGATCAGTTTCGAGTTTCGTTTCGCCTGGTCCACGGCCGCCAATGCCACCGGCCAATCTGGAAAACGCTGAATTCTGTCCGACGACCAAACGCGGCAAAATATATTTGAGTTGCGCCAGTTCGACTTGTATCTTCCCTTCGTGCGACTGCGCGCGCTGGGCAAAGATGTCCAGAATCAGTTGCGAGCGATCGATGACTTTTAGATCGGTTACTTCGGAGATCGCGCGAACCTGGGCGGGTTGAAGCTCGCAATCAAAGATGATCGCATCGGCGCCAAGTTGCATCGCGCGAATCAGCAACTCATCCAGCTTGCCTTTTCCCAAAACCGTTCGGGGATCGATGCCAGGACGCCTCTGGATCATTTCGTCCAGCACAACCACCCCGGCTGATTTTGACAGCTCGCGCAACTCGGCTATCGAATCTTCGGCGTCCGCCCGAGGCCCAGTCGAAACGTTAACCAGTATTGCTCTTTCGGCGCCTGAGGCGTGACGCGCCACGCGGCGGTTCCGTGCCATTTCACTTTCCAGCGCCTCCATTAACGCCAGAAAATCGACGTCCAATCGTGACGGCACCACTGGATCAAGAAACTCGAAATGCTTCGCTTGGCCGTTTGTGCTCAACTCGGCCGCACTCGATGGCAGTAAATGCGCAGAGCGAACCACGCCCGGCAATCCGGTCGCTTCATCGACCTCGATGGCCGCCATCAAATCCAATCGCAGCAACGCCAGATCGGTCAAATCATCCCGCGTCAGCTCTTCACCTC
>WNGK01007220.1_pt1 | contig 11668 bp, 10 predicted proteins | sample 5400601 | NCBI WGS metagenome assembly WNGK01 (sample SAMN13153376, study PRJNA577476) | soil metagenome | isolation source: 60 cm soil or saprolite under Garry oak tree replicate 1 | place: USA:California | collected 2016-06-15
ATCACGCCAGAGCAGAGGAGCAGAGCCAACCGAGAGCGGATGCAGCAGCAGACTGACCCGACGCGGCTTTGTCGTCTTTGGGCCGTGCCACTGACACTGCTCGCGCAAGGGGCACGCGCGACAGTCGCCGATCCTGGCGGCGTAGAGCACCCGCAGGCTGCCATTGGCTTCGCGACGCTGTTCGGTTGGGTGCAGCGCCTTGTCCGCCGGACAGCGCAAGGTCCCGTCCGGCTGGAGAGGAAAGGCTTCTCCAGAGAAGCGGCCCGCCTTCCAGGACGTGGCGACCGAAGGCTTGTCATAGCCCGCCGAAGGCCCATGCTCCTCCAGGGCCTCGGGGACAGCGGGAGCAAACTCGGTCGTGCGCAGCACGGTCGGCTCAAGCTGATGGCCCAGCTCCAGACGCAGGTTCCATACCCATTGGCTGATCACTTGCCAGGCTTCCTGCCCACAAGGAGCGTGAGAGCACCAGCGATCCGGGTCCTGTTCCTGGTCTTCATCGGCAAGAGTCGGTTCAAAGGCCCCACGATGCAGATACAGTTCGACCACATCGGAAGCGGTGAACGCCTGCTGCGGCAAATTGCTGAAGAAGAGTTCGTAGACGACGCCCGCACGCGTGACGCCAACCCGGCTCTTCTTTTTGTCGGCTGGATGGGTCGCCACCACCACGCGGCAGCGCACGCCATTAGGTCCCACAGGCACATCGGGGCAGTCGTAGAGGGCGCGGGTGATCTGGCTTTCAGGACGACGCTGGTGCTGATCGGGGGGCAGATGCAAGCGGGCCTGGACCTCGGGGCGCTCCAACACGGCATAGTCCTTGCCGCGCATCACGAACGAAAAGCCAGCCAGATCGGCGACGATGGCACCCGTCCCATATTGTCCATCCAGACGGAGCAGGGCGCTCGCCTTTGGGAGCTGGTACGCAGCAAGATAGCTCCCGATGGCCGCGCGCGCGCGATGCAGTTCCTCCCGGTAGAGCCCATTGCCTCGATGGCCGAACGAGCCGAGCCACTGGTAGGTGTGAGCCTGCGAGACGGCGGTTCGGGTACGGACGACTTCCCCCCGTTTGCGCCCAGTGTAGCCAGGGGCACAGACCTCATCCAACCGGCGCAAGGCAGACGGCAGATCCGGGTTCTTGGGCAAGGCCCGTTGGCGGGCGGCCTCTCGCGTGCCATCGATATCAAAGACGAGTCTGGGCTGAGCCTCTCGATCCACAAGCTCGCCTCTCTGCCTCTCTGGGCCCAGAGGGCGCGCGAGCAGATCGTCGAGAAAGAGCGTGCGCAAGGCTTCGACGGGCTCTGGGGTGAGCGCCGTCAAAAAGCGTGAGAGCGTCGAGCGCGCAGGCAGCCGGTCGCGCCCGAAGAGGGCCATGAAAGGCTCCGCAAAGGGCAGTAATGGCTCGTAGAAGGCTTCCAGCGTCCGCTCCCCGCTGATGGCATAGCCGAAGAGGACGGCCACAAAGTCGATGACTTCGTAGCGCCCGAAACGGCGGCGGGCAAAGTGGACTTGCTGCGTGATGGCGTCAAAGACTCCCTGCTTGCGCAGGTGCGCAGCGATGAGAACGACTTCCCCAAACCAGGGCGGAGGCAATGGGGCGGAGTGCTCAGAGGTCTGGATGCTGACGGGAGAATGCGCGATACTGGTCATGGGTCCTCCTTACGGAAAGAATTTTCGCTTTCTTCCTTCGTAAGGAGGCACATTTTTACGCTTGCTCGCTACTGCTTAGCAGCTCGTTGCGCAATTCGTGGGCTTTAGCAGGCAATCGGCTCGGATTATACATGGCCTGGAAAGGGGGAGACGACGAGACTCTCCGGTGGTCGCATCTCAGTGGCAAGGGCTGGACCCCACCAGAGTCTCTCACCGATAGACAAAGCGACACCAGCCCCGCTTTAGCAGGCAGAGGTGGTCAGCTTTACATGGCCTGGAAAGGAGGAGACGACGAGACCCTCTGGTGGTCTCGTTTCGACGGCAACGTCTGGTCCCCTCCAGCATCTCTCGTCGATGGACGAAGTAGCAACGGCCCTGCCTTAAGTTAATATCGGCCGGAGTGTCTACGAATCGAGACATGAATAGGAGATCATTCAAAACCAGAGGAATTGGCTAGCCAGCACCCGAATTTGAATGGTCTCCAAATAGGTTGGTCCCAAACGTCTACAAAGTGAACAGCCGAGAGGAAGCAGAAAGGAATAGCACCATGGGATTGCTCAGTGTCAGGGGTACTATTGACCCCAAACAATTCTGGCCTCATCAAGAATCTGATGCCGATACCTGTCGTGTCACGCTGCAGAGACCCCTCACCTTCACCGATGAGTGTGCAGGGACCACGCAGGAGACGCATGTCTTCGATAATGCGGTCTTTAAAAACGATGAGGGAAAGGACGACAACGTTATTCACAGCGATGAAAGTGGCGAATACATCAAGATTCGCCTTCAAGGGATTGATGCACTTGAATTGCATTATCAACCACAAAAGCCAAAAGAGGTCGGTTTTCTCCCTACTTGGCAGTATGACCTCTTTAAGCAATATAATGAGCGATATCGTCAGCATATGGGGGAAACCACGACCGTGAATCTCAAGACCCTGTTGCAAAACGACGATGTGTCCCCTGTTGAGTGTACCGTCACTACCATAGTCAATAAGCCCAACGAGGTCTTTGACGCCTACGGGCGTTTCATCGGCACCATCGGTACCAAAATCAACAACCAGAACACCAATCTGAATCTTCATCTGGTAGAGGAGGGATGGAGTTTCCCCGCCCTCTATAGTTCTATGACGACCCAGGAAATTCAGGACATCAGACAGGCAGCGCAGGCTGCTCGCACGAACAAGAAGCTGCTCTGGAACTATTATCAGCCCGCTATTGGGAGGCTTGATCTCCAAGTGAGGGCTGAATTGCCTGGACCCTAGTCGAGGGCTTTTGCAGATGGGCTATGCCACATGGAACTACAGGGCATATGGAGCAGTTTACGACAGAAGCACGGTGGTGCCGTAAAAGATGCCTTGCTCCACCTACCTGTCATGAACAGGGAAACCGACGAACGGGGCTACCCAAATACGGACCAGCGTAAGCGTGAGACGATGGGATTCCCTAAACGGCGAGAGCCGCATGGGAACAGAACACCCATAGTACCCGAATGCCTGGGGTAATGTCCAGGACAGGGGGAAGGGGTGTAGGAGAAGATGGACAGAACCCAAAGGGTGCGGTGGATGCTGCAGCAGCCCGATACCAGGTGGAGCCATCTCTCTGGAGAACCGTGTGCCGTGAAAGTGGCCTGCACAGTGTGCGCCGTGAGGCGCGTTATGATATTCCTGCTGCAAGCAGGGGGAACTAGGGAAAAGGTTCCTGGGTTACTGGCATACCTGGCGGTGAAAGCTCAAGGGGACCAAGCATGCCAGGGAAGCGGCGCATGTCTGAAAGCGTTGTAAGGCAGGGCGTCCGTATGACCCGCTTCCTATGTGTAAAGCTAGACTGCCTGAACTCTAATCTCAACGTGGTGAAAGGGCCCACCCATCGGAAGAACGCTTGAACCCGATGTCACACTCTGCCCCGGCATGAACTGTGGGCTGGGGCAGAGTGTGAGCGGGGACCAACGAGGTCCATCAAGAGATGAGTGGAGGCGCTAAGCAATCCCGGTGAATCCATAGAGCAGTAACCGGGGCGACGATTTTCAAGTGCAGGGAGAAAAAGAAATGGGCAAGCATGACGAATTTGACCTTGATGTGCGCCTTGCTAGTGGCAGTAATCTGGCGGGGTCGCCTCAACCAGCAGGCGGTGGTGACGATGTTGTCGGCGGTGCCGCTACCGACACCTGCCACACCTGTCCCACCTGTGATACCTGTCCTAACACCTGCCAGACCTGTCCTGGTCAGAACACCTGCCAGACCTGTCCTGATCAGACCTGCCACACCTGTCCTACCTGCGATACCTGTCCTAACACCTGCCAGACCTGTCCTGATCAGACCTGCCACACCTGTCCTGATCAGATCTGCGTTCTTGACACTAATACCTGTCCTTTTAACACCTGCGACACCTGCCAGACCTGTGTCTGCGATGCCAGAGCCAATAACCCCTGAGCCTTTTCCGGTTCGGCAACGAAGAAGCAATTAGTCACGAAGTAGGGTACATAGAACAGGAACCGGGGCGACGATTTTCAAGTGCAAGGAGAAAAAGAAATGGGCAAGCATGATGAATTCGACCTTGATGTGCGTCTTGCTAGTGGCAGTAGCCTAGCTGGGCGGCCTCAGCCGCTAGGCGGGGGTGGTGGCGGTGCTGCTACCGAGACCTGTCACACCTGTCCCACCTGCGACACCTGTCCTGCCACTTGCGAAACTCAGTGCGGCACCTGCGAAACTCAATGCAATCAGCTAACGTGCGGCACCTGCGAAACTCAGTGCGGTCAGCCCACTTGTTTTGGTACTTGCCAAACTCAGTGCGATCAGCCGACGTGTTCTGACACCTGCACCTGCGACACTCAGTGTCAGCAGCACACCTGTGATACCTGCCATGGTCAGATCACCTGCGATACCTGTCCTGGGGAGGCCACCTGCGACACCTGCCATGGTCCCACCTGTGACTTTGGTGTTACCTGTCCCCCCTGTTTTGTAAAGGGTTAGATGAGTCTGTGACACCTGCCATGGTCAGAGCAGCTGTAATCCCGTCGCTGTTACCATGGTAACCAGCTAACCTGGATCTGTTGATAAGAAAGGTCTCAAGTGTTCGAAGCATATGGTTGTTCCTGGCAACCAGTTCTCACGTCAGGCCAGGTTGCTACAGCAGTGGATATCGCTCTACACGTGGCGACCCGCTTGCGGGAACGGGAGCGCGTAGAAGGCGCTGTTGTGGCGGCCATGCAGCAAACCGCTTACCCTAAATCCATCCATTGGCAACCTTCGGGGGTGGCCCAGGGCTATGCAGGACTGGCTATTATGTGCCGTTACCTGGATGCCTGTTTCCCTGATGATGACTGGGATGTTATTGGTCACGGCTATCTCGAGCTAGCTGTGCGAGATATGGAGCAGCGATCCTCTCTGCCAGCAGGCATGTTTGGGGGCCTCAGCGGTCTGGCCTTTGCCACCTGGTCCCTCTCCCAGGGTGGAAAACGGTACCGCAAGCTCCTGGCTGCTGTCGAGGAGGCACTGCTCCCTCAGGCAATTGGTCTTGCTAACAGACTGGCCATACAGAAAAAAGATGTTTCAGTTGGTCAGTTTGATCTGATCTCTGGTCTCAGCGGGGTGGGGGCGTATCTCTTGTGCCGCAAGGATGAGCCACAAGTAGCAGCCGCCTTGAGAGCCGTTCTCGGGAGTCTCGTCGCATTAACTGGAGCAGAGGAGGGGCTACCCCGTTGGTATACGCCTGTGCATTTACTTGGGGACGAGAAAACCATGCCTCTTTACCCCAATGGCAACCTCAATTGTGGCTTAGCGCACGGCATCCCTGGTCCCTTAGGCCTGCTGTCTCTCGCTCATCTCTCTGGTGTAACAGTTGATGGAATGGAGGAGGCTATTGTCAGAGTCGCAACGTGGCTCTGGCAGCACCGCCTGGATGACCAATGGGGCCTGAACTGGCCCACAGCAGTGCGCGTGGAAGCTGATGGGACGGTGCCACCGTGTTTGTCCAGAGAATCTGCTTCTCCGTTTGAACCGAGCCGTACCGCCTGGTGCTATGGTAGCCCGGGTGTGGCACGCGCCCTCTGGTTTGCAGGTGAGGCTCTGCACAACTCGGAATATCGACAGCTAGCTGTCGAGACTATGGAAGCAGTGTATCGCCGTCCCCTTGAGGTACGCCGTATCGATTCTCCCACCTTCTGTCATGGTGTGGCCGGTCTCTTACAGATCGTGTTGCGCTTTGCCCATGATACGGGACTGCCTCAATTTACTGAGGCGGCACATGCCCTCGGTGAGCAACTGCTCTCTTTGTACCAACCCGATACCCTGCTGGGCTACTATAGCCTGGAGCCCGGTGGGAATCGCGTTGACCAACCAGGTTTACTCGACGGTGTACCAGGGGTAGTCCTGGTTTTACTGGCGGCAGCTACTCCCATCGAACCAGGCTGGGACCGCTTGTTTCTGATATCCTAGATAAGGTGGAGAGTCTATGCAACAGCCCAGGACCAGGTTTGCTCGCGCACAGCAACCAGCGACTCAAACCAAATCCACTGCGAGTCCGCTCTATGAACTGCTGAATTTTGTGATGGTGCGAGCGCCTCTGCTGCCCATCGAAGCCTATCTCGCATTGGGCGCTCAGATGAGCCAGTCTGAGATAGACAGCAGTTCAACTCATCATGCCTACTTCCAGAGTGGCTCCCTTGCACCAGCTGACCCGCGCATCAGGTGGGCCCTGGCGGTGGGAAGCAACGTATTACTGGATGACCTGGAACGGTCTTCACCTTCCAGTAAGGACGCTGGCCACCTCAAAGGGAAGTTGCTGCGCTTCCTGATTCGCATGTCAACCCGACCGACGCCCTTTGGACTTTTTGCTGGCGTTGCGCTGGGCCAGTGGGGAGAAGTGACCGATCTTGCTCTGGCGGTAGAGCCGCCGCACACGAGAACGCGACCGGACATGGCCTGGTTGCTCACCCTTGTTCAGGAATTAGAGTCTCATCTCGAAGTTCGCAAACATCTCCGTTTCGTCACGAATCCGACGGCCTTCATCCGTGGGGATCGGGTCTTCATGACGGAACGTTCCTCGATCGGGAAATCTGACTCGGCATTGGCGGTCTCTGTGCGAACATCAGGAGTGGTGAAAAGGGCACTGGCACTGGCTCGCGAACCCATCCCCTACCAGGACCTGGCAGACAAGTTGCTCTCGACAACGCCAGGGGCGACTTCTGAGAAAGTCGAACAACTCATCACTGGACTCTGGGAGCAAACAGTGTTACTCACCGATCTACGTCCACCATTGACGACTGACAGCCCGGCATGCTATGTCGTTCAACGTCTCAGCGATATTCCAGCCGCGAATGAAGCTCGCACGCACTTAGCCTCCATTTTAGAAGCGGCAGCGACCTACGATACACTGCCAGCAGAGGAGGGAGTAGCAACCTACCGACAACTGGTAGCCAGGGCCAATGAGGTGAACAAGGCCGTAGCCGAAACGCCTGTACAGGTAGACATGGCTCTTACGCTTCGCGGTCAGCATATTGCTCAGGCCGTCGGCGCAGAGGTAGTCCATGCCGCCCAATTGCTGCTCAGGATGACGCCATCACCCAATGGTCTGTCCTACTTCAACGCTTATCGCAGGGCGTTTGTATCTCGCTATGGACAGAACCGTGAGGTACCGTTATTAGAGCTGCTTGATCCCAATTTCGGGCTTGGCTCTCCAGCAACCTACAGCGGTGGCAATAACGGAATTGCTCAAGCCAAGGCGGCTCTGCGTTCGCAGACTCTGCTCGACCTTGCTACGAGTGCGTTGCATGATCATAAATCAGTCATAGAATTGGATGAGGATACGCTCAAACGACTTGAGACCTGGACTCCTTCGCTTGCGACGACTCCTCCCTCTTTGGATCTCAACGTCTTTGTTGCAGCTTCTTCCGTGGAGGCGATAGATGCGGGACAGTTCCAAATCATTATTGGTCCTAATCTTGGTGCTCAAGCGGCGGGAAGGAATCTGGGACGATTTGCCGACCTGGTTGGACCAGAAGCTCAGAAAGCGTTGAAGCGTGCTGCCTATGCTGAAGAGGCGCATACTCCAAATAAACTCCTGGCCGAACTCGTCTATCTTCCCCGGCGGCTCCACTCAGCAAACGTGGTCATTCGTCCAGCTGTACGCAGCCACGAGATTGCCATAGGGGTAAGTCCAGGCGTGGATACCTGCAAGGTGATTCCTCTCGATGAACTGGTGGTAGGTATTCGTGATAACCGCTTCTATGTCCGCTGGCTGGCAGAGGACACAGACATTGTGATCACCGCAGGGCATATGCTCAATACTATGCAGGCACCAGCAATTTGCCGTTTTCTGGCAGAACTGAGTCGAGAAAGTGCTGCCCAGTTGAGTTCCTTTGATTGGGGACCAGCCAGGAGCTTTCCATCGCTTCCTCGCGTGCAGGTGGGGCGGGTCGTGTTGCGCGAAGCTCAGTGGCGTATTGATACACTCACCCGTGGAGGGTTACTACCAGACTCGCCCAGAACCTTCAGGGAAGCACTTGAGGGCTGGCGGGAGCATTGGCAAGTCCCACGGTATGTGTACCTGAGCTTTGGCGATAATCGGCTCCTCCTGGATCTCAAGAGCGCAAGTCAGGTTGAGGAATTGCGCACAGAGGTACGACACCTGCGCGATGGCGGCTATCTCCTGCTGCAAGAAGCTCTTCCTGGACCTGACCAGGCATGGCTGCAAGGGCCAGAAGGGCATTATATGACAGAGCTTGTTGCGTCCGTAGTGCTACACCATGACCTTCTTCAGGGCACGTATGTCCAGAATAAGCAGGATAAGAATGTAGGAGCGTCTTCAAGTGCTCCATCTCATCAAGGTGAACCAGCTCCTGTTCCGCCTGCCCAGACTGCCTTAGCAGCCAACTGTTTGAGACCGCCCGGCAGCGAGTGGCTGTTCATCAAACTTTATTGCGCAAATACATTTGAAGAGGATCTGATTGCCTATCCCCTGCGCATATTTGCCGAGGAAGCTCTGGCTTCAGGATTGGCCAAGGAGTGGTTCTTTCTCCGCTACAATGACCCAGACCTGCATCTGCGGCTGCGCTTCCGTGGCGAGCCGGAGCGACTCACCAGTCAGTTACTACCCAAGCTCTGCATCTGGGCTACGAGATTGATGGATGAAGGTTTCTGCTCACGCTTCGTCTTCGACACCTACGACCGCGAGGTGGAGCGCTATGGAGGAACGGCTGGTACCCAGGTTGCGGAGTCAATCTTCGCTATCGATAGTCGCACGGTCAGTGAACTCATCTATCTTATCCAGGAGCGTGTGCTGAAATTAGATCGGATTACGCTGGCAGTCCTGAGCGCTGACAATCTTCTGGCGAGTCTTGGGCTTACTAAAACGGCTCGACTGCAATGGCTCCGGCAACATGTTACCTCCAGGAACGAAGTGGGCCAGGAGTATCGGCAAAGGAAGACAGTGTTGCGCTCATTGCTCCATGACCAGAGTCGATTGGTGAACGAATCAGATGGGGAGTCTGTTGTGCAAGCATTTACGACGCAATCCATCATGCTAGCCCCCATCGCAGAGCGTTTGCTGGGCCTGGCAGAGCAGGGCCAACTGAGTCAGACTATGGATATGCTCTTCAGTAGTTATATACATATGCACTTTAACCGACTCTTTGGCTCGGATCACTCTACCGAACGGAGAGCACTAGGGTTGCTTCTACGTACAAGAGAAGGTTTGGAGCGGTCATCTGTTGTCTGAATAAGGGGCCATAACATTTTTTCGTACAGGTGGCGGTATTGTCAATGTCAAGTACCTGTTTGTAGAAGTGAAATATTATTGATGGGCTATAGCGAGAAAAGACGTTGAAAGGCAATGAGAGGTGGGAGATATTTGTGATTATGCAACCAGTTTCACGCCAGTTACATCATTCCAGGTCTGGAAGCGGCCTTGTAAAGTAGCACGGTATTCCTCTGCACTCAACACATGTCGTCGTGGTTGAAACTGCCCAGAGATGGGCGCGATCAGCTGAGAGAAAGCGTTGGGCCTGTTTTGCCGATGTGAATTTCCGCATTTTCTTCTCTCGTAACTGTGTTGGTTGGTGCGAATTCTCTGCCCGATTGTTGAGGCGTTTGTGCTGCCGATGCTCTACTCCTGGCAAAATCTCGCGCTTGGCCGCCGCATAACTCTTTAGCTTATCAGTAATGATCACACGAGGAACGTATTGCAGTCCTTTGAGGAGCTTGCGAAAAAATCTCTTGGCAGCCTTTTTGTTGCGTCGACTCTGGACCAAGATATCGAGCACGTTGCCGTCCTGATCTACTGCTCGCCACAGATAGTGGCTCTCGCCGCCAATGGTGAGGAAGACTTCATCCATATGCCATTTGTCCCCACAGCGAGGGCGACGACGACGCAATTCATTGGCATAGGTCTGCCCAAACTTCAAACACCATTGTCGAATCGTTTCCTAGGTCACGACAATCCCTCGGTGTGCCAAAGCTCTTCAACATTGCGAAAACTGAGCGAAAAGCGGAGATACAGCCAGACAGCGTGACTGATAATTTCAGGTGGGAAGCGGTAGCCTTTGTAATGGGGAGCAGTGATGGTTGTTTCCATGCAATCAGTATGCCAGATCTTCTGCACTTCGGCAAGTTGACAATACCCTCGCTTCTCTGGCTTGCCATCGGCATCTATGTAGTACACATTTAATAGCAAGGTATCCACCCCACGACCGACCAGCTTGGCCACTTTGTTACCTCCTCTCAACACCTGCATATGTTTCCTCTCTGCCTAAACTCGATATGCCATCACGTACCGTCAAGACGTTTTCTCCTTGCATCATTTTTCCGCCTTTCACAAGCTGAGCACCTTCACCTGCAAAAAAACCAGACGCAAACGTACATCATGTAGCGAGCAGATCTATTAAGAACTGAACTTGACTCGCAACCGTACCTCTCTCATTCAGAAAAGGAGCAACACAATGGATGAGCCCCTCTGTCCACCGTGGTGGCCCAGAATTCTTTGGGACCTGCACTACATTCCCCGACCAGGTGGCGTGAACCCGGTCAACTACCCACCAGTGGTAGATGACATCATGGCCTCTCTGACTATTCACACCATGTCCTACCTCTTGCTCGATCAGAAAGCGGCACAGCAATACCGCTCAATGGCCGAGGAGCAGATAGCACAAGGTGCCCGAAGCATGAGCCGATTGCACGAAGAGGCAGCGGCAAGTAGGCGTGGACCTACCGAGTTGGGGACAGGAGAGTAAGAGGAGAGCCTTGCAGCGTGCCATGTGCGATGTGCATGCGGAGTGCTCCACAACCCTTGCTTGCACATGCCCATCACACGCTTGTTCTTTTTGGAGTTCTAGGTGCGCGGTATACTTGGTCCGCGCCCAAAAGGAAGGCCGGGCGTGCTCGCGGCGGCACCCCTGGAGTGCCGCCGCGAGCACGCCCGGCCAACCACCCCACACCACCATCCAAGAAGAGGCACTGCTTGCGCGGCCTTGAAAGCCCCACCCCACCAGTGCCACGCCTGCGGGGGCGATGCCGCCCTTGATTTAGCTCCCGCTATTGTGACAAAAGTCCTGTTGCGTTGACCTTGCATGAGGAAAGGAGTACATCTTCCTCATTCGCTACTAGTGCTTACTTGGCCGTCCTCTGGGCCGCTCCCTACATTGCTCAGTTGGATACGCATCAAGCCAACATACGACTTGAAGCATGGAAAAATACAAGTGATAGCAGTCTTCAACTGGTCTTGGAAGCGCTTCTGGCAGAGTCTAATTCGTTCTCTGCCTGTAATAGTGCTTTAGTACTACAGCCACACTTAGGCAGCTAAGCGAGCAGCTCGCCGTTTGATATGTGATTGTTTGGCTCTGGCCTGATGTCGCCTGCGCCAGTGTGACCAGTACAAAACGCCTTCCGGCGCCGCAGGTGTTTGCCACACCAGCCGCGAAGCCGCAGTCGGCGCACTTCGGGGACCGTCAGGGGAAGGAGCTGAGCGGCTTCGTGCTCCTGAAACTAGGCCCCCTTTTTTGCCCGGCCACTTTGACCACCGTCAAAAACGCCAGG
>WNGK01007223.1_pt1 | contig 11667 bp, 9 predicted proteins | sample 5400601 | NCBI WGS metagenome assembly WNGK01 (sample SAMN13153376, study PRJNA577476) | soil metagenome | isolation source: 60 cm soil or saprolite under Garry oak tree replicate 1 | place: USA:California | collected 2016-06-15
TGCTCGGCTACTTCGACCCGATCGTGGTGTCCGGCGACCACGGATACCGCAAGCCGGACCGGCGGCTGTTCCAGGCCGCCCTGGACGGGATGAACGTGGCCGCCGGGAACGCGATGTACGTCGGCAACGACATGCACCGCGACATCTTCGGCGCGCGCGAGGCCGGCCTGACCACGGTGATGTTCGATTCCGACCAGGGCAAAAAGGCCTACAGGGACTGCGTGCCCGACTACACGATCACCGACTTGCGTGACTTGCTGGTGATACTCGGGGTGCAAGAGTGATGGGCGAGGTGATAGGGGCCGGAGGTGTGACTGGGACGCGGACAAATACATAACGACCTACATAATCCGAACGATGCGGAGCGTTACGCCCACCGCATACCTTGAGCCTCGGTGAGGCTTGGGCTGTACCACTGAGCATCTATTGCTGCTGCTAAGAGCGCTTCTGGTGGGGGAGGGCAGCCCGCCTCGCCGATTTTTCAGGCCCCGTGATTGCGCTCTGTTCCGGGGTCTTACTTTGCGTGACTTGGACTCGTTTTCCCCGGAAGTCACTCCCTCAGGTTTACGCTGAGCAGGAGTTCGCCGGTGCCCCGAGGGAAAATGACGTGGACGAGATCCAGGCACACCTGCCCGAGGAACCGAATAGCTTCATCGGCCGGGAGCAGGAACTCGTCGAGCTGCGCCAGCTGCTGCGCCGGACGCGCGCGCTGACCCTGTGCGGTCCCGGGGGCATCGGCAAGACCAGGCTCGCGCTGCGGCTGCTGACCTCGGCCGCGGTGGAGTTCCCGCACGGGGTCTGGTTCGTCGAGCTGGCCGACCTGCAGCAGGGCGACCTGCAGCAGGCCGACCTGGTGGCCGCGCGCATCGCGGCGGCCATGGGGATCACCGAGGAGGCCGGCCGACCGCTGCTCGAGACGCTCGCCGAGGCGCTGCGGCCGCGGCAGCTGCTGCTGGCCCTGGACAACTGCGAGCACCTGCTCGACGCGTGCGCCCAGGTCGGCCGGCACCTGCTGGCCAGCGCACCGGGGCTGCGGCTGCTGAACACCAGCCGGGAGCCGCTGTCGGTGGCGGCCGAGACGATCTGGCGGGTGCCGCCGCTGTCGGTGGCCCCGGCGGGCTCGGATCCGGCGGACTCGGATCTGGCGGCCTCCGATCCGGCGTCCATCTCCGGCGGGGACCGCTTCGAGGCGGTCCGGCTGTTCGCCGACCGGGCCGCGGCCTCCCGCCCCGGGTTCGCCGTCGGCCCGGACAACATCGCGGCCGTCACCTCGATCTGCCGCGCGCTCGACGGCATGCCGCTGGCCATCGAGCTGGCCGCGGCCCGGGTCCGGGCGCTTTCTGTGGACCAGATCAGCGCCCGGCTGGACGACAGGTTCGGGTTGCTGACCGGGGGCGACCGGTCGGCCGCGCCGCGCCAGCGGACCCTGCGCGCCGCCATCGAGTGGAGCTACGAGCTGCTCACCGTCCCCGAGCGGGCACTGTTCCGGCGGCTGTCGGTGTTCACCGGCTGGTCGCTGGAGATGGCCGAGCAGGTGTGCGCCGACGAGGACATCCGGGCCGCCGAGGTGCTTGGCCTGACCGCCGCGCTGGTGGACAAGTCGCTGGTCGTGCTCGACCCGGAGGTGCTCGGCCAGGCGCGGTACCGGATGCTGGACACCATCAGGGAGTACGCGGCCCTGCGCCTGGCCCACGCCGGGGAGTCGGCGGTGGTCCGGCTCAGGCTCCGCGACTACGTGCTGCGGACCGCCGAGCACAACCTGGCGATCGGGATGGCCCGCATCCCGGCCCCCTGGGCCACCCGCGTCGACGTCTTCCGCCGCTACGACGTCGACGCCGGCAACGCGGCCCGGGTGCTGAACTGGTGCCTGGAGCAGGGCGACGCGGAAGCGGGGCTGCGGATCTGCCTCGCGGTCAGCCCGTGCTGGATCGTCTGGGGCACGTTCGGCGAGGGCGGCGAATGGCTGCGCTCGTTCCTGGCCCTGGACATGTCCGCCGTCCCGGCCTGGGTCCAGGGCGCGGCCACGGTGGTGCACGCCCAGCTCGCCCTGCCCAGCGATCCCGCCGCCGCCTCGGCGCTGGCCGCCGAAGGGCTGAAGCTGTGCCGCGAGGCCGCCGACGGGTACTGGACGGCGGTGGCGCTCAACCTGCTCAGCGAGATTACCCTGCACACCGGGCGGATCGACGAGGCGACGGCCTGCGCGGACGAGGCGCTGGCCATCGCGCAGGCGGCCGGCGACGGCTGGAACGAGGGCTACGCGCTCGGCACCCGGGCGGCCATCGCGGCCCGCCGCGGCAAGCTGCGCGAGGCCGAGCAGCTGGCCACCGCATCGGTCAGCGTGATGCGGCGGATCGACCAGCAGTGGGGTGCCGCCCGGGCCCTGCTCGGCCTGGGTGACCTGGCCAGGTTCCGCAGCCACCCGGGCGAGGCGCACGGCTGGTATGTGGAGGCGCTGGCCATCCTGCGGGAGATCGGCGCCCGGCCGGAGATCGCCCGCTGCCTGGCCGGGCTGGGCCGGGTGGCCATGGACCTCGGCGCGACCGAGCAGGCCAGGCGGCACCTGACCAGGAGCCTGCGGCTCAGCCACGCCACCGGAGCCCGCATCAGCGTGGCCCGCGGCCTGGAGGCCTTCGCGGCCCTGGCCGGGCACGAGGGCCGGCCCGAGCCGGCCGTGCAGCTGGCCGGGGCGGCGTCCGCGCTGCGCGAGACGGCGGGCCTGCCGCCGCTGCCCGGCGCGCGCATGGAGGGCTACCTGGCCCCGGCGCGCCGCCTCGGCGACGCCGCCGTGGCCCGGCTGTGGGCCAGCGGCCGGGCGCTGACCAGCGAGGCCGCGGTCGCGCTGGCCCTGGCTGGGCCGGCCCCGGACACCCCGGCGCAGCCGGCGACGGCCGGAGCGGGACAGTCGGCGGCGCCCGGAGCGGCCCCGGACGGGGAGAGCCCGGCGCTGACCGTGGTGGGCAGCTACCAGGTGGCTTCGGCGCCGCCGAGCTCGCTGACCCTGCGGGAGCACCAGATCGCCGAGCTGGTGGCCAGCGGCCGCAGCAACAAGGCCATCGCGGGCGAGCTCTCCATCAGCCACACCACCGCGGCTAGGCACGTGGCCAACATCATGGCCAAGCTGGGCTTCAACTCGCGGACCCAGATCGCCGCGTGGATCGCGAACCGGGCGCAGCGACCCGGCCAGGCGGGCGGCCCAGGCGAACCCGTCTAGCGAGTGAAATCCTGCTGGACATGGTGACTGCCGGATAATGTCCTGCAGAGGGTTCGGTATTCAGGAAAATAAATATCCACAGGGTGTATCAGATGGCGCTGAGCGGCTCTCTGAGTTAGAAACAGATGATTATCACCCGACCGAGGTGCTGATGATCATGGTGGAGAACAAGCTGGCCGGGACCGGCCATGCGTGACGACCCGCACGTCGTCGCGCTCGTTACCCGCGCGGCCGGGGGCGACCAGGACGCGTGGCACGAGCTTGTCGACCGCTATGCGCCATTGGTGTATACAATCTGCACCCGGTACCGGCTGAGCAATCATGACATCGAGGACGTGGGGCAAAATGTCTGGCTCTTGCTGGTGGAACAGCTCGGCAAGCTCCGTGAGCCCGCCGCGTTGCCCGGCTGGCTGGCGACGACCACCGCGCGCGAATGCCTGCGCGTCGTGACGGCGGCGAATAAATCCGAGCGGCTGGGTACAGGGCTGGACGACTCCGTAATGTTCGTGAACGACACGGTGATCGACGAGGAGATCCTGGTGGCTGAGCGGAACGCGGCGCTGCACGCGGCCTTCGCCGAGCTGCCACCCCGCTGCCGGCAACTGCTGTCGATGCTCATCAGCGACCCGCCGCACCCCTACGTGGAGATCCACGCGAAGCTCGGTATCCCGGTCGGCAGCATCGGGCCGCAGCGCGCCCGCTGCCTGGATCGGATGCGCCGGTCGAGCGCCCTCGCCACCCTCGGTGAGGGCGAGCAAAAAATCGACATCCGGGGAGGCGAGCCAGGTGCGTAACGGCTGGGACGACGATCGGCTCCTGGCGGCCCTGAGCGAGGCGATGAAGGCCCGCGAAGCCGTCCCCTCGTGGTTCATCGAGACGGGCAAGAACGCCTTTGCCTGGCACAACATCGACGCTGAGCTGGCGCAGCTCACCTACGACTCCAACGAGGACCGGCGCGAGGCCGCGGTGACGCGGTCGGAGACGGCCTTGATCCGGTCGCTCACCTTCACCTCCGCCCATCTCAGCCTGGAGCTCGAGGTCACCGGAAACTCGCTGCTCGGCCAGCTCCTCCCGCCGGGGACCGGGACGCTCGAGATCCATACCAGGTCGGGCGAGATCAGCACGACCGAGGTAGACGAGATCGGCCGCTTCGCGGTCGATCCCATCCCGGACAGCCCGTTCCGGCTGCGCTGCCGGACGGTCGACGGCACCGACGTGCTGACGGGATGGATCACGATCTTAGGGGTTCGGCTCGCGGGGGGCCGGGTTGCCGTCGGGATAGTTCGGTTGCCTGGGCCGCAACACCGCTGACAGGATCCTGGCCATGCCCACTTCTCCGCCCATGATGGAACCGACCTCGCTTACCACGTACTGGGAGAGGGCATCCCGGTGATCTGCCTACCGGGCGGCCCGATGCAGGACTCGGTTTACCTCGGTGAACTCGGCGGCCTGGCAGAAGCGGCAACCGCGACGTTCCTGGGCTGAAGGCCTGGCTGGCGGAGGTAGCGGCGCAGGTATCCGGGGCGCAGGTGGCTGGCGCGTGCCAGCCGCCGCAGGTAGGACGCCGGGCCGAGCCGGAGGAATTCTTAGGGGTGTTCGGCAGCGGGGTGCTTGTCCGGTCGCTGATGCGACGCGACCTCGTCGACGAGTACGTGCTGCAGCTCCACCCGCTGGTGCTGGGATCGGGGCGCCGCCTGTTCCCCGATGGAGTCCCGCCCGCCACTTTCCGGTTGGTCGACTCCGTGACGACGACCACCGGCGTGATCATCGCGACGTACCAGCCAGCCCCGCATATCTGATCATCCGACACTGGCGCGGCGTCTGCGTCCCTCGCCCAGGTCAACTGAGACTGCGCCACATCAACGAGACGGGACATCGAGCCTGCCTGGGCCCGGACACGCGGGCGCCCGGCCGGGGCATAGTTGCGCTCCGAATTTTCGCAAGTTTGTGTATTAAATCGGCCGCAGGGCCCTCCGTGTAAGCAGTCGAGTCCGCGGGGGCCGGGGGGACCCGCGGACTCGGCGGGGGGACCCAGACTTCTCTTCGTATGTGGCCGGGCGCAATATACCGTTTTGTCCTTTTTGCTGGGCTGTGTCCGATGCCTTGTGTGGTTGATAGGGGTTATCCCTTGGCGCTGGCCGCGCGCTTGACGGCTGATTCGAGGGCCGGCAGCGGGAGCCAGCCGTCGTGCGACCAGATGATCTTGCCGGAGGCGGACACCAGGGTGAACCAGGGCTGATCCTGGACCTGGTAACCATCGGCCACCCGCCCGGTGGCGTCCAGGGCCACCGGGTAGTCCAGCGAGGTGCCGAGGCTGCCCAGGTAGGAGCGGACGGCCTGGGCGGAGGGCTCGACCACCGTCTCGTCCACCGCCGCCAGCTGCGGCAGGCCATCGCGGCGGGCCGCCGTCACGTAGGCGTTGGCGCTGAGGAGTTCGGACTTCAGGTCCGAGACTTCGGACAGCCAGGTGGCGAAGAACATGACCAGGCGCGGCTGCCCCGGTCCCAGCGCGACGGTGCCGCCCCCGGTTTTAGCGGACGGCAGCGTGAGGTGATCCGCGGGACCCTGCCCGGCGATGGACGCGAGTGACTGCTGGCTGGCGACCTTGGGGTGATCGGGCAGCAGGCCGGCAATCTCGTTCGCGAGCACCTGGGCGAACTGCCCGACGCTGGAGTAAGCCATCTGCGTCAGGTAGAGCTTGCGCTCCCGGCCCTGCTGATCGATCAAGAACAGGGCCGGGGTGTGGTCGATCTGCCCCTGCTCGATCTGGACGGCGATGTGGTACGAGCCCCAGATCGCCTTCAGCTGAGCCAGCGAACCGGTCAGGAAGTTCCACTGGTTGACCAGGCCGTGGGTCCGCGAGTAGGAGAGCACATCCGCGACGCTGGTGGCGTCGGGGTTGGCGTCCACGCCGAGCAGCTGGACCTGGTTACCCGCCGCCCCGAGCAGCTGCTTCGCCTGCATCATGCTCTGCGTGGTCAGCGGGCAGACCGTGGTGCACTGGGAATCCTCGAAGGCCAGCATGACGACCTTGCCGCGGAATTGGCTCAGCGACATCGGCTGGCCGAACTGGTTCTGCAGCCGGAAGTCCGGCGCCGGGTGCCCGCCGAGCGAGCTCCCGAGGTCCAGGTTGGGGTTGTTTATCGCGGCAGTGTCCGGCCCCGCGGACTGCGAGCCCCCGGACTGCGAGCTGGCCGACGAGCCGCTGCATCCGGCCAGACCCGGCAACCCGCCGAGGACGCCGAGCAGGGCCACGGCTGACAGCGCGGCGCGCGCGCGGAACCTGTTCATAGCGGGAACAGCCTACTGCGGGCAATTCGCTTCATCTCAGCCGGCTACTACAGTCTGTAGGATTCAGCCGGACCACCGGAGGCTATCGGGTTCGCCTGAGGTGGCTCCAGCGGGTTCACCGGTTCGTCGCCGACGATCACGGCCCCGCCGTGCCCCCAGGAGAGGTACCGGTACGTCAAGTTGATCAGCGCGGTCACGCGGTTGCGCCCGCCGAGCAGGTAGACCAGATGCAGGGCGAACCAGGCCAGCCAGGCGAGGGTGCCGCGTATCCGCAGGCCGCCGGCCAGCTGGACCACGGCGGACCGGCGGCCGATCGTGGCCATGGTGCCCTTGTCGTGGTACTTGAACGGCTCGGTGGCGGTACTGTCTTCCGGCTTGCTCTCCAGCTTGGCGATCTGCGCCGCGGCATGCCGCCCCATCTGCAGGGCCGGCTGGGCGAGCTGCGGCGTGGGATCGTCGGGATTCACCGCGATGTCGCCCACGGCAAAGATCCTGTCCTGGCCCTGCACCCGCAGGTCCGGCCCGACCACGATGCGGCCGTTCTTGCCCTGCGGCAGGCCCCAGCCCGCCACCGCCGGGGCTGCCGCCACGCCGGCCGCCCACACGGTGATGTCGCTCGGCAGGTCCTCCCCGTCGACGAGCCGCACCTGGTTCGCGGTGACCTCGCCGATGCGGGTGTTCAGCCGCACGTCGACGCCGCGGGCCAGCAGCTGGGCCTTGGCGTACTCGCGCAGCTTCTCGTGGAACGGCCCGAGCAGCGACGGCGCCATCTCGACCAGCCGGACGTGCACCCGGACCGGGTCTACGTCGGGGAAGGTGGCGCCGAGCACGGTGCCGCGCAGTTCGGCCAGCGTGCCAGCCAGTTCCACGCCGGTGGCCCCGCCGCCGACCACGGTGACGTGCAGGTCGCCGCTGTCCACGCTGAGCCGCTCGAAGCCCGCCATCAGGTGGTCACGGAGCACGAGGGCGTCGGTCCTGGTGTACAGGCCGAACGTGTTCTCCGCCGCGCCCTTGATGCCGTAGAACGCGGCCGACACGCCGGTAGCCAGGATGAGGTAGTCGTAGCCGAGATCGCGGCCGTTGGTGAGCTTGATCCGGCGGGACGCCGAGTCGATCGCGGCCAGCTCCCCGCGCCGGTAGACCGCCCCGTAGCGCCGCGCGAAGCCGCCTGCCGGGTAGGCGACATCGCCGGGGTTCAGCCCTCCGGTGGCGACCTGGTAGAGCAGCGGCTGGAAGGTGCTGTACAGGTGGCCGTCCACCAGGGTCACCCGCAGGCCCGCGCGGGTGAGCCTGGAGATGGCGGACAGGCCGCCGAATCCCGCGCCGCAGATGACCACGTGCGGCGCGTTCGGGTCAGCCTGACGTCTTCTCGCGATCGTCCTCACCTCCGGCCCTCATCACAATGTCCCATTGGTCGCCGCGCTTCTCTACGTATAGCCGGAACGCATGGCGGTCTTGTTCCGTATACGGCGGTGGGGCCAGGCTTCGCGGCCACAGCCGGTAAGCCCTCACCACGTTGATCTCGACGGCGTACAAGGTGAGCTGGGCCTGGAGGTAGAGCCAGGCGATCAGCCCGAGCACGAGGGCGAACGTGCCGTACAGCGGTGAGGCGTGGGCAAGCTGATGTGACAGGAAGTAACCACCGAATGCCTGCAGTATCTGCCAGATGACCGCGCTGATAGCCGCGCCGAGCCACAGTTGCCGCCAGGTGATCTCGCGCGCGGTGCCGAGCATGAAGCCCAGCCAGAACAGCCCGAAGTTCAGTACCAGCGATACCGCGAAGGCAAGCACGGACGAGCCAGCGCCGAGCAGGACGCGTCCGGTGCCGGCCGCGAGCCCGGACAAGATCGTGGTGGCGATGAAGCCCAGGCCGATCACGATGATCAGGGCGGCACTGCGCAGCCATGACCAGGGGAACCCGGGGCGGCGGGCAAAGGGGATCTCCCAGACCGAGTTGAGCGCGTTCTGCAGCGAGTTCGCGACTCCCAGCGACCCGATGAACGTCCCCACCAGGCCGACCGCGAGCGCGATCCCAGTCTGGTTCAGCCGGCCGATGCTCTGATCGACCAGGGCGATCGCCGGGTACTTGTCCAGCGCGTTCTGCACCGTTTGCTTCAGCTCTTCATTGTTCTTCAGCACGATTTCCAGCACGGTCAACAGGACGAGCAGCAGCGGGAAGATCGCGACCAGGGCGGAGTACGCGATCAGCGCGGCGAGGTTGCCCGCCTGGTCGTCGCCGAACTTCTTCCACACCGCGACCGGCACGGCCAGCCAGGCATGCCGCTGCTGAAGCTTGTCCGCGGCTCGGAGGGCTCTTTCCGCCATGTTCATAGCGAGGAAGACGTACCCGGCCGTAGCGGCATCCATCCACCGGAACCTGGGTCGCGTTACCGCAGGCCATCACGGGGTTACGGACGATGTGCTACACGAAGGTGCTACAAATTGAGGGCGACCAGCTCGGGACGCAGACACCCCTGGCCGGTCCCGCTGCCCCCGCCCGAGGCCGGCGGGCTGGTGCCGGAGCCCGGGGTGGCGGGGGCGGAAGAGGCAGGCTGGGTGGAAGGGGCCGAAGGGGTCGAAGCAGCCGATCCGGATGCGGGTGGCGTGGAGGCGGATCCGGACGACGCCGGCGGGGAGGACGTGCTCGGCTGGGTCGGCGAGCTCGATGCCAGCTCGGCGCAGGCCGCGATGACCACCAGGCCGCCGGCCAGGTCGGCGCTGCCGCCGACGCCGCTGAGGTCGACGAAGTAGTGCGGCCAGGGCAACCCGGCCGCGGCCAGCGTGACCCGCTGCACCGCAATGTCGTAACCCCAGGCGCCTCCGTTCCCGCCCTGGTCGAGCCCGAGCGCCACGCCGTTCCTGACCACGTACACCCCGGCGGCGCCGTTGACCGCGGAGCCTGACGCGGTCCCCTTGACCCGGCCGGTCTGCGGGTCGACGCCGACCAGGTTGGATCCCTCGGTGAGGTAGATCCGGCGCGGGCGGCGGTCGGTGCCTTCCGGCACGGCGCCGCCAGCGGACCACAGATAGCCTCCGGTGCTGCCGTTGTACGCGGTCACCCCGGCCGCCGAGGAGAACAGCACCGCGCCGTCGAAGGCGGTGCTGAGCGTGCCGTGGAACGACAGGCCCTCGAGCGGCGGGACGACAAGCTCGGAGCCGGTCGCCAGGTCGATCCGGCGCAGCGCGGTGACCGGGGCCGAGCCCACGAACCCGCCGGCTGACTCGGCCACGTAGAGCCAGTTGCCGTCGGTACGCCACGCCTGCGCGACCGGGCCGGTGGGCCGCTGCCAGCGGATGTGCCCGGTCGCGTTGTCGTAGCTGGTCACCGCGGTCGCGCCGACGACGACGGTGTATTCGGAGTTGCCCGCGACCGCCCCGCCGAACACCGACGCCGGGTACCGGCCGACCTGGGCGCCGTCCGCATCGGAGATGACCACCTCGGTGCGGCGCCGGGCGCCGGCGCTGCCCGCGGGCCGGTAGGAGACACCCGCGGTGACCTCGCCCGGCCAGGCGCGCACCGACACGATGGCGGCCCCGGCCGGGAAGCCGGTCAGCGTGTCCTGCCATTTCAGGGCGCCGGTCCTGGACGAGTACGCGGACAGGGTCAGCCCGGCGCCGACCGCGGCGACGCCGCCGCCGACAGAGGCGTAGGCCAGGCCGGAGGCCGGCACCGTACCGGTCAGCCCCAGGGCCACGTCCCACGCGCCGGACAGCGGGGTCTTCCACCTGACCATGCTGGGCACGGACCCGGGGCGGCAGCCGGCCCGGCAGGCGGCCGCGGGCGGCGCGCCGACCGCACCCTGGACCGGGTAAGGCGCCAGGGCCACGCCGAGCAGGGCCGCGCCTAGCACCCAGCGGCGCAGCCGCGCCGATTTACCCGCCGTGCCCAGGCGGATCCGGCCGAGGATGCCATGCGCGGCCCGGCGGCGCATCCGGCCGAGGGATCGCCTGGCGGCCCCTCGGCGCGGCCGGCCGACGCCCCCTCGGCGCGGCCGGCCGGGCATCGCGCGCCCCCGCTGTTGCCTCACAACCACCACCGTAGGAGAACTCCGGCAGTGAAATGCTGCCGATCACACCAAACGTGATCGGGCCGGTGCTGGCCCGGCGGACCGGCCGTCGGCCTTACCGATAACGTGGGACGCGTTCACCCCAGGGAACCCCGTCCGCCTCGCCGAGGAGATTACGCCATGACCAACCGCGCGCCGCTCCCCTACGACTTCCTGCCTGCCGTCCCGTCGTTCGACCTACGCAGCGATGACGTCGCCGATGGCCAGATGATGTCGGGCAATCAGGTCTTCGACGGGTTCGGCATGACCGGGGGAAACATCTCCCCGTCGCTGCACTGGTCCGGTTTCCCGGCGGAGACCAAGAGCTTCGCGGTTACCTGCTTCGACCCGGACGCGCCGACCGGCTCGGGTTTCTGGCACTGGATCGTGCTCGGCATTCCCGCCTCGGTGACCGAACTGGAAACGGGCGCGGCCGGCACGGACGGCTCGGGCCTGCCCAAGGGTGCGTTCCACGTCCGCAACGACTATGGCGCCAAGGACTTCGGCGGCGCGGCCCCGCCGGCCGGGGACCCGCCGCACCGCTACGTGTTCGCGGTGCACGCTCTCGACGTTGAGTCGCTGGACGTCAACGACGAGATCTCGCCGGCCGTGGCGGGCTTCAACCTGCGCTTCCACACCATCGCCCGGGCCGTGATGATCCCCGTGTTCGGGCACTGAATGTTCGGGCACTGAGTGTTGGGGCACTGAGTGTTCGGGGCACTGATCAGGACGCGCGCTCGCCGCAGCGGGCGGCGTCGTAGCCGGGCAGGCTGGCCAGCTGGGCCAGCAGCCACGGCGAGGTGAGCACCTTCAGCAGGCCCTGGATCTCGCGGGACGCGGCGTGCTTGGCCGGCAGCACCAGGTCGAAGCGCTCCTCGGCCAGCGGAATGAAATCGAGCCCGTAGACCAGCGCGGCCGGCTCGCTCGACACGCCGGCGTCGGCGAGACCGCCGACGATGGCCGCCGCCACCTGCAGGTGGCCGGCGGCCCGGCTGTCGTAGCCGGGGAGCTCGGCCGGGTCTAGGCCGAGGCGCAGGCGCTCCCGGTCGAGCAGCGTGCGCGCCTGCGCTCCCGGCTCGCGGTTGACCAGCCGCAGCCCGCGGGCGGCCACGTCGTCGA
>WNGK01016072.1_pt1 | contig 11666 bp, 3 predicted proteins | sample 5400601 | NCBI WGS metagenome assembly WNGK01 (sample SAMN13153376, study PRJNA577476) | soil metagenome | isolation source: 60 cm soil or saprolite under Garry oak tree replicate 1 | place: USA:California | collected 2016-06-15
CGCTGGGACGGTGTTGATGAGCGTGCGGGCGGCTTCCTGTAATTGAGCGAATCGGTCAACGGAGACTCCACCGCCGCGGGCGCCACCGAAACCACCACCGCCGGGAGTGCTCTGGGCAGCGCCGAAGCTGATCGATCCAGTGACGCCCACGGAGAACGAATCCCAACTCTTGCCGGAATAAGGGAACGAGAAGTTGTGCAGAGTTAGTTGCGGGTCGCTCATCTCTTTGCCAAACTCCGAGTCCCACTGCGGAGCCAGATTTTCAGCGCGGTAACCCGCTCCCTCCGGTGTGAAGCGCAGGGTGTGCCGAACGAGATCGAACATATTGGCTTTTCCGAACACACCTTCATTCAGCGTCATCACGATCAGGTCTCCCTGCGTCGTGACTGTGCCGATGGACCGCCCCGGTTCCTGCCGCGCCTGGCTGTACGTCACACTACCGCGCGAGAGAACCCCGAAAACGCAGAGGACGAATACAATCAGCCATGCGCTCTTTGAGAGAAACCACGTCCTTCGCTTCATATCATGTCCGCGTCTTTTCAAATTTACCGAAACCAGATCATCCTCGACGATCAACTCAGCAGTCCAACCACTTCGTAGACCTTCTCGTTGCCAGTCTTAATGATGACCGTGTCGTTGTGCGGGCCACCGATGGTTCCGGGCCGGCTGTTGACTGTGACTGACTGGAGTGTGCTCTGAGATGGAAGGCGAAGTTTTACGTATAATTCCTTCGGCTCGCCTGGGCGCGGGAGTTCTACTTTTGCGAAGAGTCTCTTGGCATCCAGGTTGGTGAGCAAACTGAAGTTTACTCTACCCCAGCGCGTGGGCGCTTGATCGATTTTGATCTCTTTTCCGGAGGCGACCCAATCGCGCGGCAGGCCTTTGCCTAGATAGAGTCGATCTTCATCCGAGTCTTCCAGTACCAGCATCCAGCGCACCAGCAAGGGAATCGTCTGCTGAGCAGGTATGCAGAAGGTCGCGGTGCCGCCGTTGATGCCGGCGACCTCACCGGCGGTCCAGCTTCCGCGCGTGTGATCGTGATAGCGATGCGCGTACAGAAACAGCAGGAACTCTTCGATGCGATCAAGGCGCAAAAGCATCTGAGCGTAGCCGTAGGAGATGAAACCAAGAATCGCACGGCTTCCCGGTCGCGCCACGCCGACATTGGCAACAACACCGATGGTCGTCGCTCCGTAGGCCCGCATGCAATCAATCACCAGGTTCGCCAAGTGTGGCGGCAGCATGTCGGCTTGAAGCAGCTCGGTGTAGGGACGATGCGGCCACTGCTGCGGGCTTGGTCGTTCCTGGGCCATGGACTCGCGAAAGGTCAGCTTGGCTCCCGGCAAAGGTCCGATGTAAGGAGGTTTCATCTCCTTCTTAATATTCTTTTCGATGCTGGCGACGGTCGCGTCTTGAAGGAGCTTGCTGCGCTTTACCCAGTCCTGAGCCTCTGCGCGCATCCGGGCGTCGGACTTAAGGCGAGACGTATCCAACCAGGCCCGGGCAATATCTTTGAATCCTCGCGCGGCGAATGCGCTATTCGCGAAATACGGTTGCCACCAAACTTTGGGATCCGGCGCCAGGCAAGCGTCAGACTCACTCCAACCGTGAATCAGTCCGTAACCTGGATTGTCCTGCGGCAGTCGTAAGCTTTCATTGTGAAGCTCGGCAAGTAGCCCTGCGGTGGCTCGAATCTTCGAGCGATGTTTGGCAATCAACTCGGCGTCGCGAGTGTAATTGAAATAACGCGCCAGCAACGATAGCGTCAGGCCGAACTGTGCCGTCTCGGGGCCGCGCATGTTGACCATGCCCTTAGCGTCGACGAAATCAGTGAAGTAGTTGTCGATAAACTTTCGCGCGGTCTCAAAGCGGCCCCATTCAAGTTGCGTGTAAACAGACATCGTGAAAATGTCCTGGAAGCCATCGTATTCCGAGCCGAAGTAGTCCCTATCCACCGCGCCGTACTTCGGATAGACGCCACCGGGACGGATCATCAGCTCTTTGGCGAAGGTGTGTTTGGACATATCGATCCAAACATTGTGCGGCAGCGATGCGGGCGCGAAGTCGCCAAGCTGACGATCCCAATAGTCGGCAAAGATCAGTAGCGCGCGATAGAAGTCTTCAGGTTTGGGATCAGTGCGACGAGGAGGGAAAGGCGGATAGCTATAGCCATAAATGGCCTGGGTCAGCTTGCCGTTTTCAATCCGCGTGGTGCGATGCCACGTCTGCACGATGAATTTGTCGCGCGCTTGCACGTCGCCAAAAACGATCACTTCATAATAAACACCTTCTGAGACCAGCATGATTTTTCGCACCGCCGGCATCCAGCCACCCACGAGGCCATCGAGCACCTTTCCCTGATTGACTGCGTTGCGCAGATCGGGAGCGACTTGGATCGGATGATAAGTACGCGTGTTGCCGCCGTAGTAAACGGGAGCGACGTCGTAGGCCTCGACGGTGCCAACGAACGTGGTCCAGCGGGTGCGCGGATTCGCAATCGCAGGCGCGCCCGCAGGCGGATCGCCGCCACCTGCGAGCAGACGATCAGCAAGCAGATCCTTGTCTGCAAGACCGATGTCGTTCATGCTGATTCCAAAGTGAGCAGGCTCGGCCTCTGCAAACGTAGCTTCAGCACTTTTCCCCAGGACTCGCGCCGCACCGCTCGATGAAATAAAAGTCAGGACGCCCTCGCGCGTGCGCAGATCTTCATAGACTCTCCAAGTGGTTGTGTCTATTTTGAATGTGCAGACGAGCGTGTGGCCTTCGATGTCCGCCGTTGTAACGACTTCCGCCACCGCCGCCATCGTCATTGTTCCGCTCAGCTCTGCCGTTTTGCAAATGTACTCGACGCCTGCTGCGACCACTGCGACATTTTGTAAGAAGTCTCGTCTGTTCATAGTCTCTCGAACCGTCAGGATTCTGGTTGCATTCAGAATTACCTTAGAAGAAAGCCCGGTCCGACGAGCAGCCCGGGCTTGGGAAAAGCTCTTGCGCCGGAGTCTCTAGAAGCTAAGCGTGGCGCGCAGGTTCACCGTGCGGCTTCCGGTCGGAGCACCGACAACGCCGAACGTCTGGCTGAAGACGTTTGTATCCGGGAAACCCCACCGCGGATGATTCAGGACGTTATTGAAGCTGGCATACACTTGTAACCGCCCTTGCTCCGTAAGCGAAAATGTCTTGATCAGCGCAATATCCCATTGAAAGGTATTGCGGTCGCGGAGAAACAGAAGCTGCCCAAACTGACCGGGTGTTCGGTTTGGAATCAGGAATGCAGGATTGGCGCGAAAATCCGAGCCAATCAGATTCGGGTCGACGGCCAGGCGCTGCAAATCCGTTGTGGTACCCGCCGGTCGGCCGGTTAAGCGAGTCAGGCCAGCATTGAACATGGCCTGGATTTGCGCGAGCGTGACGCCCGGAGCCAGCTGGACGCCGTTGCGCTCAGGATTGTTGCTGTTGTTTACAGTCTCAAATCCGCCGGTCAGTTGGATGGGCTGGCCGGTATTGAACACAAACACCGAACCTACAGTCCAGCCACCGACCGCGCCATTAAGATACCGGTTGTGCGTGGATAGCCAGCGGCCGCGTCCAACCGGCAGCTCGTACGTTCCAAAGCTCTGGATAACGTGGCGGATATCGAACGGGGACACGCGGTGGTCCAGTCTGTTGTTCCGCAAGGTCGTATAGTCAAGACTCTGGTTCTGATTGTCGACCGACAGATTGGTCAGACTCTTGCTCCAGGTGTAGTTGGTGGTCCAATTCAGGCTGGGGGATAGCCGTTGCCGGAACTGAATCTGCAGACCGTTGTAGCTGTTCCAACCGCCGTTATCAACAAAAGTCATGCGACCGGAAACGAACGGATTGAGCAGGAAGAAATTGATCGGGTAGGTGCCCGGCGCGTTTGCAGTTGGTAGCACGCGGGCGCAGGGGCTGAAGTTGCTGCCGAACATGCGGCAAACGTAGTCCTGGTTAGTGGCCAGCGTGTTGGCCAGAGCGCCAGCCTCACCGTTTTGCAAGTTGGTGATGAAACCGGTCGAACCGTAGCCAGAGCCGGCGGCGATCGTAGCGAGTGAGCCTCGCGCCCCAAAAGCCGCGTCGAAGATCGGCAACGCTACCTGGCCAGGTCGACTTAGGTTCTGGAAACTGTTTACGCCAGCTGCCAAATTAATCGCCAAGTTGTTCTGCGCGTTCTTGAATTCCTGCAAAAATCCGTTTGAGAAAATGTCGACTTCGTTGAGATTGCTGGTGCGCCAGGCCAGGTGCGCCTGATTGCCAACGTAACGGACCTCGAGTACGTTGCCCTTCCACAACTCGCGTTGGACTTGCGCACGAAGGTTTGGTCCGCCTGGTTGATGACTGTCTTGTAGTCGGCAGTGGCAAAGGCGAATGACGAAGCGTTCAGCGGATTGGCCACGATGTCCGAGAGCGTATAGAAGGCCGGTAACGCGGTCTGTCCTGTCTGTCCTGGTCTAAGCGTGGTGGCGCCAATCGTCTTTCCCGCATTAGGACCAAGGTTTGCCGCGAAGAATTGCGTGCCTTCGTCGTAAACCACCAGCCCATAGGAACCGCGAATGACGGACTTCGAGTCACCCAGGAGCTTGCCCAACAAGCCCTTCATTCGACCTGGATTCCAGGCGAAGCCGGCGTTAGGAGCGAAATTGCGCCAATCAGTTTTGTACGGTGTGACACCCACTTTCACCGTTGGATTGTTGTTCCCACTAAGGTTACCTGGAGAAAACAAAGCCGTCGAAGGACCAAAGAGACTTGCCAGGTCCGGAACTGCCGTAAGGCCTTTAAGATCGTGCATTGGCCCCTGGACCTCCCAGCGTAGTCCATAGTTGAAGGTGAGATTCGGCCTGAATCGCCAGCGATCTTGCACAAAGGCGCCGCCCATCTTCGATCCCGTAAAGGTGTAGTTAGTGACGCCGTCGTATTTCAGCGTGTCGGGGTTTACGACGTGCGTAAAGTTTGCCGACGCTACCCTGCCGGTCAGCAAGTTGTAGAGCGCCACGGCGGCGCCCAGGTCCGTGTTGTTGATTCCCGGCAGCGTCGTGGTGGTGAAGGCACTGGCCACCTGCAGCGGGTCACCCGACGGAGTGCCGGTCGCATAAGTCGGAACCTGAAAGACTTCGGCAGTGTCCTTCCACTGGGTGTTACGGAAGCTGCCTCCAATTGAGAATGAGTGCGCACCGCGGCTCCAGGTCAGCGTGTCGTAGGTAGTAAGAATGTCGTGCCGGCCAGTCACGTTTTGCTGATCGATAAACGGGACCGTTGGACTTATCGGATTCGGCGCAACACCATTGGCGAACTGTAAGTTGCCACCGATTCGCAAGGGGACGCCCTGGTAAATGTAATAGGGACCATACGCCGCGGAGGCGTTCGAGTCGCCGCTGTGTTGCACGCCGTAGCGGAATTCATTTAAGACCTGCGGAGAAAACGTGGATTGCACCGCCGCGGACCACACGTAGTAGCCGAGCCGAAACGGATTTGTGCGACTCACATCCGGCACCGGTAGACGCCGCTCGCCGGCTTGCCAGTTATGGCGATACTCCCAGGTAAATGTCACCTGTTGCTTTGGCGTAATGAAGCCATCGACTCGCGTCGCGGGAAAGTAGGCATAATTGTTATTCTCGGCGCCCCACGTATAGGTATCGCGATTGAGGTCCGTGCCGGCAATCTTGCTGGCCCCCTGCGGGATCTTGTTGTTTATAGCAAGAATGGTCTGCGTGACCGAATCGAGTGGCCTCGGTCCAGCCTTCGTCGCGCCCAGAGCCAACACGTTAGCGGTTCTTATCAGCGACGTGCCAGGTTGCGTGACCGTATCCGTATAGGTGAAGATGCCTGCCTGTGCCGCCGGCGTCAAGACAGTTACAGTTCGGGCATTCAAGATCGGTGAATAAGCCCGCTCGAGGTTAAGAAAAGCGAATACCCTCTTCTTTAAGCCGCGAAAGGGAATCAGTGGACCACCTATGTTACCGCCATAGTTTTGCGTTCGATTAAGCAACCGCGGCAGGCCCTGCGCATTTCGGGACCACGAGTTAGCATTGAACCGCTCACTTTGTGGCTCGTAGAAGAAACTACCATGGTACTGTTCGCCACCGCGCCTGGTGACGAACTTGATATTGGCGCCGCTTTGCGCGCCTGAGTCAGCACTCAAGCCGCCGGTTTCAACGGTAACTTCCTCGACCGCGCCCAGACGCACCGGCACCGTCATGAAGAATACGGTGCCCCCGCTCTTAAATCCGTTCGAGGCGTCATTGATTCCGTCGACGGTTACGTTGACTGCGCCACCAGGCAGATTGTTGTAACGCGTGTCACCGCCGATCGGAGGTTGCGCCCCAGGCGAAAGCCGCGCCAGAGCCAGAACGTTGCTGCGGCTACCGAGCGGCAATTCGGTAACGGTCTTGGTTTCCAGCGTGCTTGCTACCAATTGGCTGGTAGTCTCCAGCAACTGTAAAGCACCTTCGGTGATCGTAACGGTTTCTGTTGGTTGACCCACTTCGAGAGCGATGCGCAAATCTGTCGTCTGGCTGGTAGACACAGAGATGTTCGGAACCAGCTCGGTTTTGAATCCCGGCATGCTGACGGTGACCTCGTAGACACCACTCGCCAAATTCGGAAACAGGAAGCCGCCACCTTCGGCGGTAGTTGACTCCTTTGTCAATCCGGTTTTCTGATCCTTCAAAACAACTCGCGCGTTTGCGACCACCGCGCCCGTCGGGTCCTGTACCGTTCCGGAAATCGATCCGACGATTCGCAGTTGCGCAAGAGCCGGCTGGGCGCCGAGGTATAGCCCGGCAGCCAACACGACGATGACTAGCCTCAGAAGATGGTCACGTTGCATTTTGTCCTCCTTCGGGATTGGCACACATCGAGGTGTACCCGATGTTGATGACGGGGCAGATTGCCCGGAACTCTGGAATCTGCAACTCAAGAGCATTGTGGTGTTGGCGACCTGGCTGAGCGTTCACCCATTCAGGTTCGTTACGCGACGATTGATTGCCAATAAAAGATAGCGCTGATTATTTTGCGTTTGGGCCGCGTAAACGCCCGCCTTGCTGCAATTTTTGACGCGAAACTTAGCTCACCTGAGAGTTGAATGTCAAGGAAATCTTTTCATAATGAGCGGTGATGCGCAAGTTACGTGCGCATACGGTTGCTAAACGGACACGTCTGGAGTGCCGTCGGCGGACCCGAAGCGGTGAAGCAGCTTTTGGTTCGGCCTTGGATTAGGGAATGCTGTTTTGAGCGCCGATGTCCCTCTCGTCCCGGCTCATCCATTGCTCGTTCCACCAGATTTTATCCATGCGGTTGTCGTGGCAATGTCTGTCCTTGAATGACAATTAAAACTGAATCTGAACTATGCGACCCTCGAATGCCGCTACACGCGTCGCCTTCTCAGCTGCGAGGCGAACTTCGATCTCGCGTCTTCGGGGCGGCAGCATGCGCGAGCCCTCGGCAAGACGCAGCACTAACCGACGCTGGCGGTCATTCCAAGCCATCTGAATTCCCATCCATTCTCCCTTGCGAAAATTGAACGTGCTGCCGTCATCTTCGTACAAAAGAAAGCGTCCGTCTGTGCCGGGATAAACTTGAAGCGTCAGTGGCCCATCTGCTTTTTCTCCGGTGTATTGCTTGACGGGTCCCAAGGGAATGATGGCCCCGGCGCGCACATACATCGGCATCGTTGTCAGATCGACTGGGCGCTCAATCTCGCGACCGCCTTCGATCCTCTCTTCAGTCCAGAAGTCATACCACGCGCCGCGCGGCAAGTAGAGCTTGCGAGATGTGGCGCCTTTTTCCGTAACCGGTGCGACGAGGATATCGCGGCCCCACAAGTATTCGTCTCCACGAGCGACGGCCAACCCATCGGCGGGATAATGCAGCCAGAGCGCGCGCATGATCGGCAATCCGGTCTCACAACACTCGCGAACTGCCGAGTAGAGATAAGGCATCAAGCGGTAACGCAGCTCGAGATACTTACGACAAATCGGTTCCACCGCAGCATTGTGAAGTTCGCTTTCGTCGGGATTAGCAGCGCCGCCGGTGTAATTGGCGACTTCGCTTACACCCAACTCGCCGGTGTTCCAGCCCCACGGCAGACGCAGATGCCAAGTTCGTCCATGAGCGCGGAACAGAGGGCAGAACGCGCCGAATTGGAACCAGCGCACATGCAGCTCGCCGGTGTATTCCTTTGTCGGCACGAATCCGCCGATGTCGGTGCCCCAATAAGGAATGCCCGTCAGTCCCGTGTTCACCGCGACCGGGACGTGTGTCTTCAGCGTTTCCCAGGTCGAATAAACATCACCAGACCACAGGAAGGCGGCATAACGCTGCATGCCGGCCTGGCCGTTGCGATGCAGCGCGAATGGCCGCTCGTTTGGACTAAACTGGCGTGAGCCTTCATAGTACATGCGATGGCGCGCGAGCCGCGATGGTCCATCAAGGCCGTCACCCTGATCGGGCCACCAGCCATCGATGCCCACGTCGTAGAGCGGCTTGTGAACAGGCCAGTAACAACTGACTTGTCGATCGTCGGGCCAGCGGCCGTCGGAAGTTCGCCCGCTCGGTAGCGGCGCGCCTGTACATGGATCATTCACCGTGCCCGTCAAGCGACGCCCTTCGAGCACGGTGTGCAACACCACTTTGAAATGTTGCGCGTGCAACTCATCGATCATCTTCTTCGGATCGGGAAAGTTCGCTGGATTCCACGTGAACTCTCCGTTGTGTGTGTTCCATCCCGATGGCGTGAAGTCCGTGCCCAGATAGATGAGCGCGTCGCATGGAAGTTTCTTCTCGCGAAATGTGCGCGCGACCCACATGATTTCTGCAGGACCGCGAAGCGCGCGATGAGATTGCAGATAACCGAGCGACCACAGCGGCGGCATCTCGGGTTTCCCAGTCAACCGCGCGTACTCAGCCATCACTCGCACCGGGTCACGGCCATCAATGATGAACAGATCCAACGCGGCCGGAGTCTGTGGATCGAAACGGCCTTCCGGGCCCGTGAGATCGAACTTACCTAAAGGTTGATGAACGAACAGCGCCCAGCCGCTCGTCCCGATGAGCCACGCAATTGGCGCGCGCCCGCCGTGTGTTCGCAAGCGGTAGCCGCCTTGGCCGCTGCGCATTTCGTCCTTGTTGCCCCGCCGATCAAACTGTGGCCCACCTTCGCCAAAGCCGAGCACTGGTCGATCACCCAAATTGAAAAAAACGGCTCCAGTTTGCTGATCGATGCGAAGTCTTTGAATCATTCGCCCGGCTTTGTCTGCGACGGTTATGGTCAGGGGCTCGCGTTCAATCTTCACGGCTACATTGCCCAGGCGAATGCTGTGCTGGGGCGCAAGAGTTCTGAAACGGGCGGGCGGGGTCACACGGCCTTGCTCGACCAGCAACCCATCATCTCCGATCGATTTATTTTCGATCGGGACCAGGCTGATCCGAATCGTATCAGAGCTAACTGAAGTGAGAGCGAGTTCGACGTGTCGACCGGCGATCATCAAGCCCGCGATCTGCGCGGAAGTTTTGCGGTTCGAAAGTAGAACTCCCATGCCGGCGCACGCCATTTTGCCAAGCACTTCGCGCCGTGAAATCGATCCGCTCAATGAAATTGATTCTTTCCAGTTTTGGACTAATAGGCTATACTGCCCGGCCAAGCGGATGCTTGTTTACAATTAAACTGCGCGCCCGTCAAGTTCATTTTGGCGGAAATCGATAATCATGTTAACGACTCGAAAGATGATTCGTCTGGCAAATCTTGCCTTACTCGCACTTGTTGTGGCCGGGAACGCCCAGGCTCAGCAAATGATCAAGAACGCGATTCCAGATGTCGCGCGTCCTCTGCCTCTGTCGGCAGTGCGGCTGACAGGTGGGCCACTAAAGCATGCGCAGGATCTGGACATCGACTACCTGCTCAAGCTCGAACCGGATCGCATGATGGCTTATTACCGAAAGCGCGCCGGGCTCGAAGCGAAGGCACCGGGCTATGGCGGCTGGGACGGAGACGGTAGAAATCTAACCGGACACATCGCGGGACATTATCTCTCCGCGGTGTCGTTGATGTATGCGGCGACGGGTGATGCGCGATTTAAAGAGCGCGCTGACTATCTCGTCAAAGAGATGAAGGAAGTCCAGGACAAGAGTGGCGACGGATACCTTGGCGCGATCGAAGGCGCCAGGGAGAAGTTCGCCGAAGTCGCCAAGGGCAATATTCGCTCGAGCTTTTTTGATCTCAACGGCATGTGGTCGCCCTGGTACACGCTGCACAAAACGTTTGCCGGACTGCGCGATGCTTATCGCTACACAGGCAATCGCACCGCGCTCGAACTGGAAATTAAGTTCGCTACCTGGGCCGAAGGAATTCTGCTCAAGCTCGATGAAGCGCAGACTCAGAAGATGCTGAACACAGAGTTCGGTGGCATGAATGAGGTGCTCGCCGATCTCTATGCCGATACCGGCGACAAGCGCTGGCTCAATCTTTCTCATCACTTCGATCATCATGCGGTAATCGATCCACTGGCCCATGGCGAGGATCGGCTCGCCGGCTTGCATGGCAACACTCAAGTGCCAAAGCTTCTCGGCGTGCTGATGCGCTATATCTATGCCGGCGATAAGTCAGATGGCGGGGCGGCTGAGTTCTTTTGGGATGCGGTGGCGCTGCATCACAGTTACGCAACGGGTGGCCACGGCAGAGATGAATACTTTGGCCCGCCTGATCAATTGAGCGAACGGGTGGACGGGCGCACCGACGAAAGTTGCAACGTTTACAACATACTCAAGATGACGCGACGTCTTTTCGCCATCCATCCTGAAATCAAGTATGCCGAGTTCGAAGAGCGCGCGCTCTTTAATCACGTGCTCGGCTCAATCGATCCGGAAGATGGACGCACCTGCTATATGGTGCCGGTGGGGCGCGGGGTTCGGCATGAGTATCAGGATATGCAACGCAGCTTCACCTGCTGTGTTGGTAGCGGGATGGAGAGTCACGGTCTGCATGGCGATGGAATTTATTACGAATCCGGCGATCGGCTGTGGGTGAATCTGTACGTGCCTTCCACCGCCACTTGGCAGGCGAACGGTGTCAACTTAACGATGGACACCACTTTTCCCGAAGGCGACTCGGCGACACTGAAGATTTCCGTACCCAGACCCAAACAATTCACGCTCGCGCTTCGGCATCCGTCGTGGGCGCAAGCCGGGTTCGCCGTCAAGATAAACGGCAAAGCGGTGAATGAACAATCGAAGCCCGGCTCGTATGTCGAATTAAGACGAACGTGGAAAGACGGCGATAGCGTGGTGCTGGTCCTCCCAAAGACGCTTCGCATTGAAGCCACGCCTGACAATCCGCAGCGAGTCGCGTTGATGTGGGGCCCGCTGGTGCTCGCCGGCGACCTTGGTCCCGAGCGTCGTGGTGAGCCTGTGGCGGTGATTCCTTCGTTCGTTTCGGACCGTCAAATAACTGATTGGTTGAAGCCGGCGGCTGACAAGCCCGGCAATTTCCGAGGTACAGGTCGCGATCTTGACGACCAGCCGATAGACCTGGACCTCGTGCCATTCTATCGCCTGCATCGGCGCACCTACGAGATCTATTGGGACCTTTACGCGCCTGAACCGTGGAAGAAGAAGCTTGCCGAAGTTGCTGCCGAACGAGAGAAGCAGCGCCAACTTGA
>WNGK01007224.1_pt1 | contig 11665 bp, 7 predicted proteins | sample 5400601 | NCBI WGS metagenome assembly WNGK01 (sample SAMN13153376, study PRJNA577476) | soil metagenome | isolation source: 60 cm soil or saprolite under Garry oak tree replicate 1 | place: USA:California | collected 2016-06-15
GCAGATCGAGCAGCCGCTCCTCGGCGCGCGTTTCGGCCTGGGGATAGACGTCGTCCTCGCGCTCGGTGCGCACCATGTTGATCGCCACGTCCACGAGCTCGCGCACCATGGACTCGACGTCGCGGCCCACGTAGCCGACCTCGGTGAACTTCGACGCTTCGACCTTCAGGAACGGCGCTCCTGCCAGCCGGGCCAGTCGCCGCGCGATCTCGGTCTTGCCCACGCCGGTAGGGCCGATCATGATGATGTTGTTCGGCAGGATCTCATCCCGGATGTCCTCGGGCGCCTGCGAGCGGCGCCAGCGGTTGCGCACCGCGATCGCCACCGCCTTCTTCGCCACCTCCTGGCCCACGATGTAGCGGTCCAGCTCCGCCACGATCTTCCGGGGCGGCAGCTCCTCGAGCCACGGCAGCGTCTCCTCCGGTGCGGCGGGCAGCTTGTCTTGGGGCGTGCGGGTCGGCTCGGCCATCTAGAGCTCCAGAATGGTGATGTGCGTGTTGGTGTACACGCAGATTTCCGCGGCGATCTCGAGCGAGCGCTGCACGATGTCCTTGGCGGGGAGCTCCGACGCGGTGAGCAGCGCGCGCGCAGACGCCAGCGCGTAGCTTCCCCCCGAGCCGATGGCGAGCACGCCGTCGTCCGGCTCGATCAGCTCCCCCGAGCCGGAGATGATGTAGCCGTGCTCCCGGTCCGACACTACGAGCAGCGCCTCCAGCCGCCGCAGCACCCGGTCCGACCGCCAGTCTTTCGCCAGCTCGACCGCCGCCCGCGGCAGGTTGCCGGGGTAGCGCTCGAGCTTCTCCTCGAACTTCTCGAACAGCGTGAACGCGTCCGCGGCGGCGCCGGCGAACCCGGCGAGGATCTTCCCGCCCTTGAGCGCACGCACCTTGTTGGCGTTGGCCTTCATCACGGTGTCACCGATGGTGACCTGGCCGTCGCCGCCCAGGGCGACGTGGCCGTCGCGCCGGACGCACAGAATGGTCGTCGAACGTATGGGCTGCATGTCCCTCATGAACGGGGATGTGCCTTGTGATAGACCTTCTTCAGTCGTTCCACAGACGTATGAGTATACACCTGCGTGGTCGAGAGCGAGGCGTGACCCAGCAGCTCTTGTACCGCCCGCAGATCGGCGCCGGCGTCGAGCAGGTGCGTGGCGAACGAATGGCGCAGGGAGTGAACGTGCAGGTCGCGGCCGCGCGTCAGGGCGCCCAGCAGCCGCTTGATGGCGAGCTGCACGCCCCGGGGCGAGAGCCTTCGCCCCCGCCGTCCCACAAACACCGCCCGGCGGTCGAGCGTTCCGGCGAGGCCCGCGCCCAGGGCGTCGCGCCGCCGGTAGTAGCGGCGCAGCGCGCGTCCCGCGTGGCTCCCGACCGGAACGAGCCGCTCCTTCTTTCCCTTGCCGCGCACTTTCACCTGGTCCGAGACCAGGTCCACGTCCGGCTCGTTCAGCCCCGCCAGCTCGGCGAGGCGGATGCCCGTCGAGTAGAACAGCTCGAGCATGGCGAGATCCCGCGCCTCCGTGAACCCGCCCGCCGCCGCCCGACGCTCCGCCTCGGCGAACACTTGCTCGACCTCGGCGCGGTCCAGGTGCGTGGGGAGCGTGCGCTCGAGCTTCGGCGTGCGCGCCGCCTTCGCGGGGTTCACCTCCAGCCCGCGCGTCGTATGCAAGAATCGGTAAAACGTCCGCAGCGTCGAGAGCGCGCGGGCGGCCGAGCGCTTGCCGAGGCCGCGCTGCTGCATCGCCCCCAGCCAGCCGCGGATCGCCAGGCGATCCACGCCCGCGAAGCTCCACCCGCTCGCGTAGTAGCGCGTGCAGAACGCGGCGAAGTCGGCCATGTCGCGCGCATACGCCTTCACCGTGTGCGGCGAGTCGTTCCGCTCCTTGGAGAGGAAGGTCACGAACTCTGCGATCTCAGGAAGCGCGTTGGGGCTCACGACCGTTTCCCCACCCTGAAGCCTGGGAACTCACGCCATCACCTCCACCCCGATTTCCCGGGCGAAGATATCGATGTCACGGAGGGCTCTCTCCACCAGCTGCTCCCTCTTCTTCTGCTTGTCCTTCACTACCCGCTCGAGCGGCTCGAGCAACCCGAGGTTTGCGTTCATCGGTTGGAAATGCGCGGGGTCCGCGCTGTGCACGTACCGATACAACGCGCCGAGCATCGTGGTGGGCGGCGGCACGACGGGGGCGTCGCCCGCGAGCAACCGTGCCAGATTGATCCCGGCGAGGATCCCCGTGGCGGCGGACTCGGTGTACCCCTCGACCCCGGTGAGCTGCCCCGCGAAGAGCAGGGTGGGATCGTCCCGGGCCGACAGGTGCGCCGTGAGCGCGCGCGGCGAGTTGATGTACGCGTTCCGGTGGATGCTCCCGAACCGCAGGAATTCCGCAGCTCCTAGCCCCGGAATCATTCGGAACACCCGCTGCTGCTCCGGCACTTTGAGCCGGGTCTGGAAGCCCACCAGGTTCCACATCTGTCCCGCCCGGTCCTCCTGGCGGAGCTGCACAACGGCGAAGGCGTCCCCAGGAAGCCCCACCGGCTTCATGGGCCCGAAGCGCAGCACATCGCGCCCGCGCGCGGCCATCTCCTCCACCGGCAGGCAGCCCTCGAAATAAGGCGTCCGGTCGAACTCGTGGTGCGGCTGGTACTGCTCGCCCGTCGACAGCGCGGTGACCAGCGCGTCGTACTGTGCCTCCGTGAGCGGGGCGTTCCAGTAGTCATCGCCCGAGCCCTTGCCGTAGCGCGACGCGCGGAACAGGAGCCCGGTATCGAGCGAATCGGCCGAGACGATGGGCGCGATGGCGTCGAAGAAGGCGAGCGATGCGGCGTCGAGCTTTCGGGCGATCGCGGCCGCGAGCGCCTCGGAGGTGAGCGGGCCCGTCGCCACGATGCGGGGGGACTCGAGCTCGGTCACCTCACCCCGTAGGAGCGTGATTCCCGGATGGCTCATGACCCGATCGTGCAGGCTTCGCGAGAACGCGCCGCGGTCCACGGCGAGCGCGGCGCCCCCGGGGACGCGGGCCTGGTCGGCCGCGTCCAGCACCACGCTCCCGAGCCGGCGCATCTCGCCCTTGAGCAGCCCATGGGCGTTGGTGAGCTCGACCGATTTGAAGGAGTTGGAGCAGACGAGCTCGGCGAGCCGGTCGGTCTGGTGCGCCGCGGTCATCTTCACGGGGCGCATCTCGTGCAGCGTGACCGCGATTCCCCGCTCGGCGAGCGCCCACGCGGCCTCGCTGCCGGCGAGCCCGCCACCCACCACTGCCGCCCCCCCCCTCAGCTCGCCACCGTCTCCACGGGCGCTGCTTCTTCGACCATGATTTCGTGTCCGCACTTCAGACACTTGCGGGAGACCCCTTTGGTCTTGGTCTGCTTCTCTTCCATGCCGAGGAACCCGCAGCTCGGGCAGGCGACCGGGACCGGGCGGTTCCACGTCGAGTAGTCGCACTCCGGGTAGCGCAGGCACCCGAAGAAGTTTCGTCCTTTCCTGGTGCGGCGCTCCGCGAGGTCGCCCACGCCGCACTTCGGGCACTTCACGCCCAGCGGCACCGGCCGCGTGTGCTTGCACGCGGGGAACTTGGTGCAGGCGAGGAATTCGCCGTACCGCCCCGTCTTGATCACCATCGGCGCCCCGCACTCCTGGCAGATCTCGTCGGTGGGCCGGTCGGGCACCTTGTCGCGCCGCAGCGGCCGCGTGAAGCGGCACTCGTCGGGGTAGCGGGCGCAGGCGATGAACGGGCCGAACCGCCCGCTCCGCACCACCAAGGCGCTGCCGCACGTCGGGCATTTCTCCTTGTGCAGGCCCGAGAGGTCGTGCACGTCGTGGATCAGCTTCTGCACGTCCACCGCGTCGAGCGCCTTCGCGAACGGCCCCCAGAAGTCGCCCAGCACCTGCTGCCACGCCAGATCGCCTTCCTCCACCTTGTCGAGCTCGTCTTCCATCTGCGCCGTGAACCCCACGTCGAACACATCGGGGAACGAGCGCTTCATCACCTGCCACACCGTCTCCCCCAGCGGCGTCGGCGCGAACCGGCGGTCCTTGGCCGTGGCGTACCACCGCATCTTGAGCGTGGAGATGATGCTCGCGTACGTCGACGGGCGGCCGATCCCCAGCCGCTCGAGCTCTTTCACCAGGCTGGCCTCGCTGAAGCGCGGCGGCGGCTCGGTGAAGTGCTGGCTCGGGGTGATCTGCTTGACCGTCACGACCTCGCCCTCCACAAGCGGCGGTATCGGGGGGAGGTCCTCGAGGGTCTTCGCTTCCTCCGGCTCGTGCGCCTCGTGATACAGCTTGTGGTAGCCGTCGAACAGCACGCGCGACCCGGTGGCCCGGAACACGAAGCGACCCAGGTCGAAGTCCACCTTAGTGGTCTCGAACACCGCGGGGGTCATCTGCGACGCCACGAAGCGCCGCCAGATCAGCTGGTACAGCTTGAACTGCTTCGAGTCGAGGTACTGCTTCAGGCCGTCCGGCGTCCGCAACACGTCGGTGGGCCGGATGGCCTCGTGCGCGTCCTGGACGCGGCTGTTGCTCTTGCCGCCCTTGTGGACCACGGGCTCGGCCGGCAGATAGCGAGGCCCGAATTCCTTCCCGATGTAGTCGCGCGCCTGGGCGATGGCCGAATCCGCCACGCGCACCGAGTCGGTGCGCATGTAGGTGATCAGCCCGACCGGGCCCTCTTCGCCGACCTCGATGCCTTCGTACAGCTGCTGCGCGATCCGCATGGTGACCGCCGCGGAGAAGCCCAGCTGCTTGGCCGCTTCCTGCTGCAGCGTGCTGGTGCGGAACGGGGGTGGCGCCGCCCGGCGCCGCTCGCCCTTCTCGACCGTTGTTACTTTAAAAGGAATCTTGAGCGCGTCCGCGACGATCGCCCGCGCGGTCGCCTCGTCCTTGATCTCCGGCTTCTTCCCGTCGAGCTTGTGCAGCCGCGCCTGGAACGCCTGGGCGTCCTTCTCGAGGTCCGCCTCGATGGTCCAGTATTCCTGCGGCACGAACTTGCGGATCTCATCCTCGCGCTCGCAGATCAGCCGCAGCGCCACCGTCTGCACCCGGCCAGCCGACAGGCCGGTCTTGATGCTTTTCCAGAGGAGCGGGGACGTCTTATAACCCACTAACCGGTCGAGCACCCGGCGTGCCTGCTGGGCGTCGACCTTCCGCTGGTCGATGTCGAGCGGATGCGCGAGGGCGTGCGCCACCGCGTCCTTGGTGATCTCGTGGAACAGCACCCGCCGCACTTTGCCCCCGTTCGAGAGCTGGCTGGCCACGTGCCAGGCGATGGCCTCGCCCTCGCGGTCCGGGTCGGTGGCGAGGAGCACCCGCTCCGACGCCTTCGCGGCCTTCTTGATTTCGGCGAGCGTCTTGGCCTTCTCCTTGATGGTCACGTACTCGGGCGTGAAGCCGTTCTCCACGTCCACGCCCAGCTTGCGCTGCGGCAGATCGCGCAGGTGCCCCACGGTCGCCTTGACCGTGTAGCCTGCGCCTAAGTACTTGCCGATCGTCTTCGCCTTGGTGGGCGACTCGACGATGACGAGCGCGCCCTTGCCGCCCCCGCCCCCGCCCCCGCCCCCGGTGGCGGGCGCCTTGGGCTTCCGCGGCCGCCGCTTGGGCGCGGGAGGGGGGGCCACCGCCACAGCGGTTTCCGCGCCTCCGTCACCCCCGGCAGCCCGGCGTTTGCGGGCGGGGTTAGTAGCCACACTGACCCCGGGCGCGAGCCCGGGGCTTTGGGCATCGACCTTTTTCCGTTTCACCGCTTCCTTCTTAGCAGCCACGCATCAATCCTTCGTCAAACGAGACAAGAGCGCATCTTTACCATCCCGCACTCGATTGCGCAAGCCTGACGACCTCCGTCGCCACCTGCGGCGGCGATTTGCGGTCGGTCTCGACCTGTGCGTGCGCACTGCGATAAAACGGCTCGCGCTCCTTCTGCAACAGCCGCATGCGCGCCACGGGATCCTCTCCAGATAACGCCGGGCGGGTTCCCTCGGGCGCGGCGCGCTGCGTCGCGGTCTCGGGCCGCGCGTGCAGATAGATGACGAGCGCGTGCGGCTTTGCGGCGTCGATCGCGCCGGGCTGCGCCGCCCAGCCGCCCCCCGGCGCGATCACCGCGGGCTCGCCCGCGAGCGCGGTCTCCACTTCCTTGCGCTCCATCTCGCGGAACGCCGCTTCGCCTTTCTCCGCGAAGATCATGGTGATCGGCCGCCCCTCGCGCCGCTCGACGATCGCGTCGATGTCCACGAATCCCGCCTGCAGCTTGTCGGCCACGAGCCGGCCCACGGCACTCTTGCCCGACCCCGGCAGGCCGATCAGCAACACGTGCCGTTTCACGAGGCCGCTCCCCGCGGCGTGCGCGCGCGCACCCGCGCGAGATACCCCTCGACGTTCCGTTTGGTCTCGCTCAGCGCGTCGCCGCCGAACTTCTCGAGCAACGCCTCCGCCAGCACCAGGGCCATCATCGCCTCGGCGATGACCCCCATGGCGGGCACCGCCGTCACATCGGACCGTTCCGATTGCGCCTGCGCCGGCCCGCCCGTCTTCAAGTCCACGGTGCGGAGCGGCGCCATGAGGGTGGAGATCGGCTTCATCGCGACACGCGCCACCACGGGCTCCCCGGTGGTCATGCCGCCTTCGGTGCCGCCCGCGCGGTTGGTGGCGCGGGCCAGCCCGGGCAGGATCTCGTCGTGCACCTCGGAGCCCTTGCGTCGCGCCGCCTCGAACCCAAGCCCCAGCTCCATCCCCTTCACCGCCGGGATGGACATGAAGGCCTGCGCCAGGCGCCCGTCCAGCTTCGCGTCCCATGACACATGGGAGCCGAGCCCGACGGGAGCACCCAGCGCGATCACCTCGACCACGCCGCCCAGCGTGTCGCCCGCCGCTTTGGCCACGTCGATCCGGGCGATCATTTCCTGCTCGGCGGTCGGATCCAAACACCGCACAGGACTCGCATCCGCGGCCTGGTTCAAAGGCGTGGGGAGTGGTGCGTGGTACTTGGCGGTGACCCCACCTAATTCCACGACGTGAGAACCGACTTCCACGCCGAACTGTTCCAGGAACACCTTGCACACCGCGCCGCAGGCGACCCGCGCCACCGTTTCGCGCGCGCTCGCCCGCTCCAGGATGTCGCGCGCGTCCTGGCGGTCGTACTTGAGCGCGCCGGCGAGATCGGCGTGCCCGGGGCGCGGGCGCGTGACCTGGCGGCGGCGCTCGGAGCCACCCGCGTCGGCCTCGGGGGCCATCACGTCCCGCCAGTGCTCCCAATCGCGGTTCCACACGAGCATCGCGATGGGGGAGCCCAGCGTCTCGCCCGCGCGCACCCCCGCGAGCCACTCGATCTGGTCGGCTTCGATCTTCATGCGGGCGCCGCGACCGTAGCCGCCCATGCGCCGCTTCAGCTCCGCGTTGACGCGCTCGGCGGACATGGGCAGGCCGGCGGGGATCCCCTCGAGGACCGCCACCAGACCACGTCCGTGCGACTCGCCCGCCGTCGTGAAGCGGAACATCAGCGCGTCCTCATTCCTCCCGGATAATAGCACGCGAGCCCGACTCCGGGCCGGGCTCTCGAGATCTTCAGGCGGTCCCCCGGGGGTGAGGTCTCACCGTCGCGGCGGCGCCTGCGGGTTGGTGTTCGTGATGGTCGGCAGCGAGACCACCACGAGCCCGCGCGTCGTGATCCCGAACAGATACTGCTGGCCGGTCGACGCGTCGAGCGCCACCCGCAACGGGCCGATGATCGGGTCGCGAATCGCGATCTTCTTCTGCTGGTTGAAGAAAAACGTGTCGAACACGCGGATGCTCGTGTCCGGCGACGCCGTGAACACCATGCGCTCGTTGATGTTGCCTGAACCCCCGCCGCAATTGACGGCGCAGCTCGGACCCGGCTCGAAGTTGTGGTTGTAGTTCATGTCCATCCCGGGCGTCGCCGACCCGACGGACGACGTGCCCCACAGGCGCAGCCCCTCGTCGAGGTAGTAGGTCGAGTCCGTCCCCGCCCGCACCAGATTCGTCAGGCCGTTGAAGTTCGTCGCGATCGAGACCACGTGGACGCCGGTGTTGCTGATGAAGTCGCTGACGTGCGTGCCCGGCGACATCCCGAAATCCTGATCGTCGGTGCCCGACTCGGGGATCACGCTGCCCATGAGGCAACTGTTGGCCGGCCTGGTCAACAACTTCTTCGCCGAATAGGCGAACACGCGCGCGAACGCCGCCTGGGTGTTGCTGCCGCCTTCGCCCACGAACGCGTGCGTGAAGTTCCCGGTGTTCCGGACAAACGTCTGGTCGCCGAGGCCAAAGGAGCCGAAGTCGATCGTGACTTGCTTACACGCCGTGAGCACAACGGCGGTCTGCCCCAAGGTCGGCCGGATCATCACGATGCGGAGCGTGTCACCCGCGACGTTCAGGCCGAGCGCACCGAGCTCCCAGAACAAGTGGCTGAACATCTGCGTCGTGTCCGTCGTGTTGACCAGCTTTTCCATCCGCAGCGTCGCCCGGCCGCTGAACGGAGACGAGCTGCTCTGCGTCGGGGTGGTCGAGTAAATGGCGTAGATCTGGTTCGCGTCGCAGTTCGGCGGCGTGGCGCCCACCCGGCACACGGTCCCGAGGTACTGGGGCCGATCGGAGACGTCGTGCACCGTGATCACGGCACGGGTGAAGCTGCTGATCTGCTGAATCGAATATTTCTCGATGAGGAAGTTGGGCAGGGCCTGCCGCCAGAGGAGCCGCCGCGTGCTTGCATCCAGGATCGACAGCTCGGTGCCGCCGGCGTCCGCCACGACGACTCGGTTGATGTCGTACGTGCCCAGCGTATCCACCGGCCAGAGCGCGATGCCCCACGGCACCGGACCGGCGGTGATGATGCCGTTCGGGTCGAACGTGTTGGTCGCGAGGTCGTACACTTCGACCCGGCCCAGCACGTCGTTGGTCAGGTAGAGCTCGCGCCGGTTCGAGTTGTAGATCGCGTCGGCAATGTGCCCACCGAACGGCAGCGGATGGGTGGTCCCCGCCACCACGATCACGGTGTCGACGCCGCCGCTCGCCGCCGCGGCCCGCGCCGCAGCACGGCGTGGCGCGCTCCCCGTAATGACCGTGCTGGTCTGCGAGTAGGCGCAGTTCCGGGCCGTGGCGAGGTCGCAGGCGTAGCCGCGTATCACCACGCTCTTCGGCAACCCGCTGTCCGCGAGCGGCAGCGCCAGTGCGAACACCTTGTCGACGGTGGTCAGGTTGGCCGCGGCCATGGTCGAGTCGAGCACGAACTTGAGCGGCACGATCCCCGTGAACGGGGGAACGGCTGCCAGCGCCGTGTCCACCCGGAACCCCATCACTTTGATCCCGCTCGGGTCGGTGGCGTGCACCGCGATGTTGTCGTTCACCTCCACGCGCGAGGAGATCGCGTGCGACACGGCCGGCGGCGTGACGTCATTCCCCGGCGTTTGCACCGTGACGGTGACGGTGCTCGAGAACGCCCGGCGTCCACCCGCGTCCAACGCGAACCCGGTCACGGTGAAGGACGTAAAACCGGGCTGGACGGTCAGCGTATCGGTGTAGACCGTGTCCGGAGGCTGACGTGCGGGCGGCGTGAACACGAGCGAGTCGTTGGGCGGCGTGGTCGGGTCCGTGACGGCGCCGCGCGGCACGATGATGAACCCGATGCGCTCGATCCCGCCCAGCTGCTGCGCGTGCACCTGCACCGGAATATTCTTGCCACTCGAGGCCACGGCGGGGGCGGTGGGCGCGAGCAGGTCCACGCTCAGCGCTTGGACGTTCGACAGGAACACCACGATCGTGTCTTCCGAGAAGTTACCCGCGCCGTCGATGACCCGGCCGATGATCGTGATGTTCCCGCCCGCGCCCGAGCCCACCGGGAACGAGATCTTCGTGCCGTGGTTATAGCTGGTGCTCGTCGAGGTGAACACCGTGTCGGTCTGGCCGAAGAAGCCGCCCGACATCGTGACGCGGACCTCTTTCAGGCCCAGGTTGTCCGATGCGTCGACCGTGAACTGGAGCCCGTTGGCGATCTGCTGCGTGTCCGCCGCGCTGAGCGAGATGCTGGGGGAGATCGCGTCCGGCAGCACGCCGCCCGGGTTCCGGGCTGTTTCGCACGCGCCGACGGCGGCCGCGAGCGCCACCACCGCGCACCACTCCCGAGCCGTACGCGGCTGCGGCATAAGAACGCTCCTGGTCACTTCCCGGTGCTGGGCGTCACCAGGTCGTCGATGATGTGCGGCGTGATGAGAATCAACAGATCGCGCCGCGATTCCTGCTCGGACGAGAACCCGAACAGCTTGCCAAGGATCGGCAAGTCTACAAGGAAAGGGATTCCGGACTTGGTTACCGTGACCTCGGTCACCGTGAGGCCGCCGATGACCGCCGTTTCCCCGTCGTTGACCAGGATCTGGTTGTCCGCCTGCTGCGTCTGGAACGTGAAGCCGATGTCCACGGACGCGGGCTTCACGTTGGAGCGCTCGGCGTGCACTTCCATCAGCACCTGCCGGTTCGCCGTCACGTGCGGCGTCACCTTCAGGTTGATGCCGGTCTGCTCGAAGCGGATGGTGGCGCGCGGCGCGACGCCCGCGACGGTGCCCGTGCCCACGTCGATCACGCGGATCGGCACACGATCGCCGACCAGGATCTCGGCCACCCGGTTGTCGAGCGTGGTGATGGTCGGCTCCGCCTGCACGTCGGCCAGCTCGACCCGCTGCAGCGCCTGCAGGAACGTCGTCAAGTCGAAGTTCCCGATCGCGGTGGAGAAGATCAGATTCAGCGCCGGGTTCACCACTTCCTGCTCGGCGTTCCCGATGGCAGCCAGCGAGTTCCCACCCAAGTCCACGATTATGTCGTTGGGCGCGAAGTTGCTCTGCGGCACGAACGCGTCGTCTATGCCGTCGCCGTTGGTGTCGACCGCCTTCGCGGTGCGCGGGTCCGGCCGCTGCACCAGCTTGTTGAAGAACTGCGTCTGCGAGCCGAGGTCGTACTTCACGCCCAGCTCCTCCACGTCGGTGCGGTCGACGAAGATGATCTTTGCCTGGATCGACACCTGCGGTGTGCGGATGTCGAGCCCTTTGACGAACTCCTCGACCCGGGTGATGCGGCTCGAGATCTCGGTGATGACCAGCGCGTTACTGGTGGAATCGGCGACCACCGCGCCCCGCTTGGTGAGGATCGACGCCACCGACGGCACCAGCGCCCCCGCCTTGGCGTAGTTCACCCGCACCAGCCGCGTCTCCACCGGCACCGTCGAGTCGGCGCGCGCCAGGTCGCGCTTGTCGATGACCTGGATGATGCCGCCGTCCAGCACGTTGGCCGCGAGCCCCTGCGATTCGAGCACCGCGTTGAACGCGAGGTCCCACGGCTGGTTCTTGATTTCGGCCGAGACCTGACCCTTCACGTCCTTGGACACGATGATGGTCCGGCCGCTGAACGCCGCGAACCCCGCCACCACTTCCCGCAGGTCCGCATTGTCCCAGGTCACCGTGATGCGCGCCGCCTGCGACTGCGCGCTCTCCTTCTCGTGGGCCGCGATGTACGCGTCGATCGTCAGTCCATCGCCGCTCTGCGCCGGCGTCACGACCCGCGCCGCCTGGCCTCCCCGGCCGGCCGCGCGCTGCGCCACCGGCGGCACCACCGCGGCCGGGGGCGCGCTCGCCACGGATTTGCTCGACCATGCCTCGAACGCCGTCCG
>WNGK01021503.1_pt1 | contig 11665 bp, 8 predicted proteins | sample 5400601 | NCBI WGS metagenome assembly WNGK01 (sample SAMN13153376, study PRJNA577476) | soil metagenome | isolation source: 60 cm soil or saprolite under Garry oak tree replicate 1 | place: USA:California | collected 2016-06-15
GAGGCCGCTCATAGTTTGACCGAGCTTTGCCCCTGACGAGGGGTCTTCCCAGGTGATGGTGCGCGTTCGGGACGTTTCATGGGTGTCGCTCATGGAAAGGGTTCCTCTTTCGTTTATAAAAGGTTATTTGCTTCTCTATCACAAGACTTCAATCGATTTCAGACCGAACGGTCTGAAATAAGTATAGCGTGGAGTTGTTGTAATGTCAAGGGCATGTGGAAGATAGCATCAGTTCTGATTACTCTTTGGGTAGCACTGCTTGACGGAGCTGTCGATTGAAAAGCACGAGTAGAGCAAAGAGGATGAAGCCACCCCATAAGACACCGATCGTCGGCATGACCCCAAAGCGTTGAAGGCATAATCCGACCCCTGCCGGGCCAAGCGTCAGGAACCCAAAGACGACGAGACGCGCAATGCTACCTACTCGCCCTTGCAATTGATCGGGCACCACGGAGAGACGATAAGTAGTAGCCTGGAGGTAGGCGATGGAGTCGATGAGTGCGAGACAGGCAATCACGATTCCTAGCGCCCAGGGGTTCGTCGCCAGTCCATAGAAAGGCCAGAGCAGGACAAACAGCAAGCACATACCGCTTAGAGCATGGCCAAAGGGCACTCGACGCTGAAGCCAGGGATTCACAATGGCACCTAAAACATTTCCGATCCCTGCGGCGGCAAGGATAACCCCAACAAGACTCAGCGAGAAACGCGCCTGGTGAGCGATGACCGGCACGAGGAGAACATTGACGGCAACAATCACTTCGAGATAGCCAGAGAGCGCGATCAGCAGACGAACAATCGGTTGCTGCCAAACCCAACGAAGACCCTCTCGAATATCCATAAGCAGATGGGTCTTTGTCTCTGTTCTCTCTTCCTGAAACGATGTCCGAATGAAGAAAAGCGAAACAAGCAAAACCGCATAGGAGATGGAATCGACCACAAAAGGCAAGAGCCGACCCAGGCTCAACAAAAACGTCCCGAGCGGCGGAGCGGTCAGGGAGACGGTACTGTAGACTAATTCATTCTGAGTCAGTGCTTGAGGAAGTTGGGCTTTGGAGACCACTCTGGTAAGTGCTGCTAGTTCGGCCAGACCGTAGAAGACGGTCAAAGTTCCGATGAGGAAGGAGAACACGAAGAATAGAGCTAGTTGAACGAGGGTTGGAAATCCACTCATCACAATCATACCTACACTTAACAGACACAAACCCAGCCCTGTTGTGCATAGAATCATGACCCGCTTGCGATTCCAGCGATCTACGAGGGCTCCTGCTGGAAGACTGAACAGGATGTAGGGGAGTTGTCCGGCAGAAAAGATAAGCCCGGCAATCGCCGGATTGTTGGTGAGCACGAAGATGAGGACGGGAAAGGCCACCTGTGAAATGCCCGTTCCTAGCGAAGAAATACTCTGTCCCAACCAGAGCAAGAGATAATCGTGGTTTCTCCAGAGAGCATTGCCTCCTTTTGCACAGACTTCTTGATCCATTGATCTAGCACCCTTCTAGCAGAAGTCTTCATGAAAACATGTGGAGCTTCAAAAAGTATATCACACTGTAACTTAACCATAGAGAGCCCAGGAACATATATGACGTACATATAGGTAGATTTATTGCCACTCAAGCAGAACAAATGCATGCCATCGCGCAAAGCGAAAGGATTTCTATGCGTTACTCCTTCACACGCGTTTTGTACATACTGTTCTTGGTGTGCTTGCTGATTACTGATTTGGCTGCTTGCGATGCTAGACCAGTCAATATCACTCCCACGCCGACACCGGTACCATACTACATGCTGCCCACAGGTGGTTCCTGCGTCAGGCTCGGTGCTCATCCACAAGCGCCATACCAAAACGTACAGGTAAGCCATGATACCTATCTTGCCCATAGCGAACCAATGCTTGCTGAAGACCCGGGTAATTCATTGCATCTTGTCGGCGGTTCCAAGTTCTTCACCAATCCGGCCCACTACCGCTTTCAGATCGGCTATTATACCTCGTTCGATGGTGGCTGCACCTGGATTGATGGCGGTTTTCTGCCTGGATTTGTTAAGACTATACTCACATCCGATCCCAGCTTCGCCTTTGGACCAAACAATAGGGTTTATGCATCCGTCTTAAACAGCGTGCCAAGCTTGAATGGTGAGAGTGGCATCTCCGTCTTAACCTCTATCGATGGTGGTAAAACGTTCGGACCTCCGGTAAGTGTCTTCTCGAATGCAACGGGCCGCATTTTCAGCGATAAGCCATGGATTGGGGTTGATAATACTACCGGGCCGCATCGAGGAACAATCTATGTTGTATGGTCTTATGACCATGGAGCTTCTTGTGATGGAGCGGGCTTCTGCCAGCAGGAACTGGGATTTTCGCGTTCAACCGACGGCGGCAAAAGCTTCTCACAGGTTCAACTCATCGAGGGAAAGGCACCTTTCTGTACCGATGTAGTGCCTGGTCGCCAGGCCCATTCGACTGCATGTGATGAAGCTCTTGGTGCAATTCCCGTTGTCGAACCAAACGGCACCATCGCCGTTGCCTTCGCCTATGAAGACCCTATCAACTTTTCTGTACCAACACGCCTGCTAGTGGTAACATCCTCTGATGGCGGCAACACCTGGAAGCAGCCAGTGCTTGCTGCAACAATTCATGATACTATCGGGATATTCCGGCCGGAGAAGTATCGTACCGCCTCGCTGCCAGCTTTCGCCTGTGACCCACACACAGGTCAACTCTATCTTTCCTGGGCAGACAAAGGGAAGCGCGATGCCGATGTTCTAATGACTACCTCAAAAGATTCCGGGCAAACATGGTCAACACCTGTGAGGGTAAACGATGATCCCGTGCAGGATGGCGCCAACCAGTTCCAGCCACAACTGGCTGTGGCCCCCGATGGAGTTGTCAGCGTCTCATTCTTTGACACGCGACTTGATCCTCAGCATAAGCTGATTGATGTCTACCTCGCTCAATCTATCGATAAAGGTGTATCATGCCTCAAAAACATACGCGTCACCACTCAGAGTTGGGACCCCGCTGTCGATGCTCCGATTGATGGGAACGGTTTGCAGTTCATCGGTGACTATCAGGGATTGTCCAGCGATGATCACTTTGTCCATCCGTTCTGGAACGATACGCGAACTGGCCGCCAGGAAATCTTCACGGCGGCCATTCCCAATGCAGAGTTGCAGAGAAGTTGATGCGCTAGAAAGTAAAGGCCTATCTAACCAGGAGATTAGCGATGTTGCTCAGCGAGTACCCGATAGGCAAAGCGAAGTATCAATTCCTGATGTGCAATGCGCTCTTCAGTGTCTAATGATCCGTGTCCTGCATCAAACCAGGAAACCTCAATGTCTTTCCCCAAGTTCCTCATCTTCTCCTCATACACCTCAATCTGACGTGCTGGACAACGTGCATCATTGCGCCCCTGGATAATCAAGATTGGAGCGTCAACCTGCTCGGTGTAAGAACTGGGTGAACTTGCTTTGTATTGCTCCGGCATGTCCTGTGGTGTTCCGCCCATCAAACCCCAGATGTTGGCACGAAGCGTTGACGTTTCATCATCCATCACCAAATCACTCATGGCGATCCCTGCCGTACCAGCAACCCATAAACCTGGATGGGTCCCAAGTGCCTGCAAGGTCAGATATCCACCCCATGACCACCCGGTGAGCAAGACTTGTGAAGTATGAGCGATGCCTTGTTGAACCAACCAGCTTCGGGCTGCAACAAGATCCTCGACTTCCCAGTATCCGAGATTGCCGCGAATCTTCTCCTGGAAGGCTTTGCCAAAGCACGTTGACCCCCGGTAGTTGACCGTCAGATACACAAAACCATGATCCAGCCAACTCTGGCTGGATGGCGAAAACGTATCCATCACGGCGAACTCCGGTCCACCATGAGCCTCAATGACACAAGGGAAAGGTCCTGAACCAGTGGGAAGCGCGAGCCAACCCTGGACGAGTTGCCCATCCGATGACGGAAAAGTGACGGACGTCCAGGGACGACCTTCCAGTTGTTCACCTAGCGCGAGCACGACACGCTTACGTTTGCCGGTTTCGCTATCCAGGGCCACAAGTTGTCGTGGCCGAGTTGAATTTTCCCAGAGAGCATATATCTCGTCATCGGAACCGAAGAAGATGCTCTTTGGCTCTGTGTTGCCGAATGTTCCGCTTCCTAGTTGCTCTAGACGCCGCGCTATGTGGTTTCCCACATCATAGATATAGAGATGTTGCACAACTTGCTGATCCTGACGCAGGAGAATGCGTGATGAAAGCATGACATCAGCCGACCAATCCATAGGGACGAGATCGCCCTCGATAGCATCAAGAACAAGATCGACACGTTCTCCGGTCAATGGAGCGGCAAGGTAGAGTTCCAGGCCGCCTTCTTCTTCGATGAGAGACGCGATGTTTTCGCCCGTTGACACCTCAAGAGCAACGAGACCGAAATCTGCTGAACCTGGACGTTTTGTCTCAATAACTGCTATCTCACCGTTATGAGAAAGAATTGGGCCTCTCGTCTGATTCGTACTCTGATAGAGTATCCTTCGTTGGCCCAGACTTCCGTCCGGTTGCACATCTAGACAGCAGATGCTGTAAATACTGTCTCGAAGATGGGTGAAGCCACAGTAGTTGCCAGTCGAGCTCATATTCAGCGAGAACCCTGTATATAGGGGGAGATCGGGTGTAATGTCTTCCGGTGAGCCGCCTGCGAAAGGAACGCGCACAAAGTGACCAGTCTCGTTCCCTTTCACATCGTTGAAATAGTAGACGAAGTTGCCATCAGGTGAAAGAATGGCATTTGGAATACTGTCCCCAGTGTTCCCAGTCCCTTCGGGGCGATTGGTTAATTGGGTGAGTTCTCCTGTCTGAACATGCCAGGCATATAATTGCTCGACTCCTGAGCGGTTACTGAGAGCCAATCCACGTGTTGAATCAGCAGCAGCAATTTGAAGTCCATAGGTCACGGGAATGCGGTATCGCTGCTTCCAAAGAGCATCATGATCCTCTTGAATTGGGTTGAGCATGAGAGAAATCCTTTCTTTCCAACTGAGACACGGAAAACATGTGAGTGATTCAACAGAGACAAAAAGTTATGACCATGTGTCGCTACTTGCCCACGGCCTTTTCAGAGACGAGGGACGGAAAGAAAAAGAAAAGCCGTAGGTGAGATTATGCTGTATCACCCACGGCTTGCCGGTTTGACGTTATGCAAAGTTATCTACAGCTTCGTGCAAACGCCTTCCCAAAAAGGGCATAGTATACGGCCTTGGGCGACACAAAACGTTTTCATGCGCTCCCCCACGAGAGCGAAAGCACCACCGTTCGGTGACCTTCGTTGTCGCGATAGTCATACCAATCCCTTTCAAATCTTCTATGCTTGAAGCCTGGCGCTGCTCACAGCAGTTTGCACGGCTAAGATAGCACGTGTATTCTTGCCTGTCAACTGCTCTATGTTCGCTTGCTCGCTGGCCAGGAACCTAGATAACTTGACATATCCACACTGGTTTGTTATATTTCCTTTTAAGACTGATCGGTCTGTAACAAGAGGGATTTAAACAGGAGACGATATGCGTAAAGGTGAGCAGACACGCGAGATGATATTGGAACGAGCGGCAGAATTGTTCAATCAGCAGGGATACTTTGGGGCATCCCTCTCTGATCTGATGCGTGAGACGGGCCTCGAAAAGGGCGGCATTTACAATCATTTTCGGGGCAAGGATGAGCTTGCTCTAGAGGCGTTTGACTATGCCTGCAAGGTAGTATGGCAGTCCGTAGAGGAGGAACTGGCAGGCAAGGTCAATGCGGCTGATCGGTTACTGGCGATGCTAGCAGCGTATCGAAGATTGATCGAAGATCCTCCATTTGCCGGGGGATGTCCGCTCTTGAATACAGCCGTTGAGTCAGACGATGCCCATCCTGCTTTGCGTGAACGCACACGTGGAGCGATGACCCGGTGGCGCAAATGGATACAGAAGACGGTGTCACGCGGCATTGCTGCCGGTGAGATCCATCCCGAGACCGACGCCGATACACTTGCATCCGTCGTCATCGCCACTATTGAGGGTGGAGTTATGTTAAGTAAACTTTACGATGATCCTGTACACATCCGCCGTGCGACTGAACATCTGACGCAATATGTTAATGCTACACGAACATAGATGACTCTACTGGCGTATGAAACAAGGAGCACAGCCCGGCCGACGAGGACAAGCATTATGTAATTCAACTGCTCTCATTCACATCAGGATGGCCCTACATTTTCTGGAATTGGTATTGGTGAAATATTCAGATTGGCATAGTGATTTGTGGCGTAGTCAGATGATTGCATGGCAGACGCAAAAGCGTTTTGCGCCGCTAATGAAGACTCAATCCTCCAATCTCTCTCCTTATTAGTATTAAACCAGATGAAGGCTTTGATACGAGGATAATTATGCGGCAGTGTATGGAACCCAGACCCAGGTGACATTGGCTGCGCCGGCGGAGGTGAAGATATCATGGACATGTCGCCACATTTTTACAAATAGTCCTGCCTGGTTGCCATTTTTCTGTTCTGACCATGGCTGCCACTGACCATTCATCTCATGGGCAAAACGCAAGAAAAATGGATGACCCCAGGCTTTGGCGTCTTCCGCCCACTTCTTGATATAGGCATCGAATTCACCACTGACAATACGTTCTAATGTATGCGTATTGATCGTTTTACCGGAGGATGTAGTATCCTTATTGGTGTTAGGGAGGTGTGGCGCCCAGGTGACTACCGGAATAGAGCCACGGCTGCACGTCGTATTCATCCAATCCACGTTAAAAGCGGCGGAGTTATTGTTATTATCCCATCTTTGAAACCACATATAGAGGGCCACAGGTTTTTTCGCATCATGTTCAAAAGAATCAAGCGTGGCAAAATCGGGCAAGCCGCTGCCAGGAGGTCCAATATGCACGAACGCTCCATAGTAGATCATACGTACTTCATCTCCAGGTAGCGTCCACGTAATGCATTTACCTGAGACTTTACATTCTCTCCACGAATAGCGTCGTGCATCAGTTGAGCCAGTTCGCCCATGGCGCGCTCATCCATGCCGAAGCGCGTCATTTCGGGAACGCCGATGCGCAGGCCGGAGGGGTTTCGCGGGTCGATATCGCCGGGAACCATGTTGTAGTTCACGATGATATCATTCGCTTCCAGGCGCTTAGCGACCTCGACTCCACCACCCCACTGGGCGACGTTCACGGCAATCATATGGCTCCTGGTATAGCCAAAATCACGCGCCTCGACTGGGGTTCCTAATTCGTCCAGGCTGCGGCCGAGGGCCTGAGCATTGCGCACGATCTGCGCTGCATAGTCACGGCCATACTGCTTCATTTCACGCGTGGCTACAAGTAAAGCAGGCAAGGTGTTGAGGTGATGATTACTGGAGGAGCCGGGGAAGACACCACGGTCGGCAGCAGGCCAGTATTTTTTTTCGCCCTCTGCATCCAGATTACCCAGAATGATGCCGCGCTGGGGGCCTGGAAACGTCTTATGGGTGCTGCCCGTCATCCATGTTGCACCCTCGTGTAACGGGGATTGAAATTCGCCGCCTGCGATCAATCCAAGAACGTGCGCTCCATCGTAGAGCAGGGGGATATCTTTGGTTTCGCAGAAAGCGGCCACTTCCGAGACCGGTTCGGGGAAGAGGAAGAGGCTCTTGCCCATTACCACGAGCTGCGGAGATACCTGGTCTATAAGCTCGATGGTTTTCTGGGCATCGATGTGATAATGGTCTGGGGTAAGCGGCAAATAATGCAGGTTGATAGAATTAGGGCCGCCGAGTTTGAGTGATTGGCCGCGGTTTTGAATGCGCCGTCCAAAGACGCCGACGGGGCCGTGGCTGATATGCCCGCCCGCATCGGTCGAGTTGGCAACCACGGTATCACCACCACGCAGCCAGCCGAGGGCAAGGGCCGTGTTGGCTGCATTGCCGCTAATGGGTCGTACATCGGCCTGTTTCACGCCAAAGAGGTCGAGGATTTCATGTGTGGCCATGCTCTCGATCTCGTCGATGTAGCGCGTTCCCTGGTAATATCGATTGACTTTATCTCCTACGTTGGGATGCCCTTCGGCATAACGTCCCATAAAATCGGAAATTTGGACGCGGCGCACTGCCTCGCTAGGAGTATTTTCGCTGGCAATCAAATTGATGGTCTGGGTCTGTCGCCAGGTATTTTCTCGCTCAATGATGTCTTCGATGTCGCTGATATCCACTGTCATTGTTCCACTCCCTTGTGATTTTGATGTGCTGGTAAAATATGTTGATTTCAGTATACCAGCAGCAAGTGCTAAGGACAATAGAGATAGGAGCAGAAAAGCACACGAGGAGAACGCAAGACCTTGCGTTCTCCTCGTGTGCTTTTCTGCAATTACTTCTCTTGTGACTTCTTATACTGCGCGATGATCTCGTGCTGCACGTTAGCGGGAACTTCTTCGTACTGATAGAATTCCATCTTGAAGGAACCACGTCCCTGGGTGATGGAGCGCAGGTCGGTGGCGTAGTGCAGCATCTCGGCCTGCGGCACGTTGGCAGTGATTTGCTGCATGCCGTTATCCAGTGAAGCCATGCCCAGCACACGTCCACGCTTGGTGTTGATGTCGCTCATCACATCGCCCATGTTGTTCTCAGGCACAGTGATGGTGACGGTCATGACGGGTTCAAGAAGGGTGGGACTCGCCTGCGGGACACCTTCTTGCATGCCGAGAGATGCGGCTATTTCAAAGGACTGCGCGGAAGAGTCAACCGGGTGGTATTTGCCGTCTACCAGGGCCACCTTGATGTACACCATGGGATTGCCGGAGATGAAGCCGCGCTTGAGCGACTCACGCACGCCTTTCTCGACGCCTGGAATATACTGGTTGGGTACCACACCACCAACGATTTTGTCTTCGAAGATGAAGTTTTCCTCGCCACCCATCGGCAGCGGCTCAAGTTCCAGCCATACATCGCCGAACTGCCCATGACCACCGCTCTGACGCTTGTGGCGTCCATTGGCACGAGCCTTCTTGCGAATGGTTTCTCGATAGGAGACACGCGGGTCACGTGCTTCGAGATCGACGCCGTACTTGCGTTTGATCCCTTCTATGGCGATCTGGAGATGCGACTCACCCATACCAGAAAGCAGGACTTCGGCGGTTTGTGGGTCACGAGTGACGCGCAGGGTACGGTCTTCCTCGACTATTCGTGCCAGGGCATTGCTCATTTTATCGAGGTCGGCCTGGCTCCTAGGGTAGACGGCCACGGTGTAGCATGGCTCAGGGAAATCAATCGGTGCCAGCGTTTCAGTAGTTTCTTTGCTGCCGGTAAGGGTATCGCCGGTATGCGTATTAGAGAATTTCGCTGCTGCACCGATATCGCCCGCGAGAATTTCTGTCGCCGTATCCTGCATTTTGCCGCGTTGAATAATCAACTGACCTATGCGCTCATCTGCTTTTGTCTGGACATTGTAGACATGCGTATCAGGCTTGAGTGTTCCAGAGTATACACGGAAGGTGCTGATGGTGCCGACCTGCGCAGCGGCAGTCTTGAAGACGAACAACGAGAGATTGTCGCCGAACGCTTTAGCATCTTCAGGCAACGCCTCCGCCCCGCTAGGCAAATAATCTACGATGGCATCGAGGAGCGCCTGCACGCCAATATTTTTGCTGCCAGCGCCGCATAATACCGGTATCAGTTGCCCGGTGCGCGTCCCCTGCTTGATAACCGAAAGGATCTCTTCGTCGCTGAGTTCTTCACCTTCGAGAAACTTCTCCATCACCGCGTCGTCGCTTTCGACGGCTGACTCGATGAGTTGTTCGCGGTAGGTGCTGATACGATCCTTTAAATCAGCGGGAACGGGGATTTCTTGTACTTTGTTGCCACCCTCAAATGTATAGGCTTTCTGAGAGACGAGGTCAACGACGCCTCTAAAGCCGGATTGCTCACCGATGGGAAGCTGTAAAGGGACAACCTTCAGGCCGAATTGTTTGCGCAACGAGTCCAGGGCCGTGTCGAACGAGGTATTCTCACGGTCAAGTTTGTTGACGAGTACCATACGTGGTAAGTTGCGCTCGTCGGCATATTGCCAGGTCAGTTCAGTGCCAACCTCCACACCTTTTTCAGCCGTGACCACGACGAGCGCGGCATCTGCTACGCGGAGTGCAGCTTTCACCTCACCGACGAAATCAGCATAGCCCGGGGTGTCGATAAAGTTGATCTTGGTATTCTTCCATTCAACGGGTAAAACTTTTGCGTTCAATGACATGCGGCGTTTTAATTCATCGGGGTCGTAATCGGAGATCGAGGAACCCTCATCTACTTTGCCCTGTCGTGTGACAGCGCCGCTATCATAGAGAGCCGCATCCACGAGAGATGTTTTGCCTGCTCCAACATGGGAAATTAATGCGACATTGCGAATGTGTTCTGCGGTATAGACCTTCATGAAACCTGTTATCCTCCTGATAATCTATGCGAGCGGTGGTTCAACCCATCTAGATAGGAGTTTGTAATGAACCACCTGCATCCCCACGCCAATTAAAGGTTATTTGCGCCGGTTCAGGGTGAAAAGCTGTGCAATACGCCCATCCTGCTTCGTTGGTATGGTGTAGTATATCAGTATTCGACGTTTTGATCAACAGAAGTTTTCGCGAAAAAATAGCCATCCTGGTTTCGGGAGCTATATAGTACGAACTGCACACATGAGGAGAAGGCGAAGGAGCAATCAACTTCCCTGGCTCACCTATTTGAGGCCATCATACAGGCTCTGTCCCTGCTCATATTCGATACGTCCCGTATCCATCAGAAAGCGTATGAACCGCTTGAAGCTCGTCACAAGCTGCTTGCCAGACTTCTCACTTAGATAGGACTGGATATCGGCAGACGTTAGATCGAGCAGTCCTCGTGGGGGGATAGACGCCAGAAGGAGGGTGGAGGCAAAGTCGGTTATCGTTGCGACATGCGTTTCGACCGTCTGATGAAGAAGACCCGATTTGCCAAGTTCACGATTAAAAGCCGTCAATACCTTTCGATTGCGGGCGAGAATGTCGCTTCGTAGACGTGCTTCGCTTACCGCCTGATCTTCCGGCAATAAACTGGTGATGATAGCTTCCCGTTCCTGGATATTACGATACGTCTCTTGTATGCCCTGCCGGTACCCAGGACCAAACATCACATTGTAGGACACGAGCAAGCTATCATAAATGATGCGATGTTCGAAAGGCAGTAAGACGGCTTGAGTATAGGCTGGAAGTGGCTGGGGAATGGTCTCTTCAATCTCGCTCGCCAACCCGAGCACGCCATAAGCATGAGCAGGAGTAGTCGTTGAGAGAAAGATAGTATACTTTTGCAAGGAGCGGAATATGTAGAATGATCCGGCAAGGCGGTACTGCCAACTGGCGACTAGCGCCAGGTCTGCCGCTGACAACCGAGACGGATTCTCAGCGATGAACTGTTCGCGCAAGGCATCATTGGCCCAGAGAGCATCGCGCAACTGCCTCGTGTCTTCTACGGAAACGGTTGCCTTTCCAGGAGAAGCTGGAAAGTCCGGGACCAGATGCAACTGCGTATTGATGTAGCTCAACAAGGCAAACCAGATGCGATAGAAGCGTCCGGTTTCTTCGGGTGCTAACAGCATAGAGCCTCCTTTGGAGACAAATTCACAACCTCATAGCAGT
>WNGK01017344.1_pt2 | contig 11663 bp, 11 predicted proteins | sample 5400601 | NCBI WGS metagenome assembly WNGK01 (sample SAMN13153376, study PRJNA577476) | soil metagenome | isolation source: 60 cm soil or saprolite under Garry oak tree replicate 1 | place: USA:California | collected 2016-06-15
CAACTGCGGAACCCCTCTAACGTTTTCCGGACGCGGCGCGCTTCTGTGATTCCGACGAGTGTGGCGGCACAGGTGCCGAGGGCTTTTTTGAGCCTTCGCGCACCAAAGACATGGTCTGCCAGGAGTAGCGCAAGCGAGTGCCGCATTTGAGACACACCTTGTAAGTCTCACCTTCAGAGGTGAAGGCGCGGCTGAGCTCCCGATGACGGCAACCGAACAGCCAATTCATGATCGTTCTTCCAATCGACACGGCGGTTTCCTCGGTCCAGTGTGAGGCCGGGTTCAAGGCGGAGTAGCCGCCCCCCGGGATCACACGCTGTTGAGTTTCTCCTCAATTGATGGATGAGATTGAGGGCGGATAGGTGGCTCGGATCTTTGGGTTTGGGTGTACGGGAGGTCCCGATCCAGGCACCGAGGCAGAATGAGGCACCCGGGGCGCACCCGGACCGATACATTTCGCGTGAGGCCTGAGGGCATCTCATGGGGGAACCTCCCGGTGTCGAGTCGCAAACCGCGACACGATATTTAGTCGAAATCCACTATTTTTCGGCATCCGAAAATGAAGGTTGCTTCATAGCCAGCGCTCAAGTTTTCGTCGCAGTTTGCTCAGGATCAACAACCCTGTAAAGTGTTGTAAAATCGCGGTTCCTTCCTGTCCTTCTGTAACTGAACCTATGCTACAGTCTTCGTTACTTGAGCGCATAAACATAGGGGTATTGCTGCGCTGCGCCAACGTCGTGACTAAGTAGTCAAAAAACTATCGAAGCAGGGGAATCAGGCAGGACGACGGATCGGATTTGGAATCGACTTAGTTTTGAAAGCAGACAGCGGTCGACTCGAACGAGCCCATGATACTCGGCAGGGAGACTAATACAATGACAAGCACATGGAAGGTGGGGAGTCCCTCGTTAATAGCATACGGTGTACTTACAATATGCATCGGAATGGCACTTAGCGCGGCGGGAACGTTCATGACCAATCCGATGAGGGAAGAGCTTGGTTACCTGTTAGCCGAGGTATTTACAGGATTCTGCCTGGTGATAGCAAGCGTCTTCCTGGGAGTCATGAGAGCACGGACCGAGTCCAATCGCAATGTCGCCATCTACCTTTTTGCCTGGACCGCTTCAATTGCTTGCTGGTTTGTATGTTGGCTGCTGCAGCCATCTACCGAGAACTTCCCCCTGCTGCTGAGCTTGGCTGGCTTGCACGGGCTGTTTTGGGCATTGTGGTGCGTGGGGCTGGCGTTGGAGTTTCGTTCCCTCAAGGCCAGGGTAGCTATACTTTGCTTCTTCGGTGGGACCACGTGCTCGTTGGGAATCATCCTGGCGACCCGGTCGGGAGTTGGCATGCTTAGCGCAGTGACCGCAGCCGCTTGCTTCATGCTTTTTCTTGGAACCCAGACATTATTCACTGCCGCCTTGCTTCATCGGCAATTCGAGAAGAGGAGGGTATTGGTCCGGCTATAGAAAATCTATCTCGTGCGCTGGGAATCCTTGACCGCCAGATCATACGTCCCTGCAGTGCCATTTCATAATCTCTTGTCTGACTCGGCGGCCTCGGCCAAAATTGGAGGCGTCATATTGATCACTCCTCGCTCGTAGCCAGGGCTATCTTCGTGTATCAACGATCACTTATCGCAACAGTTTACAAGAGTTTACATCTACATTGCTTGCGAACAAACATACACTTCGCAGCCGCAGTTACCCTCTCATGAGGGTGCCCAGTAGGCGAGATATTCCGGACCGTTGACTTAGCATCTCTCCGGATGTATCTCAGCGACCTCGAAACATGCGTTGGCCCTAGCTGAGTTTCGATGCGCTTTGGGAAATAGGATGGTGGACAAATGAATCGCATAGCCAGAGTGCTGTTTACCAAGGGAATCATAACGGTATTCATCGGGATTATGTTGCTGAGCGCAGCGCCTCGCCTGATGGCTATCCCGGCATTCGCCCGGAAGTACAAGACCGCGTGCGCTACCTGCCACAACAACTGGCCCGAACTCAATGATTTTGGCCGCGCCTTCAAGATCAACGGATTCAAGTTTCCCAAGGACGACGACCAGTTCGTTAAGGATCCGCCGTTGGTGCTGGGCGCGGAGGCGCAGAAGGAGACGTTCCCGTACTCCATCTATCCTGGGAAGCTTCGGGCCTTCAATTTCGTTTTGGATTGACGATGACCTTTCGACGGGCGGCTCTGGTGCCGATGGCGGATTGGGCGATGGCTACATCAAGGCTAACAATATCTTTAGCTTTCTCCACATTCCCGAGAACGACGTGAATGTTCGCTACGGGCAATTTGAACTCGATCTTCCGTTCACCCAGGCGCGCTCGATCAATCTGTCAGATTACGCCATTTTGGCCGAGACGGCTTCAGCTGACCCGGCGACGGGAACGACGTCCAACCCTCTGGCTCTTTCAGATGGGCAGAAAGGAATTGAGATCGGCGGGTATCCCAACAAAGGCAATACCTGGTGGTCCGTGGCAGTTCTTGATGGAGCAGTCGCCCGTAATTCCAAGGATGTTTACGTTCACCTGGCGCAACGCTTGGCCCGACCGGTGTGCGTGACCATACTTCGCTGCGGTTCGACGGGTTTGGATATTTCGGCAAGAACGAACTGAACCAGGGTGGATCGCTATTTCCCGACCTGCCGGTGTTCCATGAGTCGTTTTACCGGGCTGGCGGTGCGTTCGACTACAAGTTCCGCAGCCGCTTCGAACTCTGGGGACTCTTCGAGCACGGCCACGATTCCAACAAGGCGCTCAATGGAGACGGTACCGCGTTGGTATCCGCTACACCCGTCACCTTCACCGGCGGCTTTCTGGAAGCCGAGTACTGGGCGTATCCCTGGCTGATTGCCAAGATGCGTTACGACGGTGTTAATTCACCGACCGACGCGCAGCTCGGAATTTCACGGCATGACACGAGGAATTCATTTGTGCCCAGTATCGATATTCTTGTTCGACCGAATATCAAGCTGGAAGCGGAGTACACGTACAACTTTGAACAGCCGGTACCGGGAACCACCAAGTTTTACCGTGCAAATCAACTTATTGCGGGTGCCGACTTCGTGTTCTAGGCTCCTGACTGCGTACATGTAAGCATTACTGCTGGGCCGATCAACTCGGCCCAGCAGTAATGCTTGTCAAAATTTACAACGTTTTACAAGCTTGTTGACTACGAGCAAACCAGCGCCGAGCGAAGAAACCGTACTATCGCGACCAGCACGAGCCTTGACAGACGCGGACTCGCCTCTGTTCGAGCTAGATCTCAACACAACGAAGCGGGAGCCGGATATGAATATGTCGAGGAACAAAATGAAGGGTTTGCGCGCAATCGTTCTACTGATTGCAGGCTGTGTAACGAGTTGCGCGTGGGCGGCAGAGGTCCGCGGCAAGGTAACCGCGCAAGGGCTGCGTTCTGCGGAGAATATCGCGGTTTACATTGATGGTGTACCGGGCAAGACGTTCACGGCCCCGGCCGAGCACGTGACGATCAACCAGACGCACCTCGCGTTCGTGCCCCACGTGCTGGTTGTTCAGCTGGGAACGACAGTGGATTTCAAGAACGAGGACTCGGTTGGCCATAACGTCTATTGGCCGGGCGTAAGTCACAATAAGAAATCCGCTCACAACATGGGAACGTGGCCGCAGGGCCAGGCTAAGACATTTACGTTTACAGAACTGGGCGATGTGCCTCTGTTATGCAATGTGCATCCCGAGATGTCCGGGTACATATTCGTAGTGCCTACGCCGTACTTCGCTGTTACCGATAAGGAAGGCAACTTTGTTATCAAGAACGTTCCTCCGGGCCAGTACACGCTGAAGACCGGAAGCGAGGGCGGCAAGCCTGCCGCGCAGCAGGTTACGGTGGGAAGCGGCCCGGTCAGCGTGAGTGTCACGGTTACTAAGTAGAAGCTACCCGCCTGGTTGACGCGCTCGCGTCGCCGAAGAGGACTTATGCCGCGCAGGACACTGCAATACCGGAAACCGTGGCTTGCTTATGGCATGGCAATCAGCTGCGCGTTTGCAGTGTCGCTGCTCTATTGGCAGGCGAGGACGGACTGGCGCGGATGGAGGCAGATCACCGAAGGCCACGTCCTGCTCGCTAAGAGCGGGAGTGGCACTCTGTCGTGGAAGGAGCCAGTCCTTCCCGCCCAGTATGCACAAGCTAGCTGCGGCGCCTGCCATCGCGATGAATTGCCGCAAACGCCGCGTCTTAATCATGGGCGGCAGTTGATGGTGAGGTTCAATTGCACGGCGTGCCACCAGCTGCAGGATATTGAGCGTCCGGCCATGTTAGGTCCGGATCTCACCAACATCGGCACAAAGGTTACCAGGGAATGGATCTACAAATGGCTGAATGAGCCGCGCTCGGTGAGCGACGCGAACGGCAACGTGGTAGTTGACGGCGTTGATACCGAGTCGCGCATGCCTAAGTTTGATCTGACTGACATGGAACTCCGCGCACTCTCTGCCTACCTTAGCGTGCAACGGGTCAAGGCAATTGCGCCATCCCGGATCAGCCTGAGCGTGGTGAACAGTCATGGGAAGGATCAGGCTGCAATCGACGATGGGCAGACGCGATTCAACCAGATGTTCTGCGTTACGTGTCACTCGATTGCGGTTGACCGCGGTGGCGAAATCAAGATTATCGGCGGAGACATAGGGCCGGAGTTAACCAAAGTTGGCAGCAAAGTCAAGCCTGAGTGGCTAGTAGCGTGGCTCCGTGATCCGCAGGGAGATCTCCAGCACACGAAGATGCCGCGTTATGAATGGTCAGAAAAGGACCTGTACAAGGTGAGTCAATATATATTGAATAAGCTCACGGATCCAGATCTTCTCAAGGATGTGCCTCAACTCGGTGCACCCACCAATGACGAAGTACAACTCGGACGGCGCCTATTTGTTGAAAAGGGATGCGCTGAGTGCCATGTCGTCCAGGGAGTTACACCGCGAGATAACTTTGGTCCCAACCTTTCGGCGATGGGAATTGCGGGCGGAGTTCGGGTTCTGGAGGCTCGGATGCCTCGCGACAAGAACTTCTCGGTGCACTTTGTCAGGACGGGTGTAGAGAGGCTCGACATCGGCGAAGCGGTTGTGCCGCGTTCGATGATCAACTATATCCAGGCAAAGATCACGAATCCCGAGTCAGTAACCCCGGCAACGCACATGCCGCATTTTGTGATGAGCAACGCGGATCGCGACGACCTGACAACGGCCGTTCTCAGCATGACCGGGCCGCCAATGCCGAATCAACCTCAGAAGACAGTCGTTGAGCGAGTGCATTCGACTTACCGCCCGGAAGGCGAGGCTGGGGAACTGTACCAGCGATTCAGGTGCAATACGTGCCATAGCTTTCGTGGAAACGGGGGCACGCTGGCTCCGGACCTGACCTATGAGGGCAGCCGATCGAACCGTGAGTGGCTGGTCCAATTCCTGAAGAACCCGCAGACAATTCGTCCAAGTCTTACGGTACGGATGCCGCGGTTCGATATGACCGATAAGGACGCCAACACCCTCGCGGATTACATTTCAAATACGCTGCAAAAAGCCGATGTGAAGCCAACTGCGCTTGATCGAACCCAGTTCACTACGGAGATGGCAGATCGAGGGAAGCAACTCTTCGAAACGAAGTACGGCTGCCAATCCTGCCATACGATTGGCTCGTCGGGCGGGTATGTCGGCCCGAGCCTGAATGACGTGGCCGACTGGCTGACTCCGGCGTGGATCGAGTCATGGCTGCGCAACCCGCAGGCGCTGGTTCCAGGGACGATTGAGCCACGGCGCTCCCTGAGCGAAAGCGAAATTAGGGACATGACGGCGTATTTGTTGACGCTGAAGCAAGCTCCTCCAACTGAAAGTGCAGCCTCTGGAGGCCAGCAATGAAGATACTCGCGGTCTATCTCGCGGTTTTGGCTGGCTCACTGTCCCTGGCTGCGGTGGCTCAAAGGACGGTGTTCGCGAAGATATGCTGGTGCTGGCCGCCCACTCGGCATGCCGGCCCTGCTCTTCATGCTAAGTTCGAGAGCACCGAATACGTAGCCTATGGCTCATATGGAACAGAGTCTGACTGGAATAATCCCGAGCATATTTACCCACTGGATTTCAATCAGGATCAGGGCCGGCGTATCTTCTATCAGCATTGCGTGTGGTGTCATGCAGATACGACTCCGGCGGGGCCATCCAATCGCTCCAATGTTACTCCTGAACCTCCGCTGATGAATGACAGCGCGGTGCTTATCAAAGAGAGCAATGCATCCTTGCAGAAGATTATTGCAATGGGAGGCAGCGGCGTGGGCAAGTCGGTAATGATGCCGCCGTACGGCCAGACGCTGAGCCAGGAAGAGATTGACGACGTAATCGCCTACATACGAGTGATTGCGGCGCCGGAACCACCCAAGCCAGGCAGCAACACCAAGTCGAACGGGGAGTAAGTCATTATGATGAGTTCAAGGATGGTTATCTATATGTCTTCGAAGATTCTTGCCGGGATATTGTTTAGTGCGGCCCTTGCGACCGCTTCCGGGCAGGTGCTTCCAAGTGAAGTTTCGAATCCGAGGGCAAGGGCGGCAGAATCGAGGTATCTGCCACAGCTTGAGTCGCTACAGCAAAGAATTGGGACCGCGAGTTTTGAATATCCATTTCAGCTTGCCCGATATGTGAACGCGAAGTCGGGGCGAGCTGCGATGGATCGGGACGGACTTGAATTCGTAAATTTCCAGCACCGCACTATCTTGAAGGTATCCGGTGTTTACAAGGCGGCATTCGAAGCGGGGCTGCAGACAGAGAACGTGCGCGCTACGCGAATACTGGAGGGAGCGGGACTTCCGCTTCTGCGGATGGCTGCTGACACTGTTCCGGATAGCGACGATTACGATGGGATCGGGCTCGAGATCCTTTATGGCACCCGTGACACCAACAGCGCATATTACTTCGAGGGAAGGGAAGTTCTGAGCGTGGTGTTCAGCAGGGAAGATGCACGTGCCTTCGCAAAGGCAACCACCAATGACGCGCGTCAGGAGATTCTGAATCGGTCCGATCTTTATGTGAATGGCAAGGCGTTCGGAGTGGCTCTGGGCCAGCGTGATCCGATTGACCCAGGCTCAAGTGACCCAGGCTCAAGTGAAGATCGCGCTGTGCGAGAGACGGCGCAGGGGACAGACTCTGCAGTTCTAGTTCGTGCCTCCCTGGCCCTGAGGGCTGCGTCGAAGGGCGATACTTCGGTCGAACCGGCTGCGGATGAAATGGCTCAACTGGCCGCAAAGTCGCATGAGACGCCGGTCATGGAAGCGAAGCTAGAGCCGCCGCCAACGATGGCTGCTGTGGATACGGGCCTCGCGAGGGTGCGTGTCGAACACGACCTAGCGCCTTCGCTGGAACAATCAGGCGATCAAGTTCTCATGCATGTCAGCCTGCGGAATTCGCTCAATTTCAATGGGGCGAACTCGTCGATTTACAAGCGAGCGGCGCAGAGCTTTGACCTCTTTTTGGCTCCGGAACTTAGGGAAGTGTTGAAGACAGTTCCAGACAATGCGAAGTTCGACGCATTCAAGTTCTCCATCGTGAACCATGTCGCAAATGGCGTGACACCTTCGGAGACGATTGACTATATCTGCCCGGTGAAATCGACCCAGTCATTCCTTGAAAACAAGATCACGAGCCAGGACTTGATCAACCAGAGCACGGTGCTGGTGAACGGAATGAGGATAGGGTTAAATCTGGAAACCGTCGAATAGAGTTTAGAGTTAGATAGCTCGCGCGCAAACTGGTTTTGAAATATGAAGGCCGCCAGGCTAAGATTCCTGGCGGCCTCTGATTTTTGTATCGCTGAAGTTACCAGCCAAGTACGTACGCGAAGATGAGCGGCGCCACGATTGATGCGTCCGATTCGATGATGAACTTTGGACCCTGCTCTCCCAACTTGCCCCACGTGATTTTCTCGTTGGGCACCGCGCCGGAGTAGGAGCCATAGCTGGTGGTGGAATCGCTGATCTGGCAGAAATAGCTCCACAGCGGGACGTTGTCGCGCTGCAGGTCCTGATGGAGCATCGGCACCACGCAAATGGGGAAGTCGCCGGCGATGCCGCCGGCGATCTGGAAGAATCCCAGAGGCGCAGTCAGTGTGGTTTCGGTGTACCACTCCGCCAGTTCCATCATGTACTCGATGCCGGTGCGAACGGTGTGCACCTTCTCCACGTCCTTCGCGATGCAGTGGCCGGAGTACATGTTTCCGAGGGTCGAGTCTTCCCAGCCGGGGACGAACATGGGCAGGTTCTTCTGGGCGGCGGCGAGGAGCCAGCTGTTTTTTGGCTCGATCTGGTAGCTCTTTTCGAGGTCGCCTGACAGCAGGATTTTGTACATGAACTGGTGAGGGAAGAAGCGCTCGCCGGCCTGGTCCGCGCGCACCCATTCCTTCAGAACTTCGTTCTCGATGCGCCGCATTGCTTCCATCTCGGGGATGCATGTGTCGGTGACGCGATTCATGTGGCGCGCCAGCAGCTTCGCTTCATCGGCGGGCGTGAGATCGCGATAATGTGGAACGCGCTCGTAGAAATCGTGCGCTACGAGATTGAACACGTCCTCTTCAAGGTTTGCGCCCGTGCACGAGATTCCGTGAATCTTGTCCTGGCGGATCATTTCGGCAAGCGAGAGGCCGAGCTCCGCTGTGCTCATGGCCCCGCCGATGGTGACGAACATCTTGCCGCCGGAGTCGAGATGATCGACGTAGCCCTTCGCGGCATCGACGAGAGCCGCGGCATTAAAATGACGATAGTGGTGCTTGATAAACTGCGAAATCGACGACATTCTTGCGTTTTCTCCAAGTTTCAACCTACCACAATTTGATTGAAGGGATCACTACGCGCGCAGCCGCCAGGAAGCTAGAGCGGTTCCGCAGTTGGCGTAGCCGTCTCGGGCCTCAGTGCAAGGTGGCTTTTCTTAGAGCCTGTAACAAAACCCCTCAGGCACGAGGCGCTGCAGCTATTCGCCCCACCTGGACAGCGCGATTCGAGCCTGTGCTCGGGCGGATAGGTCAACACTGCGCGACCAGGTGGGACCTATCCGGCTCGCCGCGATATGCGCCGCGCTGACGAAGAATTATGCAGGGCGGTCTAATCAGCCTTCGCGGGGATCCGTCGGCCTCCGCCAAGTGCCTGGGACCGCATAAAGTTGCAGACGTCCTTCGGCTGGGCGGGTTAGGCTTTACACAGTGAGCCTCGCAGGGTTGGCCGAGATATGCTGGTCGGCCCACTACTAGTTAGGCGGCACCGAGACGGTGGGTAAGCGGAATGACAATCGGCACCATCGACGAATCACAACGCAGAGCAGCGACAGTTGTGGGGTTCTCTTATCTGTTTGCGCTGCCGCCGGCGATCTTCGCCGAGTTCTATGTACGCACCCAACTCATCGCCTTCGACAATGCCGCGCAAACGGCGCAGAACATCATGGCGCACGAACGGCTCTTTCGTCTGGGCACCGCCAGTAATCTCACTGTCTTCGCGCTCGATGTCGTCCTGATCATTGCTCTTTACGTGGTCCTCATGCCAGTCAATCGAAGCCTCGCGTTGCTAGCCACGGGCTGGGGGCTGATCGAGACCGCAACCCTGGTCGTCGTCACGCTCAGTGACTTCGGCGCATGCCGATGCGTATAACGTCGGCCTGGTGCTCGCCGGGCTTCGAAGTACTGCCTTCTGCTATCTGTGGTTCAAGTCCCGCTTCATCCCAAGAGCATTGGCGGCATGGGGAATGGTTGCGTCCTTTCTAATGGGAGCGTGCGCATTCTCGTTCATCATTTTTCCCGAGCTTGCGAAGATCATCCCCGTTGAGATTTATGGAGCTCCTATCTTCTTCTTCGAGCTGACAATGGGTTTTTGGCTCCTGCTGAAGGGATTACCACCTTCCGGAGCTGCGCCGGATAGAGTAAGCGGGTCAGCACAGGCGGGCGCCGTCTAACTATGTGATGGTCTCGGGCGGCGGTTCGAGCGTTAGCTCTCGGAGATTTCTGGACTGGCGGACGGGTTCAGTGAAGCAGCTTGGGCCTGAACGTCATGGAACTGACTCACTCACATCGGCAGCGAGATGACAAGGGAGTTGGGAGCCACGAGAGCGCTGAGGAGTTGACATGACACGCACCACAAATGCAAGAATCGCCGGATTCACGTACCTTTTCTATGCAGCGATCGGTATCTCCAGCGATCTGCTGATGCACCAGGCGATGGGCGTCGACGGTGGTGCCGCGAAACTCGCGCGCATCGGCCAGTATGCGACAAACGTGCGCCTGACCATCCTGATTACGCTGCTCGAATGCCTCTCGGCCCTCGTGCTGGCCGTGACGCTGTACGGGATCACGCGCGACGAGGACCACGAGCTTGCAATGCTGGGTCTGGTCTGTCGCGTTGCTGAAGGCGTGCTCGGTTCGCTCAAGAACATCCCGGGCTACCTGGGACTGCTGTGGTTAGCGAAGGCGGGGGTCGGGACGGGTGTCCCGGACATCCCCACAACGAACGCGCTGCGCGCGTTTCTGTTGATGCCGGGCGCGAGCGTCCCCCTCGGTGCGGTCTTCTTTGCCGTGGGGAGTTTGATCTTTTCCTATCTCTTCCTGCGCGGACGGATGGTGCCCGTCTCAATCGCATGGCTAGGCGTGTTCGCGTCGGGCCTGCTCGTGGTGGTGCTGCCCCTGCAGCTCGCCGGTTTCTCCACAGGGCCGCTCACCGGATACTACCAGTGGCTGCCGGCGCTCGTATTCCAAGTCGTGCTCGCGCTGTGGCTGCTCATCAAAGGTGTCGCCGCACCGGCGACGCGATGAGCCCTACACCGCAAGATGTGTGAATCAATGGGATCAGAGCGCGCCCGCCTGTTGCCAGTCGCGCACGCGCCGCCAGCACGTCATCCCCGACCCACAACGGAGTTCCTGCGGGAGCATCTGCCAGGGGATTCCGCTGCGAAGGACAAAAAGAATGCCGGTGAGACACGCGCGATCTGAGACGCGCGGCCGTCCGCCTTTTGGCCGACGGTGTGGAGCTGGCAAGAACGGTTCGACAAGATCCCACAACGGATCTGGAAGCAGCGCAGCGGCCATACCTATTCACGCTACTTCGCCGATGAGAGATTAGGTTTCGACGGTTTTGTTACACGTTCTAAGGAACCTGCACTTCACATAGCGCTCACGACAGAAAACACCGTGACCTAGTCGTGACAGAGAAGGAACTGATCTGCTCTGCATTGAGCGACACACGGGCAGCAATAACATTTTCGGTTTGCCAATCCTGCCAGTATTTACTTAGGAAAATTGAGCTTCTGAAGTAGAGCCTGGAATCGCGGTTCCGCGCGCAGCGGGTCGTAGACTGGTCCGACTTTCAGCCAGAAGAGCCCTGGGTCCTTTTCTTCGTAGGCACGCTCCAGCCATTTAAGGGCCTGTTCCCTGTCGCCGGTCGCGATGTACGCACGCGCAAGAACAGTGGGGTATACATAACGATGACGCGATGCTTCCATGAACTGATTAATGATCTTCGTTGCCTCTCGCTTCCGTCCCCAGAATCCATAAACGAGTGCCAGGTGGATGGGGCAAAGATCTGAGCCTTTACATTTCTTTGAGGTAGCGAGCGCCTCGGGAAACCTCTTCATTTCTAAATAAGCGACCGTGAGAAGCACGAAATCTGCGGCTTC
>WNGK01007233.1_pt1 | contig 11657 bp, 10 predicted proteins | sample 5400601 | NCBI WGS metagenome assembly WNGK01 (sample SAMN13153376, study PRJNA577476) | soil metagenome | isolation source: 60 cm soil or saprolite under Garry oak tree replicate 1 | place: USA:California | collected 2016-06-15
GTGATCCTGGTGGTTAATTCGCGACGCAGTGCCTGGGTGCCGGGCCATGATCTGGTCTGCGGTCGTTCTTCTCCCCTCGTCCTGGCCGCGGAATCGGGTATGTCATGTGCGTGCAGCCTGTGCCCTGGCCGGAGCCGGATCCGCTGATCGCGGCGGCGATCGCGGCGAAGTACCCGGGTAAGCGGCCGCGGCCGCTGGCGGTGCTGATCCGCGACCACCTGGGCCAGTGGCTGCGGGATGAGGACTTCGCGGCCGCGTTCGGCATCCGGGGCCGGCCGGGCTGGTCTCCGTCGCGGCTGGCGCTGGTGACCGTGCTGCAGCGGGCGGAGAACCTGGCTGACCGGCAGGCGGCCGAGGCGGTGCGGACCCGGATCGACTGGCAGTACCTGCTGGGGCTGCCCCTGGACGACCCTGGCTTTGACCACACGGTGCTGGCTGAGTTCCGGGCCCGGGTGTCCGGGGCCGGGCTGGAGCAGGTGGCGCTGGACGCGCTGCTGGCCCGGCTGGCGGCCGAGGACCTGGTCAAGGCGGGCGGCAAGCAGCGCACCGACTCCACTCACGTGGTCGCGGCGGTGGCGGCGCTGACCCGGCTGCAGCTGGCCGGGGAAAGCGTGCGGGCGGCGCTGGAGGCGCTGACGGCCGCGCAGCCGGACTGGGTGGCCCAGCGGATCTGCGTGCCCGATTTCGCCCGCCGCTACGGCACGCCGATGACCTCCTGGCGCCCGCCGGCCTCCCAGTCCGGGCAAGATGAGCTGGCGATCGCCTACGCCCGCGACGGGTACGCGCTGCTGGAAGCGGTCTGCCATCCCTCCTCGCCGGGCTGGCTGCGCGAGCTGCCGGCGGTGGACGTGCTGCGCCGGGTGCTGCTGCAGAACTACACGCGCACCATCACCGGGGACGGGCGGGAGGTGATCAGACGGCGGGAGAAAGAGCCTGAGGGCGATGGTCTCCCGCCTGGCCATGCCCGGATCGCCTCCCCGTATGACACCGACGCCCGCTGGGCCGCCAGGCGGGATACCTTCTGGCTGGGCTACAAGCTGCACATCACCGAGACCTGCGACGATCCCCCGCCGTGCAGCTGCCGCCCGGCCGGCACGGGCGCGCGCGAGGGGGAACACGGCCAGGGCTGCGCGCACCTGGTGTTCCCGAACCTGATCACCACCGTGGCCACCACCGACGCCACGGTGACGGACAACCAGATGACCGAGCCGGTCCAGGACGCGCTCGCAGCCAGGGATCTGGCCCCCGGCCGGCACTACGCCGATTCGGGCTACCTCAGCGCCGCCCTGATGGTCTCGGCGCTGGCCAGGTGGGGGATCGCGCTGATCGGGCCGCTGCTGACCGACAATTCCGCCCAGGCCCGCGCCGGCACCGGGTACGCCCGCGCCGACTTCACCGTCGACTACGACACCAAGACCGTCACCTGCCCGCAGGGCAAGACGTCCTCATCCTGGACGCTGTGCACCCAAAAAGGCCAGGCCGCCGCAGTGGCCACCTTTTCCCCCGGCGACTGCGGCCCCTGCCCGGCCCGCCCTCAGTGCACCACCAGCAGCCGGAAACGACGGCAGATCACCATCTTGCCCCGCGACCTGGCCCAGGCCCAGGCCGCCGCACGCGCCGCGGAAAAGACGATCCCGTTCCAGGCCGACTACGCCCGCCGCGCCGGCGTAGAAGGCACCATGCACCAGGCCGCCAGCCACGGCGCGCGACGTGCCCGCTACCGCGGCCTGCCCAAAACCCGCCTCGACCACCTGTACATGGCCTGCGCGCTCAACCTGCTCCGGCTGGAGGCATTCTGGACCGGCACGCCGCTAGACCGGCAGCGAACCAGCCACCTGGCACGCCTCGAACTCAGCCTCGCCGCATAGAACCGAATTAACCACCAGGATCGAAGGTGCAAGCAAAACCGCCACACATGACCGTGGAAGGTGCACAGGGCGCCGCGCTGCCGCGCGGCCCGCACGCATACCTCGCGGCACCTGCGGGACGTGGAAGGTGCAAGCACCGCGGCCCTGGCTGCACTGAGGACGGCCGTCGGCGCAAGCGCCACCTGGTTCCCGCTATCTTTACGGCCGCCGGAGATGAGCACGGTAAACCGCGGCGCGAGGATGAGCACGGGGAACCTGCACGGAATATCTCCCGGGCTGCCTTCGCCGCTGCGGAGAACGCCGTGTCGTGTCCCGGGGGCAGAGCGGTCGTTGACGTCCGCCTGCCCCGCGAGTGGCGGGTGGCGGCCCCGGGCTGGGCTTGGTTGTTGTCACCGGCGTTCGGTGGCTGGCGGCGCTGTCCGCTGGCCTGGCGCGGGTCGTGCGACTGCGGCCAGCACGTGGCCGTCGCGGTGGCTCGGCGCTGGCGCGGGCATCCATGGCCGCCAGGTCCGCGCCTCGGTCAGGCCTGGCCCTATCATGTCCAGTCCGGCGAGGAACGAGGCGATATCGGCGGGGGCGTGGTTAACGAATTGCGCGGCGGTGTACTCCGCGGCCAGCTGCTTGCCCAGTGCCTCGTCGTCAAAGCAGGCCACCGATATGATCAGGCAGCTACCCGGCGCCGTCAGCCGCGCGTATCCCGCGGTCACCTGCCGGGCGGCGGCGGCGTCGGTGAAATGCAGGACGGCGCCGAGAATGACGGCCGCCGGCCGGGCAGGGTCGATGACGGCCAGCAGCTCTGGGTCGGCCAGCACGGCCGCCGGGTCCCGCAGGTCCGCGGCGACGGCGGCTAGCCCGTCGCTGATGGCCAGCAGCGCCCGGACGTGGGAGAGCACAACGGGATCGGTGTCGACGTAGGCCACTGCGGCGGCCGGGTTGACCGCCCGCGCTATCTGGTGGGTGTTCTGCGCGGTCGGCAGTCCCGCGCCCAGGTCGATGAACTGGCTGATGCCCTGCTGCGCGGCCCAGGTGATGGCGCGGGCCAGGAACGCCCGGTTCTCCCTGGCCATCGCGGCCAGCGGCGGGTAGATCCGCAGCAGCCGCCCGGCCTCGGCCCGGTCGGCGGCGTAGTGGTCCTTGCCGCCCAGCAGGGCGTCATAGACCCGGGCCATGTTCGGCGTGCTGGCGTCGAACCCCGGGCTCATCGCGTGCCCGCCCGGCTGCCGGGGCATCGCTGTCCCGCCGGGCTGTCAGCGCGGGCACCGGGCCGCTCAGGCCGGGACGCGCCGCGGGCCCCGGGATCGGTGTGCTGCCGGCGCTCACTGGTGCTCCGGTCCGGTGCGGCCGGGACCAGGTGGCGGGCTGGGCCGTCGTCCGGTCCGCCACGACAGCCCGCGCGGCACTGCCAGCCGTAGCCGGGCGGTCGCGGTGCCTGACTGCCGTTGTGCCCGGCGCATCATCGAGCACGGGCGCCGGGCGCATGCGGCCCTGAGCCGTCCGCAGGCCGGGCACCCAGCCGCCGCGCCGACGCGGTGATCACGGCCCCGGTGGCATGTCATGGACGGCGGCGGGTCCGTCACCTGGCACGCCAGGCACGTCCGCGCCGCGTTCGGGTCCTGCATCTGCGCTCCTTCCTGTCCAGCACCGGCCCCGGGCGAGCCGGTCCTTGCTTCCCCCTGGCGCGGCCTGCTCCGGCCGCGCCGGCGGGCGGAGGCTGGCTCATCAGCCCCGGCTGCGGGACGCTGCGAGCCGCGCCCTGCTGCCCGGCAGCACGACCGGGTCCTGGCCGGCAGTCATGTCTTTGCAGCTGGTGCACGCACCGGCGGCCGGTTACTCATCGGGGCTCGCGGCCATGGCTGTCTGCCACTGGGTGACCTGCGGGAGTGTCCACCCGTCCGCAACCTCGAAGTGTTCGGGCTCCGTGCCGTCAGTGCCGCCAAGGTGCTCATCGAAGGCATCCGCATCGTCGGTGGCGTAGCCGCACGGGCACCGGTGCTTCGCGGCTTGCCATTGCCCTGGGTCGCCGGTCACCTCGGCCACGCGGCGGCGGCAGAACGCCAGCCACTCTGGTACGGCCAGCGTGGGTGACTGCTTCTGCTTGCGGATCTTGGCCGCGATGCGCTCGATCTCGTGCAGCCCGTCCTGGACCACCACGAGCGCGGCGTGCGCCCACACGTCCTCGTCCGCCTCCAGGTCGGCGGGTATGAGCCGCGCGTGCTCGCCGTACAGCGCGGCCACCATCTCCTCGGCCGACAGCGGCAGCTCCATCCGCGCGATGTACGGCCGGCCGTCCGCGTCGAACCATCTGTCGGCGGTGATCACGGGGCTTGCTGGCCGGACCGCGTCCAGTACGTCATCGGGTGTGCCGGAACGGGTGCCGGGGGTGGTCATGGGCAGGATTCCTTATCTGGTTGGTGAAGCCGGTCCTCCGGATCCCGGTGAGATCAGCGGGACGGCCGCTCCACGCCGCGGACACGTCAGTGACGTAAAACCGCGGGTCAGGGGCGTGATTGCGGGCGCGGTGGCCGGGAACCCGGCCGCCAGCTCATCCGCGGTGTCGCCGGTCAGGACGCGGCCGTCGCCGTCCGGGCGGCGGGCCCGCCGCCGGCCGTCTTCGGTGCCGGTGTCCTGATAGAACTCACCCCAGGTCAGGCGCAGCGCCTGCGCCGCGCGCTCCGCGTTCCATCCGAAGATCCCGCGCTGCCCCCCGGCAGCTTGCCCTGCTGCCATCACCTGCGCCTTCCTCCTCCTCACGCCCGGGCCGCGGACACCGGCGCGCACCACCGCGATCACATCCGTTCCCCGGCCGCAGGCGCGCCTGGGTGCCGTTCCCGGGCGGCGGGGCTGGCCGCAGCCTTTACGCGGGGCTGGCGCCACATCGGCCACAGCGGCGGCCCGTCACCGGGCAGGTGAAACGGGGCGCCCGGGCGCAGGGCGTACCCGTGGGCCAGGTACAGGTCCCGGGCGCGCGGGCTGGAGGCTTCCAGGTAGGCGGGTATGCCCGGGACCTGGTCCAGGACGGCGTGGCAGGCGCGCAGCAGCGCGGTGCCGGTGCCCCGGCCCTGCCGGTCCGGGCGGACAGCCAAGATGGCCAGGTGCCAGTGGGCGGTCCCGGCCGGGTGGTGACCCTCCAGCGCCGCGTCGAAGGCCCGGAACCGGCTGGTCCACGGGCTCGTCGCCGCGGCCAGCCGGGCGTCATAGCCGTCAGGAGACTCTGCTGCCTCGCCGCCGGCGGGTATCCACAGTGCCGCGGCGGTGCAGCCGGGGGTGGTGTGGACGACTCCGCGGGCCAGGGCGTGCTCGGCGTGGAGCCGGAAGTAGCCGGGGAGGATCTGGCGGCGGACGGCCGGGTCGGGGATCAGCCACCGGGACGGCGCCAGGTCGCAGAAGGCGCCGGCGATGACCTGGCTCAGGACGTCCAGGTCCGCCGTCCCGGCGCGGATCACGGTCCGGTCCGTCCCGCCGGGGGCCGGGCTGGCTGGCGGGGTCATGGCAGGGTCCTGCGGCGGGCGGGGGCGGCCTGGCCGGTGACGGCGTGGGCGCCCAGCCCGATGGCGGCGTAGACCTGCGGGCGGCGGGCCCGCAGGACCAGCCCCCAGCCCAGGCCGAGGACCGCTATCACGGCGTAGCTGGCCGGCAGCGCCCACGCGGCGGCCGAGCCCGCCGGGACGCCGAGCAGGGTGCCGTAGTGCAAGACCGCCAGCACGACGATGCCGCCCAGCAGGACGGCGGCCAGGGCCGGGGCGATCAGCCGCCGCCACGCGCTCTCGCCGCGCGGGTCCCGGGCGAAGAACGCGATCACGGCGACGGCGGTGGCCGCGAGCAGGACCACGATCCCGAACCCACCCGTGGTGCCCAGCCAGAAGAACAGGCCGGTCATCGGCGGCCACCCGGCCAGCGCGTACGCCACGATGACGCACAGGCCGGTGGCGCTTTGCGCCAGCGACGCCGCCCTGGGGATGTTGTTGCCGCCGGTGCGGCCCAGCGCGGCGGGCAGCACGTTCTCCCGGCCCAGCGCGTAGATGTACCGCCATACGCAGTTGTGGAATGCCAGCGCCGCAGCGAACAGCGAGGTCAGGAACAGCCACTGAGCCGCCTGCGCCAGCACGCCGCTGCCGCCCAGCCCGAACAGCAGCCCCGGGCCCTGCGCCGCGGCGGCCGCTACCACGCGGGCCTGGCCGGTGCGGGCGGCCATCGCCCAGCTCACCCCGGCGTACACCACCGCGATCATGCCCAGCGCCAGGTACGTGGCCACCGGGACGGTCCGCCGGGCGTGGCGGGCCTCCTCGGCCAGCACCGGGGCCTGCTCAAACCCGACGAACCCGAGCACGGCTACCACCGCCAGCACCCCGAAGGTGCCGAACCCGGCCGAGGCCAGCGTGTGCGGGGACAAGGCCGCGACGCTCAGGTGCCCGCCCGCCGGGCGGGCCAGCCCGCCGATGGTCTCAGCGCCGATGACCGTGATCTCCGCGCACAGCAGCACGCCGAGCACCCGGCCGGTGATGTCGACCCGCAGCAGGCCCAGCACGGTGACCACCGCCCAGGCGCCCAGCGCCCACGCCCACCAGGCGGCGTGCACGCCCAGGTGCGCGGCGGCCTGGCTGGCCGCGTCCGGCCCGAACGCCCCGTACAGCCCCACCTGCAGGAAGGAGTAGGCCAACAGCGCGACCAGCGCGGCGGCCACCCCGGCGGGGCGCCCCAGGCCGCGGGCGATGAACGCGTAAAATGCGCCGCTGTTCGTTATCCAGCGGGTCATGGCGACGTACCCGGTCGCGAACAGCGCCAGGATCACCGCCACCACCACGAACGCGGCCGGGATGCCGGTCAGCCCGGTCGTCGCGTACGCGGCAGGGACCACCCCGGCCGCCACCGTCAGCGGCGCGACGCCGGCCAGGACGAAGAACAGCACGGCGGGCACGCCCAGCCGGTCCCGGGCCAGCGCCCGCGACACGGTACCGGGCCTGGACCCTGCCGTTTGCATTCGGGACATCAAGGGACTCCTGGTTCCTGAGGTTCTGGTAGGGGTTCGTTCACGTGCGGTGGGACAGCACGGCGCTGTCGACAGCCGCCTGGGTCTGGGCGATCAGTTCCCGCAGGCCCGGATCGAGCCGGGCGGCCACGTCATCCAGGCGGCGCCCGGCCGGGGGCACGTACTGGGCCAGGCGGAACCCCAGCCCGCACGCGACCGCCAGCCCGGCCAGCACCGCCCCGTGCGCGGACCAGGGCCGGGCCGGATCCAGCGCTGAGCGGACCCGCACCAGCGGCGCGAACGCCCAGTCCGGGTCCACCGGAACCCGCCGCCCCGGCCGCCGCCCGGCTGCCCGCCTCAGGTACCCCGACCGCTCCAGCCGCCCGGCCACGTCCTGGGCGGCGGTCCGCGCCCCGAACAGCAGCCACTCCCGCACCAGGTGCGGCTCGTGCTCGGCGGCTATCACGTCCCGCACCTGACGGGCCAGCTCACCGGCGGGCCAGGTCCGCCCGAGCGCCACGGCGCCGTCATGCCGCACGGTGATGCAGCCCGCCAGCATCAGCTCGGCCAGCAGCCCTCCGGCCAGCCCGGTGCCCAGCGCACGCCGCCGCAGCAGCGGCCTGCCCGTGTTCTCGTCATGGGCCATCAAGTACAGGTCGTCGGCCACCAGCCCGGTCCCGCCCAGCCCCGGGTCCCCGGTCACCCGGCCAGGCTGGATGCGGACCGCGGACCCGCCGCGGCGTGCGGTCCCGGGAACCTGCCGCGCTCTCACCGGACCTCCCCGGCACGGTGAGGCCCGCCGGGCCGGCATACGGCCGCGGTTAAGGTAGCCTCGGCCGGCCCCGGCGCGTATCCCGGCACCGCCCCGCGAGCGCCCGGCCCCAGGCGCGATCTGCGGTGCTCCAGCGGGGCTGCCCCGCAGCGATAACTGAGCTTGCTCATGACTGATGAGATTGCCGGAACCGGGCCTGGCAGCCACCACCACCGGCCGTCCCGATTCTCAGCCTGCCTGCCATGGCGGCGGCCTGCGCGAATGCGGCATGCCCGGGTGAATTTCACCCGCCGGAGACGGTCCCGCTGCCCCGCCGGCACTGGCGGCACACGGTAACCGGGAGCACACTGTCAGCGGTAGCCCGTGCCGGGAAGCCGGCTTATGGGAGGTGGTACCGATGCCCGTCCGGTATAAGCCGGGCAGCAAGCCCTACCGTGACCAGCTGCGTGCCAGCCTGTCCGCCATGGGCGCCCGGGGAGGCCGGCTGACCGAACTGGTCGCCCGTGATCTCCAGCAGCACGGCGCCCGGCCCCGTCAGGCCTGGCGGTACGCCGCCGAGCTGTCGCAGCGTGAGGCCGCCGAGCGGTTCAACCAGCTCACCGGCAACCCGCGGGCCCCGATGACCGGCAACCGGATCGGCGATTACGAGCAGTGGCCAGACGGCGGAGTCCGGCCGGGCGTGGCCGTCCTGAAGATCCTCGGCGGCGTGTACGCCACGACGTGGGACCAGCTCATCGACGCCCGCGACCTGGCCCATATGCCCGGTAACGACCGGCTTGAGTATCTTGAAAGCAGCCATGGCCCGGTCCGGCCGCCCGCCGAGGCAGCCCGCCCGCACCAGCCGCGACCGCGGCGGAGCCGGGACGACGTGATCGCTGACGTCGCGGATGAGTCACTGGTATTCGGGGAGTGGGCAGGCATGTCAGAGGTGGCGGACGCCACGATCGAGCAGTACGCGATGCAGGCCCGCAGGCTGGCCCGGGAGTTCGAGTTCGGCGCGCCGCTGCTGCCGCTGCTGCTGCTGGAAACCCGGCGGCTGCGGGACCATGTCACAGCCCGGCTGCGCGGCCACACCCGGCTGGATCAGGCCCGGGACCTGTACCTGCTCACCGCCCAGGTCTGCGGCCTGCTGGCCTGGCTGACCGGCGACCTGGGCAACTACCGGGCCGCCGACACCCACGCCTGGACGGCGTGGATGTGCGCCGAGCAGGCCGGGCACGACGGCGCCCGCGCCTGGGTCCGCGCCACCCAGTCCAAGCTGGCCTACTGGGACGCCCGGTTCACCGAGTCGGCGCGGCTGGCCGAAGACGGCCTTGGCTACGCCCCGGCTGACTCGGCCGGGGTGTTCCTTGCCCTGTTCCAGGCACGGGCGCTGGCCCGCACCGGCCAGCGGGAAGCAGCCAGCCGGGCTCTGACCCGGAGCGATGCCGAACGATCGGGCGCGAGCGCCCCGGACCTGCTGGGGGGAATCTGGGGCATGGCACCCGTCCGCTACCACGGCCTGGCTGCGAGCACTCTGCTCATGCTGGACGCACCTGGCCGGGTGCTCACCGAGACCGCCGAGGTGATCACGTTGTCGGAGGCCGCCCCGTCCGGCGAGCGTCACCTGTTCTCCTGGGCGCAGGCGCATATCGACGCCGCGCAGGCGCACCTGCAGCAGCGCGACCTGGACGGCGCGGTGACCGAACTGCGGCCGGTCCTGGACGCCCCTCCGGACGGCCGCATCGACCCGGTCATCCAGCAGCTGGGCAGGATGCGGCAGATGCTCGCGCTGCCGGCCTTCGCCACCGCACCACTGGCGCAGTCCCTGCAAGACGAGATCGAGACCTGCCGGCGTGAAGCCCTGCCCCGGCAGATCACCGCGTGACCGCTGGTGGCTTCTCGTACTTCCCCGCAGGACGCGCTGGCCGACGCGTGCGCCCGGGCCGGGCTGGACGCCTCCGGCGCGTCGGTGCTGTATGACCGGTCCAACACCGTCTACAAGCTCGCGGGGCGGCCGGTGGTCGTCCGGCTGCGGTACGCGCCCGGATCTGCCGCGTGGCGCGACCGGCTGGCCACCTCGGTGCAGGTGACCGGCTGGCTGCACGAGCAGGGTTTCCCCACCGTGCGTCCCCTGGATCTGCCGCAGCCCGTGGAGGCCCACGGCTACCTGGTCACCTTCTGGCATTACATCTCGGCCAACGGCCCGCCGTGGGAGGACGTCGAATCGCTGGGCCGGCTGCTACGGCGGCTGCACGGGCTCGGCGACCCGCCCGCCGAGTTGCCGCCGGCCCGCCCGATGTCGTCGCTGCGCGAGGACGCCGAACGGTGCACCTGGCTGTCCCGGGAGCAGCGGTCCTGGGTCCTGGGCCGTGCCGAGGAACTGTCCCGCCAGTACGCCCAGACGACCTGGATGCTGGGCTGCGGGATGATCCACGGTGATGCCTACGCCGATAACGTCATTCACACCTCGGACGGCGCTGTGCTCGCCGACTGGGACTCAGTCAGCTACGGCCCGCGCGAGCAGGACATCGTGCCGGCCAGCATCCGGCACCGGTTCGGCCGCCCGCTCGGTGAATGGCGCCAGTTCTGCGCCGCTTACGGCGTCGACCCGGACGACCTGCCCGGCCTCGGCGTGCTTCGCCAGATGCGCGAGCTGCGCACCCTCGTGCCCTATATCCGCAGCACCGGCAAGCCGACCGTCCAGGCCGAGGTTAGCCGCCGCATCGCGGACCTGATGTCTGGAACGCAGCCAGAGCCCTGGCAGGCCCTGAACCTGGCATCGTGACGGGAAACTACCGGGGACCGCTAGGAGCACTCATGCAGTCCCGGACCATCCGGACCGCGCCCTGCAGCTCCCGCCGCAGGTCAGGAGATCCTCATACCGAACGACCGGGTTCGTGCCATTACTCCGCAGCCCGCCAGCCTGCCCGGCGCCCCGCTCTCACCCGCCTCCTCACCCGGCCCGGCATGACCGCACCTGCGCCGCCCGCGACTTGTACGCCGTCCCCACGGTGACGGCCGGCCTGACCGTCTGAACGACTGTGCTTGTGACGGTTCCCCTGACTCTGCCACGGTCAGCGTCCGCCGCTGCGGGCAGGAACGGGCACGGCCGCCGGGGTCCCGTCCCCTCCCCGCTGACCGTCGCGGAAACGAAAATACGAAATGGGCCGAACGGGTCCTGGTGCGTGCCCGGCCGCATCCTGATCCGCCCCGGTCGCGGCCGGTCGGCACGATCCACCTCGTCACCACCGCCCGCACCCGCCCGCTGTGTCCGCCACGGAAAGTAATCATGACGATGCGCTTACGGATAGCGCTCCGCCCCGCCCTGCCCTCCGCTCGCGCGAAAAATCGTCACATCTCGTGTTCTTACGAACACGTGTGGCATCCGATGCTGCTGTTACAGCGGGGAAGGCAGGGGATCACCATGGCAGCAGAAGCACACGACACGATCATCGCGGCCCGCCTGGCACGTCGCGCCGACGCCGGGACGGTCCGGCTCAGCCAGCGTGATATCGACGGGCTGCTCATGTGCGGCGAGCACTATGGCTGCCGCTATAACCCCGCAACTGCAGACAAAAGGAGTATCGGGTAGGTTGTCGCAGCCATGGGTGCTGGGCGCGGGCTGCGGCGGGTGGCTACCGTACGAGGGATGGCTCCTTACCCTCGCTGCCGCATCCTGGCCATCATCGGGTCCGGGGAGACCAGCCCGACGATGGTCACGGTGCACCGGGACCTCGTGTCACGGCTCGGCCGCAGCAGCCCGCAGGCGATCATGCTCGCGACTCCCTACGCGTTCCAGGAGAACGCCGCGGACGTCTCGGCGCGCGCGCAGCGCTACTTCGCGGACAGTGTCGGCCTGCGGGTGCGCGCCGCGGCGGGCACGAGCCCGCGCGCTGACCCCGGGATGGCGCCGCCCCTGATCGGAGGGGACGAGGAGGACGAAACGCGGCAGGCGACGGGCATCAGGGCGGCGGACTGGGTGTTCGCCGGGCCGGGCAGCCCCTCGTATGCGCTCGCGCACTGGCAGGCCGGGCCGGTCGCGGCCGGGCTGCGGGACCGGGTCCTGGCC
>WNGK01009369.1_pt1 | contig 11657 bp, 14 predicted proteins | sample 5400601 | NCBI WGS metagenome assembly WNGK01 (sample SAMN13153376, study PRJNA577476) | soil metagenome | isolation source: 60 cm soil or saprolite under Garry oak tree replicate 1 | place: USA:California | collected 2016-06-15
GATGGCCCGCAGCCGGTACTTCAGCGTGGTCGAGCCGACCTGGCAGACCAGCGCGGGCGGATCGGCCTGCTCGTCCCGGTACATGGTGTAGCTGGAGGTGCCCGGCGGTGTCTTGAGCTCCCACGGGTCTTCCTTCGTGCCTGCGGCCATTAGCGCTCCCCTTATTTACTGGCCTTCTTTACTGGCCTTCGTTGATTGCCTTGATGAAATGCGGTAGCAGGGTCTGCCAGTTCGCCTGGTTGCGGTCCCGCCACGACCTGGCGGCCTTCGGGTCCAGGCCCAGCCGCTCCCAGCCGCGATGCTCGATCTCCACCCGGGTGGCTTCGGTCCCCCGGGCCAGGAAGCGGATCTCCACCTCGGTGGCGTCGGCGCGGTCCCGGCCGAGGTACCACAGGTAGGCCAGCCGGGCCGGCGGCTGCCACACGATCACCTCGCCCCACTCGTGCTCGGTCCCGTCGGCGGTCCGCTCGTAGATCCGGCCGCCCACGCCGCCCTGCAGGACAACCTCCTCGGCGCGCCCGGTCATCGTGTGATCGGGCGGCCACCAGGCGCCGATGCCGGCGGTCCAGACGGTGAAGGCGTGGCCGGCGGAGCAAGCCACGTCGAAGGACATGCGCAGCGGAGCGGTCATCCGGCGTTCTCGGGCGTGTTCTCGGGCGGCACTGTGTTCTCGGGCGGCACTGTGTTCTCGGGCGGCACTGTGTTCTCGGGTATGTTCTCGGCCATCAGCCGGAAGCGCTGGGCGGCGTCGCCCCAGACCTGCTCCAGGTACTCCTGGACCGCGCGCAGCCCCTCGCCCCGCAGGTGGTAGATCCGGCTGGTGCCCCGGGCCTGCTCCGCGACCAGGCCGGCCTCCTTCAGCAGCCGCAGGTGCCTGGACACCGCGGGACGGCTGATCGGCAGCGCGGCGGCGATCTGGCTGACCGGCTTGTCGCCCTCGCTGAGCAGGCGCAGGATGTCACGCCGGTTCGGGTCGCCGAGCGCCTCGAACGGATCCCCGGCGGCATTGGTAACCACCAGGCTACCGTAACACAATGGTTACCGATGCACCAGGACCTCGGAGGGGCTTTCTGGCTGGGCTTTCTGGCTGGGGTCCGGCGCGGGGCGCGGGCGGCGGAAATCTTAACCACAACTGAACCGCTTAGGGGTTGGGTCCTAGTAAGTCGTTGGGCATGATTGAAACCAGAGTTCCTTGCTCAAAGGTGCGGGCCGCAACCCTGCAGCGGCCCCGCGGATGACCTGGAAGGGTCCGCGTCGATAGGGCAACCCTGCAGCCCTATCAACGCGGACCCTCTGCGTTTACGGGCCCGTCAGGTGGACACCACGACGACGATGGTGCGGCCGATCTTGATCTTGTCGCCCTTCTTCAGCCGCTGGGCCGCGAACATGCGGCGGCCGTTGAGCCAGGTGCCGTTGGTCGAGCCGAGGTCCTGGACGAACCAGAAGCCGTGGGCCGGCTGGAACAGGGCGTGGTGGCTGGAGGCGTGTTCGTCGCTGAGCACCAGGCTGCCCTGCCGGCCGGCGGTGAACTCGGTGTGGAAGACGTGGGTCTTGTCGCCGGCCTGGACGACGATCGACTGGGCGGAAGGGCCCTCGGTGAGGGTGGATTCACCCGAGCCCGTTACCGCGGTGACAGCGGCCCGCCAGGCCTTCTTCTCCTGGTCGCTGATGTCGTCCCAGGACGGGAGCGGGCCGGCATGAGCACCGCGGTGGGCATCGTAGGCGGTCTTGGCGAGACGGTCGAGATCGATACTAGCCACCAATCGATAATGCCAGAGCAACGGCCCGATGACGCCGCGGAAGGCCGGGGTTCTGGGATGATCGAGCCGCGGATCTTCCGCGAGCTGGCCGAAGCGACTGGTGGCGGCGGCTCTGGTCAGCGGCGGCCGGCCGACGGCAGCGCACCCGGCCGCCGCGGGGCCATCGGTGCGGCCGACACGACCACGCCGACGCAGGCCACCAGGAACAAGATGATGAAGCCGCCGTAGAACGTGAGGAACGCGGCGACCAGGGCGGGCGACAGCACGATCGCGCTGGTCCCGTAGGCCACGGCTTTCTTGCTGACCCGGGTCCTGGCGGGCGGGCGGGCGGCCGGCGCTGCCGGGCGTTCGGCCAGCACAGCGCTGGCCGCGGTCAGGTCCGCGTAGGTCCGCGCCGCGAGCGCCTGGCTCGTCCGCGCGGCGAGCTCGTCCGTGGTGAGCAATCCCTGGACGTACGCGGCCTTGAGCGCGTCGACCACCCGGTCGCGGTCGGCGTCGGACGCGCGCAGCCGGCCGATCGCCGCTGCGTGCGGGTCCCATGGACCTGTCGCCACGGGCACCTCCCCGGAACTGCTAATCGGGACAACTCGTAAAAGCGTAACCCGGTTGTCCGGCGGGTCATGGCTGGGTGCGATGAGTGCGGAGGGCTGCGGGCTCTATGAGCACGTCGTGCGGCCGGCCACGGGTGAGTGGTTCGAGGGCATCTGGCGCGGTTGCGATACCGCCTTGCCGGGCTCCCGACGCCATCACCCGGGCCGCAACGAAATCCCTGACTCCCCCCGAATGGACACCTGGATACCCCGCCGCAGCTAATTAATCGTTCATCCGCCGGCCGACAGAGGCGTATCGGGCGGCGCATGGCATAATCGTTATCTGTAGTGTGGGGGAGGTCAATGCAAGACGGACCGCGCATTCTGGTCGCTGCCGCACTGGGAAAGATCATCGAGCCCATTTTGCGGCAGTCCCTGACTGACGCGAAGGTGCGGATCGCCGAGGACAAAGACGCGGTCCTGCGCGCCATCGGGGACCGGCTGAGATTTGACGTGGCCGTCATCGACCTCACCTGGATGGACTATGCCGTCGAGTACTCGTTCGACGGGCTTGACGTGCTCGACGCCCTTCGTCACGCGGGCAGGCAAACGCCGGTAATCTTCGCCGCGCAAGGCCATGGGCTCGAGCGAGATCACCTGGACGAGGCGGTTGAGCAGCCCGAGGTGGTGGGCATCTACCGGAAGGCGACGGGCCCGGCACCGCTTATGGAGGCCATTGACATCGCCGCCAGCGGAGGCCGCCTTGATGTCTCCCGCTTTCCGCCGGGCAGCAGCCCGCCCGGCATCATGCGGATTCACGCCTATTTTAAGAAGGGCAGGGGCGCGACCGCGGCCCGGCTGGCCGGGGCGATCGCCTCGGGTCGTGCGGTCAACCACGAAACGCTCGCCAGCACCGCGCATGTCGGATATGACACGGCCGCCAAGCTCGTCGACTACCTTGGCCCGCTGATCAAAGCCCGGCGCGAGCATAGCCAGGATCTCAAGATGACGCCGGAAGTTGTATACCGATGGTGCGGTGAACACGCGCCGTACATTTTGAGCTGGTGCCGCCGCAATGGTTACGGCGACATTGCGACACGGATTACGGCGGCCCCGGCGGACGACCGCGGGCGCGACGCCCCGCCCGGCTGAGCATGCAAGTTCTTGCATGGACTACCCGGGACCAGGCAAGGATCTGCCCGATTACCGGCCGGTACGGGCGTTGCTTCGGTCTCAGGGATAATCTTGTTTTTCCGTGGCTGCCCGCGGAGGACCTGCAGCCCTGGAGCGCGTAATAGTGACGGAGCTCGCGCGGGACAGGGCTAAGGGCGATTGGGGGGGCGCCCCCGGCCCGCCTGGACCCCTACCGGTCCAGGCGGGCAGGGGGCTATCCGGTCGCCCGGCTCACGGTTCGAGTTCGACGGGATCGCCCACCGCGACCCGGCCCGGCTCCACGGTCGAGCCGTAGACGCCGAGCCGGTTGTCCCGTTCCCGCGCTATGGCGCGCAGGATCGCCGGGTCCCGGTGCAGCGTCACCGGGTCGAAGGTGACCATCACGCACCGCTGGTCACGCAGGTCCACCCGCATCCGCAGCCCGCCGATCCGCAGCACGCGGCGACCCAGGCGTCCTCGGCGAAGTCGGGCCCGGCCGCATCCACGAGCAGGTTGGGCCGGAACCGGCCCGCCGCCAGCCGGGTGCCGGTCAGCCGGCCCAGGCCGGCCAGGGTCTGTGTGGTCAGCAACGACAGGGGCAGCGTGTCGAAGATCCCGCGGTCCTGCTTGATCACGCGGACGCCGGGCCCGAGTTCGGCCGCGAGCGCGGGGTCGGCTACGTCGAGTTCGCCGCCGGAGGGCGTGCGTACCAGCGTCGCAGAGGCGTTGGGCCGGGCCCGTTCGGTATAAAAGGGCCGGTAGCGCGCCATCTCGGGCCGTTCCCTTATGGTCAGCCAGGGGAAGCCGCTGCGTACCTGCCCGTCCCGGACGAACGCCCACCGGCGATCACCCGCCAGGCCGTGCCACGAGACCTCGGCGCCGTCCAGCTCCTCGGCCGCCATGGATTTGACTGGATATCGGCGCAGCGCGACGACGCGACCGACCACGGTCATGACCGCCTCCATTGACTCGAAGGCGCCCTTACCGATGGCAGGGTGTCGAGCGTGGCGGATTCGGCCCGTCGCAGCGCCTCTCGACGCTGTTACTTTACGCCCGCGGGCAGGAAATCCGTCAGCAGGGCGTTCACCTGGTCCGGCGCATCCAGCTGCATCCAGTGGCCGGGGCCCTCCAGGCGCTCGTACCGCCAGGGGCCCGCCACGTTCTCCGCGGAGTCGGTCATCTGCGCCTCCGTGAGGGCGGGGTCTCCGGTGCTCCAGACGCCCATGACGGGGGCCTGCACCGGCGGGAGCTGCAGCGGCGGGCCGACCCACGACTCGGGCGGGACGTTGGCCCGGTACCAGTTAAGACCCGGTGTCAGCGACCCGGTCGCTTCCAGCTCGGAGACCACCTGGTCGGCGTCGGGATGCCCGGCCCAGGTCCGGAAGTTGTGCCAGTCGTCCTCGGTCAGCCAGCGCTCGGCGATGCCCGGGAACTGGAACAGCAGCATGTACCACGACTTCTCGCGCTGCCGGGGCGTGCGGCGGAAGGTAGCCGGGTGGCCGACCGAGAGCGTGACCAGGTGATCCACCTGGTCGGGCCGGAAGGAGGCGAGCGCCCAGGCTAGCGCGGCGCCCCAGTCGTGGCCGACCACGTGCGCCCGGCCGGCGTTCAGGTCGGCCAGGATCGCTATGACGTCCCCGGCGATGTGCAGGAGCGAGTAGGCCTCGACTGCTTCGGGCTTATCCGAGCGCCCGTATCCGCGCAGGTCGGGCACGATGACCTGGAATCCCGCACCGGCGAGGGCCGGCACCTGGTACCGCCAGAGCCGGCCGGAATCGGGAAAGCCGTGCAGCAGCACCACCGGCGGCCCCTCCCCCGTGACCTCGTACTCGATGCCCACTCCGTCGACGTCCACCCGGGCCAACGCGCCCTCCTTTCACCGGTTCGCGGTCCTAGCATGTCACTTACGTGCTCCGCTATCCGCTAGGCGCGCAGCGACCTGAACGCCGCCCGGATCTCGGTCGCGAACAGCTCGGGCTGCTCCCAGGCGGCGAAGTGGCCGCCCTTGTCGGCCTCGTTGAAGTAGGTGAGGGTGGGGTATGACTGCTCGACCCAGCTGCGCGGGGCCGGGAAGATCTCGTCGGGGAACGTGGTGAAGCCGACCGGGACGGTGACCTGCGGAGGAGCCTGCCCGGCCGCGAGCGCCTGGGCTCGTCCGCTCTCCCAGTACGACCGGGCCGCTGAGGCCCCGGTGCCGGTTAGCCAGTACACGGTGATGTTGTCGAGGATGTGGTCCCGGGTGAGGCCCCCCGACGGCTGCCCGTCGACGAAGGCACGGGAGATCTTGTAGTAGGCGTCGGTGTCGTGGTCGAGCATCCAGGCCGCCAGGGCGAGGGGTGAATCCAGCAGGGCGTAGCCGATCGTCTGCGGCCGAGTGGCCTGCTCCAGGAAGTAGCCGAAGCCGCTCGCCCTGAAGGTGGCGATCGCGGCAGCCGCCGCGCGTTCCTGCTCTGATTCCACCGGCGGCATGGCGCCGCCCAGCGTCGTCACGAGCAGGTTCATGTGGATGCCGGCCAGCCCTTCGGGTGCCTGGCGACCCATCGCGTCGGTGACGGAGGCGCCCACGTCACCTCCCTGGGCGACGTAGCGGGTGTAGCCGAGGCGGCGCATCAGCTCCGCCCACGCCTGGGCCATGCGGCCGGGGTTCCAGCCGACCTCGGTCGGCGCGGCGGAGAAGCCGTAGCCGGCCAGGGACGGCAGCACCAGGTCGAACGCGTCCTCGGCGCGGCCGCCGTGCGCGGTCGGGTCGGTGAGCGGGCCGACCGACTCGAGCAGCTCGACGACCGAGCCGGGCCAGCCGTGCGTCATGATCAGCGGCAACGCGTTCTCGTGCCGCGACGTCACGTGGATGAAGTGGATGCTGGTGCCGTCGATCTCGGTCGTGAACTGCGGCAGTGCGTTCAGCCTCTTCTCGCACCTGCGCCAGTCGTAGTCGGTCGCCCAGTAGCGCGCCAGCGCCTGCAGCGTCGCCAGCTGCACACCTTGCGACCGATCTGCGACCAGCTCCTGGCCGGGCCAGCGCATCGCGCTGATGCGCCGCCGAAGGTCGGCGATCGCTTCGTCGGGCATGTCGACCCGGAAGGGACGGATTTCGGTTTCGCTGGACATGAGTCCCCACCTCCTCGGACTGTGGTACTGCCCACGATTGCAGATGGGCGGAGGTGTCGCGCCAGTGACATCCCTGGTCCGCACCCTGGCCGCATCCGGGCAACGACGTGGCGGACCGACCTGGCGTCCGAGGCTGGCTGGTCTCAGCTGTTGTCCGGCCCTGGGGTGGTGCGCCCGTTCCCGTCCTCTGCGGCGAGCAGGGCGAGGAACGGGCCGACCTGGAGTCCTTCCTGGGCGGGATGCCGGAACTGGCTGTCGTTCCTGACGGTGTACCGGGTGCGCCGCCCGGTGCGGCTGCGGGTGATGTAACCGGCGGCCTCCAGGTCAGCCACGATGGCCTGGACGGTGCGTTCGGTTAGTCCCACGGCGGCGCTGATGTCCCGGATCCGGGCCTCGGGGTTACGGGCGATCTCCACGAGCACGTGCCCGTGCCCGGTCAGGAGCGTCCAGCTGCCGCCGCTCTGGTCAGGGTCACCCATGCCTGCAGATTGTATAACTCACGAGAGAATCCTCGCGTGAGAAAACACGCGAGATTTATCTCGCGTTTCTATTGACAGCTTTCCGGCTGGGGTCGATCCTGGTAGTGCCCTGACCGGGGCAGCCGCCTCGCCTCCCGTCCCCTCGCCCCCTTCCCCGGTACCGGTTACTTGCTACCCGTTATCCCTTACCTGCTACCTGCTACCTGCGGCACAGGCACGGCGGCGCGTCCCCGCGGCAGTTCGGCGCAGGCTTACTCACGACCACCGGAGGTGACGCAGATGCAAGACGGCAGGTTCCCCTTTGAGGTGATCGACGGCGTGCCCGTGGTAACGGCACCCGAGGAGATCGACATCACCAACGCCCCGGAGTTGCGCTCGGCCCTGCTCGAGGCGGCCGGGCACGGGCACGGGTCACTCGTGGCCGACTTGAGCCGGACCCAGTTCTGCGACTCCTCCGGACTTCATACCCTGCTGGCTGCGCACAAGCGGGCCACGGCCGCAGGCGGTGAAATGCTGCTGGTCATCCAGGGCAACGCCGTGCTCCGCGTTTTCACGATCACCGGCGTTGACCGCATAATCCCTAACTTCACGAGCCTGGAGCAGGCCCTCGCGCAAACGTCCGCCAACGGACCGAACGGGTCGAACGGACCGAACGGTCATCGGCGAGCCGATGGCGGACCTGAAAGGCAGCCCAGCGCTGGCGGAGTTGACGAAGGAGCCAGCTGATCGCGGGCGGGTGACTCGCCGGGCTTGATCTGCGGGCGAGATCGCCCCGAGTGCGCAGGGGGCCTGGGGTCGCGCCTGGCCGGGTTGTATCCTGGTAGTGCTGCTCCGGACCCTGGCAGACGGATCCGCGAAGTGCGCGGTGTACCCGTATGGCCTGGAGTCTCCGTAGCGTCCTCACATGCCGCATCCCGGTGCTGGCGGCGGGCGGCCGACCCTGGCCAGGCCCGGAGGCGCGTGGGAGTTGAGATGGCTGTTACCGCATCTTCCAGTGACCAGTTCCGTCATCTGGCGCTGTTCTACCACGGGCGTGGCGAGTACCTGGTGGCGCTCTGTGGCTTCATTCAGGCCAGCCAGGCACGCGGTGACGCGGTGTTCGTCGCGGTCCCTCACCACCACGCCCAGCTGGTGCACCAAGAGCTTGGTGACGACTCAGTGCACGTGGACCTGGTTGACATGGCCGAGCTGGGCCGTAACCCGGCGCGGATCATCCCGGCGCTCCAGGTCTATGCCGGTAAGCATAGTGGCCGGCACGTTTGCTGCATCGGCGAGCCGATCTGGCCCGGCCGCACGGCCGCAGAGGTGCAAGAGGCGATCAGGCACGAGGCGCTCATCAACCTGGCTTTCCGCGACGGCCTGGTTACCGTTATCTGCCCTTACGACAGCGCCGGGCTTCCCGGATCGGTCATTGCCGATGCGGTACGCACGCACCCGGCCGTCATCAAGGACCGCCAGGCCACAGCCAGCGTCAGCTACCGGGGACCGCGGGACGTTCCGCCGCGATGTAACCGGGCTCTGTCCCGCCCCCCCGTGCACGCCGAGACGCTGGGCTACTGTGACGACCTGCGCCCGGTTCGCAGCTTCGTCACCAGCCGAGCCACATGTGCCGGGCTCACACCGTCGCGCATCCCCGACTTGGTGCTCGCCATCAGCGAGCTTGCCGCCAACACCGTGCGCCACACGGACGGCGGCGGAACACTACAGGTCTGGCAGACCCGGGGAGAGCTCATCTGCCAGGTGGCCGACACTGGCCACCTCACCGATCCGCTCGCCTGGCACCGGCCCCCGTCCGATGAGCTGCTGGGCGGCAACGGCCTGTGGCTCGTCAACCAGGTGTGTGATCTTGTCCAGGCCAGAACCGGCCAGGCGGGCACGACCATCCGCCTGCACATGAGCCTGAACGGGCATTCGCCAAGACGACACGCGCCGCGGCCGACGCGCTAGCGGTACGTCGCCCGGGACCGTCCATCGCCGGGCTCATTCAGGCCCGTTGCGCCGTGCCGTGACGAGAGCCGCGACGATGCTGGCGCGAATCGGCCGCCCGAGCCGTTCATAGATGGCGTCGTGTTCACGCTCGAGGGCTTGACGCTGGTCCGGTGAAATCCTGGCGTAAAACGACATCGTGCGAATAAGAGCGTTGAGTTCGTCGGGGTTCTGCTCGATCAGCTTGGGCATGACCGCCACCTGAACATCACCGAACAAGCGGCCGGCATCATCTTGCCCGATGTCGTAGCTGCCGAGCCAGGCCCATGCCTGCGAGACGTTGCCACGGCGTTGCTCTATCCCGGCGAGCGTGCCGTCGAGATCCCTGTAGGCCGGCCAGTTAGCGGCAGTATCCGGGGCGACTTTTCTCATGGCAGCGAGTACTGCCTGCTGGTCTTCCTCGCTACGCGGCTCCTCAAGCCCGAAGTACTGCACGAGGGCGAGCGTCCCGCCGGGAACAAGCACGTCAGCGGCCTTCTGCCAGCTGACCTCGGGGTCAACCCAGTGAAACGCGGATGCGGAGAACACGGCCCGAAACTGCTCGCGGGGAAGCGGTGCATCCTCAAACTGAGCGTTCACGAATTCCACCGCTCCAGCACCGCCCAGGTTCTGCCTGGCTAGGGCGATGAGGTTCTGGCCGGGTTCGACTGCCGTGACGCGCAGGCCCCGGGCGAGAAGGGCGCGCGTCAGCTGGCCGCTCCCGCACCCGACCTCAAGCACCTGATCACCGCGCCCGATCCCGGCGACCTCACAAGCCTGGTCGATGAGTTCGTCGGGATAAGCCGGACGGTGACGGTCGTACTCAGCCGCTATCTCGTCAAAAACCTTGCCGTAACCACGTGCGGTAGATTCTGGCCCCCGTGACATCCACTGGCCTCCGTTCATGCTCGTTACCTGGCCGCCGGACGTGGCCATGGCCAGGTGCCTAAGTGGGTGACCCCGTAAGTTCGTGATGGGTGTCAGGCGGCCTCTGCGAGGTCGGTTTGCCGCCTGGCGTCTTGTTCTTCGTGTTCTTTGATGCGGCGGAGCAGGTCCTTGAGGTCGTCAGCGGTGTATTTCCAGCTGAATGATGCGGCGGAGCAGGTCCTTGAGGTCGTCAGCGGTGTATTTCCAGCTGAACGGCTTCGCGGTCTGGTTGTAGCGGTCAACGAAGGCCAGAAGGGTACGGGAGAGGTCGTCCAGGCTGGCGAAGTCGTTGGGTGAGACGACTTTCTTCTGGATGATGGAGAAGAAGATCTCGATCTGGTTGAGCCAGGACGCGTGGACCGGGGTGTGAATCATGATCGCGTTCGGGTGCGCCTTGCGGAGCCGGCGGACGGCGGCCCGGCCGCGGTGGTCTGACCCGTTGTCCACGATGACGAACACGCGGGGCGCGTCCTTGTACTCAGGCCGGGCCATGACCTGGCCGGCCAGTTCCATGAACGGGATGATTCCCGTGGTCTTCGGGGTGGAGGCGAACACCTGGCCGGTATGCACGTCCAGGCCGGCCAGCAGCGCGAGCGCGCCGTGGCGCACGTACTCGTGCTCCACGCGCACGGGCCGGCCGGGTGCCGCGGGAAGCGTGGCGTGGATCCGGTTGCGGGCCTGAATCGAGGGCTTGGCGTCAAACGACAGGATCCGGTCGTCGGCACTGAGCGGCTTCCCGCCGTAAAACCCCTGGTACAGGTCCAGGATCACCTTCGCTTTCGCCTCGAAGTGCGGGTCGCGGGGAAAGATCCAGGACTGGTACTGCCACGGCTTGACCGGGTCCTCTGCGAGGAACCGCAGCAGCGAGGACACCGACACCGGCGCGCTGACCAGAGAGCGGGCCTCCAGCTCGCGCTTCAGTTCCGGGCCGGTCCACCGGGACAGCGGCACGCCCGTATCGGCCGGGAGCTGGCAGGCCAGCGCGACCACCGCCGCCCGGTCCGCCTCGCTGATCACCCGCGGCCGCCCGGACCGGGGCAGGTCCCTCAGCCCCGCCAGCCCGCACTCCGCGAACCGGCCCCGCCACTTGCGCACCGTATTCACGCAGATCCCCAGGCCGGCGGCGATCCGCGCGTTATCCCGGCCGCGGGCGGCTCCGAGCACGATCTGCGCCCGCAGCCGGTCCCGGTACGGCGTCTTCGCGCCCCGCGCCCGCTGTTTCAGGATCGTACGCTCCGATGCGGCCAGCGTGACCGGCACCACGGCAGGCCGCATGCCATCTCCCCAGGCAAATTACAGCAATGTAATTCATTCCAGGGCACATGATCATAACCAGGACGGCCGTGCCCGGACGGCATGATGGGGCACATGCCCGCCATCCCGGAATCCACCCGCGACTCGATCACCTGGCGGCTGATCCTCCACGCGCAGGAGAACTGGCCGCAGCTGGACAAAGTGCAGGTCACCTGCCGCGGAGGATTCGCCTACGCCGCCGGCGTCCTGCCTGGCGGCGACAGCATCCCGCTATTCCGGCTCCGCTACGGCGGCTCCGCGCACTCCTTCGGCTTCGCCATCTACTCCGCCGCCCGCGACCGCTACGAAGACGCTCTCCTGCTCACCGGCCTCCCCGCCGGAACACCCCAGGAAGCCCTCGACACCGCCTGCACCGTCCACCTCGCCGGCATCGGGCATGGACCCGCGAACTGACCCTCAACGAACTTACGGGGCTACCCACT
>WNGK01015323.1_pt1 | contig 11655 bp, 11 predicted proteins | sample 5400601 | NCBI WGS metagenome assembly WNGK01 (sample SAMN13153376, study PRJNA577476) | soil metagenome | isolation source: 60 cm soil or saprolite under Garry oak tree replicate 1 | place: USA:California | collected 2016-06-15
GCTCCACGGCCACGGCGGCCGGCCGCAGTTCGGCGATGGCCGTTCGAACCGCGCCGTAGACCCGGCGGAGCCGCTCGCCCGCGGCCGATCCAGCCGGGGTTCGAACCGTCTCCCACCAGACCACTTCCACCCGCCGGCCGTCCGAGCCGACCCCGGCCAGCCCCAGCGCCGCCGTGCCGGGATCGACGCCCAGGATCACCCCATCGAACATATGTTCAGGAGCCTACGACGAGGACCCGGCCGGCGCAATCACACAGGTGGAATTTCGACCTCAGCCCGCCTCGGCCAGCATCTCGTCGGGGATGTCGAAGTTCGAATAGACGGCCTGGACGTCCTCGAGGTCCTCCAGGGCCTCCACCAGCCTCAGCACCGACTCGACCTTCCCCCGCTCGACCGGGACGGAGTTCTGCGGCAGCATGGTCAGCTCGGCCGAGACGAACGGTACCCCGGCTGCCTCGAGCGCCCGCCGCACGTCGGCCAGCGCCTCCGGCGGGGTCACGATCTCCCACTGCCCGTCCGAGTCCCGGAGGTCCTCGGCCCCCGCCTCCAGGAGGATCTCCATCAGCCGGTCCTCGTCCGGGGCGACGTCCTTGTCGACGACGATGAACCCCCGGCGGTGGAACATCCAGGCCACGCTGCCGGGGTCGCCGAGGTTGCCCCCCACCTTCGAGAAGGTGTGGCGGACCTCCTGGCTCGTTCGATTCCGGTTGTCCGTCATGGCCTCCACCAGGACGGCCACCCCCCCGGGGCCGTAGCCCTCGTAGGTGACCTCCTCGTACCGGGAGCTGTCGGCGCCGGCCCCGGCGCCCCGCTTGATGGCCCGCTCGATGTTGTCCACCGGGACCGAGTAGTCGCGTGCCTTCTGCACCGCGGAGGCGAGCGTCATGTTCCCGTCCACGTTGCCCCCGCCCTCCCGGGCGGCGACCTCGATGGCCCGCAGGAGCTTGGAGTACATCCGGCCGCGCTTCTCGTCGGTGGCCGACTTCTTCCGCTTGATCTGGGCCCACTTCGAATGCCCTGACATCTCCGGAGTCCTCTCCTCAGCCCGCCAGCTCGAGGAGGCGGCGGTGCAGGCGGGGGTCCCCGGCCATCTCCGGATGGAACGCGGCCGCCACCAGCCGGCCCTGCCGAACGACCACGGGGCGGTCCTCGTGCCGGGCCAGGACGTCCACGCCCTCACCGACCCGGGTGACCGCGGGGGCCCGGATGAACACGCCCCGCACCGGCCCGACCTCCTCCACGTCGAGGTCGGCCTCGAAGGAGTCCACCTGGCGGCCGTAGGCGTTGCGTTCGACCTCGATGTCCATGAGCCCGAGGAGGGGCTCGCCGCCCTGGACCTCCCGGGCCATGACGATCATCCCCGCGCACGTGCCCAGGACCGGCATCCCCGCAGCGGCCCGCCGGCGGATCGGCTCGACGAGGTCGTGCCCCCGAGCCAGCTTCGAGATGGTCGTCGACTCCCCGCCCGGGATGGCCAGCACGTCGACGGTCGAAAGGTCGTCGGCGGTTCGAACGAGCACCGGGATCGCGCCGCACTCGGCGAACATCGCCGCGTGCTCCCGGAAGTCGCCCTGCAGGGCGAGGACGCCGGCCTTCATCCCGCGAGCCATGATAGCCGCGGCGCCGAAGGCCGCTCCCGGCCAGCCCGGCAGGGGCCCGCCGTTACCAGCCGCGGGTCTGGAGGAGCGCCTCCTTCGGCATGCTGGCCACGTCGAGGCCGCGCATGGGCTCGCCCAGGCCTCGCGAGACCTTCGCCAGGATGTCGGGGTCCTGGTAGTAGGTGGTGGCCTCGACGACGGCCCGGGCCCGCGCGGCAGGGTCCTCGGACTTGAAGATCCCGCTGCCCACGAAGTTGCCGTCGGCCCCGAGCTGCATCATCAAGGCGGCGTCCGCCGGCGTGGCGATGCCCCCGGCCGAGAAGTTCACCACGGGGAGCTTGCCGGAGGCGGCGACCTGCCGCACCAGCTCCAGCGGGGCCTGGAGGTCCTTGGCCGCCCGCTGCAGCTCGTCGTCTCGCAGGGCCGCCAGCTGCCGGATCTGGCCCTGGATCTTCCGCATGTGCCGGACGGCCTCGACCACGTCGCCCGTCCCGGCCTCGCCCTTCGTTCGGATCATCGCGGCGCCCTCGCCGATCCGGCGCAGCGCCTCCCCGAGGTCACGGGCGCCGCAGACGAACGGGACCGTGAAGTCCCACTTGTCGACGTGGTGCTCCTCGTCGGCGGGGGTGAGGACCTCGCTCTCGTCGACGTAGTCGACCCCGAGGGCCTGCAGGATCTGGGCCTCCACGAAGTGGCCGATGCGGCACTTCGCCATCACCGGCACCGACACGGCCTCCATGATCTCGACGACCTTGCTCGGGTCGGCCATGCGGGCCACGCCGCCCTCCTTCCGGATGTCGGCGGGCACGCGCTCCAGCGCCATCACGGCCACCGCCCCCGCATCCTCGGCGATCTTCGCCTGCTCGGCGGTGGTGACGTCCATGATCACCCCGCCCTTCAGCATCTCGGCCAGCCCGGTCTTGACCCGAAGCGTCCCGGTCTCCTTGTCCATTGGAACGAACCTCCCGACCGATCCTCACCCTGCCGCGGCGGCGGCCACCCACACCCGCCTCGACCAGTGTACTTGCCGCTCCCTCACCCCAGCCGGGGCCGCACGCGGCACCGGGAGGGGCGCCGGTCGGGTGCGGTGGGATCGAAGCGCTCAGGAGGCCGTGACAGTCAGCGTGGAGGGGAACAGCTCGACCCACGTGTTGCCGGGGTCGAGGCCGATCTCTCGGCCCTTCTTGTCGAAGAACCTCGTGATGTCGCCGAGCTTGGGCCTGCTCCACGTGCCCGTGATCATCTTGCCGTTGCGAAGCACGTAGGCCTTGCCCGTTCCGGTGGCCACCACTTCGGGAGAGGGCACGCCGTTCACGTCCGTGATTCCGGTCTGGATCACCTTCACCACCTGCACCACCACGTTCTTCGCGTTCACCTGGGTGCCGTCGGAGTACGTGTGGGGGACGTCGCCGTGGAACCGCAGCCAGGCGTCCATGGACTTGCTCCACTTCCAGAACACGTCCGAGGAGCTCGAGAAGGGCAGGTGGATCTCATGGGTCTTGGTGCCCCTGGCCTTCTTCGAGTACACGAACACCGGCTTGGGCGGGACGGGGTCCCACGAGGCCGAGCTGTAGAGCTCTTTCGTGCTCGAGTACAGGTTGTGCGGCTGCGGCTTGTTCGGGTCCCGGTGATAGGCCTTGGCCGCGCGGACGAAGTTGACGTCGATCAGCCCGGCCTGCCGGACCTTGCTCTCGACCTGGGGAACCCCGCCGGCGTAGGCGAACAGGGGATGGCCGAACTGCCGAAGGATGTCCGGGTCGGTGAGCCGTCCGCTCCGGATGGGCTCGATCCGGTCGGACCCGGTGCACTGGTACACCACGATGAACCGGGTGATGCCCGCCTCCACCGGCTCCTCGTAGATGATGTCGGCGTGCGACAGGCCCGTCTGTGGCCGAACCGAAGGAAGGTTCTCCACCTTCACCGCGAGGGCGGGCTGATTCGGCACCCGGTCCCCCTGCGGAGGCAGATCGGTCAGCGGGCAGACGCTCGGGGGCGGAGACTGGCTCGGCGAGCTGCCCGGAGTGGTCGAAGGACCCCCGCTCCCGGAAGCCAGGGGACCCCGGCCGCCCTTCCCCGCCGCCACCACGACACCGACCACGGCGCCGACCACCACGACCGTGGTGATCACCACCGCTATCAGCCGGCCGCGACGGGTCAACGCCATGTTGGGGGCTCACCTCCCGGGCACGTTCGGTCTCGGAGATCGACGCGAACTCGGGGCGATGCTAACGGCCGGGTCGGACCGCTACAACGACCCGAGCGAGGAATCACATCTCCTCAAGGATGCGGATCCGCTCCTGGATCGGCGGGTGGGTCGAGAACAGGTTCTCCCACCAGTGGTTCTCCTCGCCGTGGATCCGGGAGGGCTGCTGGATCCACAGGTGCGAGGTGGCGTTGTTCGCCACCCGCATGGGCGTGGGGTCCCCGGCGATCTTGCGCAGCGCGCCGGCCAGCCCGGGTGGGTAGCGGGTGAGCATGGCTCCCTGGGCGTCGGCGAGGTACTCCCGGCGGCGGGACATCGCGAGCTGGATGATCGGCGCGGCCACGATCGCGATGATGGCGAACACGATCCCGAGGACGGCCAGGATGGCGAAGCCCTCCCCCTCGCCTCCGTCCCGGCGGCCCCGGCCTCCGCCGAGCCCGCCCCAGAACATCCACCGGAGCATGAACTCGGCCAGCAGGACCACCGTGCCGACCAGGGTGGCCACGATGGTCCCGACCAGGATGTCGTGGTCCCGAACATGGGACATCTCGTGGGCGATGACGCCTTCGAGCTCCACCCGATTCATGGTGTCGAGCAACCCCTGCGTCACCGCCACGGAGGAGTGCTGCGGGTTCCGGCCGGTGGCGAAGGCGTTGGGGGCCTTCTCGGGGACGACGTAGACGGCCGGCTTGGGGATCCCGGCGGCGAGGGCCAGGCCCTCCACGATGTTGTGCAATCGCGGCTCCTGCTCGTGCGACACCGGCGTGGCCCGGGTCTGGCGGAGGACGATCCGGTCGCCGTACCGGAAGGAGTAGAACGCTCTGGCCCCGGCCAGCAGCACGAACAGCACCAGCCCGAAGATCGCCCCGGCCAGGGTTCGGAACAGCAGGTAGGCGATGAGGAACCCGATGCCTCCCGAGAAGACCAGCGAGAACAGGATCAGGAGGACGGTCTTGCGCCGGTTCGCCGCGATCTGCTCGTACACCCGAGGCCCGCCGCGGCTCCGTGGCTAGAACCGGACGGACACCGGGCCGCGGGCGGGCTCCTCGATCTCGAAGAACTCCCGCGGCTTGAACCCGGCCGGTCCCGCGATCAGCCGCGAGGGGAAGCTCTGCACCAGCGTGTTCAGCTTCGCCACCTGGTCGTTGTAGAACTGGCGGGCGTAGGCGATCCTCGACTCGGTGCCGGTGAGCTCCTCCTGCAGGGCCAGGAAGTTCTGGCTGGCCTTCAGGTCGGGGTAGCGTTCGGCCACGGCGGTGAGCTTGTTCAGCGATCGGGTGACCTGGTTCTCCGCATCCGCCTGGGCCTGCACCCCGGTGGCCGCCTGGGCCTGCGACCGGGCCCGGGCGATCTCCTCGAACAGCTCGCGTTCGTGCTCCGCGTAGCCCTTGACCGTCTGGACCAGGTTCGGGATGAGGTCGTACCGCCGCTTCAACTGCACGTCGATCTGCGACCAGGCCTCCTCGGCCCGAACCCTCGTCCTGACCAGGCGGTTGTAGGCGAAGACCACGTAGAGGACGAGCGCGGCGACGATCGCCACCACGATCCACACTGCCACCACGCCGGCCATCTTATCAGCGGCACCCGGGGAGTCCCGGCGCCCTCACGCCGGCAGCCGCTCCCGGGAGGCGATGGCGTCCCGGTAGGCCCGTTCGATCTCCTCCGTAACCGCCTCCCACCGGTACCGCTCGCTCCGCCGCCGCCCGGCCTCCGAGAGCCCACGGGCCAGGGCCGGGTCGTCCAGGACGGTGCGCACGGCTGCGGCGACCGCGTGAGGGTCGTTCGGTGTCACCAGCAAGCCGTCCTCGCCGCGCCGCACGACCTCCCGCCACCCCTCGATGTCGGAGGCGACCACGGGCAGCCCCGCGGCCATGGCCTCGACCAGCACGATGCCGAAGCTCTCGCCTCCCAGGGCCGGCGCGACGAACACGTCCGCGGCGGCGTGGTAGGGGGGCAGGTGGTCGTGGGGGACCGCCCCCAGCATGACCACCCTGGCCCTGAGGCCGGGCGGCAGGCGGTCCACGGCGGGGCGCTCCGGCCCGTCGCCGGCCACCACCATGACCAGGTCGGGAAGATCCCGGCCCAGGATGGCGAACGCCTCCACCGCCACCGAGAACCCCTTGCGCGGGTCCAGCCGGTTCACGAACAGCAGCTTGCGGCCGGGCGGAAGCCCCTCGGCCGGCCGGGCTCCTCGGAACAGCTCCACGTCGACGCCGTTCGGGATGACCCGTGCCGTGGAGAGGTGGTGCCGGGCTCCAAGCTCCAGGGCCGCGTTCGATACGCCCACCATGACATCCAGGCGGGACCAGATCAGCCGGAGCAACGGGGAGGCGAGGCTCACCGCGAGCTTACGTTCGGACCCGGCGTGGAACGTGGCCACGACCGGCGCGGGCGAGGACAGCGTGGCGAACATGGACGTGCTGGGGCTGATCGGCTCGTGGACGTGCACCACGTCGGGACCGAACCGGCGGAGCTCGTCCCGGATCCGGGGCCATGTCCGGGGGTCCGGGCAGATCTGGGCCACCGACCGGTTGAACCGGATCCTGACGGTCCGCCCCACGATCCTCACGCCCGGGTCGGGGGAGGGCTCCAGGCCCGGGGCGATCACCATCGTGTGGTGCCCTCGCCGGCGAAGGTTCCCGGCAAGCTGGCGCACGTGCGTCTGGACCCCGCCGGGGGCCTCCCACCGGTACGGGCACGCCAGGGCGACCCTCACGTCGACCCGACGGAGGCCGCCGGGGCCTCGGCCCTCGACGGCTCCGGCGGGAGGTCCTCCCAGGCCGGCTGGAACATGTGCCAGTCCGTGGGGGCGGAGGCGATGAACCGCTCGTACTGGGCCGCCACGAGCTTCGTCAGCCCGGTCACGTCGGCCCGCATGTCGCCGGAGCGCTCGAAGGCGATCGGCGGGTTGATCACGCAGTGCCAGCCCTCGTCCGTCGTGTACACCGCAGCCACCGACATCGGGGAGCCGGTCATCAGGGAAAGGTACGCCGGCCCCGCCGGCAGCAGCCGCTCCCGCCCGAACATCTCCACGCGAACCCCTCGCCCCGTGAGGTCGCGATCGGCCACCAGCGTGATGACCTCGTTCTGCCCGAGCAGCTCGACCAGCCGCTCGCCGGCCCGGCCATCCCCGGTCAACGGCACGATGCCCATCCCGAGGGCCCGGCGATGCCGAAGGAACAGGTCGAACACCTCCTTCGGCCTCAGTTCCTCCGCCACCGCGGTCATCCGGTAGCCGTTGAGGCAGAGCCAGTGGCCGGCGGCGTCCCAGTTCCCCATGTGCGGGAGCGCCATGATGGTTCCCCGGCCCTGTTGCAGGGCCCCGTCGATGTGCTCGAGGCCGTCGATGCTGAACCGCCGGTTGACCTCGCCGGGGGTCATGGAACGCAGCGCGAACGTCTCGTACCAGTACCGGCCGTACAGGCGGTAGCACTCCTCGACGGCTTGCCGCACCAGCGGGGCACCGGCCGGGTGCCCCAGCACCTGGGCCAGGTTCGCCGCGACCACGGCCCGCTGCTCCGGTGACCGCTTCATCTGCAGCCGGAGGAAGGCCTCCCCGGCGCGGAGGCCGACCCGGCGGGGCAGCCGCATGGCCACCAGCTCGGCCCCCCGGAGGATGAGGTACGATCCGCGGCCTTCGGCCTCGGGCGTCCCGGCCTCCCCGCTCACCCGGCGACTCTCCGAGTCAAGCGGGCTCGCCTTTCCTGGCGGGCCACGTTCGCCGCCCGGACCGCGCTGGCGGCGCCGGTCAGCACCACGAAGGCCCACAGCGAGACTTCGATCCATCCGGTCAGGAGGGCGAACACCAGTAGCGCCCACCGGGCCATCCGAAAGCCCTGGGCCTCGTGCTCCCGGTACCCCAGGGCCTCCCCGCGGGCCCGCTCGTAGGACGCGAGATAGGACCCCCCCAGCCCGACCAGGCCCAGAACGGCGGCGCGGGGCGCACGCCACCGGCCCCAGGACGCACGCCTCGAACACCCGGTCGAGCATCCGGCCGGCGAAGGCCGGCCGAGCGCTCCGCATGGCCCGGGCGTCGGACGCCGCGGCCAGCGCCGCCGCGGCCAGGAACGCCGCCATACCGGCCAGGAGGCGGTGCCTCGACAGGACCAGCCATGCGGTGAGGCCGGATGCCACGACCACGGTGGCGGGGGCGAGGGAGGAGGTGCGGCGATGCGGGCGGGGCAGGTCAGGCATCTCGGCGCGAGCCTACCACCAGCGGTGATGCCCTCCGGGCCGAGAAGGGCCGCCCGGCTCGTCTCCTATAATCGCCGCTCACGGGACCGTCTTGCAGCCGCCGCCACGGGCCGAGCGGCCGACCAGGGAAGGGATCGATGAACGTCCACGAACCCGGGAGCATCCGAAACCTCGTCCTCGTCGGCCACAGCGGAGCCGGCAAGACCAGCCTGACCGAGGCCCTGCTGTTCGCGGCCGGCGCCATCAACCGGATGGGCAGGGTCGAGGACGGCAACACCGTGTCCGACCACGACCCCGAGGAGGTCCGGCGTGGCATCAGCGTGTCGCTGTCGCTGGCACCGTTCGAGTGGGACGGGGTGAAGGTGAACGTCCTCGACGCCCCGGGCTACGCCGACTTCATCGGCGACGTCAAGGGCGCCCTCCGGGCGGCCGACGCGTGCCTGTTCGTGGTCTCGGCCGTGGACGGCGTGGAGGTCCAGCACGAGGTGGTGTGGGAGATGGCGGCGGAGGCGGGCCTGCCCCGGGCGTTCTTCGTGAACAAGCTCGACCGCGAACGGGCCTCGTTCGACCGGACCTTGGAGGAGCTGACGAAGGCGTTCGGGACGCAGGTGGCGCCGATCCAGCTCCCCATCGGGGAGGAGCACGAGTTCGGCGGGGTCATCGACCTGCTGTCCCGAAGGGCCTACCGGTACCAGGCGGGCGGGCCCAGGGGCACCGAGGGCGAGTGGCCGGAGGACCTCGCGGCAAAGGCCGAGCCCTACCGGGAGAAGCTGGCCGAGGCGGTGGCCGAGGCCGACGACAGCCTCCTGGAGAAGTACCTCGAGGAGGGCGAACTCTCCCCGGAGGAGATCGCCCGGGGGGTCAAGGCCGGGCTGGCCGAGGCGAAGTTCGCCCCGGTGATGGTGGGCGCGGCGACGAAACCCGTGGGGGCCGACCGCCTGGCGGCGTTCGTGGCCGAGGCCTTCCCGTCCCCGGCGGAGCGCAGGCCGGTCACGGCCACGGCGAAGGGCACCGAGAGGGAGCTCGCCTCCGATCCCAGTGGGCCGCTCGCGGCGCTGGTGTTCAAGACCGTGTCGGACCCCTACGTGGGCCGGATCAACCTGTTCCGGGTGTTCAGCGGCCGGGTCCGTCCCGACTCCGCCGTGTTCAACGCGACGAAGAACACCGACGAGCGGATCGGCCAACTGTTCACGCTGCGGGGCAAGGAGCACGAGACGGTGAGCGAGGTTCCCGCCGGCGACATGGGCGCCGTGGCCAAGCTCGCCCACACCTCCACCGGGGACACGTTCTCCTCCAAGCCCGATCCGCTGGTCCTCCCGCCCATCGACCTTCCGGAGCCCCTCTACGCCATCGCCATCGAGCCCAGGACGAAGGGCGACGAGGACAAGCTCTCCACGGCCCTGGCCCGGATCCAGGAGGACGACCCCACGCTGCGGGTGGAGCGTTCGGCCGAGACCCACGAGACCGTGATGTACGGCATGGGCGAGGCCCACATCCAGACGATGGTCGAACGGATGAAGGCGAAGTTCGGCGTGGACGTGGTCACCCACCCGGCACGGGTGCCGTACAAGGAGACCATCAAGTCGAAGGTGCAGGCCCTGGGCCGCCACGTCAAGCAGTCCGGCGGCCACGGCCAGTACGCCATCGCCAACATCGAGGTCGAACCCCTCCCCCGCGGCTCCGGGTTCGAGTACGTGGACAAGATCTTCGGCGGGTCCATCCCGAACCAGTTCATCCCCAGCGTGGAGAAGGGCATCGTGAAGACGATGGCCGAGGGCGTGGCCACGAACAGCCCCATGGTCGACATCCGGGTCACCCTCTACGACGGGAAGTTCCACTCCGTCGACTCGAGCGACATGGCCTTCCAGATCGCGGGGTCGCTGGCGCTGCGCGACGCCGTGGCCAAGGCCGGCGTGTCGCTGCTCGAGCCGATCCTCCAGGTGGAGGTCGTCGTGCCCGAGTCGATGACCGGGGATGTCATCGGGGACCTCAACGCGAAGCGCGGGCGCATCCAGGGGATGGAGTCGACGGGCTCGGGGAAGCAGCGGATCAGGGCCCAGGTCCCCCAGGCCGAGACGACCCGCTACGCCATCGACCTCCGTTCCATGACCGGCGGCCGGGGGATCTTCTCGATGAGGTTCGACCACTACGAGGAGGTCCCGCCACACATCGCCGAGAAGGTCATCGCCGAGGCCAAGAAGGAGCACGCGGAGAGCTGATCGGGCGGGTGTGGGTCCGGCGGGGAGACCTTCCGGCCCGCGACGGAAGGCCCCCCGCCGGAGCTCAGCCCGGGTCGAGCCGAACCGATCGGGGCACGTCGCCGGCCCGCCCCGGCTTCCCCAGGAGCGTTCCCTGCCCCGCGTCGGCGCCCAGCCGGCGCATCACCGACAGCTCCCCGGGCGTCTCGATCCCGTCCGCCACGAACCCCGCGTCGACGGCGGAAGCGAACGCCACCAGCGCGCCCACCACCGAACGCCGTGCCGGGTCGTGGTCGATCCCCCGGGTCAGCGAGGCGTCGAGCTTGATCATGTCGGGCACCAGGCCCAGCGCCGGGGCCACGTTCGAGGTCCCGGATCCCACGTCGTCGATGGCGAATCGAACCCCCAGCCGCCGCAGCGTGTGCACGGTGCCGGCCAGCCGGTCGGCGTCCCGGACCCGGGTCCGATCCGAGAGCTCGAGGACGAGCCGATGTGGGGCTTCCTCCACCAGGCCGTGGAGACGGCCGGAGGTGAGCGTCTCGGCGGAGACGTTCAGGGAGAGATAGGCCTGCTCGGGCAGGGCGTGGACCTGGCTCACCGCGTCCCGCAGCACCACCAGCTCCAGGTCGACCAGCAGCCCGACCGATCTGGCTTCGGCCACGAGCCGCTCGGGCATCAGCCGCGAGGCGAACCTGGCCACCGCCTCCACCCCCACCAGGTCCCCGTCGGAGAGGTCGAAGATCGGCTGGAAGGCCGCGTGGGGAGGCTCGCCCTGCAGGGCCCGCCTGACCCGGTCGAGGGCCAACCCCCGCCGTGCCGCGGAGAGCTCGAGCCGGCGCAGGTCGACCAGGACCTCCTCGCCGTCCTCCGCCGAGGGTTGTTCCTCGGTGGGCCCGGCCGTCCCCGGACCCTCTGGCCGATCCCCCACCACCATGGTCACGTCCTCGGTGTCGTTCGCTATCGCCGTTGCCGGTCGCCCTTCTTCCGGCCGTCTCCGTCCCCGTGCCGGCGCCGCCGGTGGTCGATCCGGTGCCGGTGGCGATGGCGCCGCCGATGGGTCGCGCCGGTCCGGTGGTCTCCCGCGTGGCTCCGGCCTCGGCTGGCCAGGTTCGAGATGAGGGCGCTCTTGTCGAGGCCGGTCAGGTCGGTGTCCCGGGCCAGGGTCGAGATGGAGTCGCCCTTGCCCGGGGTGGCCGGGTGGGTCCGGTGGGCGCCGCGGGTTCCCGGTACCGAGATGCCGACCTTGGACAGCCATCGGGAGGCGAACGCCTGGATCGGGGCCGGGAGGCCCCCGGCGGCGGCGGCGGCCGAGGTCCCCAGCAGCATCCCGGCCAGGACCAGCGCGGCCACCCGGGGCCGGAGCAGCCGCCCTCGCCGGGAGCTGGGCCGGTGAGGCCCGGGCGAACCCTCCTCCGTCCGCCCCCCCGCCTCGACGGCCGACGCCATCGCGGCCACGATTTCG
>WNGK01007239.1_pt1 | contig 11654 bp, 11 predicted proteins | sample 5400601 | NCBI WGS metagenome assembly WNGK01 (sample SAMN13153376, study PRJNA577476) | soil metagenome | isolation source: 60 cm soil or saprolite under Garry oak tree replicate 1 | place: USA:California | collected 2016-06-15
CACTGTCCGCGCTGGCGCCGCACCTCACCCGCTACAACCGCTCCCTCGCCAACTACGCGGCCAGCCTGTGATCCCTACAGGTGCGTCAGCCAGTCCGCGATGTCGTTGATCACCGCGGGGTCCATGTGTTGTGCCGGCTCGTATTCCGCTGGCGTGGACCTGCCGTTGCCGGTGAAGAAGAAGTGGTTGTCGTCCTCGTAGACGCGGTAGGTGCCCCCGGGTAGGCCGGCTTGCCAGATGGCAAGGTCGTCGGTGACCGTGGCCTGGTAGTCCCGGCCGCCCTGGAGCACCAGGATCGGCTTGCCCAGCGCGGCGGCGGCCTCGGCCGGGTGGTAGCCGCGCAGGTCCAGCCAGTACGGGGCGGGCACGTTGAATGGCAGTTCCCTGTCCGGTGTGGACGGTGAAAGGTCCGGGCTGTCGACCGTCCTGGCCCGTTCGGCCATCGCCTCGATGGCCGGTGCCGACGTCGCCGGGTCGGGATTGAGCGTGGCGAGATAGCTGATCTGGCGGACGGCCGCCCAGTGCAACGGCTGCGCGCCGCCGGCCAGGATGATCAGTCCGGCGACCGCTGGCTGCGCCGCGGCGACCCGTGGCGCCACGGTGCCACCCAGGCTGTGCCCGAGCACGAAAACCCTGGCCGGATCGACGGCGGCATGCTCCCGCAGCAACGCGACGGCCGCGAGCGCGTCCGGCAGGTACTCGTCGGTCACGGTGAACTCGCGCTTCGGCGCGACCAGGTCGGGATGGACGTGGGTGACCTTGTCGAAGCGCAGCACCGCGACCCCCCGGCTGGCCAGGCCCCAGGCCAGATCCTTGAACGGCTTGTTCCGCCCGATCGTCTCGTCGCGGTCGAGCGGTCCCGACCCGCCCAGCAGCACCACGGCCGGGCACGGTCGCGGTCGGTGCGGCAGGCTCAGCGCGCCCGGCACGGCGAGCGGGCCGGTGCCCAGCGTCACGTCCCGCTCGTCGAACTCGGCCGGCGACGCGTAGTCCGGCGGCTCCCACGGCAGTATCGGCGCGGCAGCGCCGGCCGGCGCGAGCTGAATTCCGGTGAGCTGGTCTGTGTGGTCGACCGACACGATCACGGTCAGCGCCCCGCGTTCGAACGTCAGCGGGATCTTCACGGTCCCGTCCGCTTCGCGCATCGGCGTGCCGATGGCCGAGACGGGGCCGTGCCGGTCGAGTTCGGCCGTCCAGGCCGCCCGCAGTGTCTCGGCCGACACCATCACGCGCAGCGGCGGCGCGAACATCTCGCGGATCTCCGTGAACCGCCCCTTCATTGCCATGTCGATGACGGCCAAGCCGGTGGACGCGGACATCGGGTCTCCCTCCCGTCAGGTGTTGTCGCCTCCGGGCAGCAGCACGGAGCCGAGGATGCGCCGGGTGCGGCCCGGCGCGGGTGGGTTCGCCAGGCGAGGTGTGAGCACCTTGGCCAGGTCGCGCATCAACGCCAGGAACTCGGTGTCGTCCAGCCACAACCCGGCGATGCGGTAGCTGACGCCGTCGCGGATCAGGTCGACGTCGCCGCCCGCGAGGTAGCGGTCGAAGTCGCCGAGCAGCCCGGCGACGAACGCCATGAAGGCTTGGCGGTGGTCTTCGACGCTCATCTCGGCGAGCTGATCCGGCCCGATGGTGGCCGCGGTCAGCCGCAGCACGTAGGTGCGTTCCAGCGCGCCGCGCACCCGTCGTTCGGCGACCACCGCGAGCACTCCGGCATCGACGAGGCGGGCCACGTGCCGGTACAGGCTGGCCGGCGGAACGTCCGACAGTTCGGCACTGAGCGCGCTCGTGGTCAGCGCCCGGTCGCCGAGGAACGCCTGCACGATCCGCAGGCGAACCGGGTGCAGCAGCAGGTCGGCGGTGGCCACGACCGCCAGCGTAGCCCACCGCTCTCATAGTTGGGAACATTCGCCACTATGAGATCGATGGGGCGGCCGCAACCGCCAACAATTGACGGCCCTGGGCCGTACTCGTCGGCCCACGTATTTCTCAAAGAGAATGTCGCAGTGCCTGGCGCCCTCGGCAGGACTCGAACCTGCGACCAAGAGATTAGAAGTCTCTCGCTCTGTCCGCTGAGCTACGAGGGCATGACGGGGTGCTCTACCCACGCACGAGCAGGGTAGCCGTCCCGCTCTGCTACATCGTTCGCCGGCACGTCGATGTTTCTGGTGACAACCAGTCGAGTGATTCTCAGCGCATTGTCACCATCGGCGCACACGGTGATCACCGTCGCATCACTGGCAAATCACCGGATCGTGCCATTTTGGACTACCGTTGCTCTGACGAGGACATACGCGGCGTAGCCCGCTCGATCATGGGAAGGACAGCCGCGTGCGGATGGCACGGACCGCGATCTTCGTCACGTTCGCGTTCAACGGAGTGGTCATCGGATCCTGGACCTCCCGGGTGCCCGCGGTCGCCCGGCAGGTCCACGCCGGCCCCGGCTCGATCGGGCTCGCGCTGCTGGGCTCCAGCATCGGGCTGATCCTCATCGCGCCGGTCACCGGCCGGCTGTGCGCCCGCTTCGGCGCCCGCGTGGTGGTCGTGAGCAGCGGGATCATGGCCGGTGCCGTGTTGCCGCTGATCGGGCTCGTCCCGTCGGTCCCGTTGCTGGGCGGCGTGATGTTCCTGGTCGGCGTGAGCGTCGGCGGGCTGGACGTGTCGATGAACATCGCCGCCGTCGCCGTCGTCCGCCAACTCGACCGCCCGATCATGCCGACCTTCCATGCCGCCTACAGCTTCGGCGCGCTGGCCGGTGGCGTGATCGCCGGCTGGCTGGTCAGTGTCGGCTGGTCACCGTTGCGTCACTTCACCGTGGTCGGCGCGGTGGGCATCGCGGTCGTGCTGGCCGTCGCCCGGTCGGTGCCCGGTACCCGGCCGGACCGACCGGCGCGCAGCCGCCCGACCGGCCGGTTCGTGCCGCCGATCCGCCGGCCGGCGCTGTGGTTCCTGGCCGCCGTCATGCTCGGCTCCGCGATCGCCGAGGGCGCCAACGGGGACTGGTCGGCGTTGTTCCTGGTCCGCGAGCGGGGGATCGGCGAGTCGTCCGCGACCATCGGCTTCGCCTGTTTCAACATCGCGATGGCGGTCGCCCGGCTGCTCGGCGAACGCTGGGAACGCCGCTGGGGGCCGTACCGCCTGCTCAGCGTCTGCGCCACCATCGCCGCCGTCGGCATGCTGACCGTCGTGTTCGTCCCGTGGGTTCCGCTGGACTACGTCGGCTTCGCGCTCGTCGGCATCGGTCTCGCCTTCTGCTTCCCGGTCGCGATCGGCCTGGCCGGCGCGGCCGGCCGTAACGCCGACGGTTCCGGTGGCGAGCGGGAGATCGGCTTCGTCACCACGATCGCCTACGCCGGCTTCCTGGCCGGGCCACCCTGTATCGGGGCGATCGCCCAGGCCACGAACCTGTCCGTGGCGCTGGGCGTGGTCGGCGTGATCATCATCGTGATCGTGCCGATGGTGGCGCTGTCCCGCACGACGGCGCGGCGTGAGCCGGCGCCGGTCACCGTGGCACAGACGCTGAACTGAACCGCTACATCGGCCGGCGGAAGCCCCGGATGGCCAGGGTCGCGCCGACGATCGCCAGCCCGGCGCTGGTGGCCAGCGCCGACAGCACGCCCGTGCCCACCGGCAGGTCCAACGACAGCGCCCGGGACGCGTTGACCGCGTACGTCATCGGATTCACGTGCGCCACGGCTTGTAGCCAACCGGGCAGGTTGGAGATCGGCACGTAGGCGCTGGACGCGAACATCAGCGGGAACATCAACAGGAAGCCGACCATCTGCATGACCTCGGCGTTGCGCAGCCAGGAGCCGGCGGCGATGAAGATCCACCCGAGCCCCCAGCCGACGACGAGCCCCAACGCCCACGCCGCGGCCACCCCCGGCACGCCACCGGCCGGCGCGAAACCGAACAGCACGGTCGCGAAGATCAGCATCAGGATGAGCTGCACCCCGGTGCGCACCACATCGGACAGGCTGCGCGCGACCAGCACCGAGCCCAGCCGGATGGGCAGCGACCGGAACCTGGCCAGCACGCCGTTCTTCATGTCGGTGACCAGCCCGACACCGCTCTGTACCGCGGAGCCCATCGCGGTGTTCACCAGGATGGCCGGCATCAGGAAGTCGATATAGCTGACACCGTGCGGAAAGCCGGGCGTCCGCGCGATGCTGGAGAAGATCTGGCTGAACAGCAACAACATCACTAACGGCTGCAACAGGCTGAAGACGATCATGCGTGGATCGCGCACGATGGCCCGCAGCGATCGCCCGGTGAGCACCAGGATCTGGGTCGCGATATTGGTGCCACGCCATGAGCGGGCGACCGTGGGGTTCGTGGCGGCCGTGTTGAGTACTGCCGTGGTCATGGAAACTCCTGGAGGTGTCAGGCGGCGACGGGGGAGTGTGCGAGGCTGAGGTACACGTCGTCGAGCGTGGGTTCGGTCAGTGCCAGCTCGCCGACCTCGATCCCGTCCTGGTCCAGCGCCCGGACCACCACGGCCAACTCGGCCGAGCGGTCCACCGGGATGATCACGGCGTGCCGCTCGTCGTCCAGCACCGGTTGCAGGCCGACCCTGGCCAGCGCGCCGACCGCGGCACCGGCGTCACCCGGCTCGGACAGCGTCACGACGACGGTCCGCTGGCCGACCTGCGCCTTGAGCTCGGCCGCCGTACCGGACGCGACCACTTTTCCCTGTGACAGCACGGTGATCGAGTCGGTCAGCCGATCGGCCTCGTCCAGGTACTGCGTCGTCAGCAGCACGGTCGTGCCGTCACCGACCAGGGTTTCCACGATCTCCCACATGCCGATCCGGCTGGCCGGGTCCAGCCCGGTGGTCGGCTCGTCCAGGAAGATCACGTCCGGCCGGCCGACCAGGCTGGCGGACAGGTCCAGCCGGCGCCGCATGCCGCCGGAGTAGGTGCGGGCCGGTCGCCGTGCCGCGTCAGCCAGGCCGAAGATCTCAAGCAGCTCGGTGCCCCGCGCGGCGGCCTCCCGCCGCGTCGCGCCCAGCAGCCGGGCGATCAGCACCAGGTTGTCCAACCCGGAAAGCTGCTCGTCCACCGCGGCGAACTGCCCGGTGAGCCCGATCCGGCCGCGCACCTGGTGCGCCTGGCGGACCACGTCGAAGCCAGCCACGGTGGCCGACCCGCCCGTCGGCGGGAGCAGTGTGGTCAGCACGTTGACCAGCGTTGTCTTGCCGGCGCCGTTGTGGCCGAGCAGGCCGAGCACGCTGCCGCGCGGCACAGCGACGCTCACCTCGTCCAGGGCGGTCACCGAGCCAAAGGTCTTGCTGACCCGGTCCGCCTCGATCATCAGTTCGGTCATTGGGTTTCCTTCCCCCCGTTAGGTGTTCGCAGGATGCCGTGCAGGAACAGGTCGACGAGTTCGGTCACGGTGGCCCCGGTGTCCCCGAGCCCTTCCGCCTGAAGCCGGTTGCTGAACACGAAACCGAGCAACAGCCGGGCGGCCAGGTCGGGGGAGACCCGCAACGTGTCGGCATCGAACAGGGATGCCATCGCGGCCGAGATGCGGATCATCGCCCTGGGCGGTCCGTCGTGCTGGTGGTCCTCGTCCTCGCCGCGCGGATCGATGCCGGCACTGCGCAGCGCGACCACCATCGACCACAGCCGGTTCTGGTAGTCCGACACCGCGCGGACGCCCTCGGTCAGCCGGTCGGCCAGCGGCAGCGACCGGTCGATCCCCTCGATCTGCGCCACCTCGGCCTCGGACTCCAGCACCGCCCGCAGGCAGGCCGTGAACAGCGCGTGCTTGTCCTTGAACGCACGGAACAGCGTGCCTTCGGCGATCCCGGCGGCGGCCGCGATCTCGCTGGTCGGCACGCTGCCGCCGCTCTCCACCAGCATCGGCACCGCGACGGCCACGATGGCGGCACGCCGCTCGTCCACGCTCATCGCCGGCGCCCGGCCGGACCGGTCACCGCGTGCTGCCCGTCGTTCCAGACGTTGCTGTTCCAGCAGCTTGCGGGCCTTTTCCCGGCGATCCGCCGGCTCGGCCAACACCTGCTGTCGTTCCGCCCGGTGACGTGCCCGCCGTCGGTCCGGAGTCTCACTCGTCACGCCGGCCAGTGTATGAGTGAGCCCTCACTCACGTCAATGAGTGAGGGCTCACTCGATGTCAGGCCGGCAGGTCGAAGTGCGCCGCGGTGCCACCCTCCGGCCGCCGCGCCAGCCAGGCCCGCCCGCCGTGCGACTGCACCACCTGCCGCACGATCGCCAGCCCGAGCCCGGAACCCGGCATCGCCCGAGCATCGTCCGTGCGGTGGAACCGCTCGAACACCCGGTCCAGGTCCGCCTCGGGCACGCCGGGCCCGCGGTCGGCCACCGTGACCGTCGCCCGGCCGGCGATCCGCTGCACGTCAACGAAAACCGGCTCGTTCGGCGGATTCCACTTGGCCGCGTTGTCCAACAGGTTCAGCACGGCCCGCTCCAGGCTGGCCCGCTTGCCGACCATCGGCACCGGCTGCTCGGTCAGCGTGAACCGCACGTCCGGCGTCCTGGTCCGCGCCCTGATCACCGCCGCGCGCACCACATCGGCCAGGTCCAGTTCGGAGATCTCCTCGCCGTAGCCCGGATCGCGGGCCACATCGACGACCTCCTCGATGAGCTGGTCCAGCTCGCCCATCTGGGCCTCGATATCCGTCAGCAGCCGCTGCCGGTCGACGTCGGACAGGTGCCGGTCGGGATCGCGTTCGGCGCGCAGCAGCAGGTTCACGTTGGTACGCAGGCTGGTCAGCGGCGTGGCCAACTCATGGCTGGCGTCGTCGACGAGTTGACGTTGCGCCTCCCGGGACATGCCCAGCGCCATCAGCATGTGATTCACGCTGGCCGCCACGCTGGCCACCTCCGCGGACTCCCGTCGGGTGATCGGCACCGCGGCGTGCAGGTCCTGGGTGGCCGCGACATGCGCCGCAGCGCCCGCCACCCGGTGCACGGGTTGCAGCCCGGCCACCGTCAGCCCGTAGCCGAGGGCGGCCGCCACCACGATCGCCACCGCGTCCGCGCCGATCAGCAACACCGCGAAGTGCGTCAGCGTGTTGTCCTGGTCGGTCAGGTCGGCCGCGAGCTGCACCGCGTCGCCGCGCACGGAATGCCGGGTGATCATCATGTAGTGCACCTTGTCGACGTACACGTCGCGATAGGCCTGCAACGAGTCCCCGAGCGCGACAGCGACATCCGAGGCTGCCACCGGCAGCGACGCCGACTGGAAAATCGGCCGCCGGCTGTGCCCGTTCGGTTCCACCACACCGAACAGCGTGCTCACATCCGGCCGCACCCAGGCGGGCGGCGACGCGAGCTTCGTCGGATCGTGGTACAGCGCAAGGTTTTCCGCCTGCTGGCCGAGATCGCCGGCCACCTCGTCGCGCAGTTCCAGGCGCAGCAGCAGCCACGCCGCCACTGACACGCCCAGCACCGCGACCGCGACCGCCGCGGCCGTGAGGATGGTCAGCCGCTTGCGCAGCGTCGGGCGTCTCATGGTCCCTGCTCGGCCTCCCGCAACACATAGCCGACCCCGCGCACGGTGTGTACCAGCCGGGGTTCGCCGTCGGACTCGAGTTTCCGGCGCAGGTAACCGATGTAGACGTCCAGGCTGTTCGAGCGGGTGCCGAAGTCGTACCCCCAGACCTCGGTGAACAGGACCGATCGGGTCACCACCCGGGTGGCACTGCGTAGCAGGACGGCCAGCAGTTCGAACTCGGTCCTCGTCAGGTCGACCATCCGGCCGTTCCGGCTGACGGACCGGTTGGCCGGATCGAGCTGCAGGTCTGCGAACGTCAGCGGGTCCCGGTCGGCCGGATCGGTCGGGTCGACCCGTCGCAGCAGCGCCCGCACCCTGGCCAGCAACTCCTCCAGGGCGAACGGCTTGACCAGGTAGTCGTCCGCGCCCGCGTCCAGTCCGGCGACCCGATCGCCGACATTGCGGCGTGCCGTGAGCATCAGCACCGGCACCCGGTCGCCCGTGATCCGCAGCCGGCGGCAGGTCTCCAGGCCGTCCAGCCCCGGCATCATCACGTCCAGTACGACGACGTCCGGTCGACGGGTGAGCACCGCGTCCAGCGCGGCGTGGCCGTCGCCGGCCAGGTCCACCTGGTAGCCCTCGAACCGCAGGCTGCGGCCGATCGACTCGCGGACCGCGGGTTCGTCGTCCACGACCAGTACTCGCACGTCACCATCCTCACCCGCCCCAGTTGTCCACAAGGGCCCCGATCTATCCACAGCTTCCCATCTTCCCCATGACACCACCCCACCACCCACGCCAACCTGGATAAAGACAGCTTCACCCCCAACTCTCAGCACACTGCCAGCCTCAGCCGGAACGGAAGGACAACACGATGGACAACGTGGTAGTCGGCAACCTGTGCCAGGACCCGATCCTGCGACAGGCACGCCGGGGAGCCTTGCCGATAGCGAAATTCACGGTCGCCGTCAACAACAGGCGCCGCGTCGGACAGGAGTTCGTCGATCGACCACCGGTGTTCCATCGGGTGGTGTGCTTCGGGCAACTGGCCGAGAACGTCACGAACAGCCTGCGCAAGGGCATGGAGGTGATGGCCGTAGGGGAGTGGGCCGACGACAGCTATTCGGACGAACAGGGGCAACGCCGTGTCCAGATCACCTTGGAGGCACGCACGGTCGGCCCCACCCTGCGCTGGACGACAGCACTGGTGAACCGGGTGGAACGCCGCCAGGAAACGGACCCGACAGTCCCGCTCGACCTGGAGACCACCCCAGCGCACCCACCCACAGAGCCCAACCTCACCCCCGCCAAGGGCCCACCCGAGATCCTCACCCCGGCCGAACTCCGTGCCGCCGCCGAGGAAATCGGCGCCGAGCTGATCCCGGCGGCCACCATCGGCCGAGCCCTACGCCGCCGAAAGAAACCCGACCCCGAACCGGCGGCGTCCCATGCGACCTGACCACTATGTGCCAGCCCAACGGTTTCCCGCGCCAACACAACGCCAGCCACGCAGCCCGCCCAGTCGAGCGGGACCACACCCAGCACCCCAACCGGGTCCGGTTCATGCGGCGTGCTCGGTCGGCAGGCGAGGTTCGGTCGCGCGGGTCGGCCGGTCGATGGGCGCCATGCCATCGCCAGCCGGTCGGAGGCGCTGTGCCCATCATCGCTGGGCGCCATGCCCATTGTCCGTGTCGGTCGCTGGGTGCGGTGCCGGTGAGCCGTGTCGGTCGCTGGGTGCGGTGCCCGTCAGTCGAGCCGGGCGGTGGATGCCGCGCCCATCAGCCGAGCCGGGCGTGGGGTTGTTCTGCTGGCGTCGGTTGGCTGTCCCAGTTCGGTCAGGCAGCCCGCTGAATCGGGGCCGCATCCGGCAAGCCAACCGGGTTCGGTTCATGCGGCGTGCTCGGTCGGCAGGCGAGGTTCGGTCGCGCGGGTCGGCCGGTCGGGTTGGGGCCGCACCGCCCCATCCGAGCGGGTGTGCCGGCGCGGCTTGTCCTGCCGGCACGTCCGGGCCAGCCGTCGTTCGATCGCACGCCGGGTTGATCGGCTGAGGCAATGATCAAACTCGCGTCCACCGGGCTTGGTCGTAGCCGGCCATGCGGTAGGGCATGCGTCGTCCCGACCGAGCGGAGTCTCATGTTTGGAGGTGATCTTGACAGACGGACGGCCGATACCGGCCGATGCCCAACTGAGTCCGAACCTCAACCAGCCGAGGGACAACGGGCTGAACAGGCAAAGTAGCCCGCCGTTCACCCACAGGAGTATCAGGCCCGCAACGAAGGGAGGTGGAAAGCCGCTGTTCAGACGTGATTCGAGGTAACCGAGGTACGCGCCTCCCAGGCGCGCATCTACGATCGCGCCCATGGCCGAGTTCATCTACACCATGAAGAAGGTGCGCAAGGCGCACGGGGACAAGGTCATCCTGGATGACGTCACGATCCAGTTCTTCCCCGGTGCCAAGATCGGCGTCGTCGGCCCGAACGGGGCCGGCAAGTCGAGTGTGCTCAAGATCATGGCCGGTCTCGACCAGCCCAACAACGGTGAGGCGTTTCTCTCCCCCGGGTACTCGGTCGGCATCCTCCAACAGGAGCCTCCGCTCAACGAGGACAAAACCGTTCTCGGGAACGTGGAGGAAGGCGTCGGCGACATCAAGTTGAAGCTCAACCGCTACAACGAGGTCGCCGAGAAAATGACCTTCGACGATTCCGCCGCGTTGCTGGATGAGTTGGGCCAGCTCGGGGAGGAACTGGACCACGCCGATGCCTGGGAGCTCGACTCACAGTTGGAACAGGCGATGGACGCGTTGCGGTGCCCGCCGCCCGACGCCGACGTGCGCACGCTTTCCGGTGGTGAACGCCGCCGGGTGGCACTGTGCAAGCTGTTGCTGAGCAAGCCCGACCTGTTGTTGCTGGACGAGCCGACCAACCACCTGGACGCGGAAAGTGTGCAGTGGCTGGAACAACACCTTGCCAGTTATGCCGGCGCCGTGCTGGCCGTCACCCACGACCGGTATTTCCTCGACAACGTCGCGCAGTGGATCCTTGAGCTCGACCGCGGTCGAGCCTATCCGTACGAGGGCAACTACTCCACCTACCTGGAGAAGAAAGCCGAACGGCTGGCCGTGCAGGGCAAGAAGGACCAGAAACTGCAAAAGCGACTGAAGGACGAACTGGCCTGGGTGCGGTCCAATCCCAAGGCACGGCAGGCCAAGTCGAAGTCCCGTCTGGAACGCTACGAGGAAATGGCCACCGAGGCCGAGCGCACCCGCAAGCTCGACTTCGAGGAGATCCAGATCCCGCCAGGCCCCAGGCTGGGCAGCGTCGTGGTCGACGTGACGAACCTGCGTAAGGGTTACGGCGAGCGGGTGCTGATCGACAACCTGTCGTTCGACCTGCCGCGCAATGGGATCGTCGGTGTCATCGGCCCGAACGGTGTCGGCAAGACGACGCTGTTCAAGGCCATCGTCGGTCTGGAACAGCCGGATGCCGGGACGGTCCGGGTCGGCGAAACCGTCAAACTGTCCTATGTCGATCAGAATCGAGCCGGTCTCGACCCGAAGAAGAATGTCTGGGAGGTGGTTTCCGAAGGTCTCGACTACATCAAGGTCGGCAATGTGGAAATGCCGTCCCGGGCTTATGTCAGCGCGTTCGGCTTCAAAGGTCCCGACCAGCAGAAGCCGGCCGGGGTGCTGTCCGGCGGTGAGCGCAACCGGCTGAACCTGGCGATGACGCTCAAGCAGGGCGGCAACCTGATCCTGCTCGACGAGCCGACGAACGACCTGGACGTGGAAACGCTGGGCTCGCTGGAGAACGCGCTCGAACAGTTCCCCGGCTGCGCCGTGGTCATCTCGCACGACCGGTGGTTCCTCGACCGCGTCGTGACGCACATCCTGGCCTGGGAGGGAACCGACGAGAATCCGGCCGCCTGGTACTGGTTCGAGGGCAACTTCGAAGGCTACGAGCGCAACAAGGTTGAGCGGCTCGGGCTGGAGGCCGCGCGTCCGCACCGCGTCACGTATCGCAAGTTGACACGGGGCTGAGCGGAGCAACCGTGGCGTCCTGGGGCGAGGCGCGGCCGGCCACCGCGGCGGAGATGATGCTAGGCCCGGCCTGGTCACTACGGTGGCGGGCGCCGGAACTCGCGTTGTTCCTCGCCGAGCGTGCCGGCGCGGTGATCGAACT
>WNGK01019234.1_pt1 | contig 11654 bp, 9 predicted proteins | sample 5400601 | NCBI WGS metagenome assembly WNGK01 (sample SAMN13153376, study PRJNA577476) | soil metagenome | isolation source: 60 cm soil or saprolite under Garry oak tree replicate 1 | place: USA:California | collected 2016-06-15
GGGCGAGCGAGGGCCGGCACCAGCTGTATCTGCTGGCGGCCGGCCGGATCGGCGAGGCCCGCGCCACCCCGGAGGTCGAGGGGTCGGTGGAGTACCTGGCGTGGTCGCCGTCGGGGCGTTCGATCCTGCTCGGCGTGGCCGGGACCGGCGCGGAGATCGCGGGCGCGGAGGGATCGGGTTCCAAGCGCAAGGACGACGAGGCGGCGCCGTCCTGGCTCCCGGCCGTGCGCGTGCCCTTCGGCGAGGACGAATGGCGCCGCGCGTTCGTCCACGACACACGGAGCGGTGAGACGCGAGCGGTCTCACGCGAAGGGCTGAACGTGTGGGAGGCCGCGTGGTGCGGCGAGGGCCAGCTGGCCGCGATCGTCTCGGACTCCCCGGACGAGTCGGCCTGGTACGACGCTCCGCTCGCGCTGATCGACGTGGATTCCGGCAAGGAGCGGATCCTCCATCGGGGCGAACGCCAGCTGGGCTTCGCCGCGGCGTCGCCCAGCGGCCGGCGCCTGGCGGTGATCCACGCCCTGTGCAGCGACCGGCTGGTGATGGCCGGCGACCTCCTGCTCGTGGATGTCGAGACCGGGGATGCGACGACGGTGGATACCGCGTCCGTGGACGTCACGTACGCGACATGGCGCGGGGAGGACCGGCTGCTGGTGGGGGGCCTGCGCGGGCTGCGGTCGGTGGTCGGCGAGATCGACGCACGGGCGGGTTCGTTCACCGAGCTGTTCGCGAGCGACGAGACGCGGGGGTCGTGGGGGCCCATCGTAAAACCGTTGGGCGGCGGGTCGTCCTTCGTCGGAATCGTGCAGAGCCACCGCCGGCATCCCGAGGTGGCCGTGGTCGAGGACGGGAGCCTCCGGACGATCACGTCGCTCTCGCACGCGGGCTCGGAGCACGTCATGTCGATCGGCGGCGTCGAAGAGGCGGTGTCGTGGACGGCGCCGGACGGGCTGGAGATCCAGGGGCTGCTGATCCGCCCATCCGGTGACGGCCCGCACCCGCTGATCCTGTGGGTGCACGGCGGGCCGGTGGGCGCCGAGACCAGCTCCTGGTGGGGCCCGATGATGCCGCTGCTGGTCTCGAGCGGCTACGCGGTGCTGCTGCCGAACCCCCGAGGTTCCAGCGGCCGCGGCCAGGCCTTCGCGGAGATGGTGTTCGGCGACATGGGCGGCGCGGACGCGCTGGACGATCTGGCCGGCGTCGACGCGATGGTCGAGCGCGGCGTGGCCGACCCCGCGCGCCTGGCGGTGATGGGCGGCTCGTACGGCGGGTTCATGTCGGCGTGGCTCCCCACGCAGGACCAGCGGTTCGCCGCGGCCGTGGCCATCTCGCCGGTGACGGACTGGTACAGCCAGCACTTCACGTCGAACATCGGCCACTGGGACAGCGACTTCCTCCGCGAGCGCCCCGACACCCCGGACGGCCAGTACTTCCGCCGCAGCCCGGTGATGTACGCGAAGGACACGAAGACCCCGACGCTCCTGACCGCCGGCTTGCAGGACCGATGCACGCCGGCGGGCCAGGCGGTCGAGCTCTTCCAGGCGCTGGTCGAGAACGGCGTCGACGCCGAAGTGGTCCTGTACCCCGAGGAGGGCCACGGCGTCCGCAAGCTCCCCGCGACCATCGACTTCGCCACCAGGATCGTGGGCTGGCTCGAACGCTACCTCAAGCCAAACTCAGGAGATCGTCACGGCGGCCCGACCGTCTCCTCCACCGGTTCATCCGCCCTGGCGGAGTGACGGAAGGTCTCCAGCAGCCCCGGCTGCTGCTCCTCCAGGAGGTCGGCGGTCCGTTCCTCGACGTGCAGGCCGCCGTACCGGACGTCGTCGTAGGCCCCCGTCAGTCGCTCGAACGGCGGCCCGGCGGCGGGGAAGGCCCGGCGGACCGCGGCCAGGAACTCGTCCGGCGTCTTCGAGGAGGGCTTCTCGAAGCCCCGGTCCTCCAGGGCGACCAACGCTTCGGCGTACCAGCGGCGCACGGCATCCGCCGGTAGCTCGCGACGACGCCGGCGGCCCCGCCACCGGCGCCCTCGCGACCTGGTGGCTCCGGCGACTTCTTCCGTGCCCATCTCGCCCGTTAGCCACGTCGACGTCCTCGCCAGTTTTCGGCGCTGGCGGCGGAGGCCCCACACGAGCAGCGCCACCACCGCCACCAGGATCAGCAGGCCCACCAGCCGCTGCGCCGGGCCCGGCGGCGGCAGGTGACGCGCGACCAGGGGCTTGGGCCGGCCCGCTCGGAACCGCTCGAGCACGTGCTGCAGCCCTCGCAGGAGGTTCACGTGGAGCTTCTCCAAGAGCCAGAAGACGGGGCGCAGCGCGTTCGCCAGCACGAACAGGAACACCGTCACCAGGGCGGCGATGACGGGGAAGACGACCTGCCCGAGCAACGCCAGCGACCCACCGCGCCCGCCGAGCAGCACCGAGGCCCCCAGCGCGAGCGCCAGGCACGCAAGCAACGCCCCCGCCCAACGGACGTGCCGGGGCGGGCCGGCGACCCCGGCGGGGACCTCGGCCGGGGAGCCCCCGGAGGAGCGCCACTCCTCCAGCCGGACGCTGGCGGCTCGCGAAGCGAGGGACCCCAAGAAGAACTGGGCGGCCACCAGGGGGGCCATGCGCTTCCAGCCGCCACCCGGCCCGGCCCCGACCACGATCTCGAGCAGCGCCACCACCGCGCCCACCCCGAAGGAGCGCGTCACGGGATCCTGCCATTCGCGGTACGCGAGCGTCGCCACCCGGAAGGCGACGGCGACCGAGAGGAGCACGACGCCGGCGGCTCCTCCGAGCGGTCCGCCGCCCCACGCCGTCGCCTGCAGCACGCCCACAGCCATGGCCACCGCGACCAGCGCCGTGGGGACCGCCGGGAAGCGTCGCAGAGCCGTGACCACCGCCACGGACCCGACGAACCCGCCGACGAACAGGACGTAGGCGACGAACGGACCACCCCGTGCGGGAACCAGGTCCTGCACCAGGAACCGGAGCGGCAGGAAAAGGATCCCGGCCTCGGCAACGGCGGCGAGGCCCGCCGGCCACGCGCTCCGCAGGTCGAACGGAGCGTCGCCGGCGACGTCGAACCGCGAGGAGATCACGCTCCCCTCCATGCGAGGCCGGCCTGGAGCGGCGAGAGCTCCACCACGTCCGCGCCTCGCCGGCGGAGCGTCACGAGCTCATGGCGGAGCCGCGGACCCGGGCGCGGGGACAGCACGACCACGGTCATCCCGGACCCCATCCACCTGGCGGCCTCGCGGAGCACCGGGGCGAGGTCGGACGTGGGTTCGTTCGGCATCCGGGCCAGCGCGGCGAACAGCGCGGCCTCCTGGCCGTTCGCCGCGGACGCCGGAACCCTGAGCGGCCCGCGGCCCCGGGTGAGGTGCGTGTTCGCCATCAGGCCCACCCGCCACCCCCCGTGGATCGCCTGGCGGGCCAGGAACGACGCCCACCCGATCGTGTCCTCGGCGATGTCGGGATAAATCGCATCCCAGAACGGCTCGCCCACCGACAGGTCCAGCACGAGCAGCACGGCGGCGCTGCGGGTCGGCTCGAAGAGCTTCGTCTGGAGCATCCCGGCGTGGCCGGTGAGCCGCCAGTGGATCCGGTTCAGGGGATCCCCCGGCTCGTACTGGCGGACGCCGGCGAACCGCTCGCGCTCCTCGAACATCCGGCTGGCCCGGGCCGGAGCGCCGAACGGGAGACGGCGAAGCACGTCCACCGTCACGGCGATCCGAGGCTCCGGCAGGACCAGGAGATCCACCTCGGGGCGGATCTCCCGGTGGACGGGGGTCAGGTCGAACGGGTCGGACAGTTCGACGTCGATCCGTTCCAGCCGGTACTCGCCGCGCCGGAGGGCCCGCACCCCCAGGTCGAACACGGCCTCCGCCTTCCCGGGGAGCGCCAGGCGCCGCCGGTACCCCCGGATCGTCCTGGGACCCGACACGTCGGTGGGCAGGAGCCCGCGGGGGAGCCAGACCGACAGGCGAACGACCGGCAGCGGGAGGCGTTTGCGATTCGTGACGCGGACGTGCAGCGAGATCGGCTCGCCGGCGAAGGCCCGGGCCGGGCGGAACCACGCTTCGACCTCCACCGCGCGCCACGCCCACCGCGCCCACGCCGAGGTCGCCAGCCCCAGCAGCCCGACCGCGGCGCCCCACAGCACGGCGGCGGCGCTGCCGGTGGCCACGCCGATCACCGCGACGAAGAGCGCCACGATCGTCGCGATCTGGCGGCGCTGTTCGGTGTCCGTGCTAGGCCCCCTGGAACTCCACCGGGACGGGGACCTCCTCCATCACCTCGTCCAGGACGTCCTCGGACCGCCGGTCGCGGATCCGCGCGTCGGTGGTCGGGACGAGCCGGTGGGTCCAGACGGACGGGGCCAGGGCCTTCACGTCGTCGGGCAGGACGTAGTCGCGCCCCTCGAGGAGCGCCCGGGCCCGGGCGGCGTCGCCCATATGCTCGACCGATCGCGGGCTGGCCCCGACCTGCAGGTCCGGGTGGTCGCGCGAGGCACGCGCCAGCGCGACGATGTACGCGCGGACCGGTGCCTCGATCCGGACGGCGTCCACGGCCGCCCGGAGATCGGCCAGGTCGGGGGCCTCGGGGAGCGCGTCGACGGCCATCGCCCGTCGCCCCCGCGCGGACTCCAGGATCCGCTCCTCCTCCCCCCGCGCCGGGTAGCCGATCCGGACGCGGAGCAGGAACCGGTCCAACTGTGCCTCCGGCAGGGGGAACGTGCCTTCGAGCTCCACGGGGTTCTGCGTCGCCAGCACGAAGAACGGCTCCTCGAGCGGATACGTGACGCCGTCCACGGTGACCTGGCGCTCCTGCATCGCCTCGAGCAGCGCCGCCTGGGTCTTGGGGGTGGCCCGGTTGATCTCGTCCGCCAGCAGGATCTGCGTGAAGATCGGGCCCGGCCGGAACTCGAACTCGTGCGTCTTCAGGTTGAGGACGCTGGTCCCCGTGATGTCCGACGGCATCAGGTCGGGGGTGAACTGGACCCGCTGGAACTTCAGGCCCAGCAGCGAGGCGAGCATCCGCACCATCGTGGTCTTGCCGACACCCGGCACGTCGTCGATCAGCACGTGCGAGTCCGTGAGGATCCCGACCAGGACCAGGCGCAGCGGTTCCCGGACGCCGTACAGCCGAAGTTCGATACGATCGGCCAGCGCCGAGAAGAACGCTCGGGCGCGTTCCGAGCCTGTCACGGCCGGCCGGCGGCGGGCGGCCGTCCCACGATCGGTGCGAGCATCGTGCTCATCCCCTCGTATCCGAACGAGGGCCGCCGATCCGGAGGAACTCGAGACGGCGCCCCGCTCGTATAGGGATACGTTGGCCACGGTCTTCCGGAGGGCCAGACATGGGACGAAGAGCATATGACGGGAGCGGCGCGCCGTGGCGCTCCTGAGGCTCGTCGTCCGCCGGCTGGTGGCGCAGCGGCTCATCGCGCTCGCGCTGCTCGTGACGATGGCGTTCGCCGTGGGCGTGCTGGCGGCAGGGCCCGTCTACCTGAACGCGTCCCGCCAGGCCATCCTCTCCGGCAAGCTCGCTTCGTCCGGCGTCGCGACGAGCAACGTGCGGTTCTCGGTGCTGTCGGGTCCGGGGTTCAGCCAGTCGGCCACGGACGCGGCGGTCCGGTCGGCCACGCGCACGCTCCCGCTGGAGCAGATCGTGCCGCAAGCGGTCACCGGCACCCTCGACATGTCGGGGCCGGGCGGGGCCGCCGCCACCGCGGTGGCGTTCCGGGTGGGCGTGTTCGGCCACCTGCAGATGGATGGGCCGGCTCCGTCGGCTCCCGACGAGGCGGCCATCTCGACGAGCCAGGCGTTCTCGATGGGACTCCGTAGAGGAGACACGTTCACGATCCACGCCGCCGGCGGGTCGGCCGTCGTCCGGGTGGTGGCCTTCTACAAGCAGCCGGGAGGGAGCGACCCGTTCTTCTTCGGCCTGCGAACGATCTTCCCCCAGAGCGGGAACCCGTTCGCCCCCACCACGAACCCCGTGCTCGTCACGCCCGAGGGGTTCGACGCGGTCGCCGGATCGCTCAACATCACGGCCGGCCAGCAGTACTCCTGGGACGTGTACCTGAACCTGCGCGGGCTGAGCCTCGAGCAGGTCGCGTCGATCCCCCCGAAGATCCACGCGGCGCTGGCGGACCTCCAGAGCACGTCGGGGCTGTCCCTGATGAACGCGCTGACCGGGCTGGACGGGATCGTCGACCTGGTCCGCCAGCTGGTGGCGAACGCCACCGTCCCGATCTACCTGGTGGTGTTCCAGATCGCCGCGGTGGCGCTCGCCGTCCTGGCCGGCGTGGCGTCGCTCGCGCTCACGAACCAGTCGTTCGAGCTGGCGGTGTTGAAGAGCCGCGGGTTCACCAAGGGCCAGCTGCTCCTGGCGCAGGCGGTGGAGAGCAGCCTGGCCGCGGCCGGCGCCCTCCCCGTGGGGCTGCTCCTGGGTGTGATCCTGGCCCGGCTCGGGAAGAGCGCCCACGGGCCCTACATCCCCGGCGCGGACTTCCCCATCTCGCTCGGGTTCGGCGGTGTGATGGCAGGCGTCCTCGGCGCCCTGGCCGGGGCAGCCCTCCTGGTGCTGGTGTCGGTCCCGTTCGTGTCGCGCACGATCCTGGAGGAGCGGCAGGGGCAGTCCCGCGAGTCCCGTCCCCTCCTCGGCCGCTTCCCCGTCGAGGTCCTGGTCGGGATCCTGGGGCTCGCGGCGTTCTACGAGGTCCGCGCGCGCGGCATCCAGCCGGCCATCGGCACGAACCGCATCGACCCGCTCGTGCTGCTCGCGCCCACGCTGCTGCTGTTCGCCGCCTCGTTCGCCGCGATCCGCCTGCTGCTCTGGTCGTCGGCTGGGCCGCTCGCAGGCGGGCGGGTTGGCAGCCGCGATGCTGCTGCTGCTCGCGACCGGGCTGCTGATGGTGTCGAGCTCGTACCGGGGCACGGTGCTCCGGAACCACGCGGATGTCGCGCACTCGCGGGTGGGAGCGAACTGGCGCGTCGCGATCGACCCGTCGTCCCAGAGCCTGGCCCTGGCCGCGCGCCTGCCGGTCGACGCGATGGGTGTGTACCGGTCCCAAGCCGACCTGGTGACCGGCGTGGCTTCGCAGGCCACGGCGCTCGCCATCGACCCCGCCCGGTTCACCGCGGCGGCCTGGTGGCGAAGCGATTACGCCGGCCGCCCGTTGTCCGATCTGCTGGGCGACCTCCGGGTTCCGAGCTCCAGCCCGTCCTTGCCGGCCGGGACCAACGGGATCGACGTCACCGTGGACGCGCCGACCCCGGCCGGTGGGCTCGACCTCCGGGCCGTCGTCGGAACGGCAGGGGAGCGGACGTCGACCATCGACCTCGGGGTCGTGCGGTCGGGCCTGGCCACCTACCACGCCGACGCTCCGGGCGCGACGCGGCTGCTGTCACTCGACCTGGTGCGACCGAGCCTGTTCTTCCACGCGCCCAAGCACTTCAAGGTCCGGTTCGTGAAGGCGTCCGCCGCCGGCACGGGCGGCGCCTACGACATCCCGCTCGAGTCGTGGGACGTGCTGCGGTGGCGTTCCGCCGATGGGTCGGCCGTGCCGGACGCGAACGGCGGGCTCGACGCGACGTTCGACGCGGGGTTCGGCGACGTCGCCGCCGGCGTGGCCGCGCCCCTCCCCACGCTGCCCGCGTTCGCCTCGCCCGACGTCGTGCAGGTCGCCGGCCACCATTTCGACACCGTGATCGGAGGAGCCGTGTTCACGGTCCGGGTGGTCGACGTACCGGCCGGGTTCCCGGGGACCTCGGCCGGCGAGTCGTTCTTCGTGGTGCCGGAGCAGGTCGTATTCCAGGGCCTGGAGCGGATCCCGGAGGCGTCGGACGGGTTGAACGAGGTGTGGTCGATGAGCCGGACGACCCCGGTCCCGGCGCTCCGGCGGCTCGGCCTGATCGCGAACGAGGTGACCTCCGCCGCGACCGTGGAGGCGGGGCTCTCCGAGGATCCTCAGAGCCTCGCCGTGGGGATGCATTACACCGCGGCGGCGGCCGGCATGGTGCTGGTCGTGGTCGGCGTGGCGGTGGGGGCGTACTTCGCGCAGCGCCGGCGGCTGTTCGAATTCGCGGCGCTCCGGGCGATGGGGGCCGAACGGGGCCAGATCCTCGGGGCGATGTTCGGCGAGGAAGGGGTGGTCATCGCCTTCGCCCTGCTCACCGCCCTGGGTATCGGGTTCGTGCTGCTGCGGCTGATGATGCCGTACCTGGCCGCGACCGTGAGCACGGCGTTCCCGCCGCCGCTCCTGTTCCTGGACTGGCGGGCGCTGGCGGCGTTCGCCGCCGCCGTCGTGGCTACGGCCGGACTGGGCCTGGCGCTCGCCGCCCGCGCCCTCCTGGCGGCGCCGGTCACGACCGTGCTGCGAGGCGAGGCCGAATGAGCGGACCGGCGCTCCGCGAACCGTCGGGTACCGCCCTCGATCGCGGGGAGGGCTTCCCTCGGCCCGGCGACGTGATGCGCGGGGACACGCTCGTCGGCCTGGAGCACGTGTACAAGATCTACCGCGTCGCCGACACGGGCGTGGCCGCCCTCGGCGGGGTGACCTTCGACGTGGCCAAGGGCGAGTTCGTCGCGCTCGTCGGCCCCAGCGGCGCGGGGAAGTCCAGCATCCTGAACGTGATCGGCGGGCTCGACCGGCCCACGGCCGGAACGGTCGAGATCGCCGGGTCCGACCTGGGCCGGCTGTCCGACCGCGACCTCACGATCTACCGCCGGGAGTGCGTGGGGTTCGTGTGGCAGGGCACGGCCCGGAACCTGGTGCCCTACCTCACGGTTCGGGAGAACGTGGAGGTGCCGCTGCTCGCGACCGAGCAAGCCGGCTCCGTTCGGCGGCGGCGGGCGGCGGAGCTGCTCGAGCTGGTCGGCCTGTCGGACCGGGCCGGTCATCGCCCGTTCATGCTGTCCGGCGGCGAGCAGCAGCGGGCCGCGGTGGCGGTGGCCGTCGCGAACCTCCCGGCGATCCTGCTCGCCGACGAGCCGACGGCCGAGCTCGACTCGGCCGCGGCCGAGCGCGTGCTGGGCTCGTTCCGCGACGCCGTCCGCGAGTTCGGGACGACGGTGATCATGGTGACCCACGACCTCCTGGCCGCCGCCCGCGGCGACCGCACGCTCCGACTGCTCGATGGCCGGATCCGCAACCCGGCCCAGCCCGGACGGATGGACGGAGAGGGTCGGCTCGAGCTGCCGCCCGACGTCGTCGCGACGCTCGCCGGCTCCGACCTGGAGGTGGAGATCTCCGACGGCGAGGTCCGCATCCGGAGGAAGCGCGGCTGCGCGGCGTCGACCCGCACGCCGAGTGGCGTCCACCGGAGGAGGAGGACGGCACGGACGCCGGCTGGCGCAACCCCGTCGCGCCCGCGGCCGTCGCCCCGCCGGCCGTGCCGGGGGCCTCCTCCGATGCACGCACCGACACCGCACCCGGAGAACCGGCCGCGGAGGACGACTGGGGATGGCGGCCGGAGGAGGACCCGGGCGCCGCGGCTCCTTCCGGCCGTGCTTCGTCGCCGAAGGAGCCCGACGGCGAGCCCTCCGTCCTGGCCGTCGAGGTCCGCGGCCCCGGGTCCGCCGGAGCGCCCGACGACTCCCTCCTTCTGGGCGAGGAGCTCGTCCGAACCTACCCCGGGCGAGTGGACGTCACCGCCGTCCGGGGGGCTTCGATCCTCGTCCGCCCCGGGGACTTCATCGCCTTGATGGGCCCGTCGGGTTCGGGCAAGAGCACGCTCCTTGGCCTCCTGGCCGGGCTGGACCGTCCCGACGCGGGCCGGGTCCTGTGGCGGGGCGGGCCGATGGAGGTCCTGGACCAGGAGGCCGTCAGGCGACTCCGTCAGCGCGAGCTGGGCATGGTCTTCCAGAGCTTCGGGCTCCTGCCGACGCTGTCGGCCCTGGAGAACGTGGAGCTGCCGCTCCGGATCTCCGGGACCCCGCTCGACGAGGCTCGGGAGTCGGCCGAAGGCTGGCTGGCTCGGCTGGGCCTGGGACACCGCCTGGACAACCGCACGTTCGAGCTGTCCGCGGGACAGCAGCAGCGGGTGGCGGTGGCCCGGGCGCTCGTGATCGAGCCGGACGTCGTGCTCGCCGACGAGCCGATCGCCGAAGTGGACTCGGAGAACGCCGACCTGATCCTGGAAGCGCTGGCGGAGGTGTCCCGTCGAGGCGGCGCCGTCGTCGTCGCCACCCACAACCCGGCCGCCATAGCGTACGCCACCTCGGTCGTGCTGCTGCGCGACGGTCGGGTCGAGGCCACCGGCTCGCCGGAGGAGCTCGTCGGCCGGCTGAGCACCGACTGACCCCGTACCCTTGGCCGTCGTGCCGATCCGGTGGGTGTTCTTCGACGTCGGCGAGACGCTGGTCGACGAGGCGCGGGCGTGGACCTCGTGGGCGGAGTGGCTCGGGGTGCCGGCGCTCACGTTCTTCGAGCGGCTGGCGTCGAAGGCCGGCGTGGCGCCGGCCGACGCTGCGTACGTCGGGGACCGGGTCGACAACGACGTCGTGCCGGCCGCCAGCGCGGGCATGCTGTCGGTGTTCCTCCGGAGGGGGCCCTGGGCGATCGTCCAGTCGACGTGGCCGGAGGCAGCCCGCGCGGATGTTCGGATCGATACGCTGGCGGATCTCGCCGACGCCCTCGCTCGTCAGGGCGGTCGCGGAGTGGCGTCGTAGCATGCTACGACGATGCGACTCGACGCTGACCCGTTGGGGTTCGTCACCACACCAGAAGGTTTGTCCGCGCCGTGAGCCACGTGTTCTCGCGAGCGATCGGCCGGAGCCTTCCGATGGTCGAACGTGCCGAAGGCTCCACGATCTGGGACGCGGAGGGACGCCGGTACCTGGACGCGGCCGGGGGAGCCATCGTGGTCGGGATCGGGCACGGCAACGCGCTCGTCGCCGCGGCCATGGCCGAGCAGGCCCGCCGCGTCGCCTACGCGCACGGCACGCAGTTCACCAGCGAACCGCTGGAGCGCTACGCGGAGGAGGTGGCCGCGCTCCTCCCGATGGACGACGCGCGGATCTACCCGGTGTCGGGCGGCTCGGAGGGCGTTGAGACGGCGCTCAAGCTCGCCCGGGCGTTCCACCTGGCGAACGGCGAGCCTTCGCGCCACACGGTGGTCGCCCGGCGGGGTTCGTACCACGGGAACACGCTCGGGGCGCTGGACGCGTCCGGGCGCGAGCCGCTGCGCCGGCCGTACGCGCCATGGCTCGGCCGCGCCGTCCACGTGCCCGCCGCCTACGAGTATCGCTGTCCGTTCCCCACGCATCCCCTGGGGTGCGGGATCATGCACGCCCGCCTGCTGGAGGAGACGATCCAGCGCGAGGGCCCCCAGACGGTGGCCTGCTTCATCGCCGAGCCGATCGCCGGGGCCGGGCTGGGCGCTGCCGTCCCGTCCGACGACTACTGGCCGGCCGTCGCCGAGGTGTGCCGCCGGTACGGCGTGCTCCTGATCGCCGACGAGGTGATGACCGGCTTCGGCCGGACCGGTACGTGGTTCGGCTGCGACCACTGGGGCGTCCGGCCCGACATCCTGGTCGCGGCGAAGGGGGCGTCGTCCGGGTACTGGCCGTTCGGGTTCGCCGCCTGCTCCGGTCGCGTGTTCGAGGCGGTGAGCTCGTCGGGGTTCGTCCACGGATTCACGTACTCGCACTCGGTCGTCG
>WNGK01009868.1_pt1 | contig 11653 bp, 11 predicted proteins | sample 5400601 | NCBI WGS metagenome assembly WNGK01 (sample SAMN13153376, study PRJNA577476) | soil metagenome | isolation source: 60 cm soil or saprolite under Garry oak tree replicate 1 | place: USA:California | collected 2016-06-15
TCGTCTTTCCCGCACCCGTATTCCCCAGAATGGCCAGACAAGGAGGATTTTTGGTTTCTATCTCGGTGCCAAACCGCGCGCAGTAGTCAATTCGCTCATAAAGGGTGTTGAACCGCTCGTGTTTGATCAAGATATGCTCAACCATGTCAAGACGTAGAGCTTTCGTCATGGCTCGCCATTGTTTCGGATCTGGGGGTGTACCCTCAAGTGGAAGTTCTGTATCCATGTTACAGTTGCCTTTCTGGACCTTCAGTCTCATAGAGCCTGGTTGACAATACCCATGTGCGCACCAGCATCGTCTATCCTATGCCACCCGAATTGGCGGAGCAGGAAAGCTGCTTTGTTTCGACTTCTCCGTCAGAGGACGAGCTTAAGACAATCCGTGCAAGCAGTTCCTTGAAACGGCTATACTGGGGCGGGAATCCGCTCCCATCGGAGCGTCTTGCAGTCATTGAAGCCCTTCCTTCCTGCATTGCTGCTTTCAAAGAGACATCTATGATGAGCTAACCTTATCAGCCTATCGGGACATCTCCCGGTATGACGCAACTCATGAGGATATGAGCTTCCCTTGTCAATCTCAATGCACAATCTACAGTAATGAAATCTACTCGCAGTACCGCTTTTCCGAGGCCTCTCCTCCGACCAACCTTGCTCAAGCACTTCTGCTCTGCGTGGCAGGAAATGCTACTAGACGCATCTCACTTGGAGACCACTCGTTTTCTCCATTACGTGGGACCGCGATGGCCATAACTGTACGAGATACCGTACGACGTCGATTCGTCTGGGTCAGTGTTCACCTTCGGTTTTTCACCTGGTTGCTCCCTATCACCGTTCGCTTCAGTCACACCCTGTCGCGGAGAAGGCTTTTCCGGTTCGGGCAAGCGGTCGCCTGCCGTCATGATCTCCTCATTCACCGGGAGGGTCACTCCTTCTACCATAGAAGGCAATGGCACTCCCAGTCGCGCTGCAATGCTATTAGCATCCTCAGGTGAAGCCGGCTGTGCAGCTTCAGCCGATACGGCCTCGGTCTCTGTGGATGTCGTAGCTATGGAGGGGAGTTTAAAATCGATAAATTGAGAATCAGCGGCAGTTTCAGCGGAATAGGGATCAGTTCTTGGGCCACCGCTTAGTATTTCGTTCACCCTGATATCAAGAAAGCGGGCTCCGCGCCTACGCCCACCTAGCTTTTTTCCCCAGCGGAATTCCTTATGTATCAGTTGGTAGAGCTCCTCCTTTGCCTGGATAAGTGCAACTCGATCGATATCTCGCTCCATCTCCTCGCGCACATACCGCTTAATCACACGGTGTTTCCAGAGCGAAAGGCCAGACGTATAATCTTGATCCACGGCGAGGACTTCGAGATAACGCTTCTGGCCGGGAACCATCACCCAAATTCGTGAAATATCACCAGGGTTATACTTGAAGTACGCCGGCTCTCCCTTGAGAATGTCGCGTAGCTTTGACAATCTGGTGTCCTGGTACCACAGATTCTCAAACTCGATTCCAGTATTCTGGATCACGCGGCTCTCGATACGAGATAATAGTACGGCCAGGTCATTCCTGCTGGGAGGCAGGCGCGGGACGAAGTCTTTTCCAAGCGCCCGCTCCCAGAGTTTGGCCGGTACTCCTCCTATTCCTCTATGCGGCTCGCGCGTGTACACATCTACGACCCATTTATGAAGGATATACCAGAGACCATTAAGGGTGATGCAGGCATGCTTCCCCGGATCGTAGTCTCCTCGCTCCAAAAAGTTGGAGAAGGTGGTCCCCGGCGAAGCATGAAACACCTCAACGCCTGCCTCTTTGATATACCGTTCAATTCCCCCCTTCAGCCACGGACTCCTACCCGGCATGGGATCAAGCTCTATATGGAGTTGGGCGCACGCGAGCTCCACATCCTTATTCAGATATGCCGACCCCCTATCGATAGCCAATGTCTCAGGTATGCCGTAACCAACATAGTCGTTTCGCAGGCCAAACAACTCCTTCACGCGATCTTTCTCCGGGATCGCATAGAACAGGCATTCCAGGGCCGTGTGAGACGATGGAGGCTCAAAGCTGGTCCAAATGCCCGGGATAACGGCAGTCTTTTCATCACGTACAGCGGTAAACCAGGGGCGTCCGATGGGGAAGCCATCTTCATCATCAACCACAAACAGATCGCCCAGTGTATCTGCAGGATGAGGAACGCTAGTTTATCGATTACCTTTTGCACCGAGGGCCGCTCTTCAGTCATATAGACTTCCACTACGGCCTTTTGCAACAATTCCGCCACTACGGGATGCAATTGTACCCCTCTCATCCCGCGCTTGTGGTAAGCGGGGACCAGGCTGCGGATATCTCTGCCGCTCAGTTCGAACTCTTCAATCCAACGACGTACCTGGCGAGCGCTGATCAAGAGGAGGGCCTCTGAGGTAAGAAGGGGTGCTGAAGCCAGGAAGAGGTCAGCCAAGTCCTTATCCTCGATGCCGTCTAATATCTCCTCCAGCTCTGAAGGTGAGAAAGGTTCCGCAATTTTTTCCTGAGGAGTCTTCTTCTGTCTTTTCCCTGAGCGAGAGGGAAAAACTGGCCGGGTTCTTTTTCTCGTGAACGCGAGGAGCAACTGCTTAGTTACGTAGATTTTAATCTCCTTTTCGATCTTCATGTCAGTTCGTTCGTTAGGAGCAAGATTGATGAGCCGACACACGAGTTGATATTTGTCCCATGTCTCCTGAATGAGTTCTTCGCCATGAGGCTCTACCTTTAAGAAATCGAGGTCTGTAAACTCGTAGGATGTCTTGACAGGCAAGCCTTCTACTACACGCAGATTGCGGCCATACCTTCCAAACTCCAATGCCCCTTCATTCCATAGCTTTCCCAGTTCTTTTCTATTGTGCGCCGTTTCCTCTCCCGTCATTATATTTTTGACCAGGATTTGGCCTGCTGAAAGCACTTTTAGGATGTGATATCCAATACCACCCACTACATATTGCTCTCCGGCCTCAAATGCAAAATTCTCCCGCATAGCATCTCCCCTTTCATTAAGCAGAAAACCAGACAAGCGTCGTCATGACATCCAGAGGCTTTGTAAGGTCGGCACTGAGTTCTCTACTATAGAGCAGGTGCCAAATGCAGGACCGGACTTTGGTGGGATTGTACTGCGGGTGGCGCTCCACCAGTTCTGCAACAGATAGGACCCTGTTTTCGGCCTGCACCGTTCTGAGGAGGTATTCCTTGACTTGGGGTGTACATTGCTGGTGACCATACCCCGCGAGATGCTTAATATTAGAAAGCAAGGTGCCAAGTCGTTGTAGCGCTGTATCAGTCACCAGTTCGAATGTATAGTGATGCTGCTCACACCACAGTCGTGCCGCTGTCCACTTCCGCAGGTTCTCAGGATCGTCTAGTTTGGAAGCCGGTTTGCACTCAACGAGGCTCGGTTGCTTATGGCGCCAGTAGACAGCAAAGTCAGGAATATAGTAGTGTTCTTGCTGATCGTAGAAATAGAAGATTTTGCAGGGCTGCTCTTCAAACGAGACGACCATCGGATCATACTTAAGCACATATGCATAGTCGCGCTCGATCCCACTATCGCAATGTACCATAGGTATGACCCGCTCAGACTTTTCATACGGTACAGCATAGGAGTAATGACCAGATTGTTTCAGTGGATCTCTTACTGGCATAGCTCCCTCCATGAAGAGAGACAATACGGGTTTCTTAATCATTACTAAGACCAAGTTCACGACAGCAGGCCTTTTCCGTAAGGACCACTCTCTTCTGAAAAAGTCTCCACGCTCCTCAGCAGACAGCTCATCCGGCCTCAGAGCGAGGTTGCAGATCGACCTGATAGCCCAGGCGTTCGAGTCGGCGCACCAGGTGCTTCTGAACCATTTGCCGATCGTGCTCATCGAAGTAGTTGCCACCCAGGTCCTGATACGTCCCGCGGTCACGCAGCAGATGGTAGACGATGACGAGGATACTATGACCAACTGCAACGGCCGCCCGCTTGGGTCCGCGTCGCACGGCGATGCGACGGTACTGCGCGGCCAGATAGGTGTTCTTGCTGTGCGCAGCGGCGTGGGCGGCCTGGATCAAGAGCCGACGGGCGTAGGGATTGCCTTTGCGCGTCTTGCCACTTAACCGCTTGCCCGCACTTTCATGATTGCCCGGACAGATCCCGACCCAGGAGGCCACGTGTTTGGCGGAGGGAAACTGGCTCATGTCCACCCCGATCTCGGCTAAGAGCCCCTGGGCCACCCGCTCACTGATGCCGGTGACCTGATCAATGATCTGGGCCGCTTTCTGCCAACTCAGCGGAGCCGACTCCGTAACCGACGGTGCTGACTCAGAGGACTCGGGGGCCGGAGCTTCCGCAGGCGAGTGCGGTTCCTCCTCCTCGGTGGGAGGCTCCGGTGGGGTGAAGCGGCGAGCCAGTTCCTCGGTGACGTGCCGGATGGCCTCATCCAGATGCTCAATCAGCTGGAGATGCTGGCCGAGCATGAAACGGTGATGGGCGGTCACCTTGCCGGTTAAGGCTCGCTCTAAGTCCTGCTGGCTGGCATGCACCCGCCCCACCGCCAACGACGCCAACCGCACCGAGTCAGTTTCTCCCTCCACCACCGCGTGCAGGATCAACTGGGCTGCTTTGCCCATCACGTCACTCACCACATCTCCCAATTTCAGGTTGGTATCTTCCAACGTCTTCTGCAGCCGATTGACCTCACGTGCTCGCTCCTCAACCAGGCTGGTGCGATAGCGCGTCAGCTCGCGCAGTTCGCGCTGCGGCGCCGAGGGAATGAAACTGGCTGAGAGCAGTCCATGCGCCAGCAGGTCGGCGATCCATTCCGCATCCTTCACGTCCGTCTTGCGCCCAGGAACCGTTTTGATATGGTGCGCATTGACGACCAGGATCTCAAAATCGCCCTCCAGCAGGTTATAAATCGGTCTCCAATACACCCCGGTGGCCTCGAGCGCGATGTGGGTACAGCCCTGTTCCTTCAGCCAATCGCGCAGCTCCAACAGGTTCGGCGTCATCGTCAGGTAGGTGCGCGTCTCTTTCTGACGGTGTCCATCGGCTCCCGGGGCACTGAAACACGCTTTGACATTCTTCTTATGCACATCTAATCCCGCGCATCGTTGGTAGACAATCTCCATCTCATCGCTCCTGCTTGCCTTCTTCCCCCACAGCACATCCGCTGGGGAGGGATGCCTCAACGGAGGTGTGGATCACCTGAGATTCTCTTCTGCGTGCTGCTGACGCGAACACTCTTCTCGCCAGCGCAACAATGGGGGGTTCCTGCACACACCTCGACCAGTCTTGGATCTGGCTCTCTGCACAATTGAGGTACCGGTCTCTGTGTTAGAGGCATCCTCCTCTATTCTACTCTTTTTCATCCTGGGGGGTGAACCCTTTCATGACGGTCTTGGAGAGCAGTGTAACCTAGAATTTTATAAAATGGTAGGAACACATGTTCTACTTGCGCTTCAGAATAACGTGTTATATAGTGATCTTATGAGAAGGCCACTAAAAGTTAAGTCACATCTTGATATTGAAGAGCTGGAACTCCGCTACCGCAAGGCCAAAGATCCGGTGGAGAAAAGCCAATGGCAGATAGTATGGCTACTCTCCAAAGGAAAAACGACCAGAGAAATCTCTGAAATCACTGGCTACGGACTGACCTGGATTCGTGCTGTCGTCCATCGGTACAACGAAGGCGGTCCAATGGCACAATGTCCGGGCCGCTCACCGCTGCTATGCGCCCCGCTTTTGTCCAGCGCTGTACAGTAAGCTCTGCGCAGCCCAACAGTTCCGCTGCCCTGTCTGTCGTGATGTAGCGCTCGCGAAAGGTGACCACATCCTGAATGGCATACCGCATGCGCGTGTCCGTTGGGCTGCTTTCTATGGTACAGGGAACAAGCAAGCCTGTTCTCTGCCAGCGCTCGAGCGCAGGAGGTTTGCAGTGAAGCAAGGCACAGACCTCTTCAACGGTAGAGACGCTGCGTTCTTTCGCTTGCTGTACCCGCTCTAAACGAGCAGCAACATCCGACCGCTCGAACCAGGGGCCTTGCAGCCCTACTGCTTCGGGCCGATGGTAAGCCTCAAGGGAACCTTGCTGGATGGCTTGTAAAAGACTGGGTAAGCGTTCTCCTGCTGGGCTCAGGATGCGCAGCGCCTGTGAAAGCGAGAGCTGCGCGTCGTCCGCTGAAGATGCGGGCTGTGTTGGAAGATGATCCAGACATCTCGCCAAAAACTGTTGCAGCGCAGCTTGCGCGAAACTCCAGGTAGGAACCGAATCGTGGAGCGGGCCGTGTTCGGCCTGGAGCAACCGCGATGCCACCTATGCCACTACCTAGTCTTCGCTCGTTCCGCAGAAAGCTGCAGCTTGCGCCAACGTGAGGAAGGACTCGAGCTTTGCCTGGAGTTGCCGTACGCTTTCGGCGTCAATGAGCTGCCACTCCCGCCGCGATCCCCGGCGCGGGCGCGCTGTTGCCCGCAGTTCTGCCTTGTCGAGGGACCGTCTCAAACTGCGTTCCCCAACATGGAGCAGGCACGCCGCCTCTCGTTGCGAGAGCAGGGGAGGAATATCGGCTGCGGCGCTCCGTTGAGCGGTTCGATAGTAGCGCAGCCAAGGATACACAAGGCTACTCTGTCCCACGCGCTGCTGCATAAAGTCGATCCATCCCTGGTGGAACCAGGCCCATACCGCGCCAACAAACTCTTCCGCAAGGATGTAGGCGAAGCGCGCGTGTATTTTGGTATCTTTTCAACCAGGCAGCAGACGCGCTTGTCAGCGTTCTTTTCGCCGTGAACGAGGTGTATGAGTTGGGAGATCGCAGAGCAGAGAGAAATATGCTCCCTACCCTGGAGAAGGTGCCGAGAGATTTTCTGACCAGATTCAGAGAGGTTTTGGAGGGGCCGTTTGATGACGCGGGGTGTGCTCTATAGAGCGAGATTACTTCAGCAGTTGGTTGTCGAAGTGTTGCAAATGGCAGAGGCTGAGATGGCATAGGGTTGCGGCATATCCCATCAAAGGCCACGAAACAGAGAAAAGATTTGAAGGACTGTACGAGGGAAAAGGAATTCAGGCAGCTCAAGGCCACCTGAATAGATGGTATGAATTCGCTGTACTCAAGCCAATTGGAGTCATTATGTCAACGCCTGCGTAATCCTGGCTCTTCCTAGCTTTTGGTGAAGCAGTGGCCAAATTCGTCGACAGCCTTCCCAGCCCTAGCAGACAGGAGAGATCAAGCATCGAGGAGGAGCCGTTGCCGCAAGAGGCGAAAGCCTGCCCGGCCATACATCACGCGTTTGATGGTTTTGAGCTTGTTGACTTTGCCCTCTGTCGGTCCCTGGCTCCAATGCAGATGAAACGCCTCCTTCACGGCGTCATAATCGCGCTCGACTCCAGCGACGAAACTCTTGAGTTCGGCAATCCCGCTCTTGCTGGCCTCCTCCATCCAGGGGCGTAATTGCTGGTGTTGGCGCTCACGCATCAGCGCAAGAAACGTGTGCAGCAGATCATGAACAGTCCGCACCTCTGGCGAGACCGTCAGGAGTTGGTCAAGTTGAGCTTGTTCTTCCTGGTTGAGATCCTTGCGCTCACGTGTCAGCAGCCAGCGCAAGGAACGTGGAGAAAGAGCCTGTACTCGCTCGGAGCGCTTGATCGGCGTGGCACCCGCTGCTATGGATGTGCGCAGATGAGCTACGTAAGCCTTCACATTGGAGCTGCCCCCTGAAAATCCCATCTCCGTAATTTCACGATGGATCTGAGCGGCAGTGAGGCAGCCCTGGGCCAACCGGGCAAGAATATAGTCCTCATAGGGATCGAGCTTGCTCGCTCGCAGGGGCCGTGGCGTCGGCAGTGGGGGCTCGGGTGCCTGCCGGAAGTATTTGCGGACCGTCCCGCGAGCCAATCCCAGCTCTTCGCCAATCTTGCGCAGGCTCATGCCCCCTGCATGCAACTCGTGGATGCGCTCGTAGAGCTTCCACTTGCGCAAGAGACGAGCCTGGGTTTTCCCCTGCTGGGCCGGTGTGGCCGAGTAGGTGGTGAGTGGACGCTCCAGCGTTGGCGCGCCCCTCGCCGCTTCCGCACCTTCTGGTGTGCCAGCAGTGGTGGCAGTGTCAGGCAGGCGGATGTGTGCCCGGATGAGAAAGCCTTCGATCGCCTCGCCTAGATTTTTGAGCAGGTGCCAGCGGTCACAGACCTGGGTGGCCAGAGGCGCTCCTTGCGTCGCCCCATCCATATAGACTCCGCCTCGATCCCGGCTCACGATCCCCACTTCCGGGTGCGCCTCCAGCCAGGCGACGACCGAGTCGACCGTGCGTTCGGGTAACAGGTCAATGATCTTGTGGGTGTGCAGATCCACGAGGATCGTGCCATAGCGTTTCCCCCGTCGATAACTCCAATCATCAATGCCCAGCACCTCGACCTGACCGACCTCTGGCAGGGGAACCAGATAGAGCGACCAGAGTAGCGTGGCATCAGAGAGAGGCATCCCCAGTTTGCCTGCCAGGCGTTCGCCGCCTTTGCCACAGGTTGCTAGGCTCACCTCCTGCACGGCCGTGCGCAGCCGCAGGGTGAGCCGAGACGAGACCGCAATCAGATCGGGCAGTCGTTCCACAAAGATTTTGCGTGGGCACTCGGGCACACGACAGAAGAACTTTTTCACCGTCAGCAGCAGTCGGATCGGGCGTCCTGCACACGGCAGATCCAGCGGCTTTCTGCGGTAATAGCTGTGAATGGCTGCGGAAGGCGTCGCACAGCCAGGGCATGTTGACGTCGGCCTCTGTGAGGTCACCCGCACCAGCACCTCCTCTGGCGTCTCACTGATTGACGTGATGTCTAGTCCCTCGGGAAGGGGAAACAGCGGAGTCGTTGGCATCCTTACCACCTCTTCTCAACAAGTGTGAGGAGAGTGTAGCAGGTTTCCCCCAATTTACCAACGCTTCACCAAAAACTAGGAAGAGCCGTAATCCCGATCTTCCACACTTTTGGTGAAGCTTTGCTGACAGACGCCTGACTTGAACAAGTCATCTCTCTGCTTTCCTGTCTGGGGTCACTTATGGTCAGTGGTTGGGCCTTTGGGGAATATCAAATCCGGTTAATCACTGTACATTCTCAAGGCGGTTGCGGCAGTCAAATGTATAGTAACCATCAGGATTTGATATAAGAGGTTCCCCTTGGCGCGAGAGAACAGATGCGTGATAATGCGGATCGTGCTGGAATGACGAGCCGAGGGAGCCAGAAAGCCCTGGCACTCCTAGATACTGCGGCTCCCAGAAGTGACGAAGCTTCGCGAGAAACGCTTGTTGCTAGAGGGCATGGAGCACGCGCTGGCGTAGTAAAGGAAATCCAGCTCTGCCATAGCCCATACGTTTGATGAGTTTCAACTTGTTGACTTTTCCTTCGACCAAACCATTGTTTTGGGGAAGCGTGAGTCCTGCAACCACAGCCAATTTATCTCGCTCGATCCCCAGAGCAAAGCTCTGTAATTCCTGGAGGTGGCTGTCAGAGACTTGGGCCAGCCAATCATCGAGCTTTTCTCCTGTGCGTGTGCGCAACATGCGTGCAAACTGTTGGACCAGCTCATAGGCCAAATCGGTCTCTGGGTGAAGCTGCCTGAGCAGCAGGAGCGTTTCTTGTTCTTCAGTCTTCAGTTTGTCAGGCTGACGAAGAAACAAGAAGGATGCCTCCCGTGAAGTAGCCAGAGCGGGTGTCTGAGAGGAGCCATCCAGAGGCGTCTTCCGTTCCTGTGGAAGCCGACGGAGAATGTTGTCACGCACACTCTCATACGATCCCTTGTAGCCTTGCTCCACCAGTTCTTGAAAGAGACGGGCCATATTGTGGCAGCCCTCTTCCCATCGTTTTCTGAGGTAGGGAAGATACCGATCAAGGCGACTGGCCTGTTCACGCGGCTTGCGTTCAGGAAACTCCCCTGTAGCCAACCAGACCTGAACCGTACTCGCTCCCATCCCGACTCGGCGTGCAATGGCGGCTTGGCTCATGCCTTGCCTACGTAAAGCGATCACCTGTTGATATCGTGCCAAGCGCTCCTCTCGTCGGTTTTGCTGGATCTGTTCAACCTTCCGAGAGAGTCTGGAAGAACGAGTTGCCTGCCAGGCGGGGGTAGGCTCATCAAGAATTTCTTGGGTTTTCTCTTGGCGCTTTCCCGCCAGGTGACGAGCCAGGAGCCCTTCGAGATCCTCTCTCAGATTTTTGAGCAGATGGAATCTATCCGCGCACTGAATAGCTTGTGGAGCACCAGCAGCAGCAGCAGAGGCATATTCCCCTCCACGATCTCGACTGACGAGAGCAATTTCTGGGTGTGCACTCATCCAAGCTGAGGCGGTTTCGGCCTTACGATCAGGCAAGAGATCAATTATTTTGCGGCTTTGCATATCCACAAGGATCGTGCCGAATTTTCGTCCACGTCGGAACGAGAAGTCATCTATCCCAAGCTGCACTACCTGCTCAACTGGCGCACAAGGACGTGCCATGATCCGGCGGATCAGAGTCATCCAAGAGATCTGCATTCCTAGCCGATCTCCTAAACGCGCTCCCAGCATCCCACTGGTAGCAAGGCCGATATTCTCCACCGCCTGAAAAAGACGTGTTGTTACACGAGCCCAGGGTTGAATGAAGGGAGCAAGCCGCTCGGTAAAGATTTTTCGAGCACAGGTCGTCACATCACAGAAGAACTTGCGCACATGCAGGATCAGGCGAACGCGCTGTCCGGCGCATGGCATATCTGTAAGCTGACGGCTGTAATGGCTATGGATACGGGAGGCGCTTGTCCCACACAGTGGGCAGCAGGGGGCAGTCTGCGTTGAAACAGCCGTAATCGTGATCACCTTCTCCGCCACATCACTGCTTACTACTTCTAGTTCCTCTGGTAAATCAAAGAAGGATTTCACGTTCATCCTCTCAACCACCATCCTTCCACCAGTATTTTCACTTACCTAGAACACGTGTTTCTGGCCATCATATTCCCCCTTTTCAATGGCCTCGACGATCTGGCGGAAGAGCTTTACGAAATTGGAAGGGAGGCATGCCCGCTTCACCAAAAGTGTGTAAGATCGGCTAAATCGGTGCGAATTGTTGGTAATATTTCGTCTTGCCAAACGATAGTGATGATGAGTACTCGAATGAGACGGGGGAATGAATGCAAGCGGATATGTATACAACACAGGCGGAGTCGGAAATAGCTCTCTTGTACAGGAAATACGCACCAGGTATCTGCTACCCTTTAGAACCCTGCTGAATGGGTACGAAGAAAAAATGAAGTCAAGGAGGACACATGATGAAGGGTTTTCTCAGGGTTGCCAGGCTGCTCGTGCTGCTCGTGCTGCTGTGTGTGATGACTATTCTACTCAGCGCATTGTCGCTCAAAACGACAGAGGCAAAGGCCACTACATCGAAGGTTTCCCAGAACCAGTACAGCTCCACTTCCTGTCAGTGGAGCGTCGTGCCCAGCCCGAATGGGAGCAGTAGCAGTGGCCTGAGCGCAGTGGCGGTGGTCTCAGCCAATGATGTCTGGGCCGTGGGCAGCTCTGGCAACCAGAGGAGCGGTGCTCAGACGCTGATCGAGCACTGGAACGTGTCGAGTTGGAGTGTGGTGACGAGCGCCAACCCTGGCTCGATCTACAACACCCTGTATGGAGTCACCGCGA
>WNGK01027046.1_pt1 | contig 11653 bp, 17 predicted proteins | sample 5400601 | NCBI WGS metagenome assembly WNGK01 (sample SAMN13153376, study PRJNA577476) | soil metagenome | isolation source: 60 cm soil or saprolite under Garry oak tree replicate 1 | place: USA:California | collected 2016-06-15
TGAGAAAGATTCACTACGTTGGTGGCTGAGAAAGCGCATGCCGGAACCGACAAAAATAAAACCGCGCCGCGCAAGATCGACAATTTCATCCCAGAGAAAATCGCCGTGCACATATCGAGCAAAGACGGCGCACTTGCAAGAGGAGTTTTCAGTTGCGCAACGTCCCGGAGGCAGCTGGTCAGTGCGCGAGTTGTCGGGCGCCGAACAGGAGGAATACGATGAGAAGGATTATCACCACGTCCGGCCCGGCAAAATTAAGGATACCGGCGATCATTGGATGCATAAGCATGTTTCGATCCTGGTTGGTCATTTCCCATGTTTGAGTGCATTGGCTGGCGCGCACTCAGTTCGTAATCGCCATTATTCCTGGAGGTATTCCTGGCGTGGTCGGGCCTATCCAAATCGCGGCGTTGATCGAAGTCATGCACTGCGCAAACGTCCTTGGGGAAGAGCAGGTCCAGTGTCCAGTCAAATGCCACACGAACCTTTTTATCCAAGCCGGGCAATTTGCTGAGGTAAACCGTCCGCCACATCCACCATGCGAAGAAGCCCGAGAAATTGAAACCAAGGACCTGCGCCACGCCCATCCGACGACCGATCGAAGCCAGCAGCCCGATAGTTTTAAATGAGAACAATTTTAAAGGACGACCTAGCAGTATCGCCGCGATGTTCTGCGCGACAACTTTGCCTTCGCGTATTGCATGTTGCGCGGTTGGTGGATGAGATTTCGGTGGATTGCTGGTGTCCGGCACAAATGCACAGTCCCCCACCGCCCAGACATTAGGCCAATCGGGAACTCTCAAGAATTGGTTTACGAGTAATCGACCTCGTTCCTTTGCACAGGGGAGCGACGAGATGATGGGACTGGGCACGGTTCCCGCAGTCCACACCAGAGTGCGCGATGGAATTGAGACATCATCGGCTAAATAAATCTTGCTCTCCGTCACGCTCTTAACTCGGGTTTTCAGCCGGATTTCTACACCGCGTCGCGCGAGCACCTTCTCAGTGTATCGTCCCAGACTTTCACCCAGTTCCGGCAGGATCGCCGGGCCAGAATGGACCAGCATAACCCGTAACATATCTTCACACAGATTGGGGTAGAACGGCAGCGCCTCCCGTACGAAGTCATTTACCGCCGCAACCGTTTCCACCCCCGCGAAGCCGCCGCCCGCGACCACGAAGGTAAGTAACGACCGCCGCTCGGCGGGATTCCCTTCTGAATTTGCCTCTTCTAAATATCGGAGGATTTGGCCGCGCAATTGAATTGCATCCCGAAGCGATTTCATGGCTACCGCTACTTCCGCGAGGCCCGGGAGGTCGTAAAAGTTAGTGATCGATCCCAGCGCGATTACAAGATGATCATAGTCGAGTTGTTGTGAATGGTTACGGTAACCACGCGAAATCAGGACCCGCTTGTTTGGCAGGTCGACCTCATTCACGTCACCCACCACTACCTCAACCTTGTGGAGTAGCTTGCGTAGGGGATTTACGATATTTGTGATCTCGAGATCGCTCGCGGCGATCTCGTGAAGCATCGGTGTGAACAGGAAAAAATTATCGCGGCTAACGAGGGAAATCTCCACCGCACTCTGGCGTGCCAGTAATTTCTCAAGATGAATGGCGGCATAAACTCCGCCAAAACCACCGCCGAGAATGACGATTCGTTTTTTGCGCAGCCTGCGGGTTACCTGGACGATCATTGAGTTCTTTCCGTTGCGAGGCGCCGGCGGCAAGCCGTGGAGAAAGGTGTTAACGCCGCTAGGACTACCGCGGAGGCGACAGCTCGGCTTTTGTGTCTAGGAGTTTAGGCGGCGCTACTCCGCCAGGGTCGGACTGACCTAGGCCCCTCTCAATTTCATCTCGGGCTGCGCTAAACTCTTTGACCGCTCGACCCATCCCACGGGCAAGCTCAGGCAGTTTTTTTGCGCCAAACAGGAGCAACACGATGAGCAGGATTACCATCATGTCCGGCCCCATCAAATTCAGGATACTGGCGATCGTAATAGGCATAAAAAGGTCTCGGATATGTTTGTTTCGTAAGAAAGTTGTGCAGCGTTCAATCCATTCATACCGAATTGGCAAAGTTATATTCCCAGAAAGGGATCCACTACGCCTTCTCGTCAGAGGGAGTGGAATAGAAACGGGGCCGCGCCGGTTGTATTAAACAAATGGAAACATGTAGGAACGAATTGGAACTCCTGGACACCACAAGCGTCGCGGGACTGCCCAAAGATAGGTTCGACGAAATGGAGCGGTGTTATAATTCTCGAAGCTATCGGTCCGCGCTACACATGCGCGCAATGTTGAGGCGTCCGAAAACGGTTCGGTTTCACTGGCAGGGAATTCTCCGTGAGTTGAGTGGCGCCGAAGTTCGCCAGTTTGGCCCTGCCCATTCGTTGCAATCCTGTGATTTAATCACCCAGGAAACCGCGTATGTCGACTTTCGCAAAGAACCGAATTATTTCACTCATCTCAATAACTATCACTAATGTTTAGAACGCATTAATTTTTATGAATTACAAAAAACTTATTGCAGTGACAATTGCTGTTACAGTTTGTGCTCTTGCAGGCTCAAACGTGACGGCACACGGCGGCGGTGGTGGCGGTCACGGCGGCGGCTTCGGCGGAGGCGGCGGTTTTCGCGGTGGCGGTTTTCGTGGTGGTGGCTTTCGTGGCGGCCGCTTTCGCGCCGGTGGCTTTCGCGGCGGTCGGTGATCCGTACAATCAATCTGTTTACCAAGGCAGTGCCGGATACACCGACCAGTTGGTTGAGCAAATTCAGCTCCGTCTGGCTCGTGCAGGCTATTATCATAGCTCGATCGATGGCGTAAGCGGCAACGGCGCGCGGAGAGCGATCGGTGAATATAAGCGCGCTCACGGCTTGCCAGAGGATGGCAAGATCGGCCAACAACTGTTAACGACAATGGGCTTGAGCAAGAATCGCCGGACGATTTGGATTCGGCGGGCTCGCGCGGTCAACGCTGCCAAGTTACCGATTTGGCAGAGTCATATTCCCCAGAAGGTGGTCTTTTATCGCGCGCCCGACGAGGAGAAGTCGATCCATCAGTCCTCTTTTCAAAGACTGGGGAATAAAAGTGGGACTGCGACGGTTGTATTAAATGAATGCAACCGTGCATAACCAAGCAGGAGCCTTGTAACCCCAGAGCGGTCGCTGAAGCGTCAAATGACATAATGGCGAAAGGGCAGCGGTATTATAGAAGCCATCGGTATGTGTTGCACAGAGGCGTGATGTGGAGGCATCTACACGCGGTGCGGTCCCAGTGGCAGCGACCTTTCCGCGATTTAAGATCCGTGGAAACTGGCCGATGCTGCGGCGGTGGCCCGATGCAAACGCTCTGGTTCTAAATGCAGTTTCTAGCCGAGCTGACTGATCAAGAAACAATATGGCCGCACCACTGAAAGTCGACTATGCTTTTGACACTGAAGATCTCGAGTCGAGTGCCAAGATTGTGAAATTTGCCATACTTAAGAAGCACCAGGAACAAGATGCCGCTCAGGAACACGAATTGGCGTCTTTTGAAGAAACGATGTTGCCTCACATGGATGCGGCCCACAACCTTGCCAAATGGCTGCTTCGCAACCAAGAGGATGCGCAGGATGTTGTTCAGGAGGCGTATTTGCGAGCGTTCAAATCTTTCGCCGGATTCCACGGTTCCAATGGCCGGGCCTGGTTGCTGACGATTGTCCGAAATACCTCCTACACGTTGCTAAAAAAGAACCATGCGGTTGATCTCACCACCACTTTTGATGAAGAGATACATACGGCCGGCCACGAGTCCGTCAGTCCGGCAACAATCCTCGAGCACAGTGAAAACGCGGAACTAATCAAAGAGGCAATGGATGAATTGCCTGCGGAATTCCGGCAGATCTTGGTGCTGCGCCACCTGGAAGGCTTGTCCTACAAGGAAATAGCCGACATCGCCCAAATTCCGCCCGGCACGGTCATGTCGCGGCTCGCCCGCGCGCGCGCCAAGCTCAGGGAATGTTTGGCGGTTCGGATTGGTAAGGAGAAATAGATGAACTGCGAAGAAGCTACAAAACTGATGGATGGTTATTTGGATGGCGAACTGGATCCAATTACCAGCCAGACAATCGAACAGCACCTGCGGGAGTGTCGTAACTGTGATCAAGCCTACAAAACGCATGGCTCGCTAATTCGCGCGCTTGGCAACGCAACTCCCTATTACAAGGCACCGGCAGAATTGCGCGAGCGCATTCAATCCTCGTTGCGAAAAGAGATCGGGGAACGGCCCACGCGAAATGGTGGGCAAAGTATTCGGTCGCTGTTTCCGAGAAAGCAACCAGAGCCGCGGACCATTCTTTTTGGGACCTCATGGAATTGGCTGGCTCTGGCTGCGGCCATCGTTTTGGCTGCCATCATCGGTTGGACTTTACTCCCTCGATTGCAACGACCCGGGGCCGATCAATTCCTGGCGACGCAACTCATCGCCAGTCATGTGCGTTCGCTTATGGCAAACCATCTTAGTGATGTCGCTTCCTCCGACCAGCACACCGTGAAACCATGGTTGGACGCAAAGCTCGATTTCGCGCCTCCGGTGATCGACCTTTCCAGCGAAGGATTTCCTTTAGTCGGTGGCCGTCTTGATTATCTCGATAACCGGCCGGTGGCGGCCTTGGTTTACCAAAGGCGTAAGCATTTCATTAACCTGTTTGTTTGGCCGGGAGAGACAGGAGCAGCCAGACCTACAATGGCGATGTCGCATCAGGGCTATCAGCTTCTGCATTGGGCTGACCCGGACTTCAACTACTGGGCCGTTTCCGACGTTAACGCTAACGATTTGCAGACTTTTAAGCAGCAGTTCGAATTACAAACATCGCACCATTGAGGACGGACAGACTATGCCCGCCGCGCCAGCCTCGTCGCATAGGCGGCTCGCATGTTCTTTCATTCATTCAGGCAAGATGCCTGAGTTACATCCGCCTTTTGACATCACGCCAAGCGGGTGAGCAAGGCGCGGCTTTGTCAGAGGACAAGATTTAGTTCGTGGAGAGCGCTGAGCCCTCTATTCGGATAACAGCATCCAGCTTCCTTCATTGGTCGCGGGTGGGTTCACGCTTCTTTCCGTCGCCAAACTCCAACGCTCTGTCAGGAGTCGCCGTTTTGCGCAACATCAACTAACGGCACGGGAATATCACCGCCACAAAACGGTATGGATAAGTAAAAGCAATTTACCAATCGCCCGTGAGTGAAACAAAAACATAGAAAGACCCACATTATGTCAGCTTCTCCTACTCACTATCGGAAGCCCACCACCAAGTGCGTGACCGTACTCACCCCGTTTCTGAGGCATTTGAATACGGGCACCCTGGCGTTCTTCTTGTTCGTTGCTCTGGCCCTTCTAAGTACTATACGCGGCAAGGAGCCCGAAACCAGAGAGTCGGCTCCTGCCAAATCTACAAAGACTGAGGTTGTCATCGATAACTTCAGCTTCTCACCCAAGACATTCACGGTGCCGGCTGGGGGAACGGTGACGTGGACCAACCACGACAACGCGCCGCACGTGGTGACGAGCGCTGACGATCACTTCAAAAAGTCGCCTGTGTTGAAGACGGGTCAGCGCTTCTCCAATACCTTCGCGACCGCAGGAACTTACTCTTACTTCTGTTCGATCCGATCGTATCGCTGACCTTCTACTTTGGCAGTTCAACGTACGGGCAAGCGAGAGACAGGAGTGTGCTATCTCCCGGCCCTGTCCGACCAGGGAGTTTGAACTGTCGCACCGAGTTACCTCAAGGTAATCTAAGGGTCTATTTGGTCACCGATGAATCCAACGATGGTGACGCGTGGTACTTTCCGCACAGCTCTTTCGCCATCTACACGATCGATGGAAAGCTCTTTCAAAACGTCGAAAGCCAACATTTCGCGGACGATGAAATTCCCGAGGTCGTGGCGCTGCCTGTTGGAACTTACACGGTCGTAGCTCGATCAAAGCGAGACGGATACGTCCGCATCCTCGTTGTTATTAAAAAAAATCAGCAGACGATCCTCGACTTGGATCTTTGGGATAAGAAGACGCAGCCTATCTAGCACACAACTGACCGTTGGCGAACTTAACAGGCATCATTAGACGAGGCTTTACCAAAGACCATATGCATCCGTTTGACCTAAAAGCAGCCCTGCTTGCAAAACACGCGCAGCACCCGGTAATCATTCATTTTCCGATCGCCTTGTTCATCATCAGTGTGGCGTTTGATCTGTTCGGGATCTGGAGAAGGAATCCAACGATGGTGAAGGCTGCATACTATAATCTTGTGGCGGCCGCGCTTACGGCACCAGTTGCCATTGCCACCGGGTTGACGGCATGGCAGTGGCAACTCGAAGGCGCGAAACTTAAAGGAAACCTGCTCCTGCACGTGATCTTCGCGCTGTCAGCGAGCGGAATGATCTGGCTGCTGTGCGCGTGGCGCGGCCAGCGGAGATTTCCAGAACGAACGCCGGGCATCATCTATCTCGCTCTTGCGCTTGCCACAGTGTTGTTGATTGCACTCGCCGGACATCTAGGCGGGATCGTCAGTGGCGTGGAGAGCGGCGCACTCTGAAGATTTCGGGAATAAAGGCGCGTCGAATCGGTAAGGATAGGTGTAAGCAACCTCTTCCAAGAACCTAACCAAACCAAATATTATGTCCGACTACATTTCTCACGACCACGAACACGACGGAATTGATCGCCGCGGTTTTCTTCAATGCATGGCATGGGCCGGGACCGGCCTGCTTTGGACGATTAGCGGCGGCGTTCTCGCGTCGAGAACTCTTGCCCAAATCGCAAAGGCCGGAGAGCCCTTACCGGCTACCCCTTCAAAATTGCTCTCGATCGCATCAACGCGATGCCAACGCCGCCGTCTTTCCTCATTCATACGGGAGATATCACGCAGCTGTCGAAGCCAGAGGAGTTCGACACCTTCGATCAGGTGCTGAAGAGCTGCCGAACCAAGGACGTTTTCTATGTTCCCGGAGAACATGATGTGCTCAACGATGGCGGGAAGCTTTACCGTGAGCGGTATTTAAAGAGCGTCGAAGCGAAAGGCTCCGGTTGGTACAGTTTCAATAAGAACGGGGTCCACTTTGTCGGGCTTGTTAATGTCCTAGACCTGCAGGCGGGTGGCCTGGGCCAGCTGGGCGACGAACAACTCGAATGGCTCGAGAATGACGTTAAAGGTCTTGGCTCAAGCACGCCGATTGTCGTGTTTGCGCACATTCCGCTCTGGGCGGTCTATCCGCAATGGGGCTGGGGCACCAGCGACAGCGAACGCGCTCTCGGATATCTGAAGCGCTTCGGCTCAGTGACTGTGCTTAACGGGCACATTCACCAGGTGCTCCAGAAAGTCGAAGGTAATGTGACTTTCCACACCGCGATGTCCACCGCGTTCCCGCAACCCGCGCCCGGAACGGCTCCATCGCCTGGGCCAATGAAAGTGCCAGCGGAAAAACTGCGCAGCATGCTCGGCCTAACGAGCGTTCAGTATGTGCAAGGCAAGTCCGCTCTCGCCGTCGTCGATTCCAACCTCAGCTAAATCTACTCAAACTATGATTACACTTACTCCCAAAAATAAAATGGCGGCACTGTCGTGCGGCATCGCTTTCCTCAATCTGTCTCTCTTCGCGCTCGGTGGCGAGATGAAGAACGCCGACGGAACCAGCACCAAGCAAAATAGAATAGAGATCAAAGACTTCGCTTTCAATCCTCAGACCTTAACCGTGAAGTCTGGGGAGAACGTGACCTGGATCAATCGGGACGAAGAACCTCACACCGTCGTGAGCGTCCAGAAGCAGTTTAAGAAATCGACCGCGCTCGACACCGATCAAGAGTTCACAATCACAGCGGGCGCTCCCGGCACTTACACCTATTTTTGCTCAGTTCACCCGAAGATGACGGGTACGATCGTCGTCAAGAAATCGTAGGATTACTAGGCGGTTTCCGATCTCAATGCGGCCCAGCTGAGTGCGGTCGCCGCGAACCTCACGCGCTGAGCCGTGTGGCTTGGTAGTTGGCCAGCACGGCCCCGGCTGACAGTGGACAACAGCAGCTGGCGATGGCCGAGATCACAGAAATTCGTCAGCTCGACCCATTCGACGTCGCTCCGGGCTGGCTTCGTCTTGTCCTACCAGCGATAGTTTCGATGATGAGATGCATGATCACAGCGGTGTTCCTGTTTCCGTTGATCGCAGCGGCTGAGAATACTGCCCCAAAGTTCGCCACGGCGAATCCGTCCTTTGGCGGGTTTGACGTTCATTCCGCCGAGCGATTCGCGAAGCTGGCGCTGACGTGCGTCGAGAAAGAGTATCCGAACAAAATCAGTCATGTTCTGAATAGCGACGCCGATGTTGCCCCGCCGCGTAGGCTCACTCCCGCATTTTATGGCTGTTACGACTGGCATTCGTCCGTGCATGGACATTGGTTGCTGCTGCGATTGCTACGGACGTTTCCCGATGCATCATTTGCGAGACCGGCCCGCGAGGCGTTGCGAAGAAGCCTCTCCGGCGAAAATCTGAAAAAGGAAACTGCTTATGTTCGGGGAGAGGGTCGCGCCAGCTTCGAGCGCCCATACGGATTAGCGTGGTTGTTGCAACTGTGCGCCGAGCTGCGTGAATGGGACGACCCTCAAGCGCGAGAAATGCTGACCAACCTCAAGCCGCTTGAAGAGGCCGCGGTCGAGCGCTTTAAGACATGGCTGCCTAAACTCTCGCACCCGGTGCGAATCGGTGAGCACGACCAAACCGCGTTCGCGCTGAGCCTGATGCTCGATTACGCGCGTTCAATAGGCAACGAAGCGTTTGCGAAGCTTGCCAGTGATTCGGCGAAAAAGTTCTTTCTCGCTGATAAAGATTGCCCGCTCAGTTACGAGCCGTCCGGCGAAGATTTTCTTTCTCCCTGTCTCGGCGAGGCAGACGTAATGCGCCGGGTGCTCTCCTCTGCGGAATTCGCGAAGTGGCTAAGAGATTTTCTGCCGCAAATCCCGGCGGCGCCTCCACAAAGTGAAAGGCCCACATTCGATTGGCTGCAAATCGCAGTCTCACCCGATCGCAGCGACCCGAAGCTCGCGCATCTTGACGGATTGAATTTGAGCCGCGCGTGGATGTTGGAGGGAATCATGTCGGCGCTTCCTGCGAACGATCTCCGCCGGCCAGCGCTTGCTGCCGCGGCGGACGCCCATCGCCGCGCCGGGCTCGGCGCGGTCACAGGCGAGCATTATGAAGGCGGCCATTGGCTCGGCAGTTTTGCGGTTTACCTCACCACCGAGCGCGGAATTCAACGCGCAAAATAAGGAAAGCAGCCAACTACTTGTAAATCTCAACGACGAGTTTGCCGTTTGGATCCACATACCCGCGGTACATCCCGGAGGTATTAAACGGCAAGGCGATGTTTCCCTGGCGATCGATCGCGATCAATCCACCGCTGCCGCCAAGCTTCGCGACCTTATCAAGAACACTCTGCGCAGCTTCTTTCAGTGACATTCCCCGATATTCCATTAGAGCCGAAACATCATGCGCCACGGTTGCACGAATAAAATATTCGCCGTCGCCTGTGGCAGAGACGGCGCAGGTCGAATTATTTGCATAAGTGCCCGCACCGATGACCGGGGAATCACCCACCCGCCCCGGGCGTTTGTTGGTCGTGCCGCCAGTTGAAGTCGCCGCGGCGAGATTGCCACTCCGATCGAGTGCGACCGCCCCGACCGTGCCATGTCGATCTTGATCCGTAATGATGAGGGCCTTCCCGGCGGCGCCCGTGCGACTCTTTTCGGCAGCTTTAATTTTCTCCAAAGCCTCCCAGCGCTCCTGGGTGTAAAAATATTTTTGATCCACCAGTTCAATCCCATTCTCCCTGGCAAAAGCTTCCGCGCCTTCGCCATCCATCATTACGTGTCCGGATTTTTCCATGACGAGCCGGGCCAGGCTGATGGGATTTTTGATGTGCTTCAACGAAGCGACCGCGCCGGCCGCGAGCGTTTTACCATCCATGATGGCCGCGTCCATCTCATTGGTACCAGCGCTCGTAAACACTGCGCCTTTGCCTGCATTAAAATGCGGATCATCCTCGAGCACGCGCACCGCGGCTTCTGTGGCGTCGAGGCTCGATCCACCGCGTTTCAAGATTTCGTAACCAGCCGTCAGCGCCCGCTCCAGGCCAGCGCGGTATTCACGCTCGCGTTCTGGTGTCATCTTACTGCGCTCAATAGTTCCAGCGCCGCCATGCAGTACGAGCCCGATTTTTTCTATTTCCATGTTCGGCTGGTCATCTGGTTTTCCTTTACTGACAGTCTTCGCCGGACCGGATTGGCCCTGTGCGGCCGAGAGCGCCCCGGCACTAAATAGCACGGTGGCGAAGAAGCAATTCCGTATGCGAAGCAAATTCATATCGCGCTCGGTCAGTGGGCCAGCGAATTCTGGATCTTAACATCCAAAGGCGGACGTCGAAAGCCTTTGGCGTTGTGCCGGCTGGCTGATCTGTAGCCGTCGCCCTGCTTGCCTCGCCGAAGCTTTGCGAAGGCGGGGCATCAAAACCATCAACGCCGCGCTTCCCAGAGGGAAGCGACTACAGGAAACGATTTAACCCTTCGGCAAAGCTTGCTCTTTTCCACATCTCGAAGTAAGGCAACTTCTCCTAAATGGCGAACGCTCATCCGCCCATTGTCGTTGCCCAGGAAATCGGTCAGGTCGCGCGCAATTTTCTGCGCGAAGTGGGCAGCGTGTTTTGGTTCATCGCGCATACGTTCGAGGAAACGCTCGAGCGTATTCAACACGGGCGCGTCCCATTTCGTGCTGCGAGCTTTTTTCGCCATACCGAGCGGGCCGGCGTCGATTCGGTACCGCTGGTCGGGCTGGTTTCCTTTTTTCTCGGTCTGACCATGCGCTGTTGACGGGCTACCAGTTACAACGCTTCGGGACGGAGCGCTTGATCCCAGGTCTGGTCGCAATTGCTTTTACACGGGAGCTTGGGCCCCTGATCACCGGCATCATGCTCGCAGCACGAATCGGTGCGGCGTTTACTGCGGAATTGGGCACCATGCAGGTTTCCGAGGAAGTCGAGTCGATTGAGGCAATGGGAATCGGCCCGCTGCGCTTCCTGGTTGCGCCGCGAATACTCGCGCTGTTTCTGCTGATGCCGTGCTTGTCCACGGTTTCGAACATCGCGGCGATATTCGCCAGCAGCCTGGTCTGCAAAGCCTATTTCAGCATCGCCTTTCCCTATTTTCTCGACCTCGTAAAGGATTCCCTGCTGATTCGCGATATCATCACTGGCGTTTTGAAGAGCTTTCTGTTCGGTCTGCTCATCGGCGCGATCGCATGTTATCGGGGGCTAACAGTCAAAGGCGGCGCCGCGGGAGTCGGCACATCGACCACTTCAAGTGTTGTCACCGCAATCACCACCGTGATCGGCTTCGATACACTCTACAACATCGTTTACACGGTGTTCTTCCCAACTTGAGCACGCCGTCGCACATGGTCTAACTGCGCGATGTGCACATGCAGTTCGAGGAAACGCTCGAGCGTATTCAACACGGGCGCGTCCCATTTCGTGCTGCGAGCTTTTTTCGCCATACCGAGCGGGCCGGCGTCGATTCGGTACCGCTGGTCGGGCTGGTTTCCTTTTTTCTCGGTCTGACCATG
>WNGK01007242.1_pt1 | contig 11652 bp, 6 predicted proteins | sample 5400601 | NCBI WGS metagenome assembly WNGK01 (sample SAMN13153376, study PRJNA577476) | soil metagenome | isolation source: 60 cm soil or saprolite under Garry oak tree replicate 1 | place: USA:California | collected 2016-06-15
CGGAACGCACTGGAGTTCGATATCAAAGCTGCCGTCCACACCTTCCATGTCTGTGACCACGTAAATCTTTGTGGGCTTGGTGGCTTGCGCGGAAGCTGGAGCCGCGCAGGCCAGCATCGCGATCAGCCCGAGCACCCATGCACTGAATCGAACGGACAAGTTCCGCACCACAGAGCTCGCTTCCCATGCTCTCTTCGATCTAGAGTCTTAGTCTTGAAGCAGACCCCAAGTGTGTTCGTCACACCCAGGGCGCCGAGAGACGTCAGGGAATGCTAAAAAACACCCTATTAGAAAACGAACTTCAACCCCACCTGCACGAGGCGTGGAGCCCGAGCCGCGGTGACTTGGCCATTTTGGTAATTAACAGAATTGAGGCCCGTATCGGTGCAGGGGGAGCCAAACGGCGTCTGGCCGCCGCAGCCGGCGTTAATAGAACTCCACTGCGGGTGGTTGAAAGTGTTGAAAGTCTCCAAGCGGAACTGGACGGTGGAGTGTTCACCACTGAACCAGGGCGCCTGCAAATCCTTGAGCAGGGCGAGGTCCCAGTTGTTCCGCCCAGGGCCCGTCAGCACGTTACGCCCCATATAACCGAACATGCCCGGTTCGCCGTCGGCTCGAAGCTGCGAAAGGAGCGGCTGGGCGATCACGCTAGGATCAAACCATGTAGGCGTGGGGCCAAACTGCGGATCCTTGTCCACCCCCTTCTTGATTTTGAGAGGTCCCAGGGTGTTGCACTGGATACCCCGGCCGATTCCACTGCTATATCCGCTGTGTCCGCAACCGAAATCCACGGGCACCCCGGTGTAGAAACTGGAGATGCCGCTGAACTTCCATCCTCCCAACCCATTCCGCAGGAAAGAACTCGAGGACTGCTTGAAAAACGGCAAGTCGTAGACGTAATTCAGGATCAGCACCTGAGTGCGGTTGGTGTCCGATGTGGCACGCCACCGGCTCAGATTGGAGTCGTCCACGCCATGGTTCCCGGTATAACCCGTGGCGGTATCGATGCCGTGCGAGTAGGTGTAGGCTGTCTGGAAGATGATCCCGTGGCCGGCGGTATGGCGGAAATTAACCTGCAGGGAGTTGTAGTCGGAAACTGCCGAGTACTGGTAGAACCTGAGGTTGCTGAAACCGCGAAAGGGGCGGAAGTAATCAGCGTTGTTCACGCCCAGGTGGTTGATCAAGATATTCTGCACGTCACAGTTGCCGGACGTATCGCAGCCATCCGTCCCCGCCAGAACCGGCACATTCCTGATCCCAATACCGTCGGGAATTTGATTGATGTTGCGCTGGGCGCCCAGATGACGCCCCAGAGTACCCACCCAGCCGACACTCAGAAGGTTATTTCCTGAGAATTCGTGCTGCACGGTCACGTTGTATTGCATGACCATGGGTATAGCGTTTCGGGTGGGGACGGCCCCGAAGCTGCCGGGAGACAGGGGACCGGGGACAATGTTCTGATACCCGACAATGTTATTCGCCACAGGGGATAGGACCGCGGGGGGAGTGCCATAGGTTTCCCCCACACTGACCTCCAGGCCCGCGTTCAAGTCGTGGTAGACACCGAATCCCCCTCGGACAGCGGTTTTCCCGTTGCCCGTGGGGTCATAGGCAAAGCCGAAGCGTGGAGCCAAAGTCGCGCGGTCCGGGTAAATGCAACCCGAGGGAAGTCCTGCTGTCCCGCCCTTCCCGCAGATCACGATCCCATTCCCAGGAGATGTGGGGAATTGACCGCTGCCGGGAATCAGGTAGCCGTTGATGTCAATCTGCGGCGCGGCGGCGAGGCTCCATTGGCTGGGAATGAAGTCGCTGTTGATATTGGGGTGTCGGTTCGTGAAGTGATACATGACGTTCCAGGTGTAGCGCGCTCCCAGATTCAGGGTCAGTTTCCGATTCACCTTCCAATCATCCTGGAAATAGGGCTCGAATTGCCTCCAACTTGCGTGCTCTTCGCCTACGCCGCCCAAGGCGGTGCCCGTCGTATAGTCGTAGGGCGTCCCTTCAGTGTATGAATCGATGATGCCCTGGTACATGTCCGCCAGCGCGTTGCCGGTCGTCCTCGGGTTCCCAGCGCCAAACGTGAAACTGCCCTGGGCATCAGTGTAGTTGAGGACGCTGTGGTCCTCGTAGTTCAGGAAGAAGACGCCATACTTTAAGGTGTGCGTTCCCCGAGTATAAACAACATTATCCTTTAGTGAAACAGTCGGGAGCGTACTATTATAGTTATAGTCGACACTGGCGTCTTCGGAGAAGCTAAACGGCGTCCCACCGCCCACCGAAACGCCGGGAAGGACGATGACGTTCTTGTTGATGGGGAAGATGGGCGCCACGCTCCAGTTGGAAGGCTTCAGGATCGAGCCCGACGGCGAGCCCGGGCCGGCCTTGGTGCGAATGAAGTGCACGTCATTCCCGTACGCGAGGATGAACTCGTTCATCAGGTTGGGCTTGAAGGTGTGGGTGAGATGCAGCACGGCATTCTTGGCGGGAACCCCCCAGGGGCTGGCGATCGTGTCGTAACTGCTACCCGTCCAAAGGGCGGGTAAAAGGTTTTGGGTCCAGGTATCCTGCGTAAACCGCACGAACACCGTCGTCTTGTCGCTGACGTTCTGGTCCACGCGGATTTGTTCCTGACGCCAGTCCGTGGGAGCGCTGGGGGCCTTCAAGTAGCCATCGATGCCATTGTTGGGCAACGGGACCAGACTGTTCATGACGGCTTGCGCGTTGGGGTCTATGGGGACAATGTCACCCGGGAAGGCCGCGCCGGTCGCCGGATTGATCGGCACGACGCACCCGGAGGCGGCAATGGCGTTAAAGTTCGGCGAAGCAGAGTCGCATTCGCTGAAGTCTCCCTGCCGCATGCGCAGGGTGGGCGTATTCGTGTTGAAGATGGTCGACCCCTCTCGATACTTGGCCCAGCTTTGCGACCAGAAGAAGAACGTCTTGGACTTATCGGTGTTGTAGTGCCCCGGAATGTAGAACGGTCCGCCCAGCGTATAGCCATAGAGATTCCACTTCAGGGGGCGCTTGGGTGCGTGACCCCCCGGCGGATCGATCTGTCGGTTTACGAACCAATCGTTGGCGTCCATGTGGTCGTTGCGGACAAACTCGTAGGCGTCTCCATGGAACTCTTTGGTCCCCGATTTCGTGATGACCTGGATGTTGGCGCCGGCGCGCATACCGACGTCGGCCCCGTAGTTCGACGTGGAAATGCGGAACTCCGCGATGGAGTCGAGGGCGGGAAATGTGTCCGGGGACGGCCCCCCGGAACTCGTGTCGTTGTTTTGGGCCCCCTCGATTTCGAAGTTGTTGTAATAATCGCGAGTGCCATTGAAGGAAATGCCGGCTTGGGAGTTGTGACCCAACTTCGTCGGGTCCCAAGAATCCTCGGGGGCGGCGCCGGGAGTGAGGATGGTCAGCATCTGGTAATTGCGCCCCACCAGGGTCAGGTCCTGAATCTGGCTTCCGCTGACCACATCGGAAACCGTGGCATTCTCCGTTTCAACTTTGACGGCGCTACCCTTGACGGTGACTTCCTGGTTTACCTGCCCGACCGTCATCGGCAAGTCCACCCGCAACGTTTGACCAACTTGCAATGTAATTCCCGACCGCACGAGCTTTTGAAAGCCCGTGGCCTCCGCGGTGATAACGTAATCACCGATGGGAATCCTGGCGGCCGTGTATTCCCCCGCCGAGTTGGTCACTAAGTCCCGGGTGAAGCCGACATCGGGTCGGGTGACTGTCACCTTGGCGCCCGGAATCGCGGCTCCCGAGGCGTCCGTCACTGAACCCACCAGCGTCGCCTGGTCCTGTGCCTTGGCCGTGAACGACAACGCGAGGAAAAATGCCCCTGCCAGCAGAGCCAGGTGTCTTCGATCAAGCCCAAGCCGCGGCCGGCGGGTTTCTGCCAAGGCACTTTGAGTGTTTCCCATAGCACACCTCCGTCTCAGATTACTGCTCCGACTGACGCAAAGAATTACTTGCCGATCAAAACTTCAGAGCAGAACCACGGGGGTTGGAATTTCTCCGATCCCTTGTTCTCCGTGATTATTCAACCCCGATCTCCCACGCCGACGCTTGGAAGGTTCGGAACTAGTTTCGCTGGCGCCTACGTACCACGGAGAGGCCCGGCTGTCAAGCGCAAACTCAAGGTTTAAGGCTTGTCGCTGCCACGACTGCTGTTTCTCGCCGGTGTTTGCCGGGGCAACTGCTGCGGTGCAAGTTCGGCTCAGTGTCCGCTACAGGCGGCGCGACGCGAAGATAATTCGTTTTGACCCGATCGGGCCGCCGGCGTATGATTCTGCGGAAAGGTTAAAGTTGAGTGTGGACGGATTAACGCGGCGGGATCTTTTGATCCGACCATTACGCTTGGCGGGGATACCGCTCGCTTGCAGTCCTCCATCCCTTGCTTGGGAAAACAAACCTTTGCGCGGCCGCACGACGGGGCTTAGCGCCGCGCATTTCTCCTGCGACGTCACGCCCCCGATTGGGAGTCCGCTCGAGGAATGCGACCCGCCTGTGGCCACCTCCGTAGACCTACCGCTGCTGGCGAAAGGCGTGGCGCTGGCGGACGGGAAAACCCGCTACGTTCTTTGTTCCTTCGATTATTGTGAGCTGCGGAACGGGGCCCACGATCTTTTCCGCCGAAAAATCGCCGATGCCGCGCAGGTGAATGAACTGCACGTCGCCGTTCATTGTGTTCACCAGCATGATGCGCCGGTCTACGATGTCGATGCCGAGAAGCTGATGGACTTGGCGGAGTCGCCCCCCCATATCGCCGACCTTCCGTTCCTGGAGGCCGCCTCGGACCGCGTCGCAGGGGCCGTCCGAGCCGCTTTCGAGAACCCCCGCCCACTGACTCACGTGGGCTATGGCAAGGCGAAAGTGGAGAAGTTCGCTTCCAACCGGCGAGTGCCGATGCCCGATGGCGCCATCGGCGTGCGCTATAGCTCCTGCACCGATCCTGTGCTGGTCGCGGCGCCGGAAGGGCTCATCGACCCCTGGCTGCGCACCGTCACTTTGTTTGACGGCGAGCGCCCCCTCGCGCGGCTGCACTATTATGCGTCGCATCCCCAAAGCTATTATGGCAAGGGTCACATGAATCCCGACCTGCCGGGCCTCGCGCGAGCGCGCCTGGAAAGAGAAGAGAGTATCCCGCAAATCTATTTCACAGGGTGTGGAGGCAATGTGGCCGCGGGGAAGTACAACAACGGTTCGCCCGAGGCGCGCGTGCAACTCGCCGAGCGCCTGTACACGGGCATGAAAGGGGCCGTTGCCGCCACTGAGAAAGCTCGGGTTTCGGAAATTTCCTGGACCAGCACCGAGGTCCGATTCGCGCCGCGCTCGGAGCCGGAATTCTCCGAAGCCTATTTCCGCAAAATCCTGGCCGACGCCGGCAAGCCCTATCACGAGCGTACCCGCGCTGTGTTGGCTCTCGCCTCGTATGAGCGTTTCAAAGTACGGCCCGGCATTGACTTGTCGTACTATCGACTGGGTCCTGTCCAAATCCTGCACCTTCCGGGGGAAGCTTTCGTGGAGTATCAACTGTATGCCCAGAGCCTTCGTCCGGATGATTTCGTCGCTGTGGCCGCCTACGGTGAACTGGGCACGGGTTACATTTGCACGGACAAGGCTCCCGGCGAGGGAGGATACGAGCCGACAAACTCCTTTGTCGGACCGCCCAGTGAATCTCGTCTCAAAGCCGGCATCCGGCAGTTGCTGGGTTAAGGAATATGGCCTCCTGTTGGAACCTCCATGGGCAGATTGACTCGGCGAGATTTTATCGGGACGGCTGGCTCCGCGGCCGCTTCATACTTGTTCGCGGCGGCAGCGAATGCGAAGCCTGTTCAAGGGGACAGGAGCGACACACGTGTCCCACCGCGCCTTAAGGTTGCTTCGTTTTCCTGTGACGTTACGCCTCCTATCGGGCATCCCCTGTGCGCAGGCCTAGTGAAGCCCGTCGAGGCCATCGCTGATCCCTTGTTCGTCAAAGGCGTCATTCTGTCGGATGGAGAGACCCGCTACGCTCTTTGCGCTCTCGATTGGACCGAGCTGCATACGGGGGCCTACGATCTGTTCCGCCGAAAACTGGCGAACGCGCTGGCCGTAAATGAACTGCAAGTGGAAGTGCACTGTCTTCACCAGCACGACGCCCCCGCTGCTGACACGGATGCGCAGTCTCTGCTCGACGTCACGCCCTCGCCCCCACCCACCTTGAACCTTCAATTCATGGAGGAGGTAACGGACCGCGTGGCGGCGGCGGCGCGGGCGGCCCTCGAGCGGTCGCAGCCGTTCACCCACATCGGCTACGGCAAAGCGCAAGTGGAAAAGTTTGCTTCCAACCGGCGCGTCCCTCTGAAGGACGGCACGATCGGTGTTCGTTACAGTTGTGCCAAGGATCCTGTGCTGATGGCCGCGCCGGAAGGGCTCATCGACCCCTGGTTGCGCACCATCTCGTTGTTCGATGCCAAGAAGCCGCTCGTGCGCTTGCATTACTATGCCACGCACCCCATGAGCGACTATGGCCACGGCCGGGTGAGCGCCGACATCCCCGGAATGGCCCGATCGCGCCTCGAACGGGAAGAGGGCATTCCCCAGATCTACTTCACGGGCTGTGGCGGTAACATCGCAGCCGGAAAGTACAACGACTGTTCCACCGAAGCCCGGGATCAATTGGTGGAACGATTGTACAGAGGGATGCGGGGGGCGATTGCTGCGACCCGAAAGGAGGCAGTCCGGGAGGTCTCCTGGAAGACCACTGAAGTCCGCTTCGCGCTGCGCGCGGAGCCGGAATTCTCCGAAGCCTATTTTCGAGAAAGGGTTGCCGATCCCCGCGCAAAACCCGACGAACGCCTCAAAGCCGCCTGGGCTTTAGCCTGGTACGACCGCCTGAAAGTGCGACCGGGCGTGGATTTGAGCTGCTATCGGCTGGGGCCTGTCCGCATCCTCCATCTGCCGGGCGAAGCTTTTGTCGAGTATCAGTTGTACGCGCAAAGTCTGCGCCCCAATGATTTCGTTGCCGTTGCCTCCTACGGCGAAGGCGGCCCCGGGTACATTTGCACAGACCCTGCGCTCACGGAGGGAGGATACGAGCCGACGTGGTCTTTCGTCGGCCCGCCCAGCGAAGCGCGTCTTAAGACCGGCATCGAGCAACTGCTGCGCTAATGGAATTGGCCTCCCGTCACAGACCCTCGTGGCCGAAGGTCCGAGGATGCCATGCGGTGTTTCAAGGGACGCCATCCGGGTCGCCGTCGAATCGCCTTTCATCCCGCAAATCGCGGCTGAATCCTGGGCTCGCGGAACAGCCTCAGGGCGTGGGCGCTTCGTGATGCAGTGAAATTTCAAGGCGGGGAAAAGCCAAATGGGCTGGAAACTTGCCCGTGGGGTAACAGTGAATAGAGGATTTTTCGCCATGAAAAAGCGGCATCACGAATGGGGATTGATTCGGCCAGCAATCCTGGTTATAGCGGCAGGAGTGGCCATGACCAGCCTGGCGCGCGCGCAAAGCGGATGGAAAGCAGGGGCTGCCAAAGTCGATATCACGCCGCAAGAGCCCATCGCGCTCGCCGGTTACGGCGGCACCAGGATTTCACAAGAAATCCTGCAGCCCATCTATCTCAAAGCGCTGGCAGTGCAAGATGAGAGCGGAAAGATTGCGGTCATTGTCACCAGCGACCTTGTGGGACTCAGCCTGTCGATGGTTGAAACGATCGCTCAAAACGCCCAAGAAAAGTACGGACTGACTCGCGATCGGCTGATTCTTAACTACTCCCATAATCACAGTTGTCCGGTTACGGGGGATGTGTTGTTTCTCTACTACGACCTGGACGTCTCGCGAAAAGCCGTGGTGGAACGCTACACCCAGCGCGTGCTCGACCAGTACATCGAGGTGCTGGGCGGCGCGATCCGGAATCTTAATCCTGCTACGTTGACTTTCGAGCAAGGCTTGGCCGGCATCGCGGTTAACCGACGGCGCTCGCGCCCGGGTGGTCGGCGCCTGCCCGGGCCGGTAGACCAGGACGTGCCCGTCTTGGCCGTGCGCGGGACCGATGGTAAATTGCGCGCCATCCTCTTCGGCTATTCTTGCCACAACACCACACTGGGGAGATTACAGGTCAGCGGGGACTATGCGGGCTATGCGCAGGCAGCGCTGGAAAAAACCTATCCCGGGGTGATCGCCTTGTTTGTGGAGGGATGTGGCGGGGATGCCAACCCGCTGCCTCGCTACCAGGGTGATGACCCTGCGTTGACCCATTACTCGGTCGAACTGGTCAGCATGTATGGGAAAATATTGGCAACCGCAGTCGATCTGGTGCTGCATGGCCAGATGAATCCGATCTCTGGCCCGCTCAACACCGCGTTCGATAAGGCGGATATTACTTTCGAAAAAGCCCCCACGCGTGCGGCGCTGCAAGCCAAGCTCGGGCAAGCCGACGACGTTCGGCTTCGGCGCGAGCTGACGTACCTCCTGGGAGTGCTCGACCGCGAAGGGCGCTTACCACAGCACTATGCCTATCCCGTGCAGGTCTGGCAATTCGGTCATAGCTTGACCTTCATTGGCTTGACCGCCGAGCCTGTCGTGGACTACTCCCTCCGCTTCAAGGGCCGGTACGGATGGGACACGACCTGGGTGGCAGGGTACAATAACGAGCTGCTCGCTTACATCCCTTCGTTGCGGGTATTGAATGAGGGTGGCTACGAGGGCGCGGATGCAATGCTGGAATATGGTCTCCCAGCGCCGTTCGGCCACGCCATTGAGGAAACGATCGCCGAGAAGGTCGACGAACTTGTCCGAGAAACTTCCGGACAATAGTGTTACACCTCCACGACGGAAGGAGGGAGGAGCCGAGAATGGCCACCACAACATGGCAGCCGCGCGGGCTGCTGGCGGCGATCTTGATGGTGGGACTGACCACGAGCGTGGCGGCGAAATCCGGCGACGTCTATTTCGAAAATTTTGCTGATGGGCCCGGAGGATGGGTCGCCAACCGCCACGAGCCGCTGCTCGTCTGGGACGGCGTGGCGTACTGCTTCGGCCCGTGGTATCTCGACAGCCATCACGCCTATCCGGGTAAAGGTTGCCTCCACATGTTGATGTGGCTGCTCACCAAAACTCCCGGGGAAAAGCCCTTCATGCTTCCCAATCGTTTTATCGACCAGCGCCACAGCACCAATCTCACCGACGCCCGGCTGAGCGTACGCCTGCGCGGAGACATCGACCTCCAAGGCGCCCAACTGCTTCTCTTGGCTCAAGGTCGCACGCAGGGAACCACCGCCAACCTTGTTCTGAGCGGACAACCGTTCAAGATCACTCGTGATTGGAGCGAGCAAACTGTGACACTCGCCCCCGATCCGGGGCAGTGGACTTGCCTGGGCGCGCGCGAGACTATGAAGCACACGTACGGCTGCGCGGACGTCGCGGCAGTCCTAAAGGATGTCAACGTCGATATCATCTTCGTTCTGTTTCCGCTCAAGATTGTTCCTGTCGGAGAAGCGCAAGATCCCGATAAGCTTCGCCCTGGCCAGGATTATCCGGGCGAGCCCAGCTATCAAGTGTGGCAGAAGTATCTGCCCAAGGGGCTCGTGATGTTCGACTGGGTTAAAATTGTTTACGCACGCTAACGTTGCTCCCTAAACCGGGGGGATTTCAAAGATCCGGTCTCAAAGGAATGCGGCATTTGTTTCAAGGAGAATCAATCTCATGAAAAAGCGATCGCTGACTCGGCGGGAATTTCTGGAGAAAACGTCTGCGGGCCTTGCTGTGTCGAGCGTCGTTCCACGGAGCTTTGCCGCATCGGGGAACCCCAACGCGCTCGCGCTGCACGGAGGCACGCCGGTCCGCTCGGGGCCGTTTCCCGAGTGGCCCCAGACCAACGAAGCGGACGAGGCGAACATTCTCAAATCGCTTCGCAATCACCGCTGGTGCACCTTCGATGGCGAGTTCATTCCTAAGTTTGAGAAGGCCTGGGCGGCAAAGATTGGGTCGCGGGGGTGTGTCATGACGCCCTGCGGCACGCACGCGCTCCACATGGCTCTCGAGCTCATGGGCGTTGGCCCCGGCGATGAAGTCATCGCCTCGCCCTTCACCTACATTGCCACCATCGATGCCGTGATGTTGTGTTACGCCTTGCCCGTGTTCGCAGATTCCGACGTGAAGACTTTCCAAATCGATCCGGACGACATCGAGCATCGGATTACTCCGCACACGCGCGCGATTCTGCCGGTCCATATTCTGGGCGCACCCGCGAACATGGATAAGACTCTGGCAATCGCCCAGAAGCACAATCTTCCAGTGATTGAGGACGCCTGCCAGGGGCACATGGCGGAATGGCGGGAGAAAAAGCTCGGGACTTTGGGGACCCTGGGCTGCTTCAGCTTCCAGGAATCCAAAAACCTGCCGGGAGGCGAGGCCGGCGCTATCGTGAGCGACAACGACGATCTGATCGCGCGGGGGTACATGTTCCGCGACTTCGGCCGGGACCCGAAGAAGGGCTCTTACGCCATTCGAGGGACCAAGTACCGCATCTCGGATTTTGCCGCCGCCGTGCTCATGGCGCAGCTTACGCGTTTTGATGACCTCTGTGCGAAGCGCGAAAAACACGCCGCCTATCTGAAAGAAGGACTGAAGAACGTTCCGGGCATGATTCCCCAGGAGCACTATCCCGAATCCACGCGCCAGAATTATTATTGCTTTGGGCTCCGTTACGATCAACAGCATTTCAGCGGCGCGCCTCGCGCCAAAGTGGTCGAGGCCCTCAACGCAGAAGGAATCCCGGTCGCGCCAATCTACTCGCCGCTCAACAAAGAACCCTTCATCGAAGAGAACCTCAATTCACGCGGTTTTCGTGCCGTGTTTTCAGAGGAACGCCTGGAACATTACCGCAGACACAATCATCTGCCCCAAAACGACGAACTGTGCGCTACGAGCCTGTACCTTACGCAGGAGGCGCTGATCGGTGAGAAGAGTGACGTGGACGACGTGGTCGAGGCGCTCAGCAAAGTCCAAAAGAATGCGACAAGGTTAGTTTAAAGACCAGGCCGATCCAGCGGCCTCCTCGATTGAAGTATCGAGACAGCGGTCCGCGAGGAAAATACCGAGGCCTTTCATCCGCCAGGTGCAGAGCCCAGACGCGCCGCTGCTAGCGCTTTGAGACAGACGCCGCATCGACCAAGCCGGCCGACTCAAGCTGCTTCATGAGTTCTCGGACCTTGACCGCAAAGCGCCCGCCAGGCTCCGCATGAAGGTAGGATTCCATTTCTGAGTGAGCCTTGTCGAAAGCGCTTTTCTTCAAGTAGACGTCAGCCAGCTTCACATGGATCTCCGCCGGCGGCTCCGGGTTCAGCGACTCCGCTTTCAAATACTCCTCTTCGGCTCTGTTGTAATCTCCCAGACCGTAATGGGCAATGCCAAGCTGGTAGTAGAACTGCCAGGCACTGGGCGAATGTTGCAGGCCCTCCTGGAGAACCCGAGCACTCTCCGAAAACCTCTTCCCGCCGTTGAAGAGCCATCCGAGTTGCGAGTAGGCATCGACAAAATCAGGATCACATTCGATGGCTTTCTTGAGCGCTGCCTCGGCGTGGGGGCGGTCACGCTGCGTCGTGAGGGCGAGGGCCAAGTCTGTTTGAGCGCGAGCATAGCAGGGATACTCTTCCACG